>Ga0105050_10008560_pt1 | contig 11754 bp, 9 predicted proteins | sample FRY01_FD_78088 | JGI IMG/M metagenome (GOLD analysis project Ga0105050, IMG submission 78088) | Freshwater microbial communities from Lake Fryxell liftoff mats and glacier meltwater in Antarctica - FRY-01 | ecosystem: Environmental > Aquatic > Freshwater > Ice > Glacier meltwater ... | reverse complement strand
ATAAGCAACCACACCTACTGCAGCTAAAATACCGATGATAGCTACAACAACTAGAAGTTCAATAAGGGTGAAACCGTTTCGTTTCATAGATTATTAATAAACATTAAAACTTTTGATGTAATTTTTACAAATAAATAAATAACAACAATTGAACCAACAACTGCTAACCAAATATTAATTTTATAAAGAAATAAAATTAGCCACACCGACACTCCAAAGGCAATATTGTAATAACTAAATTTGAGCAATTTAGGCATATCTAGCTAACAGCTATTGCTTACATTCGGTTTTTTATTCGTTTCTGTAATTGTAATTGTACAGCTTGAATTTGTTTTTTTAACAGCAATGATGCTTAAGGTATTGGCGTTGGTTGTTTGAAATAAATAGGCCTGTTCTGACAAATCATCAACACCATCAAATAAATTAGTAACTAGGTTGGAAGTTGAAGTATTGTAATAATACTCTCCATTATTAGATTTGTATTCTTGTTCTGCTAGATAAATTGTATTTAAAGTAATCTCAGCTTGTTTTTTTTCAGCTGAAGCTTTGTAGCCACTATAAGAGACAACTCCTACGGCTGAAAGAATTCCAATAATAGCAACCACAACCAAGAGTTCTATTAAAGTGAACCCTTGGCTATGATGCCTCATTTTAAAATTATTATTTATATTAGTCGACTTGTATTGATGCTTCCTGCTGATCAGCTGTAGCACAACCTGTTTTGTTACAAGATCTAACTACAACACTTGTTCCATTGGTAGATAAACTAACTTGACCAACTACATAATCTGCAGAACTTACTACTGCATTAGAAGAAGTTGAGTATGGATTTTTATCTTTAAGTGAAGCAATTCCTCCAGTCACCGCTTTGGCTGACGTTGGGGGACAAGTTTGAGTGCCCATGAAAGTAGTTTCTCCTAAACTACATTTTTGTATCTCAGCTGAAATATATTTAACTGTTTGTGCATGAATTGTTTTGGTTGCAGAAACTTTTGCAGCTCCTGTGTATCCATTGTAAGCAACCACACCTACTGCTGCTAAAATTCCTATGATGGCGACCACCACTAGTAATTCAATTAGTGTGAAACCTTTGTTTAATTTTTTCATAATAACAATTTTCCTTACTGTTAAAAATTTTTACAAACTATAGCTTGCTATGAGAATTAAAAAAATTACCAAATTTTGATAGTAATTTATCCAATGATTGAACCTACATTGAAGATTGGAGCATACATAGCTAGCATTAAACCACCAATAGTAATCCCCATAAATACAATCATTATAGGCTCAATTAGACTTGCAAGGTTAGCGACCGCAACATCAAATTCCTCTTCATAGTATATTGCAATAGAACCAAACATTTCATCTAAGCTACCTGTTTGCTCACCCACTGAAATTAACTGAGAAAAGGTAGGAGGAAATATTTTTTCTTTATTAAACAAGCTCGTTAAACTTTCTCCTGAAAAAACACCCTTCTTAATATTTTCTAAAGCCTCGACAATGATGACATTATCCGTAACTGACTTTGCGATATCTATACTTTCAATTAAATCTACACCTGCTTGATTAAGATTTCCCAAAACTAAAGATACTTTTGCTAAAATAGACTTTTGAATTAAATTTCCAAAAATAGGAAGTTTCAATGTAATTTGGTGCCATCTTTTTCTTACTTCATAATTTTTACTGATCAAATATTTAAAGCCAACTACAAAAGATATAATAAAAACTAAAAGAAAAAATCCACCAGAAGAACGAACAAATTTACTCATGGACATGATCACTGCGGTTGGGGTTGGTAATTTATCAGCCATTCCCATACTTTCGTACATATTAACAAAAGTTGGCACTACATTCATTAGCATAAAAACGGTAACTAAAATTGCAACGGAAAAAAGAACACCAGGATAAAATAGAGCACTTTTAATTTGTGATTTAATTTTTTCTCTTTTTTCAAGATTGATAACTATTTTTCGTAAAAAAGTATCGAGCTTACCACTGGCTTCCCCTGCTTTAATTAAATTTACAACTACAGTATCAAAAATTTTAGCGTGTTTTTCAAAACACTTAGATAATGCATTTCCAGATTCTAAATCTTTTTTAATAGTTTGAATAACTTTTTTCATAGGAGGTCTTTCTGTTTGGCCCTCTAACATCTCCAAAGTATTCAATACGGGCAGTCCAGCTTTGAGCATGGTGGCAAACTGTTTGCAGAAAATTAAAATTTCTTGCGCCTTGATACCTGTACCAAAAGTAATAGAAGTTTTTTCTTTTTTAATAACTACTTTCTTTTTTTTAGTTTCCTTGAGTTTGGTAATGATAACTTTTTGATCTTTGAGTTTATGAGCGGCTTCAGCATTATTGAGGGCTTCGATTTCACCTTCAACATACTTGCCTTGGGATATGCCCTTATATTCAAAGTTTAGCATTAATTAGATTGGAGAATTCTTCCATATTCTGCAAAAGAAAGATCTCCACTTAATAACATGTCTTGGCCCATATCTTGCATGGTTCTAAAGCCATTTTTTTTGGCAATAGCATTTAATTCATTTTGTTTGAGATTAGATAAAATTCCTGCTTTTAATTCATGTTCAATTTCAAGAATTTCATAAATTCCCATTCTTCCTTTATAACCACTGCCAGCACATTCGTCACAACCTTTGCCTTTGTAAATTTTAGCCCTCGCAGATTGTTCGGGTAAAAAACCAATAGAATTTAATAATTTAGGAGTGATGTTTTCATCAATTACTCGGCAATTCAAACAGGTTTTTCTTGCTAATCGCTGAGCCATTATCAATGTTAAGGCTGCAGATATTAGGTAATTGGGAGTTCCCATATTTAATAAACGGGTAATTGAACTTGAAGCATCATTGGTGTGAAGGGTGCTAAAGACTAAGTGTCCGGTTAAGGCTGCCTTTAAAGCAATGTCTACTGTGGCTTTATCTCTAATCTCTCCCACAAGAATGACTTCGGGATCTTGACGTAAAAAAGATCTTAACGCTTCTTCAAAAGTATATCCAATAGCTTCTTTTATTTGAACCTGTCCAATTCCCTCCATTTCATATTCAACAGGATCTTCAGCCGTTAAAATATTCATACCTGGTTTATTAATATGCTTTAGGACACTATATAATGTTGTGGTTTTACCGCTACCGGTTGGTCCCGTAACCAATACCATTCCTTGGGGTGAGGTTATCGCTTTAATAAGTTTTTTTAAATCTTTCTCTTCAAAACCAAGATCGCTTAAAGCTTTGTCCCCTGCGTCTTTGTTTAAAATTCGCATAACCACACGTTCTTTATTTTTGGTTGGTAAAATAGAAACCCTTAAATCAATTTCCTTAGTTTCCGATTTAAATGTGGAGGCACCATCCTGAGGAACTCTCCGCTCAGCTATATCCAGCTTGCTAATAATTTTAACTCTAGCAATAACTGCATCGTAATTTTCATGTAAAAATTTGGAATACTGATCCATTACTTGTAAGATACCGTCCACTCTAAATCTAATTTGTGAGGTATCTCTAAAAGATTCAATATGAATATCACTAGCACCCATATTAATGGCTTCCGTAATTAGTTTGTTTCCAAAAACAATGACCTCCGATCCAACTTCAATAATTTCATCTATGTTTTTTTCTATTTTTTCTACTTTTACATTTTTATCAGATATTTTTTGTGAATCATTTCTAACCAATCTTTCAATAAAATTGTTAATATTGCTTATGGAGGTTGCGTATAATTCTATCTCCATTTTTATCATTGTTTTTAAATTTTTCATTAAACTTAATTTGGATGCATCTGCTATAGCAATTTTTAAAATTCCATTACTCATTTCAAATGGAGCCAGAGAATGATATTGAATATACCTGGTATCAATAATTTTTTTAATCTTAGGATCGATGACTGTTTTTTTTAAATCTACAACTGGTAAAGAGTAGCTACTGGAGAAAATGCTTAGTATTTGTGTTTCATCTGTAAAATTCAGTTCAAAAGCAGTTTCTAATCTTGACTTACCAATTTCAGGACTGGTGGAATTAATCTTAGATATTTGTTCGGAGGAAATTATTGAACTATCCATCAGCATATTAAGGATGTTTTGTTCGCTGGTGGAGTCTAATTTACTTTTGTTGCTCACCTTAATCAATCACCCTTGGTGCGATAAAAATTAACAATTCCACTAACTCATCACTGTTATTTTTGCTTTTAAACAAATTTCCAATTCCTGGCACTTTGCTAAGTCCTGGGGTGTTACTATTCGTGTTATTTATTGTGTTTTTTTTAATACCTCCAATTACAACAATATCACCGTCACTCACTATAAGCTTGGTTACAATTGAGTTGGTCTTAATTCCAGGCTCAGCAGTTCCGGCAACTTCTACGGGGGAGTCATTGTTAACCTTTATATCTAACAATACATTTCCATCCCCTATTACACTTGGCGTAACTGTTAATGATAATGCCGCATCTTTAAATGCAGTCGTAGTAGTTCCATCTACTGTTGTTCGGTAAGCAATTTGTGTTCCTTGAGTAATAGTTGCCTGCTGATTATTTAACGTGAATACGCTTGGTTGAGAAAGAGTTTTGCTTAAGCCTAAAGTTTCTAATGCTTCAATCTCCAACTTAAGAGCGCTAGCTCCAATTTGCCTTAGTATTCCTATTCCGCTTGTCCCTGAAATACCTTGATTGGAAAGAGTTCCTGCTACGCCTCCTAAGGTTAGGCCTGCTGCAGTCGTTGCAGCATTTCCTCCACTTGTGATTCCTGAAATAGTAGTTTGTTTACTACCTCGATCACTTTTAGACATTGCTCCCAGCCGTGCACCTAGTGCCTCAGCAAAACTTGATGTTGCATCAATTATAAAAGCTTCAATTAAAACTTGTTTAGTTTTTACATCAATCTCCTTAAGAACTGAATCGATGACGTCAAGGTCTGGTTTGTGACCTCTAACAATTATGGATCTGGTAGTGTTTTCTGCGGTTATTGAAAGGTTGGACATGGTCGTAGTGGCTGCTCCTGCCACACCTTTTGTTGTAAATAAAGCTTCTAGAGTAGTTTTTGCCTGTGCAGGACTAATATAATACAATCTAAAGATCTCAGCCAAAATTGGCTCAACCGACTCTTCTACTACAATTCTTTTCCTTAACAGCTCCGCTCTTCCGGATTTTGCCGTTTCTTGTGCAGTTAGTTTTTCTGGAGTATGGACTCTTATTAAACCATGAAGAGCATCCACATCAGCAACTAAATTTTTCATATCCAATAAAGTTTGAAAAGTAATATCCCAACCTACATTTTCAATTTTGGCATTTACTGTTCCACTCACCTCATCACCGACCAGAATATTTATACCTGCAATATCACCCATTAATGACATTGCATATTTAAAATCTAAACCTTTAAAATTAATACTAACCATTTGTTTAAGTTGGGTGTATTCAGAAGAAATATTTACATAGTTTTTAACATTTTCTGTCGTTATGGTTTTGCGCTTATCTTCTTTTGGTATCTCAATATTGTAAGGTTTGGGTCCATCTGCAATTTTTTTACCCATGTCCCGTCGACCTTCAGCAATAACTTTAGCTGTATCAATTAAGGGTTTGTCTCCATGAACAGAATTTGGTTTTTTTCCTGAGGTCGTACAAGATTGAAGCAAAACGATTAATAACAATGTCGATATAATTTTGAAATATTGCTTCATCTGTTATCCTTTGCTTGGTTTAATGATATTGTTCATGTACACTTCGAACATGTTGTTTGCTTCGTCTTGGACAATGACCACATCGTTAAATATTTCCTTTAAAAAAGTAGTGCTCGTTATTGCTTGATTTTCTTGAAATTTAAAAGCAGTGCCGTCTGCCGATGAAAAAATTGCTATTTTTTTATTTTTACCAATAATGGTACCTACTAATCTCATATTATTTAAAAGACCATTATTAGAATTTAATTTATTATCTGCTTGGCTTGTCTGATTGGCTGATGAGCCAACCATTCCACCTGCAAATGGATCTATTGCTGGAATTTCCTCATCATCTATGCTGTTAACATTTTTTTCTTTTGAGCTCACTGGTTGAAATTGACAAAGCACTACTGTCATTAACAAAATTAATATTGTTTTATTATTTATATTCACTTGGTAAACCCACTATTGAAACTGTTCCTTTTGATATAATTTGTCCTGGTATAGAAGCTGTTGTGCTGATTTCCTCTTTGTCAAAATTAATAACCTTTTGAGATTTTGATAATGATCTTCTAAATTTAAGATAACTTAAAAAATTTCCTTGGATCTCATATTCAACTGGAATTTTGTAATATAAAACTTTTTGCCCTTCTGGATTTTTTGTGATGGCTTTATTTTGTTGTGATGTGCTATTTGTTGCTTGTCCAGCATTTTGAGCTTGAGAATCCACAACTGGTTTAGACACACCTTTTTTTAGATTGGTTATGGATAAACCATTAATTAAAGCAAATTTACTAATGTTTTGGTAAAGATCTTCGACTTCTTTTTTACTGTGAAACAATTTGCTATTTACCACAAAGTCAGGTTCTAACGTTTTTATAACAGATTTTAGTTGTACAATATTATTTGTAAATTTTTCTATTTCAATTTTATTTTTATTCATTAAGGTAATTTGCTCTTCTTGTCTTTTTACCGTCGGAGACACAAAGACATAATAGCCAATTAAAAAAATCAATATTGCAGCAAAACCAATTCCAAGTTTTATTAAATTTTTTTTATCTGAAAAAATTCCATTCTTCAGCTTTTCCAGCATATCCTTTAAATCTATATTTTTTAAAACTGTTAAATCCATTACGTTAATTTTAATTTACAATTGATTATAAACCCTTTTTTATTGTTATTTCCAGAAACTAACTGTTCTTTAGTTTTGTTTTGCATTGCGGCCAGAGATGCTTGTTCTATTAGTGATTTTGAATTTAGATTAGAAATAAAATTTAAAATATCCTGGTCAGAAAATGCTACGCCTTCAATAATTAAATTACTAATCCCGTCAAAGGTCATTTTAGTAAATTGAACTCTTTGAGGAACACTTCGGGCCACTTGTGCAAACGTTCTATAAGATCTTTCTTGATTTGAACTAACTAACTTTCCTAGGTTTAATGCGGTTTGCATGTCTCTTCTTTTTTTACTTAAAATAGAAAATTCTTTATTTATTTTATTAAATTCTGTTTGTACCGAAACAAATTCAAGTAATTTTTTTTTATTACTATTCATTTGAAAAAAGGAGAAAACCATTAAGATTAGATAAATTCCAGCTATGGCCCCGGCAACTCCCTTAAAAGCAAAACCAGATAAAAATTTTAATTTGTTCTGTTGGCGAACCGCATCTCTATTGGGCAATAAGTTAATATTTTTGACGGCAGTGACAAATTTGTAATAACCAAATAGATCTAATTTTCTATATGCTAACCCAAGTACTGAAGCTAACGGAGATTTGTTATCCTTAGTAATTTTTTCACTATTATAAGAGGGTATTCCAACATTTTGTAAAGGGTCGAAATTTACAAATTCTGTAGTAGGTAAGTTTTTCCTAAATACAGGAAGTAAAAAAGATATATTTTTTAAACTAGACACTACTTGGATGGATGTAATTTTATTTTCGTATTTACTTTCGTAATCAGTAATTGCCTGTTTAACCTGCATTGCGTATCTTCGAATAACCGCATCAGCTTCGGTTGGAATTTGGTCACTTAAGACCTCTGTCAGATTTTTTTTCTCTTGTGGCCTTAAAAAAATATCAGTGATTATTGGTATGTTGTTATGAATAATCATGATGTAATTTTCCTCTATACCCAATTCTAAAATTGCAGAATTTCCTTTATCTGTACTTGTTGTAAATTTTGTATTGTCATGGGCATTTTTTAAAGTGAAACAACGCACATCCATAATAACTGGATTAAGACCTGCTTTTTTTACGATAGAAGAATAGGCGTTTACATCAGATAGTTTTGAAGCAACGAATAAAATTTCCATCGTATTGTTTTTGGAGTTTCTGCTAATGATTTGATGAAAAATTGAATACTCATTTAGATTGTCAGTTAACTGAACTAAATTTTCCCACAAAGAATCTGTTTCAATAGCTTTTTGCAGCTCGTCATCTGTCATCAGTGGACTTGTAACCACTCTAATAATTGCACTTGTGACTGGAATTGATAATGCAATATTTTTGGTAGTTATTTTAGCATTAGCTATGGCCAATTCAATTTCTTCAGATAAATAATCTTTATGTTCTAATAAATTTTCACTAATTTTATTTTGGTCTAATAAACGATATGAAAACTTATCTAATATCCACTGCTCATCTTTACTCTTGGAGACTTGGGCAACTTTAATTGATTCCCTGGTCATATCCAAGCCTGCTATTTCTTCGCCTTGAACACTTAGTTTGCTAACTTTTGATTGGAAAAAACTAGTAAACATTTTTTTAAATTTGAAGACTTTATCTTTTTGTGAGATTTTGGTGGAATGTTGTGAAATTTCCGAGGAATTGGATGTTTGATTTTTTGATTGCAGAAATTTAATATCTTTTAACTTAGCTAGCATCCCCGACTTTAAATCTTCTTTAGGTTCTTCACTATCAATTATTTCTTGGTTTGTTATTTGTTCCTCAAGTTGCTCCGAGCCATCTTTGAAATTTATTGCTGAAATACTCCCCTGTTGATCTGGGGCTTGTTTGTTATCATTTATGTTATTTAATTCACTATCGGCTTCTAATTGGAGTTTATCAAACCAGTTTTCTAAAATAGGTATTGCCTCTTCTAAATTAGCGGTTCCAGAGGAAATCACTTTCTGCTTTCCTTGAAAAAAAGTTCTGCCAACCAAATTGTGAGATTTTAGCACACCCTTGTATTTATCTTGGCGGACATAGATATGCAGCCTTCCATTTTTTTTATGAATTGTTTCCATAAAACAAATTTTTTAGTTTTTAATTAATAATCAGAAATCTAACACAAAAAATGATTGTTAAAACTATCAAAAAACAATAGCTTTTTTTAAAATAGATATGTTTATCAGTGTTAATTAAGTGCTGAATGTTGGTAGTAAATTTAATTTATTATTTTTTTGTTAAAAATTTTTGATTTTAATGTTTTTAAATCATTGTGTTAGAAAAATAATTTCTTGTGTTATAAATATTTGCACTTATGTTAGATATAAAAAAGGTTGAATACACTAATTAATAATAAAATTCTTCTTGTGTTAGAAATATTTCTATTTATGTGAGACTTTTAATTATTTGTGTTAGTATTTTTAATTTTTATAAAACTCAGTAAAATATATGTTTTGTAAAATGGAAATTCTTTGTGTTAGATAATTAAAATTGTGTTATAATTTTATCTTCTAATAATTTTCCTTCCAACTTTCCAACTGAACTGCACCAGATACTGCCTTTGCCTTTGATTTACCAGTAATAAGGTTATCTTTTGAAGTAAATCCTGTAATATTCTTATTGGCATCTCCAGCAAGACCAATATAAAGATTGTCTCCTTGTTTTACTACTTTCGAGAGAACTCCTTTACCCATATTAACGTATAGAACTGAATTTCCGCATTTGGTATCATATGCCATTAATATAGCATTTCCAGTTCCGCATTTGTTATTTGCTGCAGTTGGCTCGTATATTGGGAAATACACTCTATCTTTATCAACTGTTGGTTCTGCTGTTAGTTTTTGCGATTTTTCAAGGTTAACATACCAACCAAGGTCCGTTCCATCTGGGCAAGTTGGTGCTGTTTTGCACATTGAAACATCTCCTCTCGGATTAACTGTCACGAAGTTAGGAAAATTCTTATCTTTTATTCCGTAAAGCCTATTTTGTACATTATTTGACTGCTCTTGAAGCTTTTGAGTGTTTCCAGTTCCAAAATATAACCATAAATTATTATCATTGTTAATAGTTGCCTCTGCTCTGGTGTAAATATATCTCCCATTATCAGATGTTGATTGAGAATTAAATAAAGTTGTTGTTTGGTAAAGAGTTCCTTGGTCAGTTAAATTTATTTTAGTAATTTTTCCCTCTAAGTCAGTAGCATAAACTAATGCGCCGTTATAATTTGCTTTATTTGACCCGTCTGCAGTGATGATAGTAAGATCTGCAAATAAAGAATTTACTATATCTGTTTTATTTACTTTGCTAACCTTTAAAGTAATGTTTCCTGGAGGAGCTTCGTCAAAGGTTAATTTTAAATTACTCATCGTACTGCCACTTTGATCTCCAGTAATTGTATATCGAATGCTACCAGCTCCATATACTTTTAAAGAACAACAATTAATATCGTAAGATGTTAAGCCATAGTTTGCTAAATTAAATTCTGTTTGAGTATTATTACTAACAGTACCAAAAACATAATTATACATTACATTAGCTTCGTCGGCTATATCTATTACTTGTAATAATCTTCCTTCATCTTCCATGTCCATTACAAAAACTGCAGAACCATAATTAGGATTAACTGCACCATTGTATCCTCCACCAAATACGGCAACCCATTTGTCTTTACCATTTACTTTAATTCTAATAATTCTAGGGGTAGACCATGTCTCACCTAATTTTCTGTAATCATATTTTGCGTCAATGCTTCCACCTCTATATCCAAATTCATTTTTAGATTCATCAGATCCCCAATGTTGAATTACTTGGTCTGATCCATTGTGGTTAATTGCAAAAAGATGAGTTGGACTATTAGGGTCTGTAATGTCAATTGCATATAAACCTTTTCCACCCGCGCCAAGACCACCTAATAATATCGTTCTCCACCTTGGATTAGTGGTGCCGTCATTCGGAGTGTCATCAAAGTAAATATCCTTAACAACTGGGGACCCATCAATACCGTAAATCGCATTTGTTGAATTAGCCTTGCTGGACGGGATCTTTTCGAGGTTACCTAAAACATTTGGAGGAATGTACCCCCATAACTCTTCACCATTCGAGACATCAAATGCATGGAGGATACCGTTGTTAGCCCCTGCATAGATAATATCTTTTCGATTAACACATGGTCCACCGCAAGTAGAGCCATTTTTAAAGTTATTATAGTTATTTTGTAGCCTGTAGTATGAATCTTTCTTCTGAGAGTTGATTGAGCCATCATCTGTTGCAGGTGCTTCTGGTTTTCCAACTATAATTAAATCAGAGTGGTAAATATCTGCAAGTTTATGAATAGATTCTGTTTTATTATTATCACTATCTTGATCGTAAGTATCAACCCCTCTTACAAAGTTTATTAAATTTTCAACTTCTGCATCAGTTGGTGATTGACTTGGAAACATTCTTGATTTCAGAGTATCCTTATTAGATGTTGTAAAGTTGTTAATGCCTGTTACACTAATTCCTGTTGTCCAAATATTTCTTGATGATGCACTCTTAGCATTTAATTTATCTGCTGCATCCCATTGAACTGCTCCAAAGCTTCCATCGGAATTTAATTTATACTTTTTTAAACTCCCTTTCCATTGTATGTTTTTTGCATACTCAAATGTAGATTGATAAACAAAATTATCTCTACTAACATCAGACATCACGGCTGGTGTTGTAAAGGTTAATCTACCAGAGATAGCCTGTTTAATAGCATCGGTTAATTTTGCTAATAATTCTGTTTCATTAGATGCGTATAAAGGTGTAACCGTTCCACCTGCTGTAGCTAACGTGCTATAGTTTGAATTGGCTCCACCTAATGCAAACCCTACTGCAAAGGTTTTAATATTATAAGCTGTTCTAATTTGGTTTGCGGTACTGATAACTGAACTATGT
>Ga0105050_10008547_pt1 | contig 11767 bp, 9 predicted proteins | sample FRY01_FD_78088 | JGI IMG/M metagenome (GOLD analysis project Ga0105050, IMG submission 78088) | Freshwater microbial communities from Lake Fryxell liftoff mats and glacier meltwater in Antarctica - FRY-01 | ecosystem: Environmental > Aquatic > Freshwater > Ice > Glacier meltwater ... | reverse complement strand
GCCGCAGTATTGGCCGCCAACTCGGAGCTGAAGTGGTCTGCAGGGCAGGTATACGCAATACACGCAGAGTCCCCAGCCACAGCCTTCGAGGTGCCGGGGGCGCACGCTGTGCAGTCCGTGCCACCTTTGCCCGTAAAGCCTGGCGTGCACGTGCAGTTGTTGATGTTGGTAGCGCCCCCCAGTGAGGACGAGCCCACCGGGCAGATCGAGCACGCGGCCGGGCCCGGGGCGGCCTTGAACGTGCCGGCGCCGCACAGCGTGCATACGGCTCCGTTTGCCCCGGTGTACCCGGTGTTACACTCACACGCTCCTGCGGAACCGCTCGCAGCTGGCGAGTCTGAGTTGAGGGGACATTCCTGACAGACAGTGCTTTGTGGGCTGGTGCCAGTCGTGAGTTTAGTGAATAACGAGGACGCAGCTAGCGTGAAGTCGCTCTCAGACAGATGGTAGTTCCAGATGTATAGTTTGGAGAGTTGCCAATCGCTTGCTTCATTGTGGTTGATGCCAAGCGCACAATTGCCACTGCCCCCTCTACCAGTAGCTCTGACAATGTTATTGACAATGATGCCACTGCGGCCTGTGTCTGCGATGTTCGAACCACATATTACGACCCAGTTATCAATTACAGGAATAGAAAACTGAAGATTTGAATTAAAATCACCATTGTAATGGTTTGATCCTGCTTTGACATTCCAGTGTCCGTGTAACCAGTTCAAATTACCAGCAGGATTTCCCTAACAACCCAGAATCCTCCCTCGACTCGAACCCGAGTACCGCGAGACACTGCAGATTGTAAACGCTGCGGGGATAGATCCCCCACCCCACTGCATTCTTGTGGCTATATCTCCGCTGACAAAGGCCACGTCGCCGCCCGCGCCGTTGCCCGTCTCGGTGCCAGCCACGACAATGCCTGCTTCTCTAGCCCCAGTAGAGCCAGTGCAGGTTGTCACTCCACACTTGCTGTCGAAACGCTGAGTTGCCACGTTCCAGTCAGCAGCGTCTGATACGATATGAGGTTTTTGTCTCAAAAGCATGCTCATAAATCCACCGGAATTGTATTTGCCTGCTGTGCACTGCGAGCACGTACCTCCATCTGTTGCCGCGTACCCATCATCACATTGACAGTCACTGACTGTGATACTGCCACCTGCCGAGAGAGTGTTTGGTGGACAATCAGAGCAATTGGATGAACCAAATCCTTGTTTGTACTTGCCAGGTAAGCACCGTGAACACGTGCCAGCACCTGTGAAGCCTGGGCTGCAAATGCAGGTGTTGATGTTGGTAGCACCAATCTCCAAAGAGCCTGATCCGACAGGGCAGAACGAGCATTGCGCCGAGCCCGGGACCGACTTGAACCGGCCGGCCGCGCACGCTACACACGCGCCGCTGTCGGGCCCAGAGAAGCCAGCGTCGCACAGGCACAGGTTGCGGAGGACGCCCGGCGCGGTAGACTGCGAGTTGGGGAGACAGCTGATGCAATCTTGTGGGCCACCTATGTCCTTAAATTTGCCCACGGGGCATGCAATGCAGTCTCCTGTATCTGTGGCAAAAAAGCCTGCAGCGCATGTATTACACTCTGCCAAAGACACACTTCCCCGTAAAGAGAAGAAGGTTGTGGGACAATCTGTGCATAACTTTGGTCCCATTGTGTCTTTGAACTTGCCAGCGGGGCACTCCTGGCAGTGCGTTGTGAATACCTCAAATTCGTTGAAAACCATATCTTCAGTAAAACCAGGTGGCTGAACCAGAGAAATATACTGACCTGCTAAGCCACATGACCTGTTTTGAGTTTGTGAATTAGACATTGTCGCACATGCGGCATTGTCTTTCGGAATAACATTGTTTCCAACAGTGACTACTGCTTGAATGCCATGATTGCTGTGTCTTACTAAATTGTGATATATAACATACTCTATTTTCCTTATTGATCCTATGTCAATTCTGTAAAAATGAGGACGTATTCCTCTAAACGTGTGTGCGGCTGTTCCCAAGTTACCGTCATTGCCACGCCAAGGCCCCCAGCTTCCCCAATGCGGAGACATAGCCGAAGGACATTGTCCATCGCTAGATGACCCACATGTGCGGGCCACATTTACTGGAAAAGGCCAACCCGTCCACCCAACACTACACAAGCACTGTTGAATTGTTGTGCTTCCTGATGTTGAGTTGGAGTTTGGACACTGAACACAAGGTGATGGGCCTACAACTGATTTGAACATATTTTCTGCGCACGCAGTGCATGGCCCGCCGTCGGGCCCAGAGAAGCCAGCTTCACATGGCTGTGCGTCAACGCTGCACACCAGCAGAGAGCATATAGCAAGCCACGCAAGACGCCAAGGAGGAAAGTGAAACATTCCACTATACACTGTCGTTCTTGGCGTTTTCATCATATGCACTGATATGTCAACTTATATACAATCTCTTACTCCTGACAGATCATGTCACTACATTGTTGTATAAATAGACCTGGCGCGCATTCCTGTGGGTGTGGTTGCGATAGCAGTTCCACCAAACCACATGCACGCTGCTCACACGACCATCGCTATTGAATTCCACTCCGTTGACGGTTCAAACAACTGCAAAAACCACACGCTTTCCTCAATTTATGTCTTGGATGCAGCATATGGCCACCGCTCAGAGCGGTGGTGGGCTTTTGTTTCTACAGCTTACACTATATAACCAGTGTGTCCATTTGACTGTGCAGTGGTAGATGTCAACCCTTGCGGATCATGCGCGCGAACACACTTTTAAAACTCGGATTCATTCTTGGTATTTGAGCAAATCGTTGACACATGAAGTCATGAGAGATGTCGTGCGCTTGCATTATCCTGCTTTGCTAGCAATTTATCGAGACAGACACCACTTTTATGCACTGGCTGCGAGTTTTCGCGCATACATCATGAACGACGATGTGTACTGGGCGCAACCAGACAGCGCAGCGCACATGACTGTGTTGAACGCGGACTTTTGCGTGTGCGCAATGATCGCGTCGACAGAGCACAATTTTCCCTTTTTCATGCAAGAACTGAACGTCCGTGCAATCGATGCACACCATACCGAAGAAATGTTGCGGGATGTACATGCCGCCTTCTTACAGGTTATGCGAAACCGGGCTGTACATGACATGGCGGAACGCTGTGTGTCTTCATGCCCAGCAGACATTTTCGAGTGTATACAGAGCGTGTTCAGTTCTAACGTATCTAATGCACAGCAAGTTTCAGTGTTGCAGCGCATACAAGGCAATGTTGAGCTGGTCTCCCGGCAGCGAGTCAACATGCGAATTCAGCGTCGAGATTACAGAGGACGACAAGAAGAACGGTTTGCAATAACGATTGAAGCGCGGCGACCTGCAGCGCATCGTCATGATTGTATGCCTGGCATGTTATGCTTTGCCAAAGACTGATGTCACCAGCCGCCATCATGAGCGTGGGCGCGCGATGCCAACAGAACATGCACAGACGAACATGCAGATGAGATGATACAAAGATATAATATGTAAACATTTAATAAAGTGCTGTACAACGCGCGCCTTACGACGTTGTGATGATGTGGTGCATGTATCGACACAGCTGGAAAATGATCTCCTCAGTTTCGGCCGAGTATTCGCTGTGCGATGGCATGCGGTGCTGCTGATGGGAATCTGCATGGCATGGATCTCTGTGGCGCTTTTTCCCAAACCGATAAATGCATGTGCCGAGGGTCGTGATGCTGAGTGTGAGTCCTGTTTCCTGGAGAAAGTGTGAGGTTGCCTGGTCGTATTCAGCAGTAGGTATGGTGACCGTACCAGCGCCTCGACCTTGTGCATCACGGCTAAGGTCTCGTTGTATGGCCTGGTCGAGGCGCACAGACGACTGCAGAATCGACCACACCGAAGTCCACCGGAAGATCGCGTGGATGTTGTGCTCCTCGATGCAGGGGGTGTATTTGCACTCCGGGAGCATTTTACTGATGACCGCGAGAGTGTTGCCGTTGCAAGTCAAGTCCATTTTGCACCCCGTGTTGCCGTAAACCACCAGCATATGCATGACTAGATTGGAGCTTTCTTGGACTCGGAGCTGCATGCCACAAAAACATGCAACACGCGCGCACACGACCGTAAGCATGCCGCAAAAAAAAGCAAACACACACCACAAGGGGCGCACGCCGCAAACCAGCAAGCACAACCCACAACAAACATTATACCATGCTACACACCCTTCGCACGATGTAGTTGGCTTCAACAATGTTGAGAAACGCTTTGCAAGTTATTTTGCGAGAGCCGCCATTATTTCCAAAGATCTGCATCACGCCCATGCTGGTATCCACGTGTATTTCGCTGCCGCAAGGTCCTCGCTTCTTCGCCTGGTGCATCTCTGCGCTGATGGCCGTGGGAAAGATGGTGCCAGTCACTGTCCCTGTGTAGCAGATGTTGACGGCTTTAGGCACTGAAAAGTTATTTCTCTCGCCATTCCTTGCTGCAATTCGGTCGCTCACAAAAAAAACACGGGTCGTGCTTTCCAGCACAAAGACCATGAAAGTAGTGACCTTGACACGTCCGACAAAGTTTTCTTCGCGACATGCGATTTTCTGCCGCTTTGTCCTTTTGTGTCGGGACATTTCTGGCGTGCTGCTGCACTCCGCGAGCATGCATGCCGCTCGTACCTTGTCGACGCCAACTTTCTCAACATCGTTGTTGCTCTGGCCCACTTGCACGCCCTCCGCGTACCTTTGCCGGTAATAAGTACGTTCATTGAAGGACTCTGCATTGGTGCATTTTTGTTCCCATAGCACTTGAAAGTCCCCATCCCAGCACCTCCATTCACTCTCTTCAAGCACACAGTGCTCTTCACTCCTCTGCGTGCACGTCTTGAGTATGTGGATATTCAAAATATTGCCCTCGGAAATGACCTGCAGCGATTTTCCCTCGTTCAGCAGGAGCATTTCTCGGGGCAAATCGTCAATATTGGTGTTGATCATTTCCGTCAGCTTGCGCGTATTCGGTGTTCGTTGCATTGTTGTCCATCCCGGCAGCTCCGCGTGGAGCCGCAGCATTTTGTCGCACAATGCCACCACACCTCCAAGCCCCTGCTCTATGTAGGTGCGCGTTCACTCTGGTCTCGAGATCGTTCCAAATATAGAACATGGTCCTCGCAAAAGTGCATAAAAGACACAGGAAACAAGTGAATTTGGACCCAAACACGATGTCATCGACATTGCCCAAGAAACGCCGCATTGAACCGACCGTCACTGATACAGGCTGTGACGCTGCACCTGGCATCATCGCCTCTGTCGCAAATGCTAACGAAGGCGACGATGCCATTGTAGCTGTCGTTACATGTGTCTTAGACACTGTAACTGCCAACGTAGGCAATGAAGGTGAAATGGACACGGTGATGGACACCCCTGTCCTTTCTACGGATACGGCGGTGGAAGTTGTCCCCGATGCTCCAGTCGTTTCCACGGATGCCGCGGTGCAAGTTGTCCCCGATGCTCCAGTCGTTTCTACGGATATGGCGGTGTCCCAGGTTGCCGGCACCGAGACCGATTCGATGCAAATCAAGGCTGCCATCGACGCACTCGCCAAGTCGATGCACGATCCCGTATTGTCGCTGCTTGCCGCTGCCGAGTGCATCGTGTACGAGGGCGAGTACGACCGCTGGTTCCGCATGGATGGCTTCACAAACATGCCTGCTGCGAACATGGAAGAAATTGCTGGGCGTTTGTTGGACCTGGCCATTTTGCGCAAATTGCAGGGCACTACCGCTGCTGTGGTGTAGGGTTTTAAAGTGCATCTTTGCAGCTTTGTATATAAGAGAATGTTTGCAGAAGGTAAAGGAAGGGGATATTTCGGTGTTTGTAGCTTTGAACACCCATCAATAAATGGAATTGATTCCGATTGCGCATAGTCGCCAAGACACAACACATGAGTGGTTCATTACTTATCAGGGCCCAAAAAACAGCCCACCTGGGACCCCGCATTACGTGTGCAACCAGCTCGTGTGTTCGGTGAAGGAATTTTTGCGACTTTTGTCGCAGCAAAACACACCGCCGTACACCGAACATATTTCGGTGATTCAGGCCACCACAATCCATAGTACGCCCTGCCTGATGAAGGACATAATGAAAGGCGCGGAGATTGTCATGTATGTGGGATTCGTCGATTTCGACGCATATCCTCCCCGGCATACGAACCCCTTTGAATTTAAGAAATCGCTGCAGGAATCCTTCGACGCTGGGTTGACGTTTGAGCAAGTGTGTGAAAAGCACCCAACCATTCGCGATTGCATGAAAGCCGCAGCTCTGCTGTGCCAAAAACTGCAGGCCATCGGGAGCTCTCCAACCTGTTGGTGGACAGGAAGGAAAGGGTTTCGTGTGGTGTGGAAAGACCTGCCACGGTGTTTTTTGAGGTGCAAGGCCGGCGACCGCAGGATCCCCCTGAATATCGTTAACGTGTTTTTCAGGGACTATGTGGGAGGTGCGCTGCACGACGAAATTACCGCGCTCACTTTCTGGTGCGTGCGTGGCCGGGTGTCTTGGTGTGTGGCTATATGTTTGTGTGCCTGTGTGGCGAGGCGCAGGGCGACGACTGCTACACCAAGCTGACTGTATTTCCTAACCACAGGGACTACATTGTAATGACCAACAAGGGTAACACAGCCAAGGGCATCAAACCCGACCTCGGTGCACATTATTCCACCGGCATTTTTCCCTTCATTGTGGACATGCAAGATTTGTTAATATTGCTTGCTGTAAGGGATGTGCGCCCGGTCACCACCCCACAGACGACGAGCGCCGTCGAATTCCCGTATAAAATGACGCCCATGAACAAACTGACAAAAGACGAGTCTCTTTGCACGTTTGTGGTAGCGTGGTGGACGGACATTCTCAGCAATATTCCATTGCCGGGAAGGGCGTCTGTGCTGGCAAACACTCCAAAGCCACACAAACAGACAAATGATACTCCTGCACAATACGAGCACAAGCCGCCATGGGAGCGGCGCACCTTGCAATGTACAGGTCAACCCGAGTCTACACGGGGGGAATGATGGTACTGCATGTGGCTCGGCCATCCCTGCCACCGCGGGCGGTCCTAGCTGTGTACATGACAGCGCCGGACAACCGCACAGCTCTACCGAGCATTGGATACGGTTGATCGTGTGCCCTCAGGACGCGGATGTACGCACTCACGCTGGTTGAACGCGCAAAATAGCACATTGGTGTGTATTCGGGGGAAAATGTCCAAAATAGAACATTTTTTATATAGGAGGGTCCGCCTTTGTGCTCTTTTGCAAGATTCTTTCTCGATCAGTGTGCCACGCGGCGGTAAACATGGTGCATTTTAAAATTCCATATGCTGGTGTGGTGGCGGTGGTGGCCGCACCTGTGCTGGAAGACGAAGATGCTGCATACGTATTTGCGTCGCGGCCGATGGCCAAGGACGTCATATTGTATAGAGAGAATGTACTGCAGTTTTTTTGCAGCGTCACCGTGAATGGTGCACGCTCAAAGTGGGGCCAATGTGTGGAGCCTGGCATCCTGGTGCGCATTGCGACGCTTGCGGCGCCCTACATTGTCAGTGCCGACATTTTTATGGCAAGATTCGCCGATGACAAGTTTGCTGACGACTATCTCATGTGCTTCGAACCACATTTTCGCGACACTGAATGGTGGTGGCAAAAGGGAGACTGGGTCCAGACTGCGACGGATTCCGATGGCACAGTCGGTGGGGGCATCGTTGCCGGTGGCATATGCATGGTTCCTCATATGGACAACGACAACATGACTTCGATTGTTATGCTTGAAGACGAAGAAGGCGATGCTGAGACGTTTGTTATGGTGATTGAGAGGCGCGGTTCGACTAATTGTTACATGGACCTCATGGTGCACAAGAACAAAACTATGCGCGATGTACTTCGCTTTCTTACCGTCCATTTTCGTTTGCACCAGGACCAAAGCACGGTTATGTTGTTTTGTGGAATGCGCGAGGACGGCACGGCAGATCTTGAAAACACCGACGGCGGACTTTACTTGCATAGCAAGCACCCGGCACCCATGATGGACAAGTCCATGGGCGACATGTGGACCATCTTGCAGTCGCTCGCTGACGACATGGTTCAGTTGTGGCGAGGTGCCGTGGACCCAGCTCACGGTCATTGGGATACAACGGTGCAAGAACACGACGAGTGTTGGAACATTATTAACAACACGGTTGTGTTGATGGACTGAGGCTAGCGTTTTCAAAAAAACATCGTTGCAAAGGGCCGAGGTGTGCGGAAACATGTTGAAATTTTATTTTGAATGTAATGAATTATTTTTCAAAAGGCGTATGATATGATATTGTTGTGTTATGTGTTCAGCTTGCACCATGGGGTTCTAAAGAGGCCTATTCGAGAATTGCAACCAGCCGATCTCGCGCGCGATGCCAGTGTGCTGTTTTCGGTGTAATTGGCGACGCGCTGTCAATGCATCTTAGAACATCCGCCTGCCGCATCTGCGCACAGGTGCTGTCATTGCCATCGCAAATCAATGTGACCAGTCGAAACGCCTCAAGTGTGTTGTCTTCTTCTTGCAAATCAATCAGTTCAGGATTGCATATGTACATGAGGTAAATCTGCACCATTCCACTGTTGGCCGCAAATGTTTGCATGTTTTCGTAATCAAGCGGAGAATTCACTAGTTTCGTCATTATTGTGCTAAACATACTGTGCATAGCATCCATACATACTTCTTCACGTTCGTACACGGCTGCATTGATCGAGGCCTGCATAGCTGCTCTGACGTGTTGCATGCTTGCAAAGTCGACATCCATGAGCCGTTCCATTGTCCACAGGCAATTATGTTGCACACCGTCGCAGAAAGAACGGTTTTTTTGGTGTGAGTGTCTGTGCGCGCATGCAAGGAGCACAGTCTCAGCCTCGTTTATCGCGAAATCCTTCAAGCACGTGCGATCATTGAGTTGCTTCATAATACCAGCATACGACCATAATACGTCGGAAACAACACATTGCAAATCATAGTCGTCCATGTGTACTCGCATGACACGAATAAGAAGATTTGGCACGTTGTGCACACCAGCCTGTATCAGTGCAGATATCTTCATTAAATTATTGGGGCCTGCCTCTAGCTCTTGCATAGATCCATCATCTGATGCATCGTCGCCATCCGAATTTGATGCATCCCCGCCATCTACGTAAACCTGGTCAACACTGGTGAGAATTGTGTTAAGTATGCTCATGCAATGTTTTTGTATCTCTATATCTTGCATATTCGCGTGAATGACGACCGCCATGGTGCCAACAATGTACGGCATTACGCGGGGCTGGGTGTCTGCGTCAAAGATTAGTTCCAACAGACGACAGCCATTGTAATGTACAAGGTGACTATTCGGATGGCTTCGCATGGCCCACGCCACCACACCAGGTACACCACATTCGTTCAATTCACGGATATCGTCATGTAGTACCATTCGCATGGCCATGTTGAGAATAACAGGAGGTGTCAGCGTGTGCATCCATCGGGTGATGATGATCTCTTGTGTGGTACAATCAGAGTTGTACTCGCGCATGCCTTCAATGAGTGGCTGCCATTGTTTTTCAAACATCATACGTGCAATGCCACGGTTCAGCAAAAGTGGTGGGTGCACGTTTCCAATCATTGCCACGTCGTTACGGAAGTCTGCCGCCTGCGCTGAGAAACGTCCCGTCCACTCGTGGTTTTCCCGACAATTGTCCACTGCTTCTTTAAAGTCTTTGCACACCCGACGCAGTGTCATCAGGTGTGCAATCTGACGCCGCGACGCAGGGATGACACTCATGATATACGGCAAGATATCTGGTCCCAGTCCCATTGCTGGCGTTGGATATGGTTGTTGCATGAGATTGGGTTGGCACGCCAAAACGATGCACACGTTTTCTGAGCTGTATATATATGTCGTCCTCCCAGACACATCGGAAAAACGAAGCCGTGGGAGTTTGATTTTGATGTTTCTGATGTCCAAAGAGGCCGATTGGAGTATTTTGACCAACCGATCTCGAGCCTAATACACTGTTTTCAAAAGACGTATGATATTGTTGTGTTCTATGTTCAGCGCACACCAAGGGTTTCCAAAGACGCCTATTCGAGTATTGCAACCAGCCGATCTCGAGCGCGATGCCAGTGTGCTGTTTTCAGTGTATGTGGCGACGCGCCATCAATTGTTCTCATAACATCCGCCTGCACCATTCGCGCACTGGTGTAGGCATTGCCATCACAAATCAATGTGACAAGTTCAAATGCATGAAGTGTGTCGCGTTCATCTTGCAAAGCAATAAATTCTGGATCGCATATGTACATGATGAAAATCTGCACCATTGCACTGTTGGCCGCAAATTTTTGCATGAGTTCAGTCTCGACCGGCGAATTCTCGAGTTTCTCCATTATTTTGCTGAAAATTCCGCGCATACAATCCATAGACTCTTCGCCACGATCCTGTAATGCTGCATTGATCGAGACCTGCATTGCTCTTTCCACGTGTCGCATGCTTGAAAAGTCGAAATCCATAAAATTTTCCAGTGCCATAATGCAATTTTGTTGCACGCTGTGGGTGAAATCGGAACGCACTCGGTGCAAGTGTGTGTGCATGCTTGCAATGAGAACAGTCTGAGCCTCGTGCATCACGAAATCCTTCATACACGTGCGATCCTTGAGTCGTTTCATTATACCAGAATACACAAAAAATGCTTCGGAAGCAGCTTCTTGCAAACCAAAGTCGTCCATGTGTTGTCGCATGATACGAATAAGAAGAGTTGGCACGTTGTGCACACCAGCCTGCATAAGTGCAGACATGTTCACTACATCCCTGGCGCCTGACTGCACCCCTGGCATAGGTGCATCATCTGACGCATCATCGCCATCCGAATCTGATGCATCCTCTGCTTCTGAGGCAAGATGAGGAACTTGAAAGAGCATTTTATAGAGTATATACATGCACATTTGTAGTAGCTCCACATTTTGCATATTCGCGTGCATGACAACCGCCAAGGTGCCAACAATGTATTGTGTTATGTGCAGCTCATCGTCTTCGTGAACGATTAGTTGCAGCAGACGACAGCCATTCTGTTGTACAAGGTAACTGTTCGGATGGCTTCGCATAGCCCACGCCACCACACCAGCCAGTTGCATGGCTCTGTTCAATATAATACCAGGTGTCAGCGTTTGCATGCATCGTGTGATAATGATCTCCTGTGTTATGCAATCAGAGTTGTACTCGCGCATGCCATCAATTAGTGGCTGCCATTGTTTTTCAATTATCATACGTGCAATGCCACGGTTCAACAAAAGTGGTGGGTGCACGTTTCCAATCCTTGCCACGTCGTTGCGGAAGTCTGCCGCCTGCGCTGAGAAACGTCCCGTCCACTCGTGGTTTTCCCGACAGTTGTCCACCGCTTGTTTAAAGTCTTTGCACACCTCCCGCAGTGTAATCAGATGTGCAATCTGATGCCGCGACGCAGGAATGATACTCATAATATACGGCAATATATCTGGTCCCAGTCCCATTACTGGCGTTTGCGATGCTTGTTGCGTATGATTTAGTTCCATCTCCAAATGATTGACGCGTCTCGGAGCTGCATATATACATTCCGTGGACCAATGTTGCAATATTCCAAAATCATTACGCCTCTTCCTAATAATTTCCTTTATTAAACAAAATATCAAAATTGTAATGGCTGCAAACACGAACCCTCCTCGTGGTGTCGCCGGTGGGTTCGCGTGGTGTCGCCGGTGGGTTCGCGTGGTCTCGCCGGTGGGT
>Ga0105050_10008542_pt1 | contig 11771 bp, 16 predicted proteins | sample FRY01_FD_78088 | JGI IMG/M metagenome (GOLD analysis project Ga0105050, IMG submission 78088) | Freshwater microbial communities from Lake Fryxell liftoff mats and glacier meltwater in Antarctica - FRY-01 | ecosystem: Environmental > Aquatic > Freshwater > Ice > Glacier meltwater ... | reverse complement strand
TCACCAGCGTCCGTGTTTCGATGTCCCGCACAACAATGTGTCGCAGCGGACCCACCGTTTGTTCACGCCTTTTGCTGTACGCAAAAGTCGCGCCCAACCGCTGGGCCGCTGAACACCAACGTTAGCCGGATTTTAAGGGTCCGCGAATGAGAATCGAAGTCTCAGAAGAGAAAGTAGCGAACCTTGAAGACTATGCGCAGATTCGTATGTCGTTTGAAGTGCGGCAGGTACTCGACGTGGCGGTACTCAACGACGGATTTGGCGGATTCACTCTCTCCGAACGAAAGCTGCAAGCACCTTACCTGAAGGACTATGACGCGATGGAGAGTCCTCTGCAGTGGCAGCGCTCTTTTGACATGTCGAACTGGGGCTTCTTTGTGGCCCGTTCGGAAGGGTTGCGCCTGGGTGGGGCCGCCGTAGCGTTCGACACAGCCGGTCTCACCATGTTGGAGGATCGCAAAGACCTCGCGGTGTTGTGGGACATTCGAGTCGCGGCCGAAGCGCGAGGGAAAGGCGTCGGCGCGGCGTTGTTTAAGGCAGCGGAAAAGTGGGCCATGGCGCAGGGTTGCCAACGACTCAAGGTCGAAACCCAGAACATCAACGTGCCAGCGTGCAGGTTCTATGCGAGGCAGGGTTGCATGCTGGGAGCGATTCATCGATTCGCATACCCAGATTTTCCGAATGAGACGCAACTGCTCTGGTATAAAGACCTCGCATGCGAGACCGGCTAACACGCGACTGGAGCAGACCGCTGAAAACCGCGGCCGCTCAGCCGCAGGCCGTTAGACGGCTCAAGGAAAATCCACGACCGATAGGAGGAGCGCGTGCCGCAGCCCAGCGATGACGAAATCCAGAAGTTGGTCCTCGAGCTCAATCGCGGTGGTGTCGGTTGGGTCAACGGGCGCACCGAGAATTTCGGTACCGACCATATGGTCCAGGCACCCGACATGACGATCTTCGGCCCTTTCGGCGGCAACGTAACCACAAATGGTCTCGAGTTCGAAGCACGACAGGTGCGAATGTCAGCGAAATTTCAGAGTGGTACAGCTAAGTACGAACTGCTCAAGGCGATGGCGTCCGGCGATATGCTGGTACTTGTGATGGCCGAGCGATGCGAGGTCAGATTCGAGGGACGCTCGGAGCCGCAACCGTGGATTCTAAGGACGACGCAGGTGTTCCAACGCGACGGTGGCCAGTGGCTCCGTCTCCATCGGCACGCGGATCCCCTGATCAAGCGACGTTCCTTCGAGGAGACCCTCGGCCTCGCCGCTGAAACAGGAGCCGCCCAACAAATAAGGATAGGTCGCGTGCAGCCGCGACCTTATCCCGGGTTGGACAAGCCCGGGGAGGGTGTTGACGACTTGGGTAAAGATCCGGGTGGATCAGCGTGCAGGGCGGCAGAGAGCAGTTGTTGGAGATTTCGTGGCGAGAGCGGCCGCGATCCTGTGGATCGTGTTGGACGGATCGTGCATGGTCGGTTGTAGAGTCCTCCCTGCAGTACGTGCTGTCGTGAACGCGCCACGACCCCTTTTGGCAGCCAGCGCTGCCGGTTGTGCGCCTATGTTGCCGGCCGTGGCCCTGCATTGAGCACGTGAACTGCCGTCATGGCCCGCTGGCAGGTACTGCACAGGAATGAAAGTGCGGTACGTGGTGGTGAAGGCGGGATCACGACCCGCAAGGCAATCTGGATGATTGCCCGCCGGCGCCGTGCATTGCCGTGCAGGAAGCCGAAGTCACGCACCCGCCGATAACCACACGGCAACACATGGATCATCAGTCGCCACAGGAACTCGACCAGTGGCAGCGTGCGCAGGCCTAGCTGCCGGGTCTTGCTGTGCTGATAACGGAAGGTGACCGTGCGGGCGTGTGGATCGAAGGCGACGATCTGTTTTTCAGCGACGACACCCCGATAGAGATAACGCGAGAGGTACTTGAGCGCCGGCAGACCGTGGCCGACGTGCTGACACTGGACGACCCAACGCGAAGGGCAGCCCTCAGGCAAGGCGAAGCCGGCCTGCTTGAGCCCCTTGATGAAGCGCGCCCGGAAGACCTGCGCGAGTGCCTTGCCATTAAACAGGTAACGACCCTTGAGCCTCCGCCAGCATTGCTTCCGGTCGACGCCTGCACCGGGCACGATGACGTGCAGATGCGGATGGTAGTCGAGCTGCCGGTTATGGGTATGCAGCACCGCCGTGCCGGCGAGTTCGGCCGTAAGCTCGGCATGGCGCCGGCCGAAGCTGCGCAGGGTATCGATGGCGGTATGGAACAACAGGTCATGGATGTGCCGCGAGTTCCGGTAGGTCAGACGGCGCAGAGCTGCCGGTAGCGTGAAGGTGACCATGAAGTAATCCACTGGCAGGAGCTTGGCACGTTGCCGTTCGAGCCAGTCGTTGGCGGCATGCTGCTGACACCGCGGACAACTGCGGTGGCCACACGCGCGCAGCCGTACTTCCCGGTGCGAACAATCACTGCAGGCCATGACGGTTGCGCCCAGTGCGCCGGTGCGGCAACGGGCCATGGCGTCCAGCGCCCGGCGCTGATGCGCGGTGAGGTGCTGCCTGTGACGGGCGAGCAACTCAGCCCGGCCCTGCTCGATGAGGTGCGAGAGGTGGATGGCTGTCATCATGCTGCCCTCGTGCTGGAAGCGCGCAGCGCACCGGTGAGGCGTTCGACGAGGTCATTGATCACGAGATCCTGATTTTGTTTTGACACCTCGGTCATGCGTACGTAGCGGGCGGTGGTAGTGGGCGAGACATGGCCGAGTTGATCCTGGACGCCGCGCAGACTGAGACCGGCTTCTACCAGGTGGGTGGCGTAGCTGTGCCGCAGGGAATGGATGGAGACGCGCTTGCGGATGCCGGCATCGGCGACGGCCTGCTTGAAGGCGCGCTGCAGGGTGCTGCGGTCCATGAGATGGTCGACGGGTACATCCGGCGTGCTGGCATGGCCGGGAAACAACCAGCGTGGGTGACGATGTTCGGCACAGAAGCGGCGCAGGGCCTGGAGGGTGATGGCCGGCAGGATAACGAAGCGGTCCTTGTTTCCTTTACCGAGACGCACATGCACCCGCATGCGTGCGCTGTCGATGTCGGCGATTTCGAGCTTGAGGGTCTTGCTGAGGCGCAGACCCATACTGTAAGTAGCGAGCCAGAAGACCTTGTATCGCCGTTCGCGGGTGCAGTGGATGATGTTGGCAATCTTTTCGACGGTGAGTACGTCGGGCAGCGTCTGGATCTTCGGCGGTCGGACCATAGTGAGCCATGGCATGGACTGGCCGAGGATCTGTTCATAGAAGAAGCGGATGCCGTTGCGGTCGAGCTTGACGGTGCTCCAGCCCTTGGTATCGATCAGCCACTCGAAGTAGGTGTTGAGGTCTTCGGGGGTGAGATCATCGGGACAGCGGTCGATGAAGTGGGCGAGGCGGCGGACGGCGAGGCCGTAGGCTTCAACGGTTTTGGTGGCCTTGCCATGGCGCTTCAAGGCGCGTACATGTTGGTCGTAGAGGGAATCGAAGCGAGCCTGGTGGTCGGTGTTCATGATCAATCTCCAAACTGAAATTCCGCACATCCGGCTGGATTTACTGTCTGGAATTTGTGTCTGGATCCGGCATCACTTCAACCACTTCTGCCGCGTAGCGGCTTCGTCCAACAAGTCTTTCCAGCGGACCGGAAAAAGCTGCGTATTTTTCCGTCCGCTGAATTCAACCGTTATGCGGCAAGTTCCGAAATCTCCGCTTGATCAATAGTATCCGAACGGATACTTTAGTGCTGTGTATCAGATCTAACAAACGGATGTCTTTAACGAGTGGTTGATCGGGCTGCGGGACAAGCAGTCCAAGGCCCGCATTGTTTCTCGATTGGATGCTGTTCGACTAGGACACCTTGGTGACTGCAAGCCAGTAGGTTCTGGAATCCGGGAGATGCGAATACACGTGGGTGCCGGATATCGGCTCTATTTTGTCCAGCGAGGAAGCTGTCATTCTCCTTCTTTGCGGTGGCTCGAAGTCAACTCAGTCGAGAGATATCGAACGTGCGAGGAAGGTGCTCGCTGAAATTGAGAGGTGAAATGATGGTCAAGATCACCGAGTTTGATGCAAGCGCGTACTTGGATGACGAGGAAGTCATTGCAGAGTACCTTACAGCCGCGCTTGAAAGTGAAAATCCGGATCTGTTTCTGACAGCGGTAGGTAACGTCGCCAAGGCGCGGGGCATGACAGCTATCGCCGAGAGCACAGGTCTAGGTCGTGAAAGCCTGTATAAAGCAATGGCGCCGGGTGCAAAGCCTCGTTACGACACCGTGCTAAAGGTGCTTCAGAGTCTTGGTGTAAAGGTCACGATTTCCGCGGCATGATCAGTCAGCCGCATAACCACGCTGTCCAGTGGACCGACTATATGTTCACGCCTTTTGCTCTACGCAAAAGCCGCGCCCACACAGTCGGCCACTGACCGCGAACGTTGGGCGGCACCGATAGACCCTAAAAGTGGTTCCAGATGGCGTATAAGAACATCAGTTCACTACCTCGCGAAATGTTCGAGCACTACTCCGACCCAGCGCAGGAAGACGGGCGTTTATTCGGAGGCAATGGCCCATTAGAGTTCGAACGAACAAAGCGTCTCATTACTCGCTACCTTCCCGCGCCACCGCAGGTCGTTCGTGATGTTGGCGGCGGAACAGGGATCTACTCTCACTGGCTTGTTGGTCTTGGTTACGAAACCCACCTTCTTGATGCAGTACCGGCCCTTGTCGAAATGGCAAAAGGTAGGTCCCCGAAGGGAAAAGCACTGGCAAGCGCGCAGGTTGGCGATGCGCGCGACCTACCGTGGCCAGACAACTCAAGTGATCTCGTGCTGCTTCTTGGTCCGTTGTACCATTTGATCGAGAAGCGAGATCGCATGTTGGTGCTGAGTGAGGCATTCCGAGTTCTGAAAACCGGAGGTGTGGTTTTGGGTGTAGCCATTCCGCGTTTGGTGACGACCATGAACGCCCTTCTTCAAGGCATGGGGAATTCTATCGAGTTCTGGGAGATGGCTCGCGAGGATGCCGAGACAGGCCATCACAGAAGTCGGCCTTCTACACCGAATTTCACGACTGCCTACTTTCACGACCCCCGTGAATTTGCCGACGAATTTAAAGAGTCAGAGTTCGTGCTCGAGGACTTCGTCGGCGTCGAAGGACCGGGCTGGTTGGCGCCAAACTTTCCTGTGCTTTGGTCTGATCAGACGCAACGGGCTCAAATCCTTGAGGCAGCCGAAAGTCTGGAACGGAGGAGCGATATTATGGGGATGAATAAACACGTGATGGCGGTCGGGCGCAAACAGCTCTGATCACGACTACCTTTCTCTATGGATTTCGAATTCTTGTCGGGAAATCAGGGTCACGCTTGGTTCATGAAACTGCGCCGCCCGACAAGCAAGTGCACTTGACCGCTCCACTCGTCACGCTTTTTGCTGTCACAAAAGCCGCGCCGAGTGTTCACGGCCAGTGACCTGCAGCGTTAGGCGGAAAAGGCAAAGGTATGAGATACCATCAAGGAAGACTGATCGATCACGTCCATCTCAGAGTCTCTGACCTGGGCGAAAGCAAACGCTTCTATCTCGCGGTATTGGAAGCGCTTGGGATGCGAGATGCATTCGGCGAGGGCGATGGATTCTTCTATGCAGACGAACTCTTTGTAGATGTGGCCGAGGGGAAACCTTCGCATGTCCATCTGGCGTTTCAAGCCAAGGATGCCGCAATGGTGAAAAGCTTCTACGAAGCGGCCCTTAGGGCAGGTGGCCGGGACCACGGACACCCGGGGTTGCGTGAGTATCATGCGACTTATTTCGGTGCTTTCGTGCTCGATCCGGACGGCAACAATATCGAAGCGGTGTGGCACGGTGATACGGAGCGTTCATCCGATTCAGTTTTAGTAGAGCGTAACTCGTGAGGTCGGCAGTGGGTCTGGTTCATCTGATGGCAGTTCCGCCTAACAATTCGTTCGAACGGACCCAACGTGGCGTCATGTTGTTTGCATACGCAATCAACCCGCCGCTCCGCCGGGCCGTTCAACTCAGACGTTATCCTGCAAGCTAAGTGTTGCGTGTTGCGCAACAAAGATCTGGAATCCATCCGTGATTCGGTCAATACAACACAAAGGGCTACGAATCTTCTTTGAATCCGGGCGTACTGCCGGTGTTCAGTCATCTCATGCGCCGCGTGTTCGATTGCTTCTTACGGCATTGAATACCGCTGGGGTAATCGGTGATATGGATGTCCCTGGCTTCAGGCTCCACCCATTGAAGGGAAGCATGAAAAGGCGATGGTCAATCAGCGTGGACGCTAACTGGCGTCTGATATTTGAGTTCAAAGACGGCGATGTTTATCTTCTCGACTATGAGGATTACCACTGATGCGTATGCACAATCCCCCGCATCCCGGCGAGTTCATTAAAGAAGTCTATCTTGAGCCAAATGGTCTCAGCGTTCGTGGGCTCGCGGAAAGTCTCGGCGTATCTCCTTCCACCGTGATGCGGATCATCAACGGAACGAGTTCCATTACGCCTGAGATGTCGCTTCGGTTGGAAAAGGCGCTAGGAAGATCACCCGAAAGTTGGCTGACGATGCAGCACAACTACGATCTATGGCAGGCTAGAAAGGAACTCGATCTTTCCGGGGTAAGGCAAATTAAGTTTGCAGCATAACATGCCGCTGCACTGGACCACCCGACACGTCACGCCTTTTGCTGTGGCAAAAGCCGCGCCGCATCGTGTGTCCGGTGAGCCGGCGCGTTAGCCCGCACAACCACCAGTCCGTCGTGTTCGCACATACCGGAAGGTGACCGTCCGGGCGTGTGGATCGAAGGCGACGATCTGCCTTTCGGCGACTACACCCCGATAGAGATAACGCGACAGGTACTTGAGTGCCGGCAGACCGTAGCCAACGTGCTGACACTGGACGACCCAGCGCGACGGACAGCGCTCTGGCAACTCGAAGCCGGCCTGCTTGAGCCCGTGGATGACGCGCGCCCGAAAGACCCGTGCGAGCGCCTTGCCATTAAACAGGTAGCGACCCTTGAGCGTCCGCCAGCGGTTCTTTTGGTCGATGCCAGCGCCGGGCACGATGACGTGCAGATGTGGATGGTAGTCGAGCTTTCGGGTATGGGTATGCAGGACAGCAGTGGCCGCGAGATCGGCCTCAAGCTCGGGATGGCGCCGACCGAAGGTACGCAGCGTATCGATGGCGATCTGGAACAACAGGTCATGGATGTCCCGCGAGTGCCGATACGTCAGCCGGCGCAGCGCTGCCGGCAGCGTGAAGGTGACCAGGAAGTAATCCACCGGCAGGAGCTTGGCGCGTTGCCGCTCGAGCCAGTCGGTGGCGGCATGCTGCTGACACCGCGGACAGCCGCGGTGACCACAGGATCGCAGCCGTACTTCCCGGTGTGTGCAGTGGTCGCAGGCCATGACGGTTGCGCCCAGTGCCCCGAAGCGGTCCTTGTTACCCTTGCCGAGGCGCACATGCACGCGCACCCGGGCGCTGTCGATGTCGGCGATCTCGCGCTTCAGGGTCTCGCCGAGCCGCAGGCCCAAGCTGTAGGTGGCGAGCCAGAAGACGCGGAATCGCCGCGGGCGTGTGCAGTGGATGATGTGCGCAATCTCATCGACGGTGAGTACGTCCGGGAGCGCCTGGACTTTTGCGGGTCGGATCATGTCCGGCCAGGGCATGGACTGGCCGAGGATTTGCTCGTAGAAGAAGCGGATGCCGTTGCGGTCCAGCTTGACCGTGCTCCAACCCTTGCTATCGATAAGCACTCGAAGCAGGTGTTCAGGTCATCGGGGGTGAGATTATCGGGACAGCGATCGACGAAACGGGCGAGGCGGCGGACGGCGAGGTCATAGGCTTCAACGGTCTTGGTGGCCTTGCCATGGCGTTTCAATGCGCGTAAATGTTGGTGCTAGGGGGAATCGAAGCGAGCTTGGTGATCGGTATTCATGATCATTCTCCTGACAGAAATCCCGTACACCCGGCTGGATGTACTGTCTGGAATTTGTGTGCGGATATGCGATCAGATCAAGAGGCTCTGCCGCCTTGCCCGGTCTATTCATGCAAGTACCTCGCGAGGGTGACGGGATGCGGGAAAAGACAGTGTGGCGAGCACCTGGAAGGAGCACGCGCTGTGTTTTCACCTATATCGGCAGCCGCAGCGGAAGACTCATGAATAGTCCGGGCTAGCGGCTTCGTACAACCATTCGTACGAGTGGACCCAACGTGGTGTCATATTGTTTGAATGCGCAAAATAACATGACGCCACGTTGGGCCGCTCAACAAAGACGTTAGAGGTCAGAGCATGAACTGGGATGCTATTGGTGCCATCGCTGAAATGGTTGGTGCGTTCGCTGTTGTGGCGACACTGCTCTATCTTGCGGCTCAAATCCGCCAGAATAACGCAAGCCAACGGGTCGCCGCTAAACAGGAGATGACACGTCAGTTCGCTGACTTTGTCGACTTTCTGGTTTTGCACCCGGATTTAGAATCACTTCATGACCGGGGTGTTGCCGGAGAGAAACTTACGATAAGGGAAACTATAACCTTTAACCGTATGATGGCTAAGGCATCCTGGTACATGGCTGTGATGCACTTTCAGTATCGTATACAAAGCCTGGATACGGGGGATTGGGAAGAATCACGATCACTGATCGCTTACTATTGTGGTACACCAGGGTTCCAGAAGTTTTGGAAAGGCAGGGAGCGAGCTCATGGTCCGGAATTTCTTCAATACATCGACAACGAAATTAACAAGCATCTTTGAGACGCCTGACATACTGTTGAAGTCGCTCGCCTATCGGCTCACTCGGACGTGGCAACCTGTCACAGATATTGCATTCGCAATCTCGGCACCAGAACGTCCACGCCGCTTCGCTGAGTGTTTGAGCACATGACCACCCCAGACGCAATCAGTGAGAGCGCGGACGTCGTAGCGCCAGCGCCTATCTTCTTTGTGATCGCGTCTGCCGTTGGTGCTACGCTCGAGTGGCTACTTCCAAGCACCTTGCTGGCGCAGCCATACGCGCTTTTCCTCGCGGCAACCCTCATCGCCTTTTCCGTAGTCCTCGTCGCAGCTGTTCTCTTTCAGATGGCCAAAGCGAAAACGTCATTCGATGCAAACAAGCCCACGTCTGCGCTCATCACATCAGGGGTCTTCCGTCTCTGCCGGAACCCGACGTACCTTTCTCTCGTGCTGCTGCAGGCAGGGTTGGCCTTTGCGTTCCAGTCACTATGGCTTCTATTGCTGGTAGTCCCTGCTCTCGCGGTCTCTCATTGGGGTGTCGTGCTGCGAGAGGAGCAGTACCTGAAGCGCAAGTTCGGCGCGGAGCATGAGCAATACGCTCGCCGTGTACGCCGGTGGCTATGAAAGTGCGCTCTAACCATTCCATCGAGCGGACATCCTCCAGCCAGCTGCGCCGGCCTACGGATACCGCTCTTTTCAAGCGTTGGACGACAGATTGATCATTTGCCCGGATCGGTTAAAATTTGAGTTAAAGGGATTCCCCCAGTTGCCTTTTGCGTCGTTCCACCAACTGAAAGGAGAGTTGAGATGAAGCAATACGAACCGTCACGCCGGACATTCCTTCGGCAAGGATGCTGCGGCGCGTTCGGTCTGGCGGCAAGCTTGAGTCTGCCGCCGACCCACGCGGCGGAAGCCGAGAAAACGAACCTCACACCCAATCAGGCGCTGGACAGGCTCAAGAAGGGCAACGCCGATTTCCTTGCCGACAAGCCAAAGGTCATATCGTCGCGCGACAGCGATCGGAGGCTGGAAATTGCCCGCGGCCAGGTTCCGTTCGCCGTGCTGGTCGGCTGCTCGGACAGCCGGGTTTCGCCGGAGTTGCTGTTCGACACCGGACTGGGCGAGTTGTTCATTGTGCGCAATGCCGGCAACACGGTCGACACCGTCGCGCTCGGCAGCATTCAGTACGGGGTGCAGGTACTCGGAGCGCCGCTTGTCCTGGTGCTTGGACATGAACGCTGCGGTGCAGTCGAAGCTGCGTTGTCGGTGGTTGAGAATAACAGCACCTATCCCGGCAGCATTGGCCAGATGGTCGAGCCGATCATCCCGGCAGTGCTAAAGGCAAAGAGCAGCGGCAAGCTCAAGGGCGAAGAGTTGCTGAACGCCGCCGTGCGCGAGAACGTACGTCGCGTCGTTGATCGGCTTCGCACCTCTGAGGCCGCGCTGCTTGAACCACTGCGCACCGGCAAACTGAGGGTTGTTGGCGCCCATTATGACCTGGACGACGGCAAGGTCGACTTCTTCATCGAGTAGCGTTTTTCAACCCAATTGTTGCCCAGCAACCAGTCGCGCCGGACACGCCGCAAGCGGCGCGCTGGTGAACTGAGGCGTTATGCGCCGAGATGATCAGAGAGCAGCCGACGCCCCAGTGGGCACCGCTTCCCCACCTGGATGTAAAAACGTCGAGTTTTGCGTTCTCCTTTCCAAGCATGGTCTTTCTGTCGCTGACCGACAATTTGGACAAAATGCGAACATTGATGCGCACGATGCGATTTGGAATATTGACGTGATATGGTTATCCGGGTTGGGCTTTGCCCGAATCGGTAGCGAAACCTATCCTTTTAGATCGCGACAAACAGTTCGATGGCCTAAGGACACTATTCATTGCCTCTGGACAGAGGCGACGGAGATGGAAACGCTAATCATCGAAAGACATGGCGCACAACATGAAGCTTAAGCCGTTCCTCCGCCTTCGGCTCCGTCACTCGGACGCACATATTCCAGGTTCGTTTGCGAATGGCTTCGCCTTTTTCTACCAAACGTCTCTTCCGCATGTGCACCGCTCAACCTGGTGTCATGCGCCATGACATCGAGCGCTAACCAAAATCCTCCCTCCATCGAACATGAATGTGCAGGGAAACCGAGTGAAGATATTGATGTGGCTTTTGATGGCGAGTTGCTGGGTCCTGATAAATCCTGGAGGCTCTCAGTACGTCGAACAGCTACAGAATCCGACCTGGAGGAAAGTCATCACTTGGAAGAAGTTGGCGATACAATGTGGGAAGTCTCTGTGGGGATTTCACATTGCCCTTATTGCGGCATCGAACTCACTAAACTTTCTGGCGAGGCAAAATCGGCAGCCGGTGAAAGGCGTCTTCTGATTTTCAAGAATGGACCATGTCCAGACGTTAGTAACGTGGATCGGCGCATAACATGAAGGTTAAGCCGCATTTCCGACGCAATCGGATCTAATGCTCGCACGTGCCTGTTCCGGGTTCGTTGGCGAATGACTTCGCCATTTTGTTGTCCCAAACGCCCCTTCCGCAGTCATGCCGATCAACCTGTTGTTATGGGGCTTTGGAGCGATGACGTACGTCCGGTACCAAGCTCGCTACTCCGGTAGAACTGGAAAACCAGTGTGGATTTTCACACCCTTCCATGCCAACGTGATTTGGGATTGGACGGCACAGGAGATGTCGAGTTGGAGATCTTCGCGCGAATAATTGAGTTGAAGCCGGGGAGCGCAGATCGGGTCGATGCGTGGACGAAACTTATCAACGCACATCAATCAGCCGCCGTCGAAGCGCTTGAAGCGGAAGGCGGCTCGGTCGAATCCTGGTTTTCGCTATCGTTGAACGGAAAGGATGTAAGCGCAGCAGAATCCCCGTGTTGCCATCAGCCGCCGTATTTGATGCGGTCCGGTAGCAGCGCTTCGAAGTCTTCAAGGCACGTGGCGTTGGGAATGTGGGTGAAGACCCGCATGAGATACTGATACGGATCGAGCC
>Ga0105050_10008540_pt1 | contig 11772 bp, 9 predicted proteins | sample FRY01_FD_78088 | JGI IMG/M metagenome (GOLD analysis project Ga0105050, IMG submission 78088) | Freshwater microbial communities from Lake Fryxell liftoff mats and glacier meltwater in Antarctica - FRY-01 | ecosystem: Environmental > Aquatic > Freshwater > Ice > Glacier meltwater ... | reverse complement strand
TCGAAAGATTGGGAAAAATCGATTGCAAGCGCAGAAGCCTGGATCCTCATCGCCCACATCAGACGCGTCACACGACATCTCGCAAAGGGCTGAAATCGCCCGAATAGTTCTGAATCAGACTCTGAGACACCAACGGCACCCGCACCGCCGGATCCCGCACCGCCTGAATGACCAGCCTGCCGTCATAGCCATTCTCCAGATCATCCGCCAGCAGGTTGGTTGAACGCGGGCCCGAAACCAACGGCAGCCCCTGCGGGGTCCGAAACCCCTTTCAGGCCCTCAACCGTCGTCGGGAATGCATACCCTTTTCAAGGCCATCCAAACCGATCATCGCGTATTCATCAAGCCATTGTTCCAGTGATAGCGCCAGGCGTCTGGTCGTCATCATTCGACCACGCCATCGGGTTTGTGCCGCAAAGGATCATCATTCACCCCAAGATCAATCGGCACGTCGCTGTTTTTGCGTCATTTCGTCGTAGCGCAACCGCGCGGCATCCACCTCGGGCCGAACCGATACGGCAGGCACCGCCACGTTCCACCAATATCCACCCGCTTCGGTCGATGGCCCGGCATCCGTGTCAATCACGATGACCACTGGCACAGACGTCCCCTTCGCCGCAGCCAGCTCCCGCTCCAGTGCAGCAATATCCGCCGCCTTCACCGCTTTCGCCCCCATACTCGCTGCATGGGCCACGAAATCAATCGCGGCCGCGTTCACATGATAGCTGTCGTCGAGCATGTTGTTGAAGGGCGCGCCGCCCGTGCCCTGTTGCAGCCGGTTGATGCAGCCATACCCCCGGTTGTCCGTCAGCACGACGGTAAAGCCGATGCCCATCATTACCGCCGTCGCCAGTTCCGAATTGGCCATCATATAGCTGCCATCGCCCACCATGCAGATCACATCTGCGTCGGGCCGCGCCATCCTGATCCCCAAAGCCCCGGCAACCTCATAGCCCATACAGCTAAAGCCATACTCCATATGGTAACCGCCTGGTGCAGAATCCCATATCTTGTGCAATTCCCCCGGCATGGTGCCCGCAGCGCCCATCACGATCGTCGCCGCCGTGGCCGAACGGTTCACCGCCCCGATCACCTGCGCATCTGTCGGCAACTGGTTGCCCGCCGCAGGCCGCGCCTTCGCCGCCGCTGTCGCCCCGGCCCACACAGCCGTCAAACCGGCATCGGCACCAAATCTCTGACTTCCCAAAGCCTTTCCAATGGCTTGCAAGGCGACCTTCGCATCCGACACAAGGTGCATTGCCCCATGCTTATACGCATCATAGGCCTGCACATTGATTGACAGTATCCGCCGTGAGGGGTGCTTGAACAGCGACCAGGACCCCGTGGTGAAATCCTGAAACCGCGTGCCCACACCGATCACCAGATCAGCCGCCTCGCACACCGTATTGGCCGATGACGCCCCCGTCACCCCCACCGGGCCGAAGTTCAGCGGGTGGTCAAACGCCAGCGCCGATTTCCCGCCTTGGGTTTCCACCACCGGTATCCCATGCGCCGTGGCAAATGCCGCGAGATCCGCTTCCGCCTGCGAATAAATCACCCCGCCACCCGCCACGATCACCGGTGCTTTCGCCGCCCTGATCGCCGCAATCGCAGCCGCCAGTTCCACTGCATCCGGCTCAGGCCGACGGAAATGCCAGACCTTCCGCGCAAAGAAAGTCTCGGGGTAATCATAGGCTTCCGCCTGCACATCCTGACAAAAGGCCAGCACCACCGGCCCGCAATCCGCCGGATCCGTCATCACCCGCAAAGCGCGCGGCAGCGCCGTCAGCACCTGTTCGGGGCGGGTGATCCGGTCGAAATAGCGGCACACCGGGCGGAAGCAGTCATTGGCCGACACCGTGCCATCGCCAAAATCCTCGATCTGCTGCAACACAGGGTCCGGCGCGCGGTTGGCAAAGACGTCGCCCGGTATGAACAGCACCGGCAGCCGGTTCACATGGGCCAAAGCACAGGCGGTTACCATGTTCAGCGCGCCCGGCCCGATCGAGGATGTTACCGCCATCGCCCGCCGCCGCTTGCCGGCCTTGGCAAAGGCAATCGCGCTATGCGCCATCGTCTGTTCGTTGTGGCCCCGCCACGTCGGCAAAGCCGCACCCATACCGTGCAAAGCCTCGCCGATCCCCGCCACATTGCCATGGCCGAAGATCGCCCATATGCCCTCGATGAACCGCCCGCCATCCTCGGTTTCCTGCACGGAAAGCCAGCGCATCATCGCCTGCGCCGCCGTCAATCGAATAGTCATCCTGCCAACCCCTTTGCGGCGCGCGCCGCGTCCCAGATGCGGCACAGCCGCGCATAGCGTTCTGCCATCATGGCCACCGCGCCGGCGTCCGTCAAATTACCGGCTAGCCAGCCCTTTGCCGCATCGACAAAAATTGTGCGCCCTACCGCGAACCCCTTTACCAGATCATGCCGCGCCGCCAGCGCCAGCGACCTTGCCAGTTCATCCTCTGCCGCGTCCAGCCCAAGCACGACGACCCCCCGCACATGCGGATCATTGCGGGTGATCGCGGCGCAAGCCTGTGCCCACGCGGCGTCCGTGGCAAACGGCTCCAGCTTCCACCAGTCCGGGAAAACCCCGATATCATAAAACCGCTGGATCAGCAGCGCCGCAGTGTCATCATCCACTGGCCCCACTTTGGACGGGATGATTTCCAAAAGCATTTCCAGCCGGTTACGCCGTGCGGCATGGTAAAGCCGCGTCACGACCGCCTCTTGAGCGTCGCGCGTCGCGGTATCGTCCGACGGGTGGCAAAAGCACAGCACCTTCACCACATTCTCCAGCGGCCATTCCGACAGCCCGCCGAAATCCGGCCCGATCTCCGGCTCCAGCGCAAGGGGGCGCGACCCCGGCCATTCCACGGGCCGCCCGATCCACAGCCCCGACCCCGACGCCGCATAAAGCGCCTCGCGGCCCAGGCGGCTGTCGCACAGAATGCCGTGTCCGGGCTGCCCGTCCGCCACCTGCAACGCGGCTTGCAGGCATAGCAGCTTGAACGCGCCGATCCTGGCGGTGCTCGCCCCCGCCATCGCCTCAAACTGCATCCGGTGGTCGAAGGCAAACACACGCATCGTTGACCAGTCGCCATGCCGGTTGGTGGCCCAATGCACCTGCTCCAGCGCGGCATCCTTGCGCAAGGCGGGCACCTTCACGCCGCGCGAAAGGAAAAACTGCAACTCCTCCCACGATGGATAGGCCGGCGTGCAGCCGTGCCGCGACACCGCGAACGCCCCGCAGGCATTGGCATATGTCAGTGCAACCGGCCAGGGTTCGCCATCCAGCCAGCCCTTGACAAGCCCCGACATGAAGCCGTCACCAGCCCCCAGAACATTGAACACTTCAATCGGAAAGCCCGGCCCGGTCTGCCCGCCGTCCAAAGTATCGGGTATGTCCCCCGCAAAGGCCGCTGCCCCCATCGGCCCGCGTTTGCACACCAGCACGGCCGGCGATACCGCCCGCACGGCCCGCAGCGCCGCGATGGTGTCGGTCGTGCCGCCCGCAATGTGAAATTCCTCTTCCGTCCCGACGATCAGGTCGAACAGATGCAGCGTCGCTTGCAGCTTTGCCGTCACCGCCGCCGATTCGATGAACCGGGATTCGCCATCGCCATGCCCCGCCAGCCCCCACAGGTTCGGGCGGTAATCAATATCCAGCGCCGTCTGCGCCCCGTTCGCCCGTGCCAGCGTCAGCGCCTTCATCACCGCAGCCTCGGTCCGCGCGTTGGACAGATGCGTGCCCGTCGCCACCACCGACCGCGCCAAGGCAATGAACGCAGGGTCGATATCATCTTCGCAAAGCGCCATATCGGCGCAGTTCTCGCGGTAGAAGATCAGCGGAAACTGCCGCTCATCGCGGATGCCCAGCAACACCAGCGCCGTCAGCCGCGCGGGGTCGGTCACCACGCCGCGCGTATCGACGCCTTCGCGCGCCAACTCCTCACGGATGAAGCGGCCCATGTGTTCGTCGCCGACACGGGTAATCAGCCCCGACCGCAGCCCCAGCCGTGCCGTGCCTGCCGCCATGTTGGTGGGCGATCCGCCGATGTATTTCTGAAACGACCCCATGTCTTCCAGACGCCCACCCACCTGCGCGCCGTAAAGATCAACCGAAGACCGGCCAATGGTGATGACGTCAAGCATCTTCATCTGAAACTGCATCTCCCATGCATGGGATGTGCATCGGTCGTGCATGGTGCCCTTCGGCAACGGCGCACCCCGATGCCCCACCCTGAGGCTCAACCGCATTCGCAGTTCTGGAATTTTTATTCCATTTGGTCCGGCAGGCAAAGCTTTTTCTTCGGCGACGCGGAAATCAGGTTTCGCCGCGCGCAGAACCCACAGCCACCGCCAGCGCCAGCGCCATGGCAATCGTCGCCGACAGCGACCGGAACGCGCCAAAATCCACCTCTGGCACCGTCAGAATGGCATCCGCCTGCCGCGCCAAAGGGCTGGTTGACAGGTCCGTCATGCCAACCACGGGCAAACCGCGCTCGCGGGCATCCTGTGCGAGTTGCAGCGTTTCCTCGGAATAAGGCGCAAAGGTGATCGCAAGCATCGCATCGCCGGGACGCAGTGCAAAGCGGTGATCAAGCCGCCCGACCGCATCATGAAGCATCGCAGGAACCGACATCTTTTCAAATACATAAGCCAGATATGTCGCCACAGGAAACGCCCGGCGCAAGCCGACGATATGCACCGTTTCCGCCTTTGCCAGCACTGATACCGCGTTGTTCAGCGCAGATTCGTCCGCCGATTTCGCCAAAGACTCCAGCGACAGCCGGCCCGCCTCGACAAACTCCGCCAGCAGCGCAGCGGGGCTTCCCGCCCCATTTTCTTTCAGATTTTTCAGCCGGGTTGCATAGTCAGGCCACCCTGGCGCATAGGCCTCGCGGAACATGCGCTGCATTTCCGAAAAGCCGGAAAATCCCATGATCTGGCAAAACCGCATCAGCGCCGATGGCGGAACGTCCGCCCCGGCCGCCAGTTCGGCCACGGTAGATACCGCGATCCGGTCCGAATTGGCCGCGATATGATCGGCACATTGCCGCAACCGCTTGGGCAACGTATCCGACAGCGCCGCAAGCCGATCGCGGAACTCCTCCACCGTTGCGGGCGCCGTCTGCGTCACCGGGCTGGCATCATCCATACGTTTTTCCTTGACAGCGCAAATTTAGGCTAGCACGGATGGAACAAATATTCCAAGTGGAAAGCGGTGGGGCAAGCAATGCTTAAAACAGGTGTGGGCATCATCGGCACGGGATTCATGGGCAAAACCCATGCCCTTGCCTGGCGCAATGTCAAGGCAGTGATGGGCGATGTGCCCGCGCCAACGCTTGAACTGCTGTGTGATACGCCTGCGCACAAAGCGGTTCAGTTTGCGGATCAGTTCGGTTTCGCCCGTGCCACCGACGATTGGCGCGCCCTGATGGCCGATCCGGCGGTTCAGGTCGTGTCAATCACGACGCCGAACCAGTTGCATCATCAAATGGCCTTGGCAGCGGTTGCAGCAGGCAAACATGTCTGGTGCGAAAAGCCGATGGCCCTGACGCTGGCCCAGGCGGAAGAAATGGAGTTTGCGGCGCGCACGGCGGGCGTCGTTACGATGGTCGGCTATAATTACATCAAAAACCCCGCTTTTTCCCACGCACAGCGCCTGATTGCAGACGGGGCCATCGGCCGGCTGGTGCAGTTCCGGGGCTGGGTGGACGAAGATTATCAGGCTGACCCTGCCTTGCCATGGACGTGGCGCGCCACGCTGGCCGAAGCGGGTCTGGGTGCGTTGGGGGATATCGGCAGCCATCTGGTCAGCTTGGCCTGCGGGTTGATGGGGCCGATTGAAAGCGTTTTGGCGGACATGCAGACCATCCACGAAACGCGGCCAATGCCCGATGGTTCGGGGCGGGCGGCGGTGGAAAACGAGGATGCGGCCTCGGTACTGCTGCGCTTCAAAGGCGGTGCACAGGGGTCGATGGTGATGTCGCGCGCCGCCTGGGGGCGCAAATCCCGGCTGGGGTTCGAGGTGCATGGCACCGAAGGCATGATCGTGTTCGATCAGGAACGGATGAATGAGTTGCACCTGTATCAAAATCGCGGGCCGCTGGCAGAACAGGGGTTCAAGACCATCCTGACCGGCCCTGCGCATCCGCCCTTTGGTGCGTTCTGCCCGGCGCCGGGGCACCAGTTGGGGTTCAACGACATGAAAGTGATCGAATGCGCGGCCTTGCTGGGGGCCATTGCCGGAGGACCAAAGGCATTTCCCGATTTCAGCGATGCGCTGGTATTCGAACGGGTGATCCATGCGATAGCGCAGTCAGCGCGTGAGGAACGGCGGGTAAGCCTTTGACCAAAATGGTTTAAAGTACTGCCAGAATTGACCGGGCCGCACGCAGGCCCGGGGCTTCGCCAGCCTGACCCAACCGCTGCATGGTCACCGCCATCGCTGCGCGCTGCGGGGCCGTGCCGCCATCCAGCAGGGTCAGAACGGCCGGCGCAATCAGTTCAGGGCGGCAGCGCGACCCAAGAAACTCCGGCACCACGCGGGTGTCGGACACAAGATTGACCAACGTCACCGTATCCACCAGCGCCATCCGCTGCATCAGCCACATCGTCAGCGGGTGCATGTCATAGGCGATGACCATCGGCACACCCGCCGCCGCCAGTTCCAGCGACACCGTGCCGGACGCAGCCAACGCCACATCCGCCACACCGAAAGCCGCACGCTTCTGCACGGCGTCCGTGACGATACACGGTTGAACCGGCCAAGCCGCCGTCAGATCCCGCACCAACCCCGCCACGCCGCGCACAGTGGGCAGGACGACCCGCAGATCGGGATGCCGGGCTTTCAGCAGCGCGAGCACGCCGCCGATCACCGGAGCCAACCGCGTCACTTCACCCTTGCGCGACCCCGGCAGCGCCAGCAGCACCGGCCCACTGCCAAGGTCCGTGCGCAGGGCGGCCACATCGGCACCGGGGGCCAAAGTCTCGGCCACCACCGGATGACCCACAAAATCGCATGTCATTCCGGCGGCGGTCATATAGGACGGCTCGAACGGCAACAGCGCCAGCACATGGTCGATCACCTGCGCCATTTTCGCCGCCCGTCTGGGCCGCCACGCCCAGACCGACGGCGCAACGTAATGGATGGTTTTCAGATCCGGCCGCGCTTGCTTCACGATCCGTGCGACGCGCAAGCAGAAATCGGGGCTGTCGATGGTGACAAGCGCTGCGGGTTCAGCGGCCAGCACGGCATCGGCCGCTTCGGCAATCCGGCGCTTCAGGGCGCGGTATTTCGGCAGCACCTCGGCGATGCCCATCACCGCCAGTTCCTCCATGGGGAACAGGCTTTGCATGCCCTCGGCCTGCATCAGCGGCCCGCCAACCCCTTCAAACCGCACCGCAGGCACCAACGCCTTGAGCCCCGCCATCAAAGCTGCACCCAGCCGGTCGCCCGAAGGCTCACCCGCAATCAGGAACAGTTTCACGGCCCGCGCGCCCACAGGAACAGGCCAAGCGCCCGCGCTTCGGCCACCATCGCGTCGGGGTCGAGCAGAATCACCCCGCCCGCCTGCCAGGCGATGCCGGCAAGGCCAGCGGCGCCGGCGCGGCGCAGGGTTTGCACGCCCAGTGTCGGCAGGTCGATGCGCCGGTCTTGCCCCGGCTTCGGTGCCTTGTAGAACACGCCGCGTGCGCCTTTCGGATCGGGGCGGCACGCGGTGCCCGCGACCCAATCAAGCATCGCGTCAGTGCCCGGCAAAGCCTCCACCGCCAGGCACAGGCCCTGTGCCACAACGGCACCCTGCCCCACATCCACCGCACCCAAAGCCGCAACAATCTGCGCCGCGCGGGCGGTGTCGCGGCTATCGGCGTCGGTCGGTTGGCCGCACAGCAGCCCCGGCCCCGGCACCAACGCCGGCGCCACATCCTGCACGCCAACGACGGTAAAGCCTTCCTCCTCGAAAATGGCAATCACCGCCCTCAGGGTGGAATCATCACCGCCCTGCATCGCCACAAGCAAACGCGGCACCATTTGCGCTGTGGCCGGGTCGAACAGCGCGGGGTCAAGGCGGGGGCGTTCGACCGCGCCCGCGAACATCACACGGGTCACGCCTTCGTTTTCCAGCCAACGCAGCAACAGTGCCAGCCGTTCGATGCGAAACACCTGATCCGGTTCCACGCCCGCAGGCAGAAACCCGTCCAGTGCCGCCACCAACGGGCGATCGGCCAAGGCCGCGACCACAGCCGCAGGCAGCCCGCCCCGACCGGCAATCAAGGCCATGCGGCCGCTCATTTCGGGGTCAGGAACGAACGGTCGGTGGCGCCCAGGATGAAATCGGTCATCTCGCGCACATGCGGACTTTCGGTTTCTTCGGCCAGACGGTGCGCGCGTTCCAGAAACGTGCCCTCGCCCTGCGCCAGCATCTGATACGCCGCGCGCAGGGCGGTAATCTCGGCCCGACTGACGCCGCGGCGCTTCAGGCCGACAAGGTTCAGCCCATCCAGATCTCCACGCGGCCCCTGCACAAGCCCGTGCGGCAGCACGTCATTCGTCACCATGGTGACGGCGCCGATGATTGCCCCACGGCCCACACGCACAAATTGGTGCACCCCTGACAGCCCGCCGACGATCACGTCATCCCCCAGCACACAGTGGCCCGCAATCGCCGCCTGATTGGCCAGAATGATCCTGTGCCCCAGTTGCGCGTCATGGCCCACATGTGCGCCGGTCATCAGCAGGCAATCGTCACCGATCCGGGTGATGCCGCCGCCGCCCTCTGTCCCGACGTTCAGCGTCGCACCTTCGCGGATACGGCAACGCGCACCCACGATCAGCCGCGTCCGTTCCCCCTTGAATTTCAGATCCTGCGGCACTTCCCCGACGACCGCAAACGGGAAAATCACCGTCCCGTCACCCACTTCGGTCCAGCCCGTCACGACGGCATGGCTTTTCACCGCCACACCGGCGCCAAGCGTCACCTCGGGACCGATCACTGAAAACGGGCCGACCACACAGCCTGCGCCGATCCGGGCGCCGGGTTCGACAATCGCGCTCGGGTGGACAGTGGCCGTGGGGGAGATGCCGGGCGTCATGCCCCTATGCCTTCGCCACATCGAACATTGCGGTAAACACCGCCTCGGTGGCAAGTTCGCCGTCCACGATGCCGCGACCTTCGAACTTCCACACCCGGCCACCGCCCCGCACCGCCTTGACGTGCAGTTCCAGAACATCACCCGGCACCACCTTGCGGCGGAACTTGGCGTTTTCCACGCCCATGAAGAACACCTTCGCGCCCTTGTCGGCCAGATCCATCGACACGCCGACCAACACACCGGCGGTCTGGGCCAGCGCCTCGATAATCATGACACCGGGCAGGATTGGCATTCCGGGGAAATGGCCCTGAAATTGCGGCTCGTTGTAGGTCACATTCTTGACACCGACGGCGCTTTCGTGCGGCACGATGCTATGCACCCTGTCGATCAGAAGGAATGGGTAGCGGTGCGGGATGATACGTTGGATCATCGTCAGATCGGCGGTCACCACGGGGGGTTTGGGGGCAGTCATGACAGTCTCCTCGTGCCATTTCGCGCGGGTTTTGCCTGAGTAACAACTTGGGAGTGCTGAGACAAGCCGGGGCGGGCCACTCAGGGCTGCCCGCGTGGCGTGCCCGCATCGTCGGCGGGTATGGGGTCCGGAACGGCGATACCATCACCCAGAACCGTGTCCAGAATGGCAATGGCTTCGTCGGTAATGTCGATCGCGTCAAACGATAGCAATATGGCTCCTCGTTCCAGGATCGCCACGGCGCCCATGTCCTGCATCATCTTGGCCAGTACCGGCACCGTCGCCTCGAACAACTTCTGACGGTCTTCGTCACGCTGCCGCGTCAGAGAGCGGGATTTGGCATCCTGAGCGCTGCGGATTTCTTCGACCTTGGTATCGAAGGCATCCGCCAACACGCGAAATTCTGCGGCGGGCATTGTGACGCGGCGTTCGGTAAGGACGCGTTCTTCGGCCTCCAGCCCTGCTTCGATCTCGCGGTTTTCGGCCACGAGCGTACGGGTCGCTGCCTCGAACCGGTCTTGCACCACTTTTCCCGCCTTGGTGCCGGTGAGAAGGCGTTCCTGCGTCACGGTCAGCAACGGGCTTTGCTGCGGCATTGCCTGCGCCAACGGTTGCGCAGCCGCCGGCCCGGCAAGGGCCAGCAGCGACGCAAGCAGCAGCCCGCGCATCAGAACTTGGTCGAAATCGTCAGGTCGAAAGGCTGCTCGCGGTCGTAGTCTTCCTTGATCAGCGATTTGGCGAAGTTGAGGCGCAGCGGCCCGATCGGTGTGGTCCAGAACACGGAAAATCCAACCGCAGACCGCAGGTTCAGGTCGTCATCCACCAGATTGCCGCCGGTGCCGACGACGTTGTCAAGGCTCCAGACCGAACCCACATCCATGAACAAGCCACCCGATATGCCGTATTCTTCCGGCAATCCCAACGGGAAATCTGCCTCGAACCGGGCAACGGCAAATATGTTGCCGCCAAGCGCATCCTGATTGGTGGCGTTCAGATCGCGCGGGCCCAGGCCGTTGGTTTCAAACCCACGGATCTTGCCGTTGCCGAAGTAGCGGTTGTTCACCCGGCTTATGCCATCATCCAGCATGTTGATCATGCCACCTTCAAAAATCGCCCGCACCGTGACTTCTTCGTTGAAAACCTTTGTTTCCGCCAGCGCCAGCGCGTTGGTCGCGATGTAGCTGACATCGCCGCCAAGCCCCGCGAAATCCTGGCTGAACCGCAGCAACACGCCGCCCTTCGGGTTCAGCCCGCTGACCCGCGTATCATAGCTGTAAGTATAGCCGATGGAACTGGTGATGAGTGAACCTTGCGCTTCTTCCAGTTGCAGAATGGCGGACGAACCGTTGGTCAGCGGATCATCGGGGTCTTCTATGCCCATGTCCACATTGGTGATCTGGTCCTGCGCAATTTTGTAGCGAAGTTCAAGGCGGCCATTCTCGCTTATCGGAAAGCTGAGCGACGGCCCGATAGAAATGTTGCGTGTGTCGATATCGGCGTCGTCCTGTTCCGTCTCGGTGTAGTTTGCCGAAAAGCCAAAGCGCAGGTCGCGGCCCAAGAAAGCCGGTTCGGCAAAGGAAATGCTGGAATTCACGTTGTCAGTGCCGGTCGAAATTGTAAGCCCTACGAACTGGCCCCGGCCAAGGAAGTTCGATTCCGAAAAGCCCACGTTGAAACCGACGCCCGCGTCCGCGCCAAAACTGACGCCAAAGCTCAGCGACCCGGTAGGCTGTTCTTCCACATCGACGTTGACAATCACCTGATCGGGGCTGCTGCCCGGTTGCGCGTCGATCCGGGCATCGGCAAAGAAACCAAGCGCGCGGATGCGTTCGGCAGACTGCCGCACTTCGCGTGCGTTGAAGGGGTCGCCTTCAACCGTGCGGAACTGGCGGCGCACGACTTCGTCCAATGTGGTGGTATTGCCTTCGATGTCGATGCGTTCCACGAACACCCGTTCGCCCCGTACCAGCGCGAATTCCACGTTCAGCTTCTGGTTACGTTCATCTCGGGTGATGCGCGGATCGATCCGCACAAAGTTCAGCCCCTTGCGCAGAGCAAGATTTTCCAGCCGCGCTATGTTGTTTTCCACAATGGCGGGCGAGTAGGTCGCCCCCGACCGCACCCGCAGCAAATCCTGGAATTCGGCGGCATCCACGCCTTCAATCTCGCTGACGGCCGAAATCTTGCCAAAT
>Ga0105050_10008536_pt1 | contig 11785 bp, 11 predicted proteins | sample FRY01_FD_78088 | JGI IMG/M metagenome (GOLD analysis project Ga0105050, IMG submission 78088) | Freshwater microbial communities from Lake Fryxell liftoff mats and glacier meltwater in Antarctica - FRY-01 | ecosystem: Environmental > Aquatic > Freshwater > Ice > Glacier meltwater ... | reverse complement strand
ACAGCGACTACCCGCGGTTGTGTGGGGTGGGTGAGCGAATTGCCGGACTGGAAGTCGCCGTGGACGATCGTGGTCGCCGTTTGCTCCGGAACGTGCTGTTCCAGCCACGCCAGCAGTGCATGCATTTCCGGCACGGACTCGGTTTCCGTTTCCTGATACTGGCGCCCCCAGCGAGAGATCTGCCGTGCAAAGTAGTTGCCGGGTTTGCCGAAGTCTTCGAGACCGACGCGTCGACAATCGACGGTATGCAACTTCACCAGGGTGTCGACGTAACTGAAGATCAGCGCCCGACGGTCAGTAGGCGACAGCGTCGGAAGTGTCGGATCGGACATCACTCGTCCTGGCACATGACTCATCACAAAAAATGGCGTGCCGATGACCCCAGGGTCTTCGCAGAGCACCACGGCGTCGGGAATTGGCACCCCGGTGCCCTTGAGTGCCCGGATCACCCGGAATTCCCGATCGACCGCGTGCGCCGAAGCAACCAGTTGACCGGGCGGCTTGCGCCGCAGGACGTAGTTGCCGGCACCGGTCTGCAGGAAATAGGTGGGGTTGGACTGGCCGCCTTCGAATTGGCCAATGGTCAGTGGCGGGGTATATCCCGGCATGTGGGCGCGCAGATAGTCCGCAAGCCTGGCTTCATCAAACCGGTGTTGCGGCTTCACAGGTATGGTTTCGACCGTGCTCATGCGGTTCCCCTTCTGTTCTCCCAGGAGAGAGAGTGGCGGTCCGCATGCCCAAGATCAAGAACCACGATGTCCGGGCACCTCCAGGGAGCGGCGCTTGTGTTGCAGGAGCGGTCTGTGACCGCGAACATTCGAGCTTCATGAATGCGAAACTTCGGTCGCCCTCTGATCAACTGCGCAGGCGCGTGAGCAGGTCGCCAAGCTCATCTGATTCGAGATCAGGCGAGCCAAAGCCGGTACGGCTGATCAGCTCACCCAATCGGGTCTTCATGGAATCGACCACTGCTTCTGGAGTACCCACGATGGCAATGGTCGTCACCATTTCGTCTGAAGTCAGAGCAGATTCGCTCATCTGGTTCGCCAACCGCAACGCAACGCAACCTGTGGTTCGCGGAATAGGATTCGCCACGCGTTCAGAAGTCACCTTGCGATTCGCACCAACAGGGATTACGGGAAACGCTTATACCCTTTCACAATCAAAAAACAGCTTCCACTCCGGCAAGTGAAATGACTGAGGCTGGAACTCCCCCACGCAAATGAACTGCAAAGATTCGTCATCTGGAAGATTGCGCTCGGCGTCTGAACCAGTCGTCGAGGCAGGGATAACGACCGCGTCCGGTGAAAGTGTTGTAAGTTTCCGTGCTCGCGCAGGATTGCGACGATTTTCTGCTTGCGTTCTCCGGCTTCAAGCACGCTTTCATTGGCGAATCTGCTGGTCTCCAGGCAACGCATAGGCGACCAGTGCATCGCCGATCGGTGTTTGCATGAAATGATGGCCCCCGGCCATGATGACAACGAATTGTCGGCCGTCATGCTCATAAGTCATCGGTGTGGCCTGCCCCCCTGCGGGTAACACCTCTTTCCAGATCGTTTCGCCGGTCCTCAGATCAATTGCCCTGATAAGATTATCGGTCGCCGCAGCAATAAAAATGAGGCCACTGGCAGTCACTACAGCGCCGCCGTTGTTCGGCGTTCCAATTTCAAACGGCAAATAGGAGGGAATACCGAATGGACCGTTTTGTCTTGCGGTCCCTAATGGTCTGTCCCACAGTGTTTCTCCGCTTGTCAGATCGAAGGCGCGAATTCCGCCGTAGGGTGGTTCCTTGCACAAAAGACCCGTTATCGGCATACGCCAGCCGGCGTTCACGTCAACGGCATAGGGTGCGCCCGCTTGCGCTGCAAGCGACACGTGCGAAGAATCGCCCTTTTGTCCCTTGATTCTTTCATCTGCGAGCTTGCGCGGTACTAGTCGGTTGTAGTTCGGCATGTCGTTATAGTTGGCAACGACAATGCCACGCGTCGTATCCACAGCAATGCCGCCCCAGTCCGACCCACCGTTATAACCCGGGTACTGTATCCAGCGCCGATCACTCGTGGGTGCTGTATATATGCCGTCATAGGCAGCGCGTCGATATTGAATGCGGCAAATCATCTGATCGATTTGAGACATTCCCCACATGTCTCTTTCGCGAAGCGGCGCTTTGGCCAAAGTATGATAGGCAGAGAAAGGCTGTGTTGAGCTTCGTTCATCAGGCTCTACGCCTCCCCCCGGAACCGAACGGGCAATGACCTCGGTTATCGGCTCACCCGTGCGCCGATCGAGCACATAAATATCGCCCTGCTTGGTCGACAGAATCAGCGCCGGGATGGAACCAGCGCCGTTGCGCATCGGGAAGTCGACGAGGGTAGCCTGCGAACCCAGGTCGTAATCCCATACGTCAATGTTGACCGCGCGAAAGTGCCAGGCTGGCTTACCGGTGTTGACATCCAGCGCGACCAACGCGGTGGAATAGGTGTCCTCTGCTTCCGATCGATCTGAGCTGAGATAATCGCCCGCCGAATTGCCCATCGGCATGTACACATATCCGAGTTCTTCATCGCCGGAGGCTGTGGTCCACATGTTCGGCGTACCACGCGAGAATTCTCCATCGTCCGGCCGACCAGTCAGCTCAGGCTGATCCATGTCCCACGCCCAGAGATGCTCGCCTGTTACCGCATCAAACCCTTGCAGAACACCAGAGGGCGCATCAATGCTGACACCGTCCTTGACCTGGTGGCCGGTTACAATCACGTCCTGGATAATGGTTGGCGGCGACGTCATGGATACCATGCCGGGCTCGACCTTACCCATACCGATCACAATGTTCGCTTCGCCGTTTTGCCCGAATCCCGTACAGGGGCGTCCGGTCTGCGCGTCGACTGCGACCAGGCGGCCATCCAGTGTGCCTTCAATAATTCGCGTCGCACAATCGATCGATTGACTGCCGTCCTGATCTCTCTCTCCGCTCAACTCGTAGTAGGCGACGCCGCGGCAGGCTGCAGTGTAGGGAATATAGTCATCACTCACGTTCGGGTCATAACGCCACTTTTCCTCTCCGGTCCCCGGATTGAGTGCAATGAGGATGTTGGTTGCAGAGCACAGATAGAGGCTCTCGCCGACTTTCAATGGCGTGGTTTCCGCACCGTATTTGCTGTCTGCAGGGTCGCCCTCCGGCAGGTCGCCGGTATTGAACAGCCATGCCCGTTCGAGACGATCCACATTGTCGGGCCTAATCTGGTTCAGTGGCGAGGCACGCCGGGCCGCGTAACTCCCCCCGTAGGCCGGCCAATCCGAACCGGTTGTCAGCAGTGATGGATCGGCATGCGCTGCGCGCTGTGGTGGAAGCGTCGCAAGCATGCTTTCGTGTTGCGTCGCGCCCCCGTACAGGGAACCGACAGCCACGCCCGCCAGGATGAGTCCACTGACGGCGGCATACGCGACAGAGCGGTTGAACAGCGGCTTATCCAGCGTCGGTACGAGCAGAACAACCGCCACCATGAAAATGCTCGACGCAAGCAAACGAGGCACGAGCGCCCACACCGATCCGTCGGCTTCGACGAACGACCAGACTGCCGTAAGCAGAAAGACCAGCGCATAAACGATGGCGCCCAGCGAGTTGCCACGAAATATATACAGACCCGCGACAGTAAGTCCGAGACCGTTAACTGCGTAAAAAAGCGACCCGCCCAGGCTCAGCAGATAGATGCCACCCACCGCCTGCGGTATTCCCAAGGCCAGGATCAGCACACCTGAAATTTTTGCGAACAGCTGAGTTGCCATTCCTCGCCGGGTTTCTTCCGTCATCTCGTCATCCTTCGAATTGCGATTCAAAGTTCCGGTGGCTTCTTTTGAAACTCCTGTCCGCCGTGAGCCATTTCCAATATTTGCTGAGCCAGTTGTTCATGCGTTCATGGGCGGTCCGGATCAGGACCGGGTGCACTGCCGCGCGTCGAGCCCGGCGCTTGCTGCGCCATTGAATTGCCACTTGCCGGCTGGCTTCTCGTTGTGGCCACCGAACTCGAACCGCCTCGCCGACAACCGCTTGTCGGCAAACTTCGCTTCGCCGCGTGAGCTTAATCGCGAGTAGAGCGCTGTGCTGAGAACCGGTTTGGTAACGCCCAGGCGCCGATTCTGGAAACAAGCGAAGCGGCGCTCACGCGCGGCACTTCGTGGGAGGGCAGCATGAGTCGGTTCATCCGCCCAGCAACTGCTTGATGCGATTATCGATTTCACCCGGCTTTTCCTCGATCAGCCAATGACTGGCATCCTTGACCCAGACCAGCACTGCATGGGGTATTGCGGTGGCCAGCGTATTGGTAGATTCAGGTTTTCGGCAAAGATCCTGGTCGCCCCACATCACTATCGTCAGGTTTGGAAGGTTCTTGGCTTCATCGGCAATGGCCTGTGTGTATGGTTTAATCAGCCGTCTAAGATTGCAAAAAAATGTCCGCTGCCGTCTTTACTCGACCAGGGCGCGAGATAAGGTTCAATGACCTCATCGATCATCGCCTCCTTGTTATGCACGCCGAATGGCATGCCACCTCGCATCATGCCAAACGCATCCAGACTCATCGCAGCTTCAGCAATCGACGCGCTCCGGTTTGATCCTTCCCGCTTCGAGAGATCCACGAAGTTCCGGCCGCTTCCTGCACCATCCACCAATGCAGGAATTGTGTTCCCCCTGGAAACGCCGCTCCGTGTGTTGGAGAACATACCGCATGACTGTTCAACCATTGAGATTTCGAGAAGCGAGTCAGACTTTTGCAGCTGCTTGCTGCCCAATTTCTTCCGGATGGCTCCATTCGAGATGGCAACCTCGCGACCAGGTGCTATCAACAACGAGATCGCCACGGCGCGGAGGGCATATGTTCCAGGGCCGGCGAACGTACATGTACGGGATGGTGCGCACGCTGCAAGAGCAGGCCGCGCGTGAGGAAGAGATCGATATGGCATTACGCGGGCAGGTGCGCCAGGTGAGACGCACGCGGTCGACAGCGCCGTACAGGCAACGGAAATCGCTTAGCGGCCCGGCGGCTAATTTCGATTCGAGTCCGTTGCAGCGTTGCCTGCGCGTTGTTCATGCCGTGTCGCAGCACTTCGTCATCGCCGCGTCGAACTACGAACCGGCCGGCCGCATCATGATGGCCTCGTTATCCGTCCTGTCGCGGATCAAGGTGCGTCCGGGCAGTTTTCAGCCGGGCACCGACGAGCGTAATCTGCTGCAGGAGATGACCAAGGTTTCGGCGCCGGCCGGCGTGTTCGGCAGGCCGCGCGACACGCTTGTGCGTGTTTGCACGCCTGAATTGCGCGGTCTCCGGAAACCGCGCCCGCGCATTGACCAGCACGAACGAGGTGGGTGAAGCTAGGCGATCACAGGGGAGGCAGGCAGATGCGTCATTCGGAGTATACGAGCCACGATGGACTGGGACTCGCCGCGCTCATTCGATCGGGCGAGGTATCGGCCGCGGAGGTGGCCGCAGCGGCACGGCAGGCGATCGCGGTAATCAACCCGGGCCTCAACGCGGTGCTGAGCACGATCGACGATCAGCCCTTTGCCGCGGATCAGCCCTTCGGGGGTGTGCCGTTCCTGGTGAAGGAACTGGTGCTCACCGCGCGCGGTGCGATGAGCAGGGGCGGATCGCGGGCGACGCCAGCGATCGGCATGCCGTTCGACAGCTCCCTGATGACACGATTTCGGGGTGCGGGACTGCATCTGATCGGCACCACTCAGACCCCGGAGATGGGCTACAACGCTACCACCGAACCCGTGGCGTTCGGACCGGTGCACAATCCCTGGAAGGCCGGACACAGCGCCGGTGGGTCGAGCGGCGGCTCGGGCGCCGCGGTCGCGGCAGGCCTCGTGCCGGTCGCGCACGCCAACGATGGCGGCGGTTCGATCCGGATTCCGGCATCGTGCAATGGTCTCGTCGGCTTGAAACCGACCCGCGACCGAACGCCTACGGGGCCGGGCTCGTCCGATCCTCTTCTCGGGCACGCCATCGAGTATGTCGTGACGCGGTCGATTCGCGACTGCGCGGCGCTGCTCGACCTGGTCGCAGGGCCTGACTGCGGCGCGCCGCACCTCATCGCCCCGCCCGCTGCGCCGTTCGCCAAGCTGGCCGCGGCGAGCCGCGAGCCCCGGACTGTCGCCGTGGTCGAGGGGTCGCTGCTCGGCGTGCCGGTGCACCCCGAGTGCGTGGCGGCCGTGGAGAAAGCAGCTGCCCTGCTTGCCGACCTCGGCCATCGCATCGTGCCGTGTCCGATCGTGCTCGACTTCGAGGAATTTGCGAGTCACATCAACGCGGTGTGGTGCCTGTCGGCGGCACAGTTCGTCGACCAGGTCTCCCGCGCCACGGGATGCGCCGCGGACCGCGAACACTTCGAGGCGGTCACGCTCACGTGTGCCGAGTTCGGCGCCAACGTGAAGCCGCTCGCCATTCTCGATGCGCTCGACTACGTCAATCGCATCTCGCGCGAAACCGCGCGCGCCTTCGAGGGCTTCGACCTGCTGCTCAGCAGCACGACCTGCGCGCCGCCGCCACGGCACGGCGTGCTGGACCAGCATGATGCGGACATCAGCGCGATCGACTGGACTCGCAAGACCTTTCGCTACGCGGGCAACACGCCGCTCTTCAACAGCACCGGCCAACCGGCGATCTCGCTGCCGGTGCACTGGACCGGCGATGGGCTGCCGGTGGGCGTGCAAATCGCGGCGGGAATGGGCGAGGAGGGTCGCCTGCTCAGCGTCGGCGCCCAACTGGAGGAAGTGGTGGACTGGTCCGGCAAGCAGGCGGCGCTGCGCGCCCGGATTGCCGGCGACCTCGATCTGGGCTGACGGATCGGCAGGGTGGAGCGTCCGGTGCCGATCCTTCACGGAGGGGTGTTCCGACTGCTGCAGGTTGGCAGCGGACAAACAGTGGATACGGATGCGTTCGCTGACGCATACGTGCAGCTGATTTTCCGGGATGGCCAAAACGATGCCCTGGTCGGAGTCCACCGGATCGGACATTTGGACAACGTGATCCGCAGTGGCGGGCCTCACTCGTCCTATCTTGCCCGCACTTGCCCGCATGTTTGAATTTGAGCGTTCGTTTTTCGCTGAAGCACGGAAAGATTGAACTTGGGCGGTCGTTCGTCGTTACGGAGCACCAGAAGAATTTTCATGCGCTGTATCTGCTTTGGCATGTGCAGAAAATCCATGGCGATGGCATGGCGCCGACATGCTCTGTAGTCTCGCCTGTGGACAGAACTGCAACCCGTCAGACAGAGGAGGGCTGTGATGGAACCAACCATTGGCAAGCCGGCATTCGGTGGACGTACGTTGGCGGAGGAGGTTGTATCCGGCCTCGACCTTTCGGATCAGACCCTTATTGTGACTGGCGCGAACACGGGCATCGGCGAAGCGGCCGCCCAGGCACTCGCCGGGGCAGGTGCTCGTGTGCTCTACGCATGCCGTGAACGCAGCAGCGGCGAAGCTGCCGTGAATCGGACACGGGCAGTTTATCCCAGCGCACGTGCCGAGTTCGCGGAACTGGACCTTGCGTCATTTGCGAGCATCCGGCGTTTTGCGGACTCGCTGGATGCCCCACGGGTTGACGCACTGGTTTGTAACGCAGGGCTGTCGATCCTGAACTACGCCGCGACTGTGGAAGGGCACGAACGTACCGTCGGCGTTTGTCACATCGGCCACTTTCTGCTGACACGCCTGCTCATGCCGAAGCTGCTCACGGCTCCGGTACCGCGGGTTGTCATGGTGTCGAGCCATAGCCACAAGTTGCCAGCCAGACTCGACTTCGCCCGGTTTCCCATGTCCGCAGGTGACTTCAACGGGTTGAAAGCATACGGCCAGGCCAAGCTTTGCAATGTGCTCATGGCGAAGTCGTTGCAACGACGTTATGGGGATCGTGGACTGGTTGCGTGTGCGCTGCATCCCGGCACGCTGATTGCGACAGAGATTGGTCGACACTCGGTGGTGGTGGGTGCATTGATCAAACTGATCCGGCCATTCACTAAAACCCGGTCACAAGGGGCGGCAACGACCGTTTGGGCGGTTGTGCATGAACCCGCGGCGGAACTGGCTGGGCAATATCTGGTGGATTGCGCTGTCTCCGCGTCCAGTGTGGAGTCCAACGATCTGAACGTTGCCGAGCGGGTGTGGGCGTTGAGCGAGGGTTGGATCGATGTGGCTGGACCTGTTCCCGAGTGGCCTTGAATCTTGCGTCAACCAGCGGGTAACCGACCGACGGGTGATCAGGAATTACGTCAGGAGCCTGCTTTTCCAGTGACGTCCCCCTATCGCAAGCAGACCAGACATCACCATGATGAACAACAGACCAAGCAAAAACGGCATCAGCGCCGACTCCATAACCCGGTCCAGCATCAGGAAATCCGGCACGCCGGTTTGCCAGAGTGTCCACTCGAATGCAATCGCAGTGGCCAGTGTGGGATTGCCTGTGACCAGCACGATGATGGCGTCTTTGTTGTCCGGGTTGATTCGCAGCGCAGCGTTGATCGCCGGCTCATTGGAACCATCATGACCAAAGACGTAGTCACCGCTGGTGGTCGGCGCGTAGAGCATCACGCCCAGACCCCAGATGTCGGTACCAAACATCTGTCCATGTGGCTGGCGCATCATCCTGATATTGTCCGGTCTCAGGACGTGTGTGTCTTTGTTGTCACGATGCAACTGGACCTGGGCAAACCTGATCAGATCTGCTGCTGAGGACGAAAGGCCCGTGGCCGCAGCGACTGCGTATTGGTAAGGTGTCATCGGTTTGCCACTGGCATCGAAAGATCTGGACGCGTTCTCCTGATTGCCAGGATAGTCATAGGTTGATCGGTGCATGCCCAGCGGATCGAAGACCGCCTGCTGCATCCACTGGGCAAAGCGCATTCCAGAGACTTCTTCGATGATCAGTTGCAGGATGAGGTATCCACCACCCGAGTACATCCAGGCAGTACCGGGCTCCAGTCCCACAGCGATCGTCGCAGTGCCAGAGGAGGAGCGTGGTTGTTGTAGTGAAGCGACCAGCGAGGGGATCTGCTCATCCCGATCATAGTCGCCAAATCCGAGTTCATCAGTGAGACCGGCTGTGTGGGAGAGCAGTCTGCGGACGGTGACACCCGCATTGTCGAATGCCCCAACAGGCAGGTTCCAGCGCGTCAGATAACGCGATATCGGCGCATCCAGGTCGAGTTTGCCGGCCTGAACCAATTGCATTGCGCCATACGCGGTGACCCATTTGCTCAGCGAAGCCAGCGGAAACAGCGTCTGCCGATCGATGTCATCAACCGAGGGTTCGTAGTGTTCGGTGTAGACGGCGCCATCGTCAATCAATACCAGCGCCGTATTGCCTCGGCTCTGCTCATTCACCATTTTGATCGCAGCGTTGAAAAATGCCGCAGTATCTCCTTTGGGCGCCACTGGCGTCAGCCACCAACCGCTGATTGCGCCAAAGCCGGCAACGGCTGCCCACATCATGAGCATGAGGGCGGCGATAAGCAGATTTCTGGCAAGCACCATGTTGTTTCCAGGGAATTTGAGAAAATTGGCAATCGTTCCTGGTGCAACTGTACGCGGCGAGTGACCGGTTCTTCAACGTTCCAGCCCGGGTGTAGTCGAACAGACTCGGCTGTGCATCCAGAAACCGGATACGGGTGACGGACTGACAGCATCCAGGGTGGCAGGGCGGACAAACGACGTTTTGAGCAACCGTACGCCGGCGATGAGGCCAGTCCAGGCCAGGGTTCGACCACGCCCCAGACCCAGAAACAAGCCAGCAAGCACAACAGGAAGCGAGCCGATCGTGGCTCTCGTCAGCAGGTTGTTCTTCAACGTTATTGATCTCTGCAAATGCCTGAGAGCGAAGTCATGCGTCAGTATGCAGCTCGCCTGTGCGGCTGAATGAGTGTGTCTGCCCAATCACCCCGGACGCTGACTTTCAAGGGCTTTCTGTGTGTCGATTGGTTATTCTGGGGCTGGCGCCAAAACAACTTGAGGCAATCGTCATGAATCGTCTGGCAAAGCTCTGCCTGGTTACCGGTTTGTTGTTGCCCCTGGCCGTATCGGCGCATGAGCCCAGCGCCAGCCCATTGTTCCAGGTGAATCTTGATGACCTTGGGAATCGCGAGGGGCTGATGGCGGTGGTTGACTTTCTGCCAGGCGTGAAAGGTGTCAGACACCGCCATAATGCGCATACCTTTGTGTATGTGCTGGAAGGATCAGTCGTCATGCAGGTAGAAGGTGGTGAGCGCAAAGTCCTGCACGCCGGTCAGACGTTTTACGAAACGCCGGACGATATCCATGTAGTGGGAGACAACGCGAGCGCCACTGCACCAGCCAAGATCCTCGTCTTCCTCGCGAAGGAACGAGGTGCGCCGCCAACGATTCCCGTTCCGTAGGTCCGGCTGCAAAACGCCAGCAGTCCGACCAGCCTGGGTTCCGGATGGCGAGGTTCCGGATGGCGAGGTTCCGCATGGCGAGGTTCCGCATGGAGAGGTCTCACATGGAGAGGTCCGGCATGGACATCCCCGCCATCATCGATCAGCTTGCACCTGGCGCGCGGGTGAAATACTCGGGGCCACTCACGGGTGGCGTGTCTGCGGAAGTACACGAGGTGGTGCTGGTGCGATCCGACGGCACTGAAGATCGTGTGGTTGTGCGCCGACACAGGAACTTCGAGGGCAAGGCCGATCGGCGTGACCGTGCGGCGCGGGAACACGCACTGCTTGGTGTGCTCTACACACGTGGTGTATCGGTGCCACGTTCACGCCTGTTTGTTCCACCCGACACGCTGGTACTCGACCGAATCGAAGGCAGCACCGAACTCCCGGACGATCCTGTTGAGGCGCTTGCATCCACGCTCGCGGCGATTCATGCGATCGAGGTGGATGACGGGTTCCTGTCGCTGCCGCTGCTTGACGATCCATTACCGGCACTGCTCGAGTGGTTGCCATCGCATCTGGCCGTGGACACGCCTGGTGCAGAACGGCTGGCGCGTGCGGAAATACGCAGCGCCTGTGGTCATTACGCGGGCACGCCACGTCTGCTGCATGGTGATTACTGGCCCGGCAATGTGATGTGGCAGGAAGGTCGGTTGATGGCGGTGCTTGATTGGGAGGACGCTGCAAAAGGTGATCCGCTCTCCGACGTTGCGTGTGCACGAGTGGAATTGTGCTGCGCGCGTGACACCGGGCTGGCCGAACGCTTCACGGACGCCTACACCAGGCTCACGACGACGGATAGGGCGCGCCTGCCGTGGTGGGACCTGTTTGTATCCACTGCAGCATTGCAGTACATGGACAGCTGGGGTCTCGCGCCCGAGGTGCTTGCGGCTCGACGGACGGCGACTTCGGCGTGGCAGGCGCGAGCACTGCGTGTGCTTGGCATCGCCTGACGGCGCCAGCAGCGGGCTGGCTGCAATTTCCGGCTGCAGGCGCTTTCTTGGGTCGAATGGCCGCTGGTTATCTGCCCTTGAACTCAGGCGGCCGCTTCTCCATGAATGATTGCACGCCTTCACGAAAATCATTGGACTTGAACAGATTCAGCACCGACAGCAGTACATGATGTGAATGACTCTCGAAGTCCTGCGTCAGGCCGTGGCGGAACAGTCGTTTCATTTCCTGAATGGCCAGCGGCGCGTTATCGGCGATCTGCTTTGCCCAGGTCATGGCGACGCTGCGCAGATCGTCCGCGTTCACCACCTTGTTGATCAGCCCATACCCGAGCGCACGCTCGGCAGACAGTGTTTCGCCGAGCATCGTGATCTCACAGGCTTTT
>Ga0105050_10008531_pt1 | contig 11790 bp, 10 predicted proteins | sample FRY01_FD_78088 | JGI IMG/M metagenome (GOLD analysis project Ga0105050, IMG submission 78088) | Freshwater microbial communities from Lake Fryxell liftoff mats and glacier meltwater in Antarctica - FRY-01 | ecosystem: Environmental > Aquatic > Freshwater > Ice > Glacier meltwater ... | reverse complement strand
ACCGAGATTTATGCTGAGGTGTGGATGCGCGAGGCCTCGTTCGGCAATTATTCCTACATCGTGAAGGGCGGTCATGTGATCTGGTCGACCATCGGCAAGTTCTGCTCGATTGCCGAAGGGGCGCGGATAAACCCCGGCAATCATGCGACATGGCGGGCCAGCCAGCACCATTTCACCTACCGCGCCGCGCAATACGGGCTGGGCGAGGATGATGCCGAATTCTTCCAGTGGCGGCGCGCTCATTGGGTCACCATCGGCCATGACGTGTGGATCGGGCACGGCGTCACAGTTCTGGCCGGGGTGACCATCGGCACCGGTGCCGTGATCGGTGCGGGGGCGGTGGTGTCCAAGGACGTGGCACCTTATGAAATCGTCGGCGGCGTACCCGCGCGCCATCTGAAATGGCGCTTTGCCCCGCATCAGGCCGAGGCTTTGCAGCAGATTGCGTGGTGGGATTGGGATCATGCCCGACTGCAAAGCGCGCTGCATGATATCAGAACCCTGGACATTGACGCCTTCATCGAAAAGCATCGATGAACGCAGCGGTCTTTGCATGCTCCACCCGGTTAGCTGGAAATGAACGCTCCGCTGCGGATAGGCTTGGCATCGGCCATCGGGGCCGCCGGAGGGGCAGTATTCTACCTGTTGGCCTCGCCTTTGCCCTGGATGCCAGGGGTGCTCTTCGCAACCATGTGCGCGCCCATCGCCAAAGCGCCGGTCCTCGATCCGGTCCGGGCAAGGCCCGCCGTGGTGGCGGTTTTCGGTGTTCTTCCGGGGTTGCGCTTCATGCCGGATGTGCCCGCGCAGGAAAACAAGACCCGTGGCAAGGCCGCGTACAGACAGCGCCGCTGCCGCCAGTCCTGCCACCCAGCGCCCGGCCATGAGGGCTGCAAAGGTCGCAGCACAAGTCGTAAGCCGCCCGAGGTTGTCTACCAGCGACGTGATTGCAAGCCCGATGGGACCGGTCGCGCGCGCCATGTCGGCGAGCTTTGTCGCGATCGTCTCAAGCGCCTGTGCGATCCTGCAACTGTGCGGCCGTGAGGTTCAAGCGTTGCGGCGCACGCACAGCGGATCCTGATCCGGTCGCCGCTTCCGATAGGCCTGTGGACGGCTTCTTGGTGGCCTGCTCGATCTCATCCATGGAGCCACCGGCAAGTTCCCCGGCCCAAGTCAGGGTTTGAACGCTTTCGACCGTAGTCCGCATCGATTGTGCCCGCTTGGCCTGTGCATCGACGTTTGAGAGGCCTGAGCGGATCATCGCGACACCGGCCGCCCCCGCAGCGACGGTCAACGCCGCCAGTGCAATCCCTGCCTTGCGGGAAAAGCTGCCACGGTGCGCGTTAGCCAGTTCCATCTCGGACGACAGGCGACCAAAGCCACGGGTCCCGGCGTCACCGATACCATCCAGATCGGCGCGCACTTGGAGGCCGCCTTCCGCCACAAGGCGGACGGATACGCGCTTTTCGACCATGGTTTTCTCCGACCAGTTCGTTCAGCTTGCGCACCATCACCGTCCCGCGCGATGGCGGAGAGCGACCAGGGCCTACCGGCGCTGAGAAGGCGCGGATCAAAAAGCTTGCGCGCGGATTTTGGAGATTGCGGCGAAAGTGACGCCGGAGGGGCAGCGGATCATTCCGTTGGCGGAGACCGCGACTTTGACGGACACCGCGTCGGGGGGGATGATTGTGTTTGCCTTTGCAATCGTGATGGTTTTTCTGGTTCTGTCGGCGCAGTTTGAAAGTTTCGTCTCGGCCCCGATCATCATGGCAACGGTGCCCTTGGGGCTGGCCTGAGCTGTGTTTGCCCTGCTGGCAACGGGGGGCAGTTTGAATGTTTAGAGCCAGATCGGGCTGGTGCTTTTGATCGGGATCATGGCTGAGAATGGGATATTGATCGTCGAATTTGCGAACCAGCCGCGCAACCAGGGAAAATCGGTGCGGGACGCGATTTTTGAGGCGTCAACGGCGCGGCTATGGCCCGTGATGATGTAGCGCGCGATCCCGCGCTCAGGCCTTTGAAATCGCAGTAATTCGATTTTTTGTTAACCGAATTTCAAGGTCTGGATCGCGGATTGCAAAAAGGGGCGGCACTGTGAACTGCCGCCCCTTTAGATGCTTTGAACCAGCCAGCGCGGGGGTCAATCGAGCCCGTGTGCGAGGGTGGTGGGGGTGACGTATTTCTTTTGCCACGCCCAGACCACGATGGCGGCACCAAGGCCGATGACATCGGTGAACCAGCTGCCCTCGATCATCGAAAGCGCCGCGATCATCAAGACCACCCGCAAGACCACGGACAACTGCCCGAAGAACCAGCCTTGTACCGTGCTGGACAACAAGAAGATGCCCAAGCCCGCCGTGGCGACCACATGCAAAATCTCAAACCACGTTCCTTGCATCAAAAGCGCGGGCGAGGTGAAGAACATGAAGGGCACCACAAAGGCGGCCAACCCCATCTTGAAGCTTTCAACGGAGGTTTTCATCGGGTCCGATTGCGCAATCGCGGCCCCGGCATAGGCGGCCAGCGCCACGGGGGGCGTGATCGCCGACATCACGGCATAGTAGAAGATGAAGAAGTGCGCGGTCAGCGGTTCGATCCCCATCTGGATAAGGCCCGGTGCGATGACGGAGGCCGCAACAGCATAGGCCGCCGTGGTGGGCATACCCATGCCAAGCACGATAGAGACGATCATGGCGAAAAACAGCGCGACCATCTGGTTTTGATCGGCAAGGCCCAAGAGCAAGGACGAAAAGCGCGTGCCAACCCCGGTGAGGGCAATGACGCCAACAATGATACCTGCGGCAGCACAGACCGCGACCAGTTGCAGCGACATTTTGGCCGCGATTTCCAGCGCGAACAGGATGGCCTTCGGGCCCATTTTATAGGGCGTCAGCCAACTGACCACAGCGGCGGCCCCCATGGCAAGCGTACCTGCGCGGATCACCGAATAGCCCATGAACAAGGCCGCGATCAGGATGACGATGGGCAAAAACAGGTAGGCTTGTTTGGCCAGTTTGCCAAATTTTGGCAGTTCTTCGCGCGGCAGCCCCTTCATCCCGTATTTCTGGGCGTAAAGATCGACGTTGAAAAACACGCTGGCGAAGTACAACAGGGCGGGAATGATGGCGGCGATCACAATCTCGGAATAGGCGATCCCGGTGATTTCGGCCATGATGAAGGCCCCCGCTCCCATGATCGGCGGCAGGATTTGCCCGCCCGAAGATGCAGCCGCCTCGACCGCCGCAGCCGTTTGGGGTTTGTAGCCGACCCGTTTCATCAAGGGGATGGTAAGCGAGCCTGTGGCCACCACATTGCCTGCGGAGGTGCCATTGATCATGCCCATGAGGCCGGAGCCGAACACCGCCACCTTGGCCGGGCCGCCGCGCTGGCCACCCGCCGCCGCAAAGGCGAAGTTGACGAAATATTCGCCCACACGGCTGGCTTGGAGGAAGGCTGCGAAGGCCACGAACAGGATGATATAGGTGGAGGAGATTGCCACGGTCGGCCCAAGGATGCCTTGGTCGGTGTAAATATAAGTGAAAAACCGCGAGGTGGAATAGCCGCGATGTTGCAAGACACCCGGCAGCCATGGGCCGACAAAGCTGTAAAGCACAAAGACCAAAGCGATGATCACCAGCGCAAGACCAGCGAGGCGGCGCGTCACCTCCAATATCAGGATCACGCCCGCGATGGAGGCCAGCATGTCGGCGTCTTTGGCAAGGCCAGTGCCCGCGCGCAGCCGCAAGAAGGGCGCGTGATAGATGATGTAAAGCGCCACGGTTATGGCGGCCAGCGCGAGGAAGGCATCGGTGGGGTCGATGCGCCTGCGGTCGCGGCCCGGCACAAACCAGCCCATCACCATCAGCCAGACGATGCCGCCGACCAGCGGATAGCCAAAGGTCCAGACCATCGCGGTTTTGGCGGCGGCTTGATCGACGCCAAGGTTTGTGACGAAAAACGCAACCCCTTGGACAAAGGCGAGGGTGACGGCAATGGCACCGGGGGCAAGCAGGAAAAGGTAGGTTTTATGGGGCATGGCCTGCTGGTCCTGCACGCCGTCGCGGTAAGTGCTGGAGGAGTAGAGCAGAAAGGCGAGGGCGAGGCCGCCGCCGACATGGATGAGGCGGTAGGTCCAGGTTTCCAGCGGGTAAAGGTTCATCACCGCGATGTGGAACGCGGTGTAGATCACGCAAAGCGCCGCCACGATCAGGGCCATCTGCCTGATGGGTTTGCGCTGGTTGGCGCTGAACACTTCGGCATCGACGCCGTCTGCGATCAGATCGGGTTTGGTTTCTGCGGTGCTGGTCATGGTTGGTCCCCCCCGGACATGTTGCTTTTGGCGCTGGTTTGGCACTGTCTGCGGGGCGCGCGGGGCCGGACGCAGGAAAACGCGGCCAAGTCCCGCCAAATCGTGCCGCGCGATCTTTTGCCGCTGCGGATGGTCGGTGGCCCGGACGAGGGTTTCGTCCGGGCCGGTCTTGGGATTTCAGAGTGTCGGGTTATTTCAGGGTGTCGGGGATGGTGATCCCTTTTTCCTCATAATAGCGGATTGCACCGGGGTGGAAGGGCATGAAACTGTTCTTGCTCCAGTTTTCCAGCAGGGTTTCCGATGCAGCGGCGTGGATTTGCACCATGCGGTCCGGGTTTTCCATCGCCAGTTTGGTGATTTCATACGCCAGGGTTTCGGGCATAGCCTCGCCTGCGATGGCAAAGTTCCACAAGGCCACAGTGTTTTGGTCGTAGTCGTGGCCTTCATAGGTGCCGGATGCGATGGTCAACGGGGCCATTGCGGGGAATGCCGCCTGGATTTTCGGCAGTTCTTCGTCGTTGAAGCCGAACATCACGACATCCTGTTCCGCCGCGATTTGCGCGAAGGCCGAGATTGGCACGCCTGCGGCAAAGGCAAACGCGTCGATCAAGCCGTCGGCGAGTTGGCCCACGGCATCAGCGGCCCCTGCGTTGGAAATGGTCGCATCAACCCCCAAAGCGGTGATGAATTGCGGCCAGTAGGTGCCGGGTGTGCCGCCCGCGGGGCCAACGGAAACGCGCTTGCCAGCAAGGTCAGACACCGAGGTGATGCCGCTGGATTTAAGGGCTACCACTTGGAACGGGGTTTGATACATCGGGAACAAGGCGCGGATGCTGCGGTGCTCCAGCCCCGGTGCCAGTTCGGATTTGCCCATCCAGGCGTCATAGGCGGGGCCCATGGTGACAAGGCCCATGATGTGATCGCCGGTTTCCACCAGAGTCACGTTTTGCACGGGGCCGCCAGTGACTTCGCCAGTTGCCGAAATACCCAAGGCTTCGGCGACGTAGGAGGCAAAACCGTTGCCATAGATGAAATAGGTACCGCCCTGGCTGGCGGTGCCGATGGTCATGGATGCGGGCCAGCCGGTTTTATCCATGTCTTGCGCGGATGCGCCGGAGAATGTGAGGGCGACAGCAGCGGCGGTGGCCGCGAGTAGGTTGAATTTCATGTTTTCCTCCCCATGAAGTGGTTTTTGGTGCCCCGGTTGTGCCGGGGTCGCGCCGGTTTGGATGGGTATGCCAACCGACAGCCTGCACAGGAAAGCGCGGAGGGGCGCGCGAAATCAAGCGGGTTGCCGGTTTTTGGGCGTTTTATGCGGGATATTGGGCCGGGTATGGGTGGATTTGGGGACATGCGGCGAGTTGGGTGTACCGATTTCAACCCATTTTGAAGTTATTCGGCGGAGGTGTCGCCATCATCGGCAAAGGCGGATTTGGAAAGCCCATGTTTTTGCATCTTTTCGTACAGGGTTTTGCGCGACAGGCCCAAGCCTTCGTACACCGGGCGCAGGGTCCCTGCGTGGGCGGACAGGGCGGCTTCGATCTCGCGCCGTTCAAAGTCTGCAACGCGGTCGGACAGGCGTTGCGGGGCGGTGTCCTGAGCCTGGTCGCCGGTTTCCAGCCCCAGCACAAAGCGGTCGGCGGCGTTGCGCAACTCGCGCACGTTGCCGGGCCAATCGCGGGAGGTGAGGCGGGCAATCATCACAGGCGACACAGAGGGCGCGTCGCGGCGGTGGCGGCCTGCCGCCTCATCCAGCAGTTTCAAAAACAGGATGCCGATATCTTCGCGCCGGTCATCCAGGGGCGGGACGTGCAGGGTGACGACGTTGAGGCGGTAGAGGAGATCATCGCGGAACCGGCCCGCCACCACCTCCGTACGCAGATCGGCGCGGCTGGTGGCCATGAAACGCACATCCAGCGGATAGGTGTCGTTGGAGCCAAGCCGCGTCACCACCCGGCTTTCGATCACGCGCAGCAGTTTGGCCTGCACGGCCAGCGGCATGGAGGCCAGATCGTCCAGCAGCACGGTGCCGCGCTGTGCATGTTCGAATTTGCCATAACGGGCGCGCATGGCACTGGGAAACGCGCCGATTTCATGGCCAAAAAGTTCGGATTCAATAAGTTCGGCAGGCAAAGCGGCACAGTCAATCGCCACGAACGGCCCACCTGCGCGCGGTGACATATCGTGCAGGGCGCGGGCAACCACCTCCTTTCCCGCCCCGGTTTGGCCGATGATCAGCACATCCGCATCGGTGGGGCCAAGGGTGCGGATGCGGCGGCGCAGATCAATCATCGCGTTGGAGCGTCCGGCCAAACGGTATTCCAGATCATCGACCTGCCCCGCCGCCGCGCGCAAGCTGCGGTTTTCCAGGACCAAGCGGCGGTAGGCCAGCGCGCGGGCGACGATTTCGGTCAACTGCCCGGCAGCAAAGGGTTTTTCGATGAAATCATGCGCCCCTTCGCGCATCGCGCGCACGGCCAGTTGCAAATCGCCATGGCCCGTCATGAGGATCACCGGCACCTCGCGGTCAATCGCGTGGATGCGGTTCATCAGGGTCAGCCCGTCGATGCCCGGCATGCGGATATCGGTCAACACCACGCCGGGAAAGCCGAAACCGACCAGATCGGCCATGTCCTCGGCACTGGAAAATTCGCGGGCGGAGAGGCCGGCGAGATCCAGCGCCTGGGCGGTGGAGGCGCGCAGATCGGCGTCATCATCGACAACGTAAACCGGGCCGTTCATGCGGCCTGTTCCGGTCTGTCCACCGCAGCGGCGGCTTGCAGGTCGATGATGAATTCGGCGCCTTCATCCGGGTTGCCCAAATGCAGTTTGCCGCCAAAATCGCGTATTATATTGTAGGAAATCGACAGGCCAAGGCCAAGGCCCTTGCCCACGCCCTTGGTGGAAAAAAAGGGATCGAAAATGCGGTCGGGCAGGCCGGGAGCCACGCCTGCGCCCCAGTCGCGCACGGATATGCGCACGCCTGCGGGGGTTTGGTGTGCCGTGACCGCGATGCGGCGGTTGAAGGTGCCTTCGACCGCATCGGCGGCATTGGTGAGCAGGTTCACCAGCACCTGTTGCAAGCGCACGGGGCCGCCCACCACGCGGGGCAGGTCAGCGGGCAGATCGACGGTCAGATCCACGCGGGCGGCGCGCAGGCGCAGATCGGTGATCTCGCGCGCGGCTTCGATCACCTCGGCCAGATCGACGGCACGCAGTTTTTGGTGGGGCGCGCGGGCAAAGCTGCGCAGATGGCCGCTGATGGACGACATGCGGTCGATCAGGGACAGGATACGGGTCAGGTTGTGGCGCGCCTCCGCCAGCCGGTCCCGGTCCATCAGGACCAAGGCGTTGTCGGCGTAATTGCGCGCGGCCCCAAGCGGTTGGTTGAATTCATGGCTGAGGGCGGCGGACATTTGGCCAAGGGCGGCAAGTTTGCCTGCCTGCACCAGATCGGCCTGCGCCTTGTGCAAGTTATCCTCGGCCAAAATACGTTCGGCCACCTCGCCTTCCAGCCGGGCGTTCACCTCGGCCAGTTCAAACGTGCGTTCGGTGACGCGCTGTTCCAGATGCGCGCGGGCGGCAAGTTGCATGCGCAGGCTGTCGCGCAGGGCCGCGCGGCGTTGCAACACCACCGCCCCCGCCATGGCCGCCAGCCCCAGACCCAGCATCACCACAAAGGCAAGGCTGAGGGCCTGAATGCGTGCGGGGGCGGTGTTCAGCATGACGCGGATGGTCCAATCCGCCTCGCGGACCGGGCGTTCCACCATGAGATATTCGCGGGTGGGCCCACCTTCGGCCAGGGTGATCAGGTTTTGGTCACCGCGCCTTTGTGTGGTGGCGACGGGCAAGGCGGGCAAGGGCAGATCGGCGTAGCGGCGGTGCAGCGCCAGTGCCGCGCGCTGGGTTTTCGTCAGCGGTGTCAGCGCCGTAAAGCGCCAGCCGGGGTTGGAGGAAAGAAACACCACCCCTTCGGGATCGGTCACCATCACCTCATAATCCGCGCCGCGCCACGCCTGCTCGACGAGGTCGAGATCAATCTTGACCACCAGCACGCCGCGAATGTCGCCATCCACCCGCACGGGCGCGCCAAAGTAATAACCGCGTTTGCCCGAGGTGGTGCCAAGCGCGTAAAACCGTCCCTCCCCCCCATTGATCGCGTCGCGGAAATAGGGGCGAAAGGCAAAGTTGCCGCCGTTGAAGGGTTTTTCGGCGTCAAAGTTGGAGGCGGCGCGGGTGATGCCGTCAGCATCCATGAAGTAAATGTCGGACGCGCCCAGAAGCCGCTGGATATCCTGGAGATAGCGATTGGCGGCATCGGCGGTGGTGGCGTTGAGGGGGGCATTGGCGATGGCCTTGACCATGGGATCTTCGGCGATCAGTTCGGGCAGGCGTTCAAACCGTTCCATCTGGCCGCGCAGGGCGAGTTCCGCCAGTTTCAGCGTGTTTTCGCCGCGCCGTGCGGTGTCGCCCAGCAAACTGTCCAGCGATTGGTGATAGGTGATCGCGCCTGCCCCCATCAACAGCGTAAGGGCGGCGGCGGCCAAGAGCGACAGGCGGGTCATGGACAGGCTGCGGCATGGGGTGCAGGCTGTGCGGTGCTGAACACGGGTGGCCCCCCCCTTGGCGGTGTGTCAACACAGCCTATGCCGCTTGGGGCTGCGGGTTCAAGCCGCGTTTTGGGCGCGGGTGCGGCGGGACATAGGGGGTAGGCTGGGGCGGGGCAAGATATCTGTTCTTCAAAAAGACCATGAGCATTTCATCGCAGAGACGCCCTATGTCGGGCAGCGCATCGAGCTTGCCTTCGGGGGGCGAGCATCTGCGCGCCCAGAAATGTTGCGTACTCAAGCCGTGCGAGCATCTGCGCGCCCAGAAATGTTGCGTACTCAAGCCGTGCGAGCATCTCTGCTTCGCTGGGTGGAAGTTCACGACCGTTCTTTTCCCCCAGCGCGACCAGATCACGGATCAGCACCACCATTCGACGACGGTCGACATCACTGCAGACACTGAGAACTCCCGGATCAGTCCCAGCCCAAATTCGAATGGCGATTTCCACGCGCGCATCAAGGCGCATCGCCTCACCGTGGATCAGGGCACGTCGCGCGCCCGGCTCAGGATCACACTCGGCAAGGCGCGCGATGCGTTCGGTATTGCGTTCGCGCCATTCAGCCAACAGCCGGGAGACGAAACCATCCATGCTGCCGAAGTGGTGATAGAAAGACCCGCGCGTCTTTCCTGTGCGTGTTGTCAGCTGCTCGATGGTCAGCCCCACATGCCCCTCTTCGGCAAGTATCGCGTAGGCGGATTCAACCCACAAATCCGGACCGCCGCGCCTGAAACGGGGCGCAGGTTTCATGCGAACAGCGCCCAGATCCCGCTGGCAGTCAGCCCTGCGAACAGGATCCATTGTGGCAAATCGCGATGGCGCTGCCGTTTCCGAAGTACCAGCGCCAGACCCCATAGACAGAACGTTCCGGAGACACTCGTTGCGAAAACCGCAAGGGCACGCCCATCCAACGCAAGCGCCGCGTAAAGATATGCACCAGGAAGAGCAGGATGTCAGGACCGGTTTATGGCGACGAGCCACAGATCATGTATGAGGTCATTTTCATGGGCGTCGCATGCGTGATTGCGCTGGTGGTCTGGTTGCCGCGCCGGTGGTACACTTCATCGCACTGGGTTCCGTGAGCGACGATGAGCAAAGGGTCTCCCGGAAAGGGCCCGTGGCGCGGGACGGGTCAGGTACTTGGTGCGCGGCACAGCGACCATTCGTTGCCGACGATGAGGCGTAAGACTTAGTGTCTATGCCAAGATCATCTTCATTTCTGGCAAAGCCTCCGGAGCATGGAGCGAATTGCGGCCCATCGCAGAAACGCCAGCGCGTTTCGGTTCAGGCATTCCCTGTCCTTGGCCAGGCGGCGACAGCGATTGAGCCGGCCGATGGTCCGCTCGCCCCCCCCCTCCATTGCCCGGCAGTGGTTTGCATGCAAACCACGAGAGGGGCTTGGGCAGGACAACGAATTTGGCAACATCCTTGCACTTGACGATCTCGACGTTGATCTGACGGCAGGCCCTCTTCATGCCGTTCTGGAACTTCGGTCCCCGGTAGCCGCTGTCGGCGTAGAGTTTCAGCAATGAAGGATGCCGGCCGAACAGCGCGCCCTTCAACAGGACGCCGCCGTTGCTTCTTGCCCTTGATTCTTGCCTGCGTCAAAGCCGGGCGGGTCGATCAAGACCCCCCATTTTCTGCGCTTTTGACGCGCTGAGCGTCCGCTGCCTGACAGTTGAATGCCAGGCATTCAACGAGAAGGGATGATTGCGGCGGTGGGGCTGCTGTTGCGGCCGGCCATCTCCCGGCATCGGTCATAAAGCGCATATTGGATGCGATCGAGCGTGCCATCATGGTTCCAGCGACAGAAACAATCGTTCACCGTGCTGCGTAGCGGCAAGTCCTTTGGCAGCGCCGCCCCCTTTGGGGCATTCTTCGAATGCCCTGCCGGCAGTGATTGGCAACCCGTCCCGAGGACATGCATCAGCCCGTCGAAGATCTAGCGCACCACGACCGTCCGCTTGTTGCCGCCTCGCATGGCGGGTGGGATCAGCGGCGAAATTACCGCCCGTTCAACATCGGTCAGATCACTGGTATAGCGCAGTTTGCTGCGGTCATAACGACTGCGGTTCACACTCGTCCACATCCGGCGCCTCCTGCAAAACCTTGCCCCAACCAAGGATTCACAAGTGATTCCAAAATTTCAAGATGTTTTGTGATAGACGCTAAGAACACCAGTAGCAGGAATCAACCCAATTGCGGACATTACGCCTCCGTTTGGCCCATGAGTTTCCAACCCCACAAGCTCAGCCCTAGCATCGCGGCATTTGCGCCAAAATCCAGCGCCAACCAGCGATTGAAGATCGGCACTTCAAAAACAAACCAATAGTTGAACCAGAAAAAGGGCAAGAGCGCGATTGCGTAAATCATAAATGTTCTGCGTTGCCACTCGCTAAACCATACGAACAAGCCGCAGAGTGTCGCTTGTGCACCAAAGCAGCCAATAAACAGCGCACTCGTAGCGCTAAGGTGCTGATAAGCTGGAGCGACTGTCAGCTGTTCAACCATTCTCGGGGCAAGCAGACACCAGCCCCCAAGAATGAGATATGGCAAAGCGATCAAACGCTGAATATGAAGTGGTTGCATAAACAAGGGGTCCTATTTGTACTCGTCCAATAATACAGGTATGAACAAGATGGGGCAAGAAGGAAATTATCAGCCAGGTTGAGAATACTAGGGCGCACTCGTACGCTCGGCCGCTCGGGTTTCAAACCGTTCCAGCGTGTCTGAAACGGCAATGAAGTTATCGAGTTCAGCGTTCCAACGATAGACAACCGACGCGACCTCCTTGAATTCAAGTTTCAAGTGCAACGTTTGATCTGAAGGCCGCGAGTTCTTCGGCCATGGCTTCTTCGGGCGTTTTCCATCCGAGGGT
>Ga0105050_10008530_pt1 | contig 11791 bp, 10 predicted proteins | sample FRY01_FD_78088 | JGI IMG/M metagenome (GOLD analysis project Ga0105050, IMG submission 78088) | Freshwater microbial communities from Lake Fryxell liftoff mats and glacier meltwater in Antarctica - FRY-01 | ecosystem: Environmental > Aquatic > Freshwater > Ice > Glacier meltwater ... | reverse complement strand
CTTTTAGCGATCTCCTCCCCAATTTTCAACAATGCATCACTTTCCGCCTTGGTGAAATCATAGGGTACCGGCTTGGCGATGCCCCAGGGTTCCATACAGTTTCCCTTCCGATAGCATAGGGATGGCAATGGACCCTTTCACTTTGGTTTCCTTTGCATTTGGACGAGCTACTCCGGAATCGTCGATCTGCAGATTGCACATTTCTACCGGAGTCTTCCGCTCAGCTGCGATTCCAGCCATTCCCTTTCCGATGGGAATGGAAGACATTTTTGGCAACAGGAAGTCAGGTATACCTTTTTGGGATTGGAGCATCAATAGATTGGTCGTGTTGTCAAGCGTGTGGATGGTTCCTGCGGTACAATCAAAGGCTGAAATGATAGTTTCCAGCAATGCTTGCCAGTTGAGATCCCCTGATGTTTCTTTTATGGAAGTGATGATGGAGTCTGAATGGTTCATGGTTACACTTGACTAGTTCCAAATGACTGTTTGGGTGGATCTTGGTTTCAAAAATATAACCCTACCGTTTACGAAGTGTCCAGTCTTATACTGCCAAAATTAAAGCACTTTTAATGATTCAAGTCCACCGCTTTTTCCTCCCCTTCCAAAAGTAATTTTATCTGCAAACCGGGCGCAGTTGAGTTGCTGGAGATTCAATTTGGTCACTGATTCAAATGCGGATAATCAAAAAAATATTCAACGCTTCAATTCACAAACAACTCATCAACCAATAAAAGGCCTCCAGAACCTTTTCGGCTACTCCAGTCTCCGATTTTCTGTACAGGCCTGGACACAACTTTAATATACTTTGCCGTGATTTTATTGAACTCACAGGTGACGAGTTCAATGTAGGGTTCTCCTTGCTTAGTGGGTTGCTGGGGTCTCATCTTCCCTACAAGCTTTAAGGAGTTGGGGTCATTACCAGCCCATATTTCAATGGATTCAGGAGGAGAAATAACATTGCTTGGTTCTACCAATACGCGCATGCCTACAGAGCTTACTTCCACTTTTTCATCATATTTCAAAAGCAATTCCATGGAATTACCACGAAAACCTGCCCAATTGTTTGCCCATGCCGGACTGTTTGCATTGAAAGTTCCCTGCGCTTTATCAAAGAAAGTTTTGGATCCGTTGGCAGGATGAACCCTACTCAATTTGCTCAAAAGCATTACTGTATCGGGAAGGTTTCTGTTTTGATAGACACTAAAAGTAACAACTTCACTGTTGCCCCAACCATCCTTGTATGCCCTTGCTTTTACTAGCTTTCCTTCGGTCAGAACTGTCTCACCAAAAACAAACTTCGGAGAATTCTCCCTGTCCGGTTCTGTGCCATCCAAGGTGAAATGGATTTCAACATCCCTGATCGGGTGACCTATTTTCAAGGCTAGGGTGTCCGTGAAAATATTGGAGGTATTGGAAAGTCGGGGTAAGTTCAACTGCAAAACATCCTCATCCAGGTCCTCTCTTCCAACTACCCAAGTGATGTTTTTAAACTCTTTTCTGAGTGTTGCCAATTCAGACTTCGTCACGGGAGTATCCCAAACAGTGACTGTCTGTAAATTTTCAAAATCTCGAGCTGCCCCCTCTAAGGAAGCAAAATCCATCTTGGTTCCCGAAACAGAAAGCTGTTGAATATTTTTAAGCTTCACCAATTCAGTAAGCCCTTTTCCTGTGATTTCTGTAAAATTAAGATTTAGCCGTATAAGATTTTCAAAGCGCAAAATTGACCTCATGTCCTGATCTGTAACAGGCATTTTATTCAAGTTTAGTGCGACTACTTGTTCACTCACCTTCACAAGTTCTTCTAAGGAGGCTGGTGAAAAGTTTGCCGCGCTGAAAAACACCACATCCAACGCAGGAGAATCCTTGGCGAAAGGAATAACTACCCGATAAGAGGTGTTAAGCTCTTGGATCGTTTTGGGATTTGCAGGAGAGAAATCAAATGCCGGTTCAGAAGATTGTAAATCAAAAAATTTCCTTGCAATTACCCGCAATTCATCCGACTCAGGAAGTGAAACGAGCATTGTCTCAGGTTCTAGATTAGATTTAATCCACTGTACCAAAAGAGCTTTTTCCCCTGACGTCAACTGTGGTTTTCCAGATGGAGGCATATGATCATCATCTTCTTCCGGTAAATGGATTCTGTTCAGGAGCGAACTTTCCTCAGGTTTTCCTCCAACAAATATTACCCCATTTTCTCCCCCTTTTAGCAAGGTTTTTATGCTAGTCATGATCAACTCTCCTTTTGCTTTAGAGGAATTGTGGCAGGAATTACACTTATTTTCCAAAATCGGAAGTATCAAATGGTCAAAAACCTGTGCTTCTTCAAATGGTACTATTTCTACTTGGCTTGCGAGAATAGGCTCGAGAACAAAGTTTTCGCCATGTGTGAGCGTAGCTCCAAAATGTCCTGCCAGAATAATTGAAAGTGTGGTGACTCCTATTGCTATTTTGGAGACTTTTTCTTGGTACCACTTATAGTCTCGAAAGGCATAAATCAAGGAAGCCAAGAAAACCATTCCTGCGGCGGACCATTTATGCCAATCCAGTATTTGACCGGAATACCCTTCCTCCTGAGACAGAAACAGTCCCATGATGGCAGCGATTAATCCTGTCAGAATAGAAAACAGCAGTAGATATTTGGAGAAATTCTGAAAGAAAGGTTGGGACTGGAATTCTGGCCTAAAGCGGAAAAACTCTAGTAAAAGTGCCAGTAATATCAGTGCAATTGGAAAATGAAGCATGATGGGATGCAGCCGCCCAATCGGCTGCATCCAAAGGGGGATAGTGATATATGACTCAAACAACAGGAAAAAAAGCAACAGAATATTGCCTCCAAATAAAATTTTCTCTGCAATGCCTATAAGCTTACTATTCATAAATGGGGTAGTGTTGATAGACGGGTGAATTTTTTTACGCAATCAAGTCTTTGATCACATGACCGGAAATATCTGTCAATCTGAATCTTCGGCCTAGGTGCTTGTAGATCAGTTTCTCATGATCCAGCCCCATCAAGTGCAGCACGGTGGCCTGAAAATCATGAACGTGTACAGGGTCTTTGGCCACATTATATCCCAATTCGTCTGTTTCGCCATAAATCAGTCCAGGCTTTACTCCTCCTCCTGCCATCCAAATACTAAAGCATCGGGGATGATGATCACGACCATAATCTGCTGGGTCTAATTTGCCTTGACTGTAATTGGTCCTTCCAAATTCTCCGCCCCAGATTACCAAGGTCTCATCAAGAAGACCGCGCTGCTTTAAGTCGGTCACCAATGCAGCAGATGCCTGATCTGTATCTTTGGCTTGATGGGATATTTCAAAAGGCAAGTTTCCATGCTGATCCCATCCTTGGTGATAAAGCTGTACAAATCGGACCCCGCTTTCAGAGAGTTTTCTGGCCAGAAGGCAATTTGCCGCATAAGTCCCAGGAACCAGACAGTCAGGTCCGTACAATTTGATCACAGCGTCAGGTTCTTTATTAAGATTCATGATTTCCGGTACGGTCGTCTGCATCCGGTACGCCATTTCATATTGTTGGATTTTGGCGTTGATCTCGGGGTCACCTAATTTTTCATTGGAAATATGATTCAACTCAGAAATATTATCCAACATGATCCTTCTTTCCTCTCTACTCAAACCCTTGGGATCTTTAAGATAAAGTACTGGGTCTTCACCGCTGCTGAATTGTACTCCCTGATGGACAGAATCCAAAAAGCCATTATTCCATAGCTTAGAATACACTCCCTGACCATTACCTATTCCTCGGGAAAGCAATACGGTAAAAGCAGGCAAATTTTGGTTTTCGCTTCCCAATCCATAACTCAACCATGATCCCAAGCTAGGTCTATTGCCCTGCTGTGCGCCCGTCTGGAAAAAGGTAAGCGCGGGGTCATGATTTATAGCCTCTGTATGCATAGATCGCACGATACATAGATCATCGGCAATTTTTGCAGTGTAAGGCAAAAGATCACTGATCCATGCTCCGGATTGGCCATATTGCTTAAAATCAGCAAAGGATCCAACTAGAGGAAATGAGGACTGATTGGAAGTCATCCCGGTCAATCGCTGACTTCCCCGGACAGAATCAGGAAGCTCCTGACCAAACATTTCCTTCAGCTTGGGTTTGTAATCAAAGGTCTCAATCTGGGACGGAGCCCCATTTTGGAAGAGATAAATCACTCGCTTGGCTTTGGGAGCAAAGTCTCGCAATCCAGGAATCATATCGGCATCCATACTCCCTGTACCCTTAAACAAGTCGGGCATCATTAAGGAACCGAGTGCGACACTCCCAACGCCCATACTTAGATTGGACAAAAATCTTCTTCTATTAATGTTTAATCGGTGTTCTAAAATTTCTTTTTCCATATCAGGTTTTAGAAATGGTTTCTTCTAGATTATATATACTGGTAATCACCTGCATTAGGGAGGCAACCTCGATAGCGTTCAAGCCCTTGGGGCTTGGGTATTCTCCCACAGAAAGCAGATCTGTTGCATCTGTTTTATTCAGGCTCTTTAGTCTTCCTTCATAGTAATTTTTGAGAATAGCGACTTCCTGGTCGGTGGGTTTTCGACAAACTATGAGCCGGAAAGCCTTTCGGATGTTAGCTTCAGAATTGCTGGATTCTTGAAGTAATTTTCCTGCCAAAACCCTACTAGCTTCCAAAACTGTAGGATCATTGAGCATCACCAAAGCCTGAAGAGGCGTATTCGTAATCGGTCTTTGCACTTCGCATTGATCCCGGTTACTGCCATCGAAAATGGCCATAGCAGGTGGTGGAACAGTCCGCTTGATGAAATTGTACAATCCACGACGGTACAGGTCTTCATAGTGATCCTGCTTGTAGGTCGATAAGATTCCCCTGCCCGAGGTTGCACCTTCCCAAAGTCCCTCTGGCTGATAAGGTTTTGCACTTGGCCCACCGATTTCAGGGTTGAGCAAACCACTGCTCGCTAGGATTACATCACGGACAAATTCTGCTTTAATACGATGACGGGGAGCCCTGCCAAGCAATACATTATCGGGATCTTTTTCCAACTGTGTTTTGGTGATCACAGCAGACTGCCGATACGTCGCCGAAGTAACGATGTATTTGATCAGTCGCTTCATATCCCAATTGTTTTCCATCAAGTCCACAGACAACCAATCCAAAAGTTCCGGATGAGTGGGCAAAGCCCCTTGCATCCCAAAATCTCCAGGAGTAGTGACAATTCCAATACCGAAGATTTCCTGCCAAACCTGATTAACAAAAACTCTTGAGGTAAGAGGATTATCCCTGCTAAACATCCAATCCGCCAATCCAAGTCGGTTTTTCTTATAATTTGGACCAAAAGAAAGGATTGATTCAGGGGTCTTGACGGTCACAGCATCCCTTGGCTGGTCATAAGCCCCACGATCCAGCACATAGGTGGGCCGAAGAGAATCCAAGTCCCCCATCACGGAAACAATCAGGTCAAGCGTATCCTTTTTATTAATAAAAGTCAGAATGGAATCTACCTCAGCATTGCTTATTTGCATTAAGGGATGTTTTGCATAAGTTTCAGGACCTCCTACAGAAGATTCAATGCCTTTTTCTTTGATGTTATTAAAGAATGAATAAAATGAATAGTATTCCTTTTGAGAAATGGGATCGTACTTGTGATCATGGCAACTTGCACACTCCATCGTGATCCCCAAAAGTGATTTGCTGACGGTATTGGTTCTGTCAGTTACGTACATTACCCGGTATTCCTCATCCACGACACCCCCTTCTTCGGTGATTTTATGGTTTCGATTAAATCCGGTTGCCAAGATTTGTTCCTTAGTTGCTTGTGGAATTAGATCTCCAGCCAACTGCCAAGTAATAAATTGGTCATAAGGCATATTTTCATTGAAGGCATGGATCACCCAGTCTCGCCAAGGCCATTGGCTCCGGTAGCTGTCATCCTGAAATCCGTGAGAATCTGCAAAACGAGCGATATCCATCCAATAGACCGCCATTTTTTCTCCGTAAGCAGGACTTGCAAGCAATCGATCAATTAGTTTTTCATAAGCATCGGCAGAATTATCAGCCAGGAATGCATCCATCATTTCTAGTGTAGGAGGCAGACCAGTAAGGTCTAAACTCGCCCTTTTCAGCAGCGCTTCTTTATCGGATTCCTCATTAGGCTTCATTGCCGACTCTTCCAGTTTGGCCAAAATGAAATAATCTACTTCGTTGATCGGCCAGGATTTTTGCACTATTTCGGGAATTCCGGATGATATGGGAGGCACGAAGGACCAATGCGGCTCATAAACAGCTCCTTGTTTAATCCATTTTTCAATCAGTTTGATTTCCCTACTGGTAAGTTTTAAGTTGGATTCGGGCGGAGGCATCAAACTAGTGGGATCATCAGTAGTGATTCGATGGTAGAGTGCCGATTCTTCGACATTGCCTGCGACTAAGGCAAATTTACCCTTGGACTCCTTTAAAGCTGAAAAAGCACCTTCTTCTGTGTCAAGCCTGAGGCCTGCTTCTCTTTTGTTTGCATCCGGACCATGGCAGGTATAGCAGTTGTCGGAAAGAATGGGGCGAATATGAAAATTATAGCTGACCTGCTCTGGAATTTTAAGATTTTCAATGCCAGATCCTGCTTCTTTTTCACAAGAAGGAAAGAAGAACAACACAAAAACAAGCAATGCTCCCAGAAGGTATAATCGATTGTACATGAACAAATTATTCTAAATAAGCTTGAGCTAGGGAAAGCGATTTTTTTTAAAACAATCATAATCTAAAGGATATAAATTGACCATCTGTCCTACTGTGTCCTTCTCCTAAAAATTTTATTTAAGTAAATCCCCGTTACCATAAGATGTATGAATCCGGGAGGGCTTTCTATTGCCAAAAAGTCAGGGAAATCGAAGCTAAACTTGCACAAAAGCATTTTTATAAAAGCTGTTGATTCTAACTTGACTGCAATCCCTCTTTTAAAACTCTTATACAGTGGGTCTATTTTTTTACCACGAAGGACACAAAGGATTCTCGTAGAAGCGCAAAGAAAATATTATAGGGGTAAGTTCAAAAAAATAGTTCTCAAGAAATCTACCGTGGTGTTGCATTTCCAGAAGCTGAACTCCGATTATTTTAAAGCTTGATTGGTATCTCACAAACCACTAAACCCTTACTTCCGATCTGTCAGGACACAGGCCTGGTGTGGACTTCAACTACTACTACCATGGTATCACTTAGGGCTTTATACTTTTAGCGATCTCCTCCCCAATTTTCAACAATGCATCACTTTCTGACTTGGTGAAATCATAGGGTACCGGCTTGGCGATGCCCAGGGTTCCATATAGTTTCCCTTCCAATAACATTGGGACTGCGATGGAACCTTCCACTTTGGTTTCTTTTGCAGCTGGGCGAGCTACTCCAGAATCATCAGTTTGCAGATTGCACATTTCTACCGGAGTCTTCCGCTCAGCTGCGATTCCGGCCATTCCTTTTCCGATCGGAATGGAAGACATTTTTGGCAAAAGGAAGTCAGGTATTCCTTTTTGGGATTGAAGCATCAATAGATTGGTCGTATGGTCAAGCGTGTGGATGGTTCCTGCAGTACAATCAAAGGCCGAAATGATGCTTTCCAGCAACTCTTGCCAATTGAGATCTCCTGATGTTTCCTTGATGGAAGTGATGATTGAGTCTGAATTGTCCATGGTTACACTTGACTAGTTAAAATGATTTTATGGGTCGATCTTGACTTCAATTAGAGGTTATTTTAATTCTCTACAAAGCTTTTTCAAGTTATAAAGTTGTTTTACTCCTGACAACAATACGGGAATATGCCTATTTAACCTGTAGATTTTTTTTACCTTTTAGCAACATCAGATAATTAATAATTCAAGCCCTTCGGGATTTGATTTCGGCATTTATGTTTGCCGATCCATGGGTTTTACCCATGGCTACGCCACGGCGCACAGGCATTCATGGTTTGATCCCCGGCGAGGCGGGCAGGCATTTCAGGATCTTTTTTATAACGATTAATCAATAGAAAGAGAATTTAGTTAGGTAGACCATGAAGTGGTCAAACCATGAATAACCCTCGGTGAAACCGGGGGTTAAAAAGACAGAGATTGATTCCACGACGGTGAAGCCGTCGAACTTTTTTGGGATTGGTTGAATTACAAATCCAGAAAAATAAAAAGATGGAAAAGAACGGTTATCTAAGACAATTAATTGTCGAACATTTTGGGATTGCAAATCCCTAGATCAAGGTTCGAGATTACAAATCTCGAACAGCAAGGTTTAGGAAGGTCTTCCATTTCAGCCTTGCATTATGCAGCGCACCCAAGCAGTCGATGTAGTCTTTCTGCTCTTCCTTGCTAAAGTCATTAATCAAAACAGTATCATTAGCGATAAGCCTGCCCATTCCGTCTGCATGACCAAGCCAATCCCCTTTCTCTATGGGGACAAAAAATAGGTGATTTACTTCTACTGTCATCCGAGGGAAAAAACCGCTTGATTTATTATTTCTTGGAATAGTACAAAATCAATAAAGAGAGGCTTGGAAGCCTCGCTAAATTTCATAATGTTTGAAGTTACCACACTCTATAACATCATAGCTAAAAATACAAATCTTACCGGTCAGCCCGTAATTTGTCAGTTACTTTCTTTTATTCCACGTCAAATTGTGGGCGATTGTGTCTCTGATCATCAGAGTGATCGATACTATAAAACGATGACTACCTGGAAACAATTAGTGTTTATGGGCTACGGGGTTGTCACTAAATGTTACTCCCTAAACAGTCTGTGCAAGAACTTACTTTACCTGGAAGACCGCCTGACCTATCTTGGGATCAATAAGCTCCCCGCAGTCAGTATGCTAGGTGACGCAAATATGAACCGAGATAGTGGTGTATTTGCTTCGATCTACCGGCAGCTATACCAACATTGCAAAGACGTACTGAACCCCATAGAATGTAGCTTTCTGACCGATGAAGAAGATACCAGTAAAGTTGTGATTTTTGATTCATCGACGATCTCATTATTTGTGGATGTTTTCAAAGGAGCTGGGCGTAATCCACTTACCGGTAAAAAGAAGTGAGGCCTTAAAATTTATGCAAACTGCCTTTGGGTGGTTTTGTACCCGACTTGATACATATTTCAGAAGCCGCATGTAATGACAAATCTTTTCTCGGACAGCTGCCGGTGGAGAAAGGAACCATTTATGTCTTTGACAAAGGATATGTAAAGTATCAAACTTGACAGGAATGGTCGGGAAATGGTGTATACTTTATAACCCAGCTCAATGATAATGCAGATTATCAGGTTTTGTCCGGACAGCCAAACCACATCAGTGAATACGCTGACGGCGGGGTGATTTCTGATCAGATCATACTCTTAAACCCATCAAATATAACTTTAAAGGCACGGTTAATCTTTTATAAGGATCCTGTAAGCGGACAAGTATTTAAGTTTGTATCCAATATGTTTGACCATCGGGACACCACAATCATCCTACTCTATAAGTACAGATGGAACATTGAGCTACTGTTTAAGCGTCTAAAGCAAAACTTTGAATTGGGGTATTTTTACTCGGACAGCTCAGAAGGAATCAAAACCCAAGTATGGTTAGCACTTATTGCTAATTTGCTGTTTACTGTGATTCATCGGATGTGTAAGGAGGCTGAACAATTTGTAAAGGTGGTAAATATGGCCACAATCAATATGTGCTCTTGCGTCTCTTTAATAAAGCTGCTCAAATCGGGCAGATTATCAGGTTTAGACAGAGATCTAAAAATAGTACAATTTGATTTGTTCAATATGAAGCAGGGGGGGTATTTTTCGAATTCAGGAAATCCCCATTAATTTGAGCAATTAAGGCCTTTTTATAGGCTTTTAGAATTTAATCGGACAGTAACTCTAAATATGCTTTCCCGTGAAGATCTTTGGATAAAACTCACCAACCATAAGATCTAATATGGATCCGCCATAATTCGGAACTAGTTAGTTCCAAACAAAAAAGTGACACGCCAAAACCCTTTAATTACCGCTCCAAAGAAAAAGGATGTTTTGCGACTCGTATCCTATTTCACCACAGACACTTTTTCCAAAATGTAATTGCATTGGTAAATATCAACCGCGTTTAACTTAAGGATACCTTTGAAGGTAACGATCTGATCCATTTTAAAGCGTGGGTGATCTTTTGGCAATTTGAGCTCCACAATGGATTCTGGTCCGGCACTTCCACAAAAAAAACAAGCAGCAAAGGGATTGGCAGAAAGTATATACACATCATTTCCACGATCAATTTCCAATACATAACCTTTGATTATCACTTCCCTATTATTCAAAGCAAGTACAGAAGATCCAAATCTTGGGAAATAATAATAAGCTTTAACCTCTTTAGAGTATTTATCAGTGAAAGACACATCTTCGAGGGTCTCCCAAGTTATTTTGGTTTGGGAATAGGAAGAAAAAGTAATACAAATCAATAGGATAATAAGTACCGCCTTAGGCATCTGCAAGTGTTTTTGAAAGATTGATATTGAAAACTTTAAATGCGGGAATAAGTGACGCAACGATACCGATAACTACAGTGATTACAGCTAAATACCACTCTTCGATAAGTATCAATGCCCAAGGAAATTCATACAAATAATCTGACTTTAACAAAATTGAAATTAGGATTAAACCAACTCTGCTCGCTACCATTCCCAAAAGGAATCCGAATACGGAAATAAATAAGCCCTCAAGTAAAACCATCCTTAGCAACTGGGATCTTGTGGCTCCATAGGTTCGGAGCAAAGCCATCTCATAGGTCCGTTCCTTGAGTGCCAAATAAAGGCTGATAAAGACGCTCAAACCGGAAACCAGCATTACAGCCAAGGCTAAGATGTTTATCATATTTACCGCAATTCCCATTAGGCTGAATAACTTAAGCAGTTCGTAATTTGGTAAGGCCGCCTGCATATTGGTTTTTTCATTTACCATACGAGGTAGCTGCACCATGGCAATCGGATTACGAAACTTGATCAACATAGCCGTAATCTTCCGATCATCTTCATTCAGATCATCTGCGTGATCTTCATTTTTAGAGTGAGCAGTATTGTTTTTCTTAGGATCATGCTGTTCATGGTCTTCGCTCTCCTCGTCATGTTCCTCGTGGTTTTGTTCATCGTGAGGTGCTTGCTGACCACCTTCTCGCTCATCCGTGGACTCACTTGCTGCATGGATTGACTCCTCCTTATGAGCAGAGTGGGAATCATGAATATCCCAGACACTTTCCAATCCAGTCAAAATCAACTGATCTATCACAGACCCTGAAGGCTCAAAAATACCTGTAACGACATAGGCTTTTTCTTTATGCACGTGTCCACCATCACTCAGCCCATGAGAACCCAGAAACGTATCTCCTACATGCAGACCGGTTTTACCAGCGACTTTTGATCCCAGCGTTACTTCAAGAGAATTCTTCCATAAGTTTCCCTCCGCAATTATTGCGGTATAGAGTTCAGGATACTTCTGGGTAGTGCCCACGATACGAAAACTTTCATAACTATCCCCGTATGATAGCGGGATGCCAAATTCAACCAATCTGTTTTCTTGAAGCGCTTTGGCCTCAGAAAGGCTAATATTTCCTGTAGGAACATCTAGTTGAAATACTGCCGAGAGAATAAGCTGAAGCGGACTCCCCTTCGCTCCTACGACCATGTCAATTCCCCTGATAGTATTAGTCCTCTGACTTTGCAGATGCCTGTCGATCTGTAGCATCAGACTGATTATTCCCACACCAAGAGCGAGAAGCACAAGACTCAATCCAGTTGAGAGTGGTTTTG
>Ga0105050_10008528_pt1 | contig 11792 bp, 12 predicted proteins | sample FRY01_FD_78088 | JGI IMG/M metagenome (GOLD analysis project Ga0105050, IMG submission 78088) | Freshwater microbial communities from Lake Fryxell liftoff mats and glacier meltwater in Antarctica - FRY-01 | ecosystem: Environmental > Aquatic > Freshwater > Ice > Glacier meltwater ... | reverse complement strand
GGAAAGATCATCAATCTCAGATAGCCAGGCCAGATAGTGGTGATGGTCCATGCGCGCCTCCTGCGTTCACGTTCCGTTCTATTGCATTGGAGAGTGCATAGCTAATGCGAATTGAGCCAATAAGAATGCAGAAAATAGAAGCGTGGCTCCGGTAAACCTGCCATCAACACGGGTGCATCGACAAGCTCGACGTCATTCCAGCCCATATGGGGCAGGTGGGTGTGCATGTTGAACCATTCGTCGCGAAAACGCTCTACGCGACCGGGGATCCAGCCAAGTCCTGCGGCTCGGCCCTCGTCGCTGCCATTGGCCATGATCTGCATGCCCACGCAGACGCCCAGCACCGGAACGTCGTCTTGCAGGACCCGCCGATTAAGCGTGTCGATCATCCCGGACTGCTTCAGCTTCGCCATCGCCCAGTCAAAGGCTCCGACGCCTGGAAGGATCAGCCGATCAGCGCGCGCGAGCTCCTCGGCTGTGCGTACGGGTTCCACATGGATCCCCAAACGACGGTAGATGTTCTCGAAGGCCCGCACATTGCCCAGACCGTAATCGACGATCCCGATCACCTCTTGCCCCCGCGCTCGATCCCCAGTGCCCGCATCACCCGCGCGCCGCGCCGGTAGATTTCCTGCTGATTACGATAGTCGTGAAAGGTCTTCTTCGGCAGCGCCATGTAACCCATCAACTCATCAACCGTGATATCCAGCTTGTTGGCGACGAATTCGATCTCCTGGCCGATGGTCCCGGGGTCGTAAGGCAACTTCTGGAGTTCGGCGAGCGCCTCGTCCCGGGTCATCTGGCCGGTGACGATCAGGCTGGAGAACTGCACCTTGCGAACGTCAAAACCAAAACGTTCATAAAGCCAGTAGCTTTCATAAAAACGTGTGAAGCGGGACTCGAAATGCTTCTGCGGGTAGAGCTGCCAGCCGAACCGATCCATCAGTAATTGCCGCGCCTCGGTCTTGATATAGGGCATGGAATTGAGCGGGCGCAGCACCTTGATGCCGCGCACATACGGCAGCCAGACCTTGTGCCAGAGGATCGAGGTGAGGGGAAAGTTCCGCAACGGGCGCTCACCGAACTGGCGATGGATATCACGGATCTGGCGCGAATCCGACTGAAAATACATCCATTCCATCGGTTTATGGATGCATTCGGTCGAATAATTCGCCCCGGTCAGAATGTGCTTGACTCCGTTCTGGGTGGCGAATTTGTACATGACCGCGAAAAAGGCGTGGTCCTGCGGCGTGTCGATATGCGGCACACCCGAGCGGAAGAAGGCGCGCTGCAGGTCCTCATCTCCTCCCAGTCGATGACCTCGGTGAACAGATCAGGGCCCAACCCGTCCACCAGGCGCTCGATATTGTTGACCGCAATATGGGAGTTCCAGCCGGCATCGACATGGAACACAAGCGGCCTTAGCCCCATGACTTCCTTAGCGGCATGGACAAGATAGGAGCTGTCAATGCCGCCGCTCATGCCGATGATGCAGTCGTAATCCTTGCCCTTGCCGGCCTTTTGGATCGTCTCGACCATCCGGTCGAGTTCGGCCTTGCCGCGTTCGCCGGTGTGCCAATGGGGCTGAACCTGGGTATAGAACGTGTTGCAATGGTCACAGACCCCGCGCGCATCGAAGGTGATGGCGCTGTCGGTGGTGTCCATGACACAATTGGTGCAGATCGTCTTGGTGGCATTCATCTTGACGCAATCTTTCGAATTATTGGACGAGGAGGCGTTGGGCTAGTATCCGATAGTCCAGTTTCTCAGCTGCAAAAGCGAGCGATCTAGCGCTCATCATCGCAAGGTCGGTTGACATAGCCTCGGAAAACGCAAGTGACAACTGTTCCGGTTCACTGACATACCAGCCATTTCCGCATTTATAGAACGCGTGAGCCGATGCATCATCAAGTATAACAGCACAACGGCATCCTAGACTTTGCTGCATGGTCACCGATTGTGTCCCCGGCTGAACATATATGTCACAGGCGCAAAGCAGATCGACAAGTTTCTCAGGGTCGACCCAACCCAGGTGACGGATCCTACTGTCGGCTCGCATGAGATTCTGGACAGTTTTCTCGATTTCTTCGGAAATTATGCCAGCAATCGCAAAAACGGCGTCAGTATCGTTTACAGTGCGAAAAGCCGTTAAGGCCTCTATCAGCTTCTTCCGCGACGTCTGCTTGCCTGCCTGAAGGAAAAGGCGTGTGGTTTTATCGAGACCAAGAGAAGCGCGTGCTTTGTCGCGGCGGTCGGCGTACTCTACATCAGAAGGAATGTGGCATCCCAACGGGAAAAGTTCCAGCTTAGCTCTGTCGATACGGTAGAGCGAGGCCACGAAATCAACCGCTTCGGTCGAGACGCAAAGGATCCGCTCGGCACTCCTTGACGCCCATCGGAGCACCGGTCCGTAAAAACGACGATGAAGTAGTTCTCGAGACAAAAAATTCCGCGCACTGTTGTTCCAATCTGCGTGACTGTCGATGAAAAATTTGACTCCCTTATTTTGTCGGACATAGCGAGCGACCGTCAAGAGTTCGAATGCGCAGGTTCCATGAAAGATGATTACGTCAGGCTCGAAACCACTGAGTAGAGTTCGTATTCCTGGATAAGTGCGAATTTTCCGCATCAGGGCGTGGGGGCCTTTTCGATATGGCACCCGAATTATGTGTTCCCCTTCGCTGCCCGTGTATTCTCGAGGCTGACGGTAAGTGATCTTCTGATTCTCGTCAAACTCCTCAGTTGAAGCAACAACAAGGACATCATGCCCTGCCGCAACGTGCTGCCTGACAAGCACATTCTCTTGGTAGAGAACGCCGTCAATATAAAAATTCGAGAGACAGAGGTGAGCTATCTTCATCTTCTTACACTCCTCAGGAAATAAGGTTGGTGGTTCTGGCTTTGTGCTCAAAGCCAATTATCATCCCAAGGATCAATGCGGTGAGCTGATAGGAATAACTCTTTGCGAAAACCTCGAGCAGAAACACACCCCCTAAAGCCGCCAACAGGATTGACTTCTCCCAGCCCCGAGCATCAACGCGGAGTACAGTATATGCCGCAATAAAAAAAACAAGAATATGGAGCGCGAATCCCAAGATACCGAAATCGATCCAGACGGACAGCATATTGTGCGCATAATGCCCCGGCTCATATCCTGCAAAGTTACCCAAAATTGGCGCCCTATTAAGCTCCACCAGAGTGCGAACATTAATCTCTGCGCGCGCAACCACCGACCCTGCTTCTGCGCCATTTTTGAATAGGTCTAGAAAGCGATTGGACTCAACATTTGCCACAAGAGCGTTAAATTCGACAGGGCTTACACTCAGCATCAGAACGAACGCTACCAGAACGGTCGCTAGAATGACCAAGCCTCTAAATATAGTCGCTAGAAACCCACAAACGACCAAGAGAAGGATCACGAGTATCACCATCTCACTACGAGCGCCAATTAAAACCAATGAGATCATCGCTGCGAAAATAATTATAAGGGAAGCCAGCGGTCCATTCGCCAGTACGAAAGCGACGCAAAGAAAAGTAAGAACGACCGCAAACGTCTGGTGAGTTGCAAGATCGCTACTGCTAGCAATCACAAAGTATCCAGCAGGTGAGTTTAGAGCAATCAACAGAAATATAAAAACATGTGAAAAAAAGAACAGCCTCCTGTTGTTCTCTGCGGACGCCAAAATCAACAGACCAACAGGAATTAGAGAGTAGTATATGACCAAGCCGAAAAAAATCGAAGCAACCGTTTGTTCATTATCAGAGTAAGACAGCGAAGCGAGGCCAATAGCAATTCGAAAAAAAGCGGCGACCAAAATAACGAATACCAGGGCACTTTGATACCGAAGATTGAACACTCTTTCTCGCGCAATGTAGGTCAACGATAAAAATAGCAGGACAATCGAAATTACCCCGAAGTATCTACCAAGGAACGGCGGCATTCCATATTCAAGCATGAGAAAATAAAGAAACATCCCTACGCCAATCAGCAACAACCCCAGTTGCGATAAAAAGCCGGAGAATTGCCGCCTTCGTAAGAAGATCCTCATTTATTGAGGGTCCGTGCGATCACCACCAGATACACCCCATAGAACACCGCCCCCGTCACCGCATAGGTCTCGGCCACCCAGCTCGGGGCCAGCAGCCCCGCCGCCGCCACCGCGCCGCCCCGCAATGCCAGCCCGAAGAGTTGCAGCGCCATCGCGGTCCGCACCCGCCCCATCACGTGCAACACCATCGACACGGGCGAGCTGAGCAGCTGCAGGATGAACCAAGGCGTCATCCACTGCAAAAGCACGCCCGCGCGCCGCCATTCCTCGCCGAAGGCCAGCGCGAAGCCCTCGGGCGCGATCAGGGCCAGCAGCGTCAGTGCGGGAATACCCGCCAGCGCCAGCGGTCGCAAGATGCTGAAGGTGAAGGGGCGCAGGCGTCCGGCGCGCATTTCCTCAGGTGCGCGGGCGAGATAGACCTGCGCGATAGCGCTGCCCACGAGCTGCATCGGCGCGCCGATTACGCGGCTGGCGAGCAGTACGAAGCCGGCCTCGGGCCCGATGGTGAAGGCCGCGATCAGGAGCACCGGTACCTGGATCGCGGCGGAGTTGGCCAAGGCCTCGATGGTCGAGAGGAGCGGAAAGCGGCGATACTCGGACGCGCGGGCGCGGATGCGCGCCCAGGAGACCCCCGCGAATACCGCATGATCATGGCGCCGCGCGGACAGGGCCAGGCTCAGTGCGCCGGCGCCGCCATAGAGCATGTGACCGAAGAGCAGGCCGACGGGCGCAAGACCGGCTGCGCCGGCGCCCAACTGGCTGCCTACGCCGACTGCACCCTGCACCAGCCTGCTGCGCGCGACCAACCCGAAGCGGCGCTGTCGGCTGGCCCAATACTGTAGCGCCGCATAGAGCCCGGCCATGACCACACCGACGGGGAGCAGCCACAGATAGGGGGCGAAGCGGGGCACCCCCAGCCCGGCGGCGATGGCCTCCGGCCAGAGCAGCGCGAGCGCCAGGGTTATCGATCCGACCAGTGCGGTGGATAGCAAGGCCGCGACGAGCAGATCGGCCGCGTCGTCATCGGCCCGGGGGAGCGGGATCGCGATCTCGTAGCGCAGGCACGCTATCGCAGAGAGCATGCCGAGAACTGCAAGATACACGGCCAGGAGCTCGAAATCCTCAGGCGAGTAGATGCGGGTCAAGAGCGGTAGCGCCGCGACGGTGATCAGCTGCGCCCCTGCCGTCCCACCAACGAGCTTGGCAGCCGCCTTGGCAAAAGCAGTGGGCTTGCGCTTCATGATGCCTGCGATCCCGCTCAATTGCGCTGCACGGCCAGATCGACTGTGCGAATGATGCGCTCGACCGTGTCGCGCGTCAGATAGGGGTGCATGGGCAGGCTCAATACTTCCTTCGCCGCGATGTCGCCCTCGGGAAGCCTGGCCCCCGGATCTGCCACTGCAGGCTGCTTGTTGAGGGGCAATGGGTAGTAGACTGCGCTGGGAATGCCGGCGTCGGACAGCGACTGCCGAATGCGAGTACGGTCCTGCACACGGATCGTGTATTGTGCCCATGCACTGACGTTGTGCTGGTCGATCACCGGCGGCGTCATGCCGATGGCCCGCAGCTCGGCCGCATAGAAGTCTGCGACTCGCTGACGCGCGGCAATCTCGTCATCAAGAATCCCAAGCTTCGGCAGCAGCACCGCCGCCTGGATCGTATCGAGCCTTGAATTCATGCCGATGCGCACATGGTAGTATTGTCGTTCCTGCCCGTGCCGCGCGATCTGCCGCATTGTCTGGGCCAGATCGGGATCTGACGTGAAGATGGCCCCGCCGTCGCCATAGCACCCCAGGGGTTTCGACGGGAAGAAGCTCGTGCAGGCTATAGCCGTCAAGTTGCAGGACTTGCTGCCCTTATAGCTGGCTCCGAAGCTTTGCGCGGCGTCTTCGATCACGGGTATGCCGTGACGGGCGGCGATGGCATTGATCGCGTCATAGTCGGCGCATTGCCCATAGAGGCTGACCGGCAGGATCGCCCGCGTGCGCGGGGTTATCGCGGCCTCCAGCAGCGCCGGGTCCATGTTGTAGCTGACCGGGTCGATATCGACATAGACCACCTTTGCGCCAAGGATCGCGGCCGCCTCGGCAGTGGCAATATAGGTAAAGCCCGGCGTAATGACCTCGTCCCCCGGCCCGACGCCGAGCGCCATCAGCGCGATCTGCAGCGCGTCCGTGCCATTGGCGCAGGTGATGCAATGAGCAGCACCGGTATAGGCTGCCAGCCGCTCTTCGAGTTCCGTAACTTCGGGGCCGAGGATATACTGTCCATGGGCCAGAACACGGGCGATTCCAGCCTCGATTTCCGCGCGAAGGCGGTCCTGCTGGGCGGCAAGGTTGACGAAGGGGATCATTTTTCTGCCGCCACCCGAGCAACCACACCTGCGTTTAGTATATATGTGTCTCCGGTATGAGGGCAGATCGTTCGGCCTTCGCCGGAAAGAGGCAGATCCAGCCGCTCGCCGTATGCACTCATCCAGCCAATCTGACGACCTGGGACACCGGCGATCAGCGCAAAGTCAGGAACATCTCGGTTCACCACACCCCCTGCAGCGACGAAGGCATAGCCCCCGATTGTCACGCCACACACAACAGTGCAATTCGCCCCCAAGGTCGCGCCGCGCTTCACCAGTGTATCTCGATACTGGTCCTTGCGCTCAATCAGGCCGCGCGGATTGTAGACGTTGGTGAAAACCATCGAGGGGCCGCAGAACACACCATCTTCCAGAGTCACGTTGTCATAGACCGAGACATTGTTCTGAATCTTGCAGCGGTCACCGATCACCACCTTGTTCCCGACGAAGACATTCTGGCCAAGAGAAACCCCCGCGCCGATCCGGGCCCCCGCGCACACGTGGACGAAATGCCAAATGCGGCTGCCATCGCCGATTTGGGCACCCTCGTCGATGATTGCACTGGGATGATGATAATAGGCCATGTCAACGCTCCACGAACGGATGGGAAAGCTCACTGAGAGAGGCGAGAGGGGCGGTTCTTATCTGCGTAACCGTCTCAATCGCCACGCGGTTCTCCTCGACGCCGAAACCTCGCCCTTCCAGAATCTCTTCGTAAATCCTGGTGTGCAACTCGGTAAAGCCGTCCGAAAACTCGATATCCTCGCCATTAGCCACAACGGCACGATGGGTGCGCCTGCCCTTTGCCCGCTCGGCTTGGGGCACATCCCCGACATCAAGCGACAGGAACCAACGTACGCGGGCGCGCTCGTATTCCAGATACCCGGCCGCCTTGGTCGGTGTGTTCAGATGCACGATATTCTCCTGCAAATCCCCATAGACGAAGTGCAGCATGTCAAAGAAATGCACCCCTATATTGGTGGCGATGCCGCCAGATTTCTCGGCAAAGCCCTTCCAGCTTTTCAGATACCAGTTCCCGCGAGAGGTGATGTAAGTCAGATCGACATCGGCCTTGCGATCCGCCGGCATGGCGGCCACACGCTCTTTCAGCGCGATGATCGCCGGATGCAGGCGCAGCTGCAGGATCGTGTTGATCTTGCGCCCGGTATCTCGCTCAAGTCCCTTCAAGCGGTCGATATCCTCGGGGTTCAGCACCAGCGGCTTTTCGCAGATCGCATCGGCGCCAGCGCGCAGGGCAAAACGCATGTGGGCATCGTGCAGATAATTCGGTGATGCAATGGCGACATAGTCCAGCCCTCGCCCTGCGCGGCGTTCCATATCGACGAAGGCATCGAACTGTTCGAACTCGGTAAAAAACTGGGCATCCGGGAAATGGCTGTCCAGGATGCCGACCGAGTCGTTGATGTCCATAGCCGCGACCAGATCATTCCCGGTATCCTTGATCGCCTTCATGTGGCGCGGCGCGATGTAGCCCGCTGCACCGATCAGAGCAAAACGTTTCATGAGATCAAGCCTTTACAATATTGTCGGCGGCGTCGCGATAGACCCCGCGGCTGTCGATGATCAGACGCACATGCTGGCGGATCATGGCGTAGTCGAACTTCGCGTGGTCAGTCGCCAGGACGACAGCGTCAAAACCTGCGAGGGTTTCAGGCGTCAAGTGAGCACTGCTCAGGTTGAAGCTATGCTCCCGCATCCGCGGGAAGTTCGGCACATGCGGGTCAGAATAAGCGACCAGTCCCCCCGCAGCCCGTATCAGCTCCATGATCGCGACTGCGGGGCTTTCGCGCATGTCATCGACGTTCTTCTTGTATGCGATTCCCAGTACGAGCACTTTAGCGCCGTTCAATGCCTGCCGTCGGTCATTCAACGCGTTGACAAGCTTTCCGACGACATATTCGGGCATGGCCCGGTTGATCTCGCCTGACAATTCGATGAAGCGCGTATGCAACCCATATTCCCGCGCCTTCCACGTCAGATAGAAAGGGTCGATGGGAATACAGTGCCCCCCGAGGCCCGGCCCCGGATAATAGGGCGTGAAGCCAAAGGGCTTCGTGGCAGCAGCGTCAATCACCTCGAAGATGTCGATGCCCATCCTGTCAGCGACGATCTTCATCTCGTTGACCAGTCCGATGTTCACCGCGCGATGAATGTTCTCCAGAAGCTTGGTCATCTCCGCCGCCTTGGTCGAACTGACTGGAACAACGCGATCAATGATCCTGCCATAGAGCGCAACCCCGACCTGCAGGCAGGGCTCGGTCTGCCCGCCAACAATCTTTGGAATCGTTCGGGTGGTGAAGTTCGCGTTGCCCGGATCCTCGCGCTCGGGAGAGTATATCAAAAAGACATCCTCGCCGACCTTGAGGCCGCGAGACGTCAGCCGGGGCAGAAGCTCCTCCTCCGTAGTGCCGGGATAGGTTGTACTTTCAAGTGACACCGCTTGACCCGGACGGAGATGCGGCAGGATTGCTTCTACTGTGGTAATCACGAAGCTCAGGTCAGGCTCCCGATAGCGGTTCAACGGTGTCGGTACGCAAAGTATGACCGCATCGGTCTCAGCGATCCGGCTGACATCGGTCGTGCACACCATTCCGCGCTCATTGGCTTCGGCAATCGCAGCATCGTCGATGTGTTCGATCGCAGAGTGCCCAGCGTTCAACTGGTCCACCTTTTCCTGATCGATATCGAAACCGATCACCCTGAACCCGACCTGCGCGAAACGCAGAGCCAGCGGCTGTCCGACATAGCCCATACCGCAGATCGCAACTGTAGCCTCGCCACTTCCGATGGCCGCGAGGATTGAGGACAGAGCATTGGTCATATTTTACCCTTCGCTTGTTTGCCTGGCTGAAGCCATATGCCGCGAGTATCGACGCGCACACCATCGGGCACCTCGCCTGAGCGGAACACACGGTGATCGACAAGGAGGACATGAATATCGGCAGATGCTCCGAATTCAACAAGACTAGTCCTCTCATGGACCAAGGACTCCGGCAACGTGCGTATATGTGGCTCGATAATCAGAACTGGACCTGGATGGTGACGGACAACGTCACGGGCAATCTCCAGCGCCGGGCTTTCACGCAGGTCGTCGATATCCGGCTTGAAGCTCACACCGTAAAGCGCAATCGAAACGTTCGCTGCCGTCATTTCACGGTTTGCCATCAGAACCTCGCCGACGGCGGAGCGGAGCTTTTTCAGCACCCATTCCGGCTTGGAATCGTTCACCTCGCGCGCCATGCGGATCAGCCGTGCGGTTGCGGGGGCCGAGGCGACGATGAACCAGGGATCGACCGCGATGCAATGCCCCCCAACGCCTGGCCCCGGCTGCAGGATGTTTACCCGAGGGTGGCGGTTGGCAAGGCGGATCAGTTCCCAGACATCCATGCCGAGCTCGTCGCAGATCAGCGACAACTCGTTGGCAAAGGCGATGTTAACGTCGCGAAAGCTGTTCTCGGTCAGCTTGCACAGCTCGGCCGCACGCGGGCCGGAGGCAATGACGCATTCGCCTGTGACAAAGGTCTTGTAGAGTTGCGCCGCCGCGTCGGAGCAGCGGGGCGTTATGCCACCAATCACACGGTCATTGGTGATCAGCTCCTGCATGACCTTGCCGGGCAGGACGCGCTCGGGACAATGGGCGATGCGGATGTCCGAGGCCTCGCCATAGGTCTGGGGAAAGGTCAGATCGGTGCGCGCCTCGGCCAGCCAGCCCGCCATCGCCTCGGTTGCTCCGACTGGCGAGGTGCTTTCCAGAATCACCAGATTGCCCGGCGCCAGCACCGGGGCGATGGCCCGGGAAGCAGCCTCGATGTAGGACAGGTCTGGTTCGTGGTTTTCGCCCCTAAAGGGGGTGGGTACAGCGATCAGGAAGGCCTCGGCGGGCTCTACGGCTGTGGTTGCGCGGAGATAACCTTCCTTGACGGCGGCATGCACCACCATGTCAAGGTCGGGCTCGACGATGTGGATTTCGCCGCGGTTGATAGTGTCCACGGCGCGCGGGTTCACATCGACGCCCACCACCTCGATTTTGCGCGAGGCGAACATCGCGGCTGTCGGAAGGCCGATGTAGCCCAGACCGATGACCGAAATGCGCCTGAATGTCCTGTCCTGCATAATCATTGTCCGAATGCTAATTTGGCGTAATCTTGAATGGCATCCCGGATCCGGGCCGCTGCGAGCCCGTCGCCATAAGGGTTGTGGGCCTTGGCCATGGCATCATAGGCGGTGCGATCGTCCAGGAGGCGGTTGATCTCTGCCACGATCAGATCGCTGTCGGTGCCCACCAGCCTGACGGTTCCGGCCTCGACAGCTTCCGGCCGCTCGGTTGTGTCGCGCATCACGAGGACCGGCTTTCCCAGCGAAGGGGCCTCCTCTTGAACGCCGCCCGAGTCGGTCAGGATAACATCGGCCCGTCGCATCAGGTGAACAAAAGGAAGATAGTCTTGGGGCGCGATGAGCGAGATATTCCCGATCTCACCAAGGCGTTCCTTTACCGGCCCGATAACGTTGGGGTTCAGATGGACCGGGTAGATGATGTGAACATCCCGACGCCGAGCCAGACGGCGCAGGGCATCGCAGATCCGCTCGAAGCCGCCGCCAAAGCTCTCGCGGCGATGCCCGGTGACAAGGATCAGCCTGCGTGATGGGTCGAGGCCCAACCGCTGGTCCAGCGCCGCACTGGTCTGCGGATCGCGTTCCAGTCGCGCGACCACATCGAGCAAGGCATCGATGACGGTGTTGCCGGTCACATGGACATGCGCGTCAGACACGCCTTCGCTGAGCAGGTTCTGGCGCGTTTTCTCGGTCGGGGCGAAATGAAGCCGCGCGATCGTTCCGGCAACCTTGCGATTAATCTCTTCCGGCCATGGAGAGTATATGTTCCCTGTCCGCAGGCCGGCCTCGACATGGCCGACTGGGATGCGGTCATAATAAGCCGCAAGCGATGTGGCCAAGGTCGTTGTCGTATCGCCATGCACGAGCACAAGATCAGGGCGAACCTGCTGGAATATCGGTTTAAGGCCCGTCAAGACGCTGCTGGTTATCTCATGCAGACCCTGGCCCGGCTTCATGATGTCGAGATCATGATCGGGAACAATGTCGAAGAGCTGCAACACCTGATCGAGCATCTCGCGATGCTGAGCGGTGACGGCGACAGAAAGCGCGACGTTCGATGATTGTGAGAGCGCCTTTACAACCGGTGCCATCTTGATGGCCTCTGGTCGCGTTCCGAAAACCATTAGAACTTTAAACGTAACTCCCAAGCACCCCCTCGGTAGAGGGTTATTGTCAGTTTTGGTGTGAGTCGAATTTGCCATTGGGCGCGTGCTTTTTTCGTTCTGGTCTGAATTCCGTGGCGCCGGGTCGATTTC
>Ga0105050_10008524_pt1 | contig 11795 bp, 12 predicted proteins | sample FRY01_FD_78088 | JGI IMG/M metagenome (GOLD analysis project Ga0105050, IMG submission 78088) | Freshwater microbial communities from Lake Fryxell liftoff mats and glacier meltwater in Antarctica - FRY-01 | ecosystem: Environmental > Aquatic > Freshwater > Ice > Glacier meltwater ... | reverse complement strand
ATGTGCAGCAACTGCAAAAACAGGGTCGCATTGTTGCCATGGCTGGCGACGGTGTGAATGATGCGCCTGCCCTGGCCGAAGCGAGTGTGGGTATCGCTATGGGTACCGGCACCGATATCGCGATGAACAGTGCGCGCATTGTGCTGGTCAAAGGCGATTTGCGCGGCATCGCCAAAGCGCGTCAATTGTCTCGCGCGACGATGAAAAATATCCGACAAAACCTGTTCTTCGCGTTTATCTATAACTTTGTGGGCGTGCCTATTGCCGCCGGTATTTTGTATCCGTGGCTGGGTCTCTTGCTCAGCCCCATGATCGCCAGCGCGGCAATGAGTTTGTCGTCCGTATCCGTGATCGCCAATGCGCTGCGTCTGCGTACGGCGAAACTGGACTGAACGAGCAGGCAAGGCAGATGACCACAGCCAGGCACAAGGACAACAGCGGCAGCGCTGAACCCTTGCGCCTGTTTTTTGCACTCTGCCCCGACCCGGCCACACGGTGTGCGCTGGCGGCCTTGCAGCAGCACGTGGCAGGTCGCAAAGTACCGCTTGAAAATCTGCATCTGACCTTAGCTTTTCTGGGCAACCAGGCGCACACGCACCTGCCGGCGCTGCAAACGATACTGCATGGGCTGACACACTCTCCCCTGCAATTACACATTGATCAGCTCGGATTTTTTACAGCGCCCCGTGTGGCGTGGGCAGCGCCGTCGGTCGTACCAGCGCCGCTCCTGATTTTGCAGCAGACCTTGTGGCGGGCCTTGCAGGAAGCGCAGATCCGGCTCAAACCTGTCGCGGGATTTCGGCCCCACATTACGCTGGCGCGCAATGCAGATAAACCGTCACATATGCTAAAGACGACAGTGAGCTGGACGGTCAATCACATCGCCTTGATTGAATCTTTACCGGGGCCAGATGGGCCGACGTATCACGTGCGTGACGAACGCTATTGGTCCTGATGTCCGTTGGACTCAGGCCGCCATCTTAAGCCGCCATCGCATCCGTCTCTGCCACCGGCTTGACGCTGACGTCGGCTGCCAGTTTTTGCAGCACATGACCGGCGGCGACCAGACCAAAGCTGGCTGTCACCACTATCGCCGAGCCAAAGCCGGCGCAGTTCAGACCGGTAATGCCCGCCGCAGTCGCGTCATCGCCATCATCAACGGCACACACATCAGGAAAGCGCAGAGGCTCCGTGGAGTAAACGGCATCGATACCGAATTTGTTTTTTGTGCCGCGCGGAAAACCGTGCAAAGCGCGCAAGCGTTTGCGCACTTTGGCCAGCAAGGGCTCTTGCTCGGTGCGGCACAAGTCACAGACGCTAATACGGGTCGGGTCAATTTGCCCGCCTGCGCTGCCAACCGTCACCAGGCGAATGTGATGCAGGCGACAGTAGGCAATCAGCGCGGTCTTGGCGCGCACGTTGTCTATGGCATCAATCACATAATCAAAACGATCAGGCGGCACCATCGCGGCGATATTGTCTTCGGTGATAAAGTCTTCAATTTGCGTGACCTGACAGGCCGGATTAATCAGCGCGATGCGTTCAGCCAGCGCACTGACTTTGGCCTGCCCGAGCGTGTCGGAGAGGGCATGGATCTGGCGATTGATATTAGATTCGGCCAGGTTGTCGAGGTCGATCAGGGTGATCTGGCCAATGGCGCTGCGGGCGAGCGCTTCCACCGCCCAGGAACCCACACCGCCCACCCCGATCACACAAACATGGGCGGTGCGAAAATGGGTCAGCGCTGCGTCGCCGTACAGGCGCGCAATGCCACCAAAGCGGCGCGCGAAGTCCATGTCATGGTCTGTCTCACGCAGAGGCGAGGCGCGTGTGAGCGCCGCAGCGTCTGCAGTATTAAATACAGGGTCGACAGGCAAAGGGTAGTCAGGCATCGCGCCATTTTAACGGACGGCACGCGTTTTTTTGCTCTAAAATAAGTTTCTGCTAACAAACATCTGACTGCGCAACGCCCCGCTATGCTGACTGGAATGCGACGCGCCCACCCCGTTTTCTCCCCTTTGCTCCAGCTGATTATTGTGGCTGTGACAGCGCATGTGGCACTGGGCGCGGCGCGGGTCACCACGGCGCTGTACGCCCTTTCACTGCATGCCTCGGCCTTCACGGTGGGCGCGCTACTGGCTCTGTTTGCTGTGGTTCCGATGTTTCTGGCGGTGCCCATGGGGCGCGCCATTGACCGTATTGGCGTGCGCAAGCCCTTGATGGGTGGCTGCGTGCTGGCGTTTGCCGGCACGTCGCTGGCCGCGCTGGCACCAGGCTTAACGGTTTTATATGGCGCGGTGATACTGATCGGCACCGGCTTCATGGCGATTTTCATTAGTGCCCAGCATGGGGTCGGGGCGCTGGCATTGCCCGACCAGCGTGCCGCCGGCTTTAGCAAATTATCACTCGGGTTTTCGGTCTCCGCCTTTACCGGCCCGCTGATTGCCGGCTTTCTGATCGACCATAGCCACTATGCGGTCGCTTACTGGGTCTGTGGCAGCTTTATGGTGATCGCGTTTTTGCTAGCCGCCGGCGGCGCGTTAAAACACATCCCCACCCAGCATATCGCGCGACCGCCCAACGCAGGTGGGCCGTTTGTCCTGCTGCGCGACAAGGCGATGCGCCGAATTTATATTGTCGGCATTTTGCTGGCAGCGGCCTGGGATTTATTTACCTTTGTCACGCCAATACGCGGCTCGCAACTGGGATTTTCTGCGTCAACAATCGGCATGATCCTCGCTACGTTTTCAGCCGCGACGTTTGTGGTGCGGCTAGCCATGCCCCAGATTGCGCGCCGGTTTCACGAGTGGCAGGTGTTGTCGGCCGCTTTAACAGCGGCTGCATTATGCTACGTGTTGATGCCGTTTATGGTGCATCCGCTGGCCATGGCCGCGATGGCTGCCGGGCTGGGGCTGGCGCTGGGAACGGGTCAGCCAAATGTACTGGCGCTGCTGCATCAGGTCGCACCACCCGGACGGGGCGCCGAAGCGATCGGCATACGCGCCACCATGGGCAACGCCAGCGCGGTGTTTTTGCCGCTGGCCTTTGGGGCGGCGGGCGCGACCATCGGGCTGTTTGCCGTATTCTGGGGGCTGGGTTTGCTCATCGCTTGCGGTGTGCCACTGGCCGCAAAGACGGCCTGGTACGACCAGAAAAAACCTCACTTAACCAATCAGGAACCCTGACTATGTCTCTTGCCGATCTGCGCCGCGAATACAGCCATGCCACGCTGTCTGAAGAGGCGGTTGACTCCGATCCCATTACCCAGTTTGCCAAATGGTTCGACGAAGCGCTGGCAGCGAAAATGCCAGAACCAAACGCGATGAGCGTGGCCACGGTCGGCCGCAATGGGCGGCCCTCTGCGCGGATTTTGCTGCTCAAAGATATGGATGCGCGCGGCTTTACCTGGTACACCAATTACGGCAGTCGCAAAGCGCAAGATTTGCTGCATGTGCCGTATGCCGCCCTCACTTTTCACTGGGTAGAGCTGGAGCGGCAAGTGCGCATAGAAGGCCGCGTTGAGCGCGTGGCCGAAGCAGAAAGCGAAGCCTATTTCAAGCTGCGCCCCATCAAGAGCCAGCTGGGCGCGATTGCCTCGGCACAAAGCCACCCCATTGCCAGCCGCGCGCTGCTGGAACAACAATTTAAAGAAGCCGAGCAGCAATTTGGTGAGGCCCCGCCACGTCCCGCACACTGGGGTGGTTATCGGCTAACACCAGACACCATTGAATTTTGGCAGGGACGGCGTTCGCGTCTGCACGACCGCGTGCTGTACACGCTGCAAACCGATGGACAATGGCAGCGGGAAAGACTGCAGCCCTGATACCGCCCCGCAAGGCTGGGTGGCGCTGTACACAGATCAGCGCCGTAACTTTCCCGAAAATGTCTGACGAAACTTGGCGACTTTAGGCGCCACGACAAACGCGCAGTAAGACTGCATAGGATGATTGACGAAGTAATTCTGATGATAATCCTCGGCCTTATAAAAGACGGGCGCTTCCATCAGCTGCGTGACAATCCTGGCGTCCCACACATTGGCCATCTCGGCCATGACTTGTTTTGCGGTGTCCATCTGGCTGGCGTCATGGGTAAAAATGACCGAGCGGTACTGGGTGCCGACATCATTGCCCTGACGATTTAAGGTCGTCGGGTCGTGGATGGTAAAAAAGATTTCGAGTATCTCGCGATAGCTGACCGTCGCCGGGTCAAAATGCACGCGCACCACTTCGGCATGACCGGTATTGCCTTCGCAAATGTCTTCGTAGCTCGGGTTGCTACCCGGGCCACCGCTGTAGCCGGATTCCACCAGAGCCACGCCCTGCAATACCTGATAGACCGCTTCGGTACACCAGAAGCAGCCGCCGCCCAGGGTGGCGATGTCTGTTGTCATAATTGATTCCCTTCAGAGAAAACGAATAGAGACTTTATCAAAATGCCGGCGACGCGCTGTGCTTCACAACACCAATAGCAGCAAAGTGTAAGGGCCGCGCCGCCACCAGCGCTGGCAAAATCGACCCCGCCAGTGTGTCAGCGTGAAAGATATGGTCGACCACATCAACCGCCACGCGCGCTATTGGCAAAGCACCCAGCTCGTGCAACGCATAAGCCCGTAATGGTCGCGCCGCGTCCCTGATATCAGGCAACCAGAGCGCAGGCAGCGCCGGATTTTCTTCCACAATCAGCGGGTCAAAATGGCACCACTCGGCGAGCATATCGGACAAGGCATGAACCAGCGGCGCCTGTATGTCGGCAATGGGCGCTGCATCAGCCTGCACGAGCAGCCGCACGTTCATCTCACGCAAGGTGCATTGCGCCTGGTGGGGGTGAACGCCTTCCAGCGGCAGCAATTGCGCCCCTATGCGCAGCAAGGCGCAATACAGCACCAGACTGTCAGGGTGACCATCCCCGCAGATGGCCACCACCTCGCCGGGCTGCACTCGCCATTCGCCCTGCAAGCGGGCCGCGGCACGCTCGATGCGCGACCATAGCCTGCGGTAGGTGATGGTTCGGTCGGGCAGCAGATGGGCGGTCTTGTCGCCGCTGTGGATGGCATGGGACTGTAATAAGGCAAGTAGCTTCATGGCGAATAGAGGTCGAATGTCGTGATTCTACGGAAAAACTGGTAATGGTTCCGCAGAGAAACCTCATTTTCGGCATAATCAAGCCAATTTCATTTTCGCCCTCGCCATGCTGCCCCCTTTACCTCACGCTGCCCCCCCCGCATTTGACGACCGTCAATTTCGCACCACCCTGTCGCAATTTGCCACTGGCGTCACCGTCATCACCACCTGCGATGAGAAGGGCCACTTTATTGGCATGACTGCCAGCTCGTTTAATTCGGTCTCCCTCACGCCGCCCCTGGTGCTGTGGAGTTTGTCGCAAAGCGCCCGCAGCATGGCGCTTTTTGCGGGCAGCGCGCACTACGTGATCAATGTGCTGGCAGCCGATCAGGCCGAACTGGCCCAACGATTTGCCAGCCGCGTGGAAGACCGCTTTGACGGCGTGGGATTTGATCTGTCTTACCATGGCCTGCCGATACTGCACGGCGCCGCAGCCTGGTTTGAATGCCATAACCGCAGCCGCTACCCCGAGGGCGATCACCTTATTCTGGTGGGCGAAGTCGAGCGGTGCGCCAGCCAGAGCAAGCCGCCGCTGGTGTTTCATGGCGGGCAGTTGCTGACGACGGCGGCGATTGGCAAAGATTGAGGGCCTGGGTTGGCAAGACGCGCCCCTAGTGGCGGAACCGCTGACGGTCGCGTTATCTTTGCCAGGACGGATGAGACCCAGGCAGAAAATTTTCTGCTGAGTACATTGGCGTCAGGGGTCTGATTCACCTCGCGCCTGTGCCGCCAGGCTGCACGGGTTTGCCAGGTGGCGTGCTTTTTTCGAGGCCTCCGCGACCGGTTCGCTTCAAATACACAATCTTGCCGGTCTTTAGCTCCTGCTGACAGGCCCAGAGCGGCTTCTGTGCATCCTTCAAAAAATCGTTTCTTGTTACGGCGGCCTATTCTTGCGCGCTAATCGAACTTCGCCCGAGTTTTTGTCACCAAAAAGGCGGGCAATATCACGTATTTCTTGGAGGAATTATGAACGCAACGGACGCAGTAAGCAGGTGCCCAGTAGAAATAGGTACTTTGCTTAACGGAGGCGATATCATTGCCCAAAAAGTTACGGACGGCGGCAAGATTTATGTGAAAATTTTCCAGCGGGAAAAAAAGAATATTTTTACTCAAGGACTTTTCCGTCTTTATGATTCACTTTCGACGAATAATATTAATGTTACGGTCGGCCTGGAAAAAAATAGCACTAAGCTTCTTGGGCCAGAAAATCAGTCTATCTCAGCCATGCTAAATATTAAAAAAGATAATAAAGAGAAGATTTTCACTAAAAATAATAATGAAAAAATTGATCATTATTTTTATCCAGAAAATAATGATCAACTTATAGACTATTTAATATCTATTTCAAATCCAATAAAAGATTTTTGTTTACCAGAGCATTCAAGTAAATATGACAAGGGAAAATTTAGAGATTCCCAAGATGAGAAGGCGATTACGGATATTATGGTTACTGCGACGCAAATCCTATCCAAAAAACTTTCTGACGCTCAACAAGAAAAAGGGGGTCAGGACCCGCATTGGGCAAAAACAAGTAAATTTAGCTACCAAGCAAAAGAAGATGTCCAGGACTCAAGTCTCTTAGAAAAAACTAAATATTTAAGGGTGATGTTTAATTCAAAACCAAAATATGTTCATTTTGATGAGTACGAAAAATTTATAAACATTAAAAAAGAATTAAATTTGGATTCATTAAACACTGATCCTGAACTTAATGGATCCGTTAAACCAGAAAAATTAAAAAAATTAAAAGAATTCATTGATTTTATGGATGGCGAATTATTACACGGTCCAGCTAAAATTCTTTTATCAGAAATTAAAGATGAATTTAAAGGTAAACTTGATTCTAATGTATGTAAAAGATTATACAATAATTATAACAATAACTCAGAATGGAATGAAAAAAAATACGGGAAAATAGTAGACTACATATTTAACATGCTATCTACTGATTTTTCAACAATGCCAATCAAAACTTGTAATTTTTTGCGTGATGTATTTAACGAATTAAATAAAGAAAATCCCGCTGATAAAAAAATAAATCCATGTCTTAAGCATAGACTCAATTTATATTTGCAGCCTCTGCGCGACAGGATTCAACTAATCAACGAACAGAAAGAAAAATATTTTGAAACTGCGAACTATTAAAATGCATCGTCCGCCAGCCTCCCCAGCACGCCCGCCGAATCAAACGCAGCACGTCGCAACCGGTCATTCACACCCAGCCAGGCCGGCTCTTGCGGCGGCTGCTCCACCAAAATAACGTCGCTGCCCGTCAGATCAAGCGCGCGCAGCGACGCATAGAGTGCCTGTGCATAGCCTTCGGCCTGCGCGGGCGCACGATGCACGGCGACTGGTTTGGCCGCGTCAGTCAGGCACTGGCCCGCAGACGAATAGTGCAATACACAAAAACGCTGTCGGTGAAGCGCAAGGCGCTGTGTGGCCGCTTTCAGCTCAGGAGTCGCCAGCAAGGCCACGGGCGTGTGGGGCGCATAGTGCGCATCGAGCGTGCCAGACGCCCGGGGGGCGGCCACATCTGGCACCGCAGGTACACACCCCGTAACTGCGGCAATCTGTGCGGCACTGATCTGCCCGGGCCGCAGCATAACGATGCCGTGCGTGGCCAGTCGTGAGACATCCAGAATGGTGGATTCAATCCCGACCGTGCAGGCGCCTCCATCGAGCACGCTGGCAACAGGGCTGTCTGCGCCGGCACCAAATTCATCGATCACGTGTTGTGCCATGGTGGGGCTGACATGGCCAAAACGGTTAGCCGATGGCCCGGCAATGCCGCCCTGCCCGTGTTTAAAGGCTTTGAGCAACGCTTGCGCCACGGGATGCGCGGGACAGCGCAAGGCGATGGAATCCTGGCCCCCTGATACCGCCGGTGAGATAGTGGGCGCGCGCTTGAAGATCAGGGTCAGGGGGCCGGGCCAGAAGGCGGCCATCAGTTTTGCTGCTACGGCAGGCAGAGCATGCACCCATCGATGCACATCGGCACCGACAGCAAGATGCACAATCACTGGATGATCAGACGGCCGGCCCTTGGCCGCATAGATGGCGGCAACGGCTGCCGGATTTTCGGCATCAGCACCCAGCCCGTATACGGTCTCGGTAGGAAAGGCAACCAGCTTGCCTGCTGTGAGCAGGGCGGCTGCGTGATCGATTGCTGTGAAATCGGGCGGGATGAGAGCCATGCAAAACCCCGCGCTCAGCGCGTCAGTCCGAGTATCTCGCAAGCGGTATCCAGACTGGCCTGCGCCTGGGCAAGCGTGGGCGCGACAAAGGTGACATGGCCCATTTTGCGACCAGGACGGGGCGTGTCTTTACCGTATAAATGCACATTCGCACCCGCCAGGGCGAGCAATTGTTCCCAGGCAGGCTCGCGCGGCGCGCTGCTGTCGTCAGTAAACCAAAGCTCACCCAAAAGATTGAGCATGACGGCGGGTGAATGCTGGCGGGCGTCACCTAAAGGCAGTCGCGCCATGGCGCGCACTTGCTGCGCAAACTGGCTGGTGACGCAAGCGTCAATGGTGTAGTGACCACTGTTATGCGGACGCGGCGCCATTTCATTGACCACCAGCGAGCCGTCTTGCAAGACAAAAAATTCGATGCACAGCACACCCACATAATCAAGCTGCGCAATGATACCCAGGGCTGCCACTTGCGCCCGCGCGGCGCACGCGGGCGTGACGTTGGGGCCGGGCACGGTGGTGGTGAATAAAATACCGTCGCGATGCACATTCTCGGCAATCGGGTAGACCACGGCCTGACCATCTGCACCGCGCACTGCCAAGACGGATATTTCTACTGCCAGCGGCAGCATTTTTTCCAGCACGCAGGGCACGCCATGCAGGGCCTCAAAGGCAGCACGGACGTCGTCTTTACTGGCCACACGCACCTGACCTTTGCCGTCATACCCCATGCGCACGGTTTTCAAAATACCGGGCAAGAGCGCGTCTGGCAGGGTGTCGATATCGGCCGCGAGTTCGATGGCATGGTGCGGGGCTGGCAGCACACCGGAAGAACCAGCGCACGCTGTAAAGAAACGTTTCTCGGCAAGCCGATCTTGCGCGACTGATACGCAAGACGCCGCCGGCGACACAAAAGCGTGCGCCGCCAGCGTGGCCAGGCTCTGTGCCGGTACGTTTTCAAACTCTGTGGTGACCGCAGCACACTGCGCACCCAGATCAGCCAGCGCTTGCGGGTCGCTGTAATCCGCAGACAGCAGATGGTCGGCAGCGTGGCCGGCAGGGCAATCAGCGGCAGGCTCGAGAACCGCCACTTTATAGCCCATGGCCTGCGCCGCATGCGCAAACATGCGGCCAAGCTGGCCGCCGCCCACCACGCCCAGCCAGGTCGATGGGGCTGCTGAGGGCGGATATGAAACAGAGGAAGAACGCACAGAGGTCATACCGGTAATGTCATCTCAAGAGCGGTCTGGGTTTGACGGGCGCGGAACGCCAGCAGCTTGTCAGCCAGCGCCACATCATCAGTGGCCAGCATGGCAATCGCCGCCAGCGCGGCATTGGCCGCCCCTGCTTCACCGATGGCAAAGGTCGCAACCGGTATGCCTCTGGGCATTTGCACGATAGACAGAAGCGAGTCTTCTCCGCGCAAATATTTGGACGGCACCGGCACACCCAACACCGGCACAATCGTTTGCGCAGCGAGCATGCCCGGCAAATGCGCCGCCCCACCGGCGCCGGCGATGATGGCGCGCAGCCCGCGACTGCGCGCAGATTTTGCGTAGTCAAACATCTGGTCGGGCATACGGTGCGCCGAGATCACTTGCGCTTCATGGGGCACGCCAAATTCTTTGAGCAGGGCCACGGCATGTTGCATCACTTCCCAGTCGGATGACGAACCCATCACCACGCCCACGATAATTTTTGCTGTCATATCAGTCCCTGAGTGGCTGGCCGGTCAGACGCACGAGCGCTTCACGATATTTGTCGCCGGTTTTTTGAATGACGTCAGCCGGTAGTGCCGGCGCTGGCGCGGTCTTGTTCCAGTCATGCAGGCCCTCAAGGTAGTCCCGCACAAACTGCTTGTCAAAAGACGGGGGCGAGATGCCGCTCACATAGGAATCAGCCGGCCAGAAACGCGATGAATCTGCCGTCAACACTTCATCCATCAGGTGCAGCACGCCGTGCTGGTCGAGCCCGAATTCAAATTTAGTGTCGGCAATGAGGATGCCACGCGTGGCTGCGTAATCTGCCGCTGCCTGGTACAGGCGAAGACTGATGTCGCGCATCTGCGCGGCCAGCTCAGGGCCGATGCGCTCTTCCATTTGTGCAAAGCTGATGTTCTCATCATGCTCGCCCAGGTCAGCCTTGGCAGCGGGCGTGAAGAGAGGCGCAGCCAGCTTGTCGGCCAGACGCAAACCGGGTGGCAGGGCAATGCCGCAGACCGCGCCAGTGGCCTGATAGTCTTTCCAGCCTGAGCCGATCAGATAGCCGCGCACCACGGCTTCAACCAGGATGGGTTTAAGCCGCTTGGCCACGACTGCGCGGCCGCGTACCTGATGCGCTTCGTTCTCGGCGACGACAGATTCGGGCGCGATGCCCGTTAAGTGGTTGGGGACGATGGCGCTGAGTTTGTCGAACCAGAAATCCGACATCTGATTTAACACTTTTCCCTTGGCAGGGATAGGCTCGTTCATCACCACATCAAACGCTGAGAGGCGGTCGGTGGTGACGATAAGGATTTTGTCGTCGCCGACAGCATAGTTGTCACGCACTTTGCCGTGACCAAGCAGGGGCAAAGAGGTAATGCTGGATTGATAGAGGCTGTTCATAAATACTTTAAAGGACGCTGCAAGGACGGATGAGTGAGACACCGCGCCTTGCAGCGCATTGAAAAAATCTTACTGGACGATCTGGGACAGCGCCCCTTTTTTGTATTTTTCGGCGATTTTTTCCAGCGGCAGTGGCGTGATTTTTCCGGCCTGCCCTTCACAGCCAAAAGACACAAAGCGCGCCTTGCAGACGGCCATCGCAGCGTCACGCGCAGGCTTTAAGTAGTCGCGCGGATCAAATTTGTCGGGGTTCTCAAACAGGTAGCGGCGGATGGCTGCGGTCATGGCCAGACGGATGTCGGTGTCGATGTTAATTTTGCGCACGCCATGCCGTATGCCTTCCTGAATTTCTTCGACGGGCACGCCATAGGTTTCTTTCATGTCGCCGCCAAACTGGCGAATTTCAGCCAGCAGTTCTTGCGGCACGCTGGAAGACCCATGCATAACCAAGTGGGTGTTGGGAATACGGGCATGAATTTCTTTGATGCGATCAATGGCGAGAATGTCGCCGGTTGGCTTGCGTGAAAATTTATACGCGCCGTGGCTAGTGCCAATCGCAATGGCTAAGGCATCGCACTGGGTCTGCCGTACAAAGTCGGCCGCTTGCGCCACATCCGTGAGCAATTGCTCACGGGTCATCTTGCCTTCGGCGCCGTGACCATCTTCTTTATCGCCCATCATGGTCTCAAGCGAGCCGAGCACACCGAGTTCGGCTTCGACTGTTACGCCAATGGCGTGAGAAAACTCGACCACGCGACGTGATACCTCGACGTTGTATTCGTAGCTGGCAACGGACTTGCCATCTTCCATCAGTGAACCGTCCATCATCACCGAGGTAAAGCCGGAGCGAATGGCTGTCATGCACACGGCTGGCGACT
>Ga0105050_10008521_pt1 | contig 11801 bp, 8 predicted proteins | sample FRY01_FD_78088 | JGI IMG/M metagenome (GOLD analysis project Ga0105050, IMG submission 78088) | Freshwater microbial communities from Lake Fryxell liftoff mats and glacier meltwater in Antarctica - FRY-01 | ecosystem: Environmental > Aquatic > Freshwater > Ice > Glacier meltwater ... | reverse complement strand
CCCGGTCGCACCCAAGGGCAGCGATTTGTCCCAGACCACATCGGCCAGCGACAGACGGCGGTAAAGATGCGGGAACAGCGCGCCACCGCGCGAGGGTTCCCATTGCAACGCGGGCCCCAGCGCGCCTGAATTCAGCGCCACCAGCACAAGATCGCTTTCGGCGGCGAAATGCTTCTGCGCCGTTTCGGCGATCTGTGCTGCGGTGGAGATATGGATATAGCCATCGACCAGATCAACCGGCGCACCGGCTGTGTCGCCGGCGGCGCGGAAAGCATCCCATTCGGGGCGGCGGAAAATCTTGAAGATAAGCATGCATGCCTCATGCACCTTGCCCGCCTTGCGGTCAATGGTTGCGGTGTTATCAGGCAGATTGCGTGGTGTCACGACGGTTTTACCGAGTTGCGATAAGGCAAATGCATGGGGCTTTGACTCTGCGCGATTGTGACAGCAATGTAACGGCCATCAACCCACACGGAGACACCATGATGCAACGCCATCTTCTTGCCTCGGCAGCCGCACTGGCGCTGACCACGGGCGCCGCCACGGCCGATTTCAATCTGACCGTGCTGCACACCAATGATTTCCATGACCGGTACGAACCGATCTCGGCATCCGATTCGACCTGTTCGGCCGAGGATAACGCGGCGGGCGAATGCTTTGGCGGATCGGCCCGTCTGGTGTCGGCGCTGGCCGATGCCCGGGTGCGGGCGGCCAATTCCATTCTGGTAGATGGCGGCGACCAGTTTCAGGGCACGCTGTTCTACACCTATTACAAGGGCGCGATGACCGCCGAGTTCATGAACAAACTGGGCTATGATGCGATGACCGTGGGTAACCACGAATTCGATGACGGGCCCGAGGTTCTGGCAGGTTTCATGGCGGCGGTGGACTTTCCGGTGCTGATGTCGAACGCTGATGTGTCGATGGAACCGCTGCTGGCAGGCAAGCTTGCCAAATCCACGGTGATCGAAACGGGTGGTGAGAAGATCGGTCTGATCGGGCTGACGCCGCAGGATACCTACGAACTTGCCAGCCCCGGCAAGAACGTGATCTTCACCGATCCGGTGCAGGCGGTGCAAGGCGAGGTGGATGCCTTGACCGCCCGGGGTGTGAACAAGATCGTCGTGCTGTCGCATTCCGGTTACGGCGTCGACAAGAAAGTTGCGGCGGAAACCAGCGGGGTGGACGTGATTGTTGGCGGGCATACCAACACCTATCTGTCCAACGTTGCAGATGCCGCCGAAGGGCCTTACCCGACGATGGTTGGCACGACGGCGATCGTCTCTGCCTATGCTTATGGCAAGTTTCTGGGCGAGCTGAATGTTGTATTCAACGACGCGGGCGAGATCGTGACCGCGACGGGCGAACCTCTGATCATGGACAAGGGCGTGGCCGAGGATGAAGCGACCGTGGCACGGATTGCCGAACTGGCGGTACCGCTGGAGGAGATCCGCAGCAAGGTGGTGGCCGAAGCGCCCTCTGCGATCGACGGCAGCCGCGAATCCTGTCGCGCGGGGGAATGCCAGATGGGCAATCTGGTGGCTGACGCGATGCTCGCACGCGTGAAGGATCAGGGCGTGACCATTGCCATCGCCAATGGCGGTGGTTTGCGTGCGTCCATTGATGCGGGGCCGGTGACGATGGGCGAAGTGCTGACGGTGCTGCCGTTCCAAAACACGCTGTCCACCTTTCAGGTCACCGGCGCTCAGGTGCTGGAGGCGTTGGAAAATGGCGTGAGCCAGGTCGAGGAAGGAGGCGGGCGTTTCCCGCAGGTCGCGGGGCTGCAATACACCTTTGACCCGGCGGCCCCGGCAGGTGCGCGTGTATCGGATGTGATGGTGATGATCGGCGGCGACGCCTGGGGACCGATTGATCCGGCTACGGTCTATGGTGCGGTGTCCAATAACTATGTGCGCGGCGGCGGCGACGGCTACAAGATGTTCATCAATGCCGCGAATGCCTATGACTTTGGCCCCGATCTGGCGGACGTGACGGCCGGGTATCTGGCGGCAAACGCGCCTTACACGCCGTTTACCGATGGGCGCATAACACGGAAATGACTGAAATGGAGCCGGACGATTGTCCGGCTCCGTCGCGTTTCGGGATGCTGGCGAACAGTGCGGGCCTTGGCCTGCCAAACTGTGGCCAAATCAGAAAAACCACAAGTTTTTCAATATTTCGATCTTCAGGATTTACAGCCGGGGAGCGTCTGAAAACCCTGGTTCCCAGAGGAAACTGACAGACGTTAGCAACGCGGCGATGAACCCCGCCGATGCGCAAACATTCCCGCCTTTCCGCTTCCTGCGCGTTGTTTTGAAGAAAAGTATGGTGCAGCGGGGGCAGTCTCCGGCGATAATGGATCCTCCGCCGTTCAAAGGTTCGATCAGGCCGGCGCGTCCGCCTTGAGATACCGGACCAGCTTCTTGTTCACGAACTGCTGGATGCCCAATTCGCCCAGCTCGCGGCCGTAGCCCGAGTTCTTGACGCCGCCGAAGGGCAGATCGGCGTCTAACCAGTTGAGGTTGTTGATGAACATCATGCCGGTTTCAACCGCGCTGGCGACCCGCTTGCCCGCCTCCAGATCGCCGGTGAAGACCGCCCCGCCAAGGCCGAAGTCGCTGTCGTTGGCCAAGGCAATCGCCGCAGCCTCATCCTTGACCCGAAAGACCATCGCCACCGGGCCGAAGAACTCGTCACGGAAGGCGGGATTATCCGGCGTCACGTCCGTCAGGATCGTAGGCTGCATATAGCTGCCTGCGCGGTTCAGGCGTTTGCCGCCCATCACCACCGTAGCGCCATGTTCAACTGCAACGTCTACTTGTTTCACAAGATCGACCAGCGCCTGTTCGGTCGACAGCGGGCCAAGCGTGGTTTTCTCGTCCAACGGATCTCCCGCCTCCAGTGCCCCGAATGCTGCCTTGAAACCCGCCATGAATTGGTCGGCGACACTTTCGACGATGATGAAGCGTTTGGATGCGACGCAGGTCTGTCCGGCGTTGTACATCCGGCCCCAGACCGCCCATTTCAGCGCATGATCCATGTCCGCGTCTTCCAGAACGATAAACGCATCAGCGCCGCCCAACTCCATCGACGTAGGTTTCAGCGCCTGGGCTGCACGACCCGCGATGCTGCGACCTGCGGCGACGCTCCCGGTCAGGGCAACACCCTTGATCCGCGGATCATCAACGACGCTTTCGGATTGCTCGTGCGAGATCATCAGGTTGGTGTAAAGGCCGTCCGGGGCCCCGGCATCGGTCAATATCTTTTCAAACGCGATGGCGCATTGCGGTATGATGCCAGCTTGCTTGATGACCAGCACGTTGCCCGCCATCAGATGCGGCCCAGCCACACGGGCCAGTTGATAGTAGGGGAAATTCCACGGCTCGACACAGAAGATCACGCCGATCGGGCTGCTCTCCATGTGGCCTTTGCCCTGTTCCGGGTTCAGCTTGGTATCGGCAAGGAACGCTTCGGCATTCTTGGCGTAATAGGCCATGATCTTTGCGGAAAACTCGACTTCTCCCCGCGCCTCATCAATGCGTTTGCCCATCTCCAGCGTCATCGTGCGCGCCATATCCTCGACACGCTCATCCAGAAGGTCAGCGGCTTTTTTGATGATCGCCGCGCGCTCGGCATACGAAGTGCGCTTCCATTGGGCAAAACATTCCGCTGCCTTGGCCAGCTTGACCTCAAGCTGGGCGTCGGTCAAATCATCGAACTTTTTAAGAAGTTTGCCTGTTGCCGGGTTGAAGCTTTGGTAAGTCATGGTCGCCTCCTTGACGTAATCTTGCGGCGATGGATCTCGCCTGTAGCCAGATTTCATACGCGGTTACCCGAGCGACAGGCGAATGCCCAAGCCAAGCGTCGCCTTTGGCGCGAAAATGGGCTGCCACGCCTCGGAAATGAGTTCGGCAAAGCGTCCCACATTAAGCCCTGACGCAAGATCCGGGCAGACGCATATCCCCAAAAATGCGCCGGTCTTGCGAAACTGACCGGCGCATTGCGAGGCCGAGATGTGACGGCAATCTTACTCGGCGGCCATCAGTTGTCCGCGGATCTCGCCGTCGGGGAACTTTTCCGTATGCACATTGTAATAATACATCCCGCCGGTCAGATCGGCGATCTGTTCATCCGTTATCGGCGCGCTGCCCTCCAAAGCGGCCAATGTATCGATCACAGGGCCAGCGGCTTCTGTCGCAGCCGCCGGTCCGTGAATGTGCGAGGCGGTCGGGTCTCCGCTCAGACCCTCGGTTGAAACGACCCAAGCCACCGTCTTGGCTTCTGTATCGAACGTCACTTCAACCGTGCCGGTAGCAGCACTGTCGACCGGCGGAACCTGCGCCGCGCCTGTCAGTTCCGCCGTGAACTTCATCATTTCTGCCTGCGCAGCGGTGCCGGCCAACAGAAAGACAGCCGAGATCGCAGTTACGGCTGTCGGGATGTTAAAACGCATCATTTTCGTGCTTCCTGACTTTGGGGCTCGGTGCCCGGTGATAATGATCCGAAAAGTGCATTTGCGATTTCGGATCGTCCGCATGCCAAGCTGTCGGATCTGACCATCGGCACGCCGAACCGATGAAACGCGGGAAATCGACCACGGTTCCGTTGCGTAACAGCAACCGGCCATTTTTTTGCACCACAGTGGTGGAACAAATGCCAGACAGGCAGTGATCAAATCTGTTTTTCCGGTCGAGCGAGTGCTCCCCTCATCATCATCTGACGCCCTTGAAACCTTGCACCCGCCTGCCGCCACACTGATGCGCAGTTCGGTGGTTCAGAACACCCCGGATGGCGGGACAGCAACGCGGTACCGTTGCGCCGCCCACCACCTTGCCGACAGCCACGGCCGAAGAACCGCGGCCTTCAGATCAAACGTTGGACGTGACACTTGAATCCGCACTAGCGGACGAGAGCTTCGGCGGCTATAAAATTTCAGGAAGGAGCCAGGCAGGAAACGAAACAGAAACCAAAATCAGGGAGGAACAATATGACTGTTTTCACGAGATTTCTAGGATCGGTCGCAATGGCCGGAGGTGCCGCGACGATGGTGCTGCCACAGGCGGCGATGGCACAGGAAGAACTGCGCTGGCAGGTGCCGATGTCTTTTGCCTCGACGCTGACCGCTCTGGGCGACACGATGCCCTGGATGGCGGACCAGTTGCGCGCGGCCTCTGGCGGCCGGATAGATCTGCAAATCGCCGAACCTGGTGCCGTTGTGCCTGCGCTTTCCATCTTCGAGAACGTCTCTACCGGGGCGATCGATGCCGGCTATTCCTTCATGGGGTACGAAATCGGGCAGGTTCCCGCGTCGGCGCTGTTTGGTGCCACGCCCTTTGGGCTGGAATCCAACGAGTTCACTGCCTGGCTCAGCTTTGGCGGCGGGCGTGACCTGCTGGTTGAAACCTTCGCACCGTTTGACGTCTACCCGATCCCCTGCGGCACGATCAGCCCCGAGGCCGCCGGTTGGTTCCGGACCGAAATGACCAAGGTCGAGGATTTTGCCGGCCTCAAGTTCCGCGCGGCCAGCGTCGGCGGCGAGATCATGAAAGAATTCGGCATGTCGGTGACGATGATGCCGGGAGGCGAGTTGTATCAGGCGTTGGAAACCGGCGTGCTGGATGCGACAGAGTTTTCGCTGCCGACGGTGGACGAACAGCTTGGCTTCTTTCAGATTGCGAAGTTCTACTATCTGCCCGGCTGGCACCAGCCTTCGACCAACCAGTTCCTATACGTCAACGCGGGTGTCTGGGAAGGTCTGGAGCCGGAAACTCAATCGATGATCGAAATGGCCTGCATGGCCGCCAATGCCTATTCCATCTCGCGCGCGGAAGCATTGCAAGGTGCGGCTTTGGCCCGCTTTGAAGCACAGGGCGTGCAGCTGCGCGTTTACAATGACGAGATGCTGCTGTCGTTCTACGAGGCCGGGCAGAAGGTGTTCGAACGCCGGTCGGCAGAAGACGTGCAGTTCGGCAAGGTTTACAGCTCGATGATGGCCTTCCAGCGCGAACATGCCACCTGGAAAGAACTCGGCTATCTGCCGCGCGACTGGATGCGCGTCAACGTCTACGACAAAGAGTAATCCACGCGCCATCGAAAGCAAAGATATCGGGCGTTGCCGCGCCCGATACCCAGAAAAGATAACCGGGACAAAACCCGGACAGATTCAATTCACCCTGGGAGGTGGTCATGACCAAGCCTGTCGTCGAAATCGATCTTGATGCCATAGAGGCTGCCGCCGCGCGCGGGGCCACGCTCGACTTTCCCGACACCGCTTTGTCGCAACGGATCGACCGTTTTATCGACCTGATCGGTGAGGTCGTTCATCCGCTCTGGGTTGTGCTGATCGCGCTGATCGTCGTCAACGTGGCCATGCGCTATGCGCTGGGAACCAATTTCATTGCGATGGAAGAGATGCAGTGGCACCTTTACGCCATCGGCATCATGTTCGGCCTGGGCTACGGGGTCAGGCACGACAGCCATATCCGGGTCGATGTCGTCGCCGAGAATCTGAGCCCGCGCCGGCGCGGCTGGATCGAGCTTCTGGGCCTTACGCTGATCATGGTGCCGCTGGTCTATGTGATCATCTCGAACGCGATCCCCTTCACGACACGGGCCTTCCGGCTGGCCGAGGTTTCAAGTGCCCCTGGCGGCCTGCCGATGCGCTGGATCATCAAATCGGTTATCATACTTGCATTTGCCTATCTGGGGCTGGCGCTGGTGTCGCGCCTGCTGCGCGTTTCGGCATTCCTGTTTGGCCACCCCAAAGCCCTGCGGCCCTGAATGCCTCGATCCCGCCTTGAATCCCACATCATTTCCGCGCTTTGAACAGGGGCTGTTGCCATGGCTGTCAATGAAATTCTCGTCCTGGCGATGCTGGGCACCTTCATCACGCTTCTGTTCACCGGCTTTCCGATCGCCTGGATCCTGAGCGGGGTGGCGCTGCTGTTCACCACCATTGCGGTGCTTGGATACGAATACCTCGGCTGGGACACGCATTTCCTGACCCGCTTCTCTCAGATCGAGTCGATTTATGTGCAGCGCATCTATGCACAGATGTCGAACTGGATTCTGGTGGCCCTGCCGATGTTCATCTACATGGGCCTGATGCTGGAACGTTCTGGCGTTACCGAAAAGTTGATGGTCAATTTTGTCCAGCTTTTCGGGCGTTTCCGGGGCGGTCTGGGGTTGGCGGTCGTGCTGATCGGCATCTTGCTGGCTGCGTCCACCGGCATTGTCGGGGCCTCGGTCGTTCTGCTGGCGATGCTGTCGATCCCGACCATGTTGGACCAGGGATACAACAAGGGTTTTGCCTCAGGGGTTGTCGCGGCGTCGGGCACGCTGGGGATCCTTATTCCACCGTCGATCATGCTGATCATCATGGCCGATCAGCTTTCGATGTCTGTCGGCAATCTGTTTTTCGGCGCCATGGTGCCGGGCCTGATGCTGGGGCTGATATATGTGGCCTATGTGGTGGGCGCGGCGGCGCTGTTTCCGAAACTGGCTCCGGCGCCAACCGGTCTGCCCCCGGTCACCATGGGGCTGATCATGGAAACGCTGAAGGCCGTTTTGCCGCCCTTCGCCCTGATCATCGCTGTGCTGGGATCGATCTTCTTCGGGATTGCCACCCCGACCGAAGCTTCGGGCCTGGGTGCGTTTGGCGCAATCCTGCTTGCGGCCGCGAACGGGCGGCTTTCATGGACAGTGCTGAGAGAGGTGGGTCAAAAGACCACTCTGACCACCGCCTTCATCTTCGGCATCTTTCTTGGCGCCACGCTGTTTGCGGTAACCTTGCGCCAGCTTGGCGGAGACGCATTCATCTCAAGCACGCTCCAGGGTATTCCCTTCGGACCCAATGGCGTGATCGTGACCATCCTGCTGATCGTGTTCGTCGCCGGGTTCTTCCTCGATTGGCTGGAAATATCGCTGATCATCCTGCCGCTGGTGGCGCCGGTCGTGGTGGCGCTTGGCTTCGATCTGACCTGGTTCGTGGTGCTTTTTGCGGTGGTGCTGCAAACCTCTTTCCTGACGCCGCCGGTGGGTTTTTCACTGTTCTACCTCAAGGGCGTCGTGCCGAAAGAAATAACCACAATGGACATTTACAAGGGCATCATCCCCTTCGTAGGCTGCCAGGTGCTCGCGGTCTTGCTGGTCTTCGAGTTTCCGCAACTGGTGCTGTGGCTGCCAAATTACATGTTCGGTCAATAAAGGTTCCTCTCCCGGATGAAAAGGCCGGAGGCGTGTTGATCCGCAGGTTGCCACGCCCGCCCACGGGCGGCTCTGGGCCGTCGCGTTTGACACACGTGCATTGTAACTGGTTGATAAGGCTGGGAAGAAAGTCGACAGCGGCGGTCGTTCTGCGCTGACACCACATCTTTCAGGGATTCGGGAAGAGGGTGGAGGACAGTGCCCGATGCATACCGGCGCAAGCGGGGTCTTCAAGACCCTGTTGCATGCGGTTGCTACCCGGAGCTTTTGGTGCTGGCGGCTGCGTCCGACAAAAATTCGTCTGCTGCAACATCTGCCGTAAAACCCTGCAATATCCGCTGTCACGCTACAGTCGTAAAACCCTTGTCGGCGGATTTTGACCGGTCATGCCGTGTGCCGAGGCGGTAAGTCGCGCACTTTGCCTTGCGCCTTTTGCTGTAAGCCGCCTTCCGTGCTAGCCGGTGTCGCAGCATGAACGGAGCCGGGGGGAAACCATGGCCAACACCATCGCCAAAACTGCCGGACCGCTGCCGGAATTTCATTTTCTGGATGAGGTGTCAGCGGCGCATCTGCTTGCACAGTTGCGTGGGATTCAAAGCGTCACGGTGCGGTTGTTGGGCGATCATGCCCATGCCGGGCCCGAAGTCGTCGCGTTTCTGGCTGCGTCGGGGTATGAAGTTTCCAGCGAGACGCTGGAACGGATGGTGCCGCCGCCGTCGCGCCGATTTGTGTTTCGCTACAAGGGGCAGGCGGCAACGGTAACGATTGCGCCTTATCTGGACTGAGCGGGCTGCGAGGCGAGCACAAGCAAGCCTCCGGCAATCGCCCGGTTTATCGCAAAGATCGACATTTGCCATGGGTCGTCGGGCAGCAGGTGGAGCCAGCTGGTCTCCGCACTAGACGGCCAGCAGTGCCCAGAGCCGGATCTCCGGCCCCGCGATCAAGTACGCGTTCCATGCGGCGCTTTCGGTTCAGCTTCAAAGGCAACGTGCCGCAGGGTGGCAAAGTTGCACAGCCGTCACGCCGACCCCTCTTTCACCGATTCCATGGCCACATAGGTGGACGTTGACGCAACATGTGGCAGGGCCGACAGCTTTTCGCCCAACACCCGGCGGTAATCCTGAATGTCGGCGGTTCTGACCTTGAGCAGATAGTCAAAGCGGCTGGCGATCATGTGGCATTGCTCCACCTCTGGGATGGTCAGCACGGCCCGGTTGAACGCTTGCAAGGCGGCCTCGCGGGTGTCTGACAGGCGCACCTCCACAAAGGCGACATGCGCAAGACCCATGCGGATCGGGTTCAGCATTGCGGCATAGCCGGTGATGACCCCCGCTTCCTCCAGCCGTTTCATCCGGGCTTGGGTCGGGGATTTTGACAGCCCGATGCGCTGAGCCAGTGCGGTGGCGCTGATGCGGCCTTCGGTGGCCAACACCCGCAGGATGGCGGTATCGAAGTTATCAAGATCGGCGGTTTCGCTATGCACGGTGTAATTCCGTTTTTGCAGTCGTTTTGACCGCTTTTCAGCCAAAATCAGGACAAATGGCTTTCTGCTTCCGTGTATCATAGCCCGAACAGGAGATTCAAGCCATGCCCCGTGATGCCTCTGACGTCTGGACAATCATCGACACCCAAAGCCTTGCGGATGAGGTGGTACTGGTGCAGGCGCTGATTGCGGATGCGGGGCTTGATGCAGACCAGCGCGCCCGGATTACGGCATCTGGCGCCGCTCTGGTGCGCCAGATCCGTTCATCCGTGAAGCCGGGTCTCATGGAGGTATTTCTTGCCGAATACGGCCTTTCGACCGAGGAGGGTATCGCGCTGATGTGTCTGGCGGAGGCATTGCTGCGGGTGCCGGATGCGGAAACCATGGACGCGCTGATTGAAGACAAGATCGCGCCCTCCGATTGGGGGCGGCATCTGGGAAAATCGGCGTCGAGCCTCGTGAATGCTTCTACCTGGGCTTTGATGCTGACCGGCAAGGTGCTGGAGGACCGCGAGCCGGGAATCGTGGGTCACTTGCGCGCAGCGGTCAAACGGTTGGGGGAGCCGGTGATCCGCACCGCTGTCACCCGCGCGATGAAAGAAATGGGGCGGCAGTTCGTGTTGGGGGAAACCATCGCCGCAGCAATGCGGCGCGCGACGGAGCTGGAGGGCAAGGGCTATACCTACAGCTATGACATGCTGGGAGAGGCGGCGCGCACCGAGGGCGACGCGCGGCGGTATCACCTGAGTTATTCCCGGGCGATCACGGCGATTGCTGCGGCCTGCACATCCAGGGACATCCGCGAAAACCCCGGCATCTCTGTCAAACTGTCGGCGCTGCATCCGCGCTATGAGGTGGCGAAGCGTGACCGGGTGATGGCCGAACTTGTGCCGCGGGTACGCGCTTTGGCATCGCTGGCGAAAGCGGCCGGGCTTGGCTTCAACATCGACGCCGAAGAAGCGGACAGGCTGGCATTATCGCTTCAGGTGATCGAAGCGGTGTTGTCTGATCCGTCCCTGGCGGGTTGGGACGGGTTTGGCGTCGTGGTGCAGGCTTATGGGCGAAGGGCCGGGGCGGTGATTGACTGGCTGCACGCCCTGACCGTGCGGCTGGACCGCAAAATCATGATCCGGCTGGTGAAAGGCGCCTACTGGGATGCCGAGGTGAAACGCGCTCAGGTGCTGGGGCTTTCGTCTTTTCCGGTGTTCACCCGCAAGCAGACGACAGATGTGTCCTACATTGCCAATGCAAAAAAACTGCTGGGGATGACCGATTGCATCTATCCGCAATTCGCCACGCACAACGCGCATACGGTGGCTGCGGTGCTGGATATGGCGACGGATAAAAATGCGTTTGAATTCCAGCGCCTGCATGGCATGGGCGAGCGTTTGCATGATATCGTGCTGGCAGGCCACGGCACTCGCTGCCGCATTTATGCGCCGGTGGGTGCGCACCGGGATCTGCTGGCCTACCTCGTGCGCAGGCTGTTGGAGAACGGTGCGAATTCCAGCTTCGTCAACCAGATCGTGGATGAGGATGTAACCCCCGAAATTGTCGCCGCCTGCCCGTTCGACGCGATGGAGCGGATGGTGCCGGTGTCCAGCCCCGCCATTGCCACAGGCCCGGCGCTGTTCGGCGCCCGTGCCAATTCACGCGGCTACGACCTGACGGATGCCGCCGATCTTGCCACAATAGACGCCGCACGCGACCCGCATCGGACCCGCCTGTTCGAGGCGGGTCCGATGCTGGCCGTTGCGGTTGCGGGCGGTGATGCACGGCCAGTCCACAATCCGGCCACGGGCGCGCTGATAGGTCATGTGCAGCAGGCGGGTGCGGCGGATGTGGACGCAGCCCTGGCCGCCGCCCGGCCGTGGGGTGCGCCTGCGGTGGAGCGCGCCGCGGTGTTGCGCCGGGTGGCGGACCTCTATGAAGCCGAGGCCGGACAAATTTTCGCCATCCTCGCGCGTGAGGCGGGCAAAACGCTGGCCGATGCCGTAGGCGAACTGCGCGAGGCGGTGGATTTTCTGCGCTATTACGCCGATCAGGGGCAGGGGCAGGGGCAGGGGCAGGGGCAAGGGCAGGAACCGGGGCAGGGGCAGGGGCAGGAGCCGGG
>Ga0105050_10008520_pt1 | contig 11802 bp, 10 predicted proteins | sample FRY01_FD_78088 | JGI IMG/M metagenome (GOLD analysis project Ga0105050, IMG submission 78088) | Freshwater microbial communities from Lake Fryxell liftoff mats and glacier meltwater in Antarctica - FRY-01 | ecosystem: Environmental > Aquatic > Freshwater > Ice > Glacier meltwater ... | reverse complement strand
TTGATAAGATAAAGGTCTGTAATAAATTATTCAAGCTAACAAATTACGTAAAATAAATAGCATCAAAAATGTCCATTAGAAGCAAACGTCTAAAAAATAGCATCATTTTTGTCCATTACACCATAAATCACAATTTGCCGCCTTAAATTTTAGCCATGAACTCTCTAAAAAATTAGAAGTTTCAGGATTTGCTCTCTTTTCTAAATTATTTACGGCAACGCAAAATGAAACCGATATTGAATACTTGCAAACACAAACTCTCGAAGAGCAAACACAAACTGGAAACAATCGTTCGCTTTTAGGTTTAGGAAATATAAAATTGGATTATTCAACTTCAAAAGATGAAAAATGGTATTATAATGCCAATTATCAGGCGAGTACGAACGATGCTGCTTCATTGCTTAATACAATTTCTTTAGCGAATCAAAATACGTTTGAAACCATTCAAAATGCTGATAATTTTTCGGTTAAGCAGTACTTGGAATGGCACAAATCCATCAGTAAAAAGCATACAACGACCTTGGTGATTAATCAAACTACAGAGCAGACCAAACCTGAAAACCAATGGTTAACCAATCAGCCATTTTTAGCAGGATTAATTCCGTTGCAAGAAGACGAAAACTATCAAATTACGCAGTTAAAAAATGTAAAATCTACAACGGTCGATGCCTTATTTAAGCATTATTGGATTTTAAATAATTTCAATCACATTTATACCAATGTGGGAAACAATTTTGGAAGAACTGCGTTACAAACTTCCGAACGACAATTTTTGTCAAATGGAACCACTAATGATTTTGCGGATAATGGATTTGGAAATGACATTGATTACCGTTTAAACGATGCTTTTATTGGGATAGAATATAAGTTTAAAATAGGAAAATGGACCAATAAACCTGGAATTTACGGACATTGGTATCAATTAAAAACAAAGCAATTTGAACAGGATTTAGCCTATTCTACGTTTTTACTTCAACCGCAGTTTAACAGTGAATATGAATTTAATCAGTCAGAAAATCTACGATTTAATTACCGATTAGTGAATCAATTTCCGGAGGCTTCGCAAATGGCAGAACGATTTACGCTGCAAAGTTATAATTCGGTTTTTAAAGGAAATGCGTTGTTAAATAACCAACGTTATCACGCCGCATCTATTAATTATACTAAAGTGAGCATGTATCGCGGTTTGATGTTAAACGCTTATGGAAACTGGAATAGAAGAGTGCGAACCATTAGAAACACAGTCGAATTAGATGGAATCAATCAATTTACAACACCTATTTTAACCGATAATCCAGAGTCTAATTATCGTTTTGGCGGATCAATTAGCAAAAAAATTTATCGCTTTAACCTTGGTTTAAATTCATCGCTTTCTTGGTTTGATTACATTCAAGAAGTAAACGGAATTGAAGCATTAACCACTAGAAATAATCAAAATGTGGGTGTAGAACTACGAACGGCTTATAAAAAGTGGCCTTTTGTAAAAGTTGCATTTACCAAAGGGTTTAATACGTTTAAAGGAATTACATCCTCAAAATTTGAAACCAATGAATTTTCGGCTGAATTTGATCATGAAATTGTAAAAAATCTGTCGATAAGTGCAGATTATCGAGCAGTAACCAACTTGAATTTTACAAACCCAAATACTTTTTTCGAAATTGCAAATGCGGCTGTGGTCTACCAAAAAAAAGAAAGCCCATTTGGATTTGAGTTTGCAATTTATAATCTTTTAGATAATAAAACCATAAACCAAAATAGCTTTTCAGATTTTTTAACAACAGAACAAACTACATTTATTTTGCCTAGAATTTTGCAGTTTAACATTCGGTATAAATTGTAGTTTAGGAAACTATTTTTCACAAAAAAACCTTTATAAATTATTTGTTATAAAGGTTTTAATTTAGGTAGAACTTAAACACTATACACTTTCCGCTTTTTTAGCTGAGCAGCAACCTGCTTTTTTCGAACGATTGGTGGCATCATTTTCATTTTTCATTTTTATAGGTTAAACTTTGATTTAATTGTAATTATAACTAATCGTTTAAATTATTTAAGTTAATGTATAAAAGAATCATAATTATAGTATTAAAAAATAATTTAGACTTTCTAATACTTGTTATATTTCGTTTTGCTGGTGTTAAAATAATTTACATATTTGTCGTATAATTTTTATATTATGAAACATTTTTATCAAATAACAATACTACTAATTGTTAGTTTAGTTTTTTCAAATTGTCAGAAAGAAACGTTTGATGAAGACATTGTTAGCAAAAAAGTTACTTCTCGTTAAATCGATTTTGAAGATTTTAAGAAAATTTCTAAAGCGTATAAAAAATTTAAAAGAGATCCATGCCGGAAAAGAGTTACACGGTAAAATGGTTTATAATAGCATTAACAATTTTACAATAAATACTTCTACTATATACATCACTACTGTAAATAATTTGAATGTCATAACTTTTAAAGTCCAAAGAATTGTGAATAATAATTTAGTGGAAAATTTAGTTTTAATTAGTGATATTAACGGTGATTATATTGTTCACTTATATCAATACAATTTCAACGCTGACGAGTTGGAAGATTATAAGAATGGAATTTCTATTGTAAATTTACATGAAAAGTTGGTAATTATTCCTCTTGAAGGTTTTAATGCTTCAATATTCGACAGAAATGATGTTGGTACGACACAAATTTATACACTTGATGATGGAAGATGTGGGATATTTATTAGTGCAGAAGTGGTGAATGGTGAGATTGTTGCAGTATTTCTAATAGTTCCATCCAGCAGCGGCGGCGGCAGCACATCTGGCAATAATAATGTAGGTGTTGGTGGCCCTTCAGGGTCAGGATACAATTGGGGCTTTATATTTAACGATTGGAGAAATAATGGTGGTAATTCATCAGGTGTAACGGGCTCTAGTGGTTTAATTAACTTACCTAATGATGCAAATGATTATTATTTTTCAATTAATACACCAGTATTAAGTTTGCCTCAAAATGATACAAACATTACTGAATTAAATGATTTTTCAGTTAATTCAGTCATACGACTTAAATTTTTCGAACTTTCAGCAGAGTTCAATGGCACAACAGAATACGGTTGGGAGTTTAGGGTGAACAGTAGAGGCGGTTATGTGCCTGTCGAAGCTCAAGTTATTTATACAACAGTAGGTGGAGCTGTACAGTTTCCTCCGGTGCAGGCAAACACGTTAATCAGGATGCATTTGCATTACAATGGCTTAGACCCTGTTTTTAGCGAAGATGATTTAATAGTGATGTTTAGTTTGTTTGCAGAAAGAAACCAACTTAACCCAACAGACAGTGATAAAGTAACCTCTATTTTAGTAACAGCCGGCACAACGGTTTATGCCCTACGGGTAGATGATCCGCAAAAAGTACAGACTTTTTTTGATGATATAATTTCTGATCCGGTGAAGTTAGAATTATTTAAAAGAGATTATAAATTTCAAGTGATTTATAAAGCAAAAGAAAATGCAGTTCCAAATAATTTACAAGATAGGGAAAGATTACTCAACATATATTTAGCTCGACTTTTAGGAGATAATTATCTTGAAACAGGTTTAGTGCTTTATAAGGCAGAACTGAATTTGATAAATAATACCGTTTCAAGTTGGACAAAAGTAAACTAATTTAAAAAATTATTATTCTATGAAAACATTCTATAAATTTCTATTTATTTAATACTTTTTTCAAATTTTTGTAAAGCTCAAACGACATATCCCCTTGAAAATATTTTTCATTCTAATGAAAATAATATCTATTACAAAGATGTGAATTTAAAGCTTTCAAAATTTTTAGGGACATGGGTTTATAATGAGACAATAGATGGAACTCAACACTATTTCAGAGTTTCTTTTTATAAAAAAGAAAAAAAGCGTTATGGAGGAGGAAACATTGAGCGACTAATCTATTTAGATGAAATTGTCGCACATTTCGAATATAAAAGGAACAATATAACTATTTATAACCCTTATCCTCCTTTTGGACTAGTTTTCGACGAGTCATTGAACAGATATGCTGCGAATGGAATACATGGATGTGGTATTAGAAAGAATAATAACAATGCTATAAGTCTATTGTATGATGAACCCACTCAGAGTTGCCACAGGCACAAAAGTGCATTTTTGGAGCTAATTTATATGCCTCCAACACAGGGTCAACCCGCTAAACTTCAATGGGATGTGAATGGAATTACCTATTCCATTTTAAATTGTCAAGATGGTTCATTACGAGATACGTCTGATTATCAGATTCCTTTAAATATGGTTTTGAGAAAACAGTAAAATAAATAGGTCACCAAAATAGCTTTCTTGTAAAGTAAAAGTAATAAAAAAAGAGCTCCGAAATTGAAACTCTTTTTTTATGTTTACAACTTAAACACTATACACTTTCCGCTTTTTTAGCTGAGCAGCAACCTGCTTTTTTCTCAGTTCCACAAGCTTTTTTCTCATCTTTAGAGGCATTTTCCTTTGCAGCAGCCTCTTTTTTCTTTTTCTTTTTGTCTTTGTTAAAAAGCATTGCATGGTCAGCACCATTGTGCATGTCTAGCACTTTATACGTTTTTCCGTCTGCGGCTTCTTCAACCGTTTGGGTTAACAATTCGGGTGTTACTTTGTTCGCATCATAATCTACGGTTGCTTTTTTAGCTTCATAGTCAACTTCTGCTTTTTTAACACCGTCAAGTTTTGCTAACTTTTTTTCGATGTGATTGGCACAACCAACAGCACAACTCATACCTTCAATTGAGAACGATGCAGTAGCCAATTGAACGGGTTGTACTTGTGTTTCTTCAGTAGCAACAACTGTTTCATCAGTAGGAGCTGTTTCGTTTTTACAACTTACCATTAACACGGAAGTTAAAGCAAATAAGGCAATTGTTTTCGTGATTTTCATATTGTTTTGTTTATAATTAAGGTCTAAAAAGGTTATTTTGAATGCGTTGCAAAAATAACAAATTTTATCTTTTTATTTGCTAAAATTAACGGAGTTTTGTGCCAGATTTAATTTAGCATGGAAAATAAAAAAATGCGATTTGTTTATTTAATCGTTTTAGCACTCGTTTGGGGAAGTTCGTTTATCTTAATCAAAAGAGGATTAGTAGGTTTAACCCCTTTTCAATTGGGTTCGCTACGCATTGTTTTTGCGGCTCTTTTTTTATTACTTATTGGTTTTAGAAGCATAAAAGAAATTCAATTACGCCATTGGAAATATTTAGCGCTCACCGCTTTGTTTGGCACTTTTCTGCCTGTTTACTTGTTTTCGGTGGCCCAAACCCAGATGAGTAGTTCGGTTAGTGCTATTTTAAATTCGCTAACGCCTTTAAACACCTTGATTCTTGGAATTTTATTGTTTAAAATCGATTTTCAGAAAAGGCAAATTTATGGCGTGGCGATTGGCTTAATTGGAAGTGCCTTGCTAATTCTTAACGGAGCCGCTAATCATCCAGAACAAGATTATTCCTATGCCGTTTTACTCATAATTGCCTCGATTTGTTATGCGTTAAATGTCAATTTTATAAAGTTGTATTTATCCGATTTAAAACCCTTGAGTATTACAACTGGCAATTTTGTGGTTTTACTAATTCCGTGTTTGATTGTTTTATATTTTTCTGACTTTTTTAAAGCCGTTCAGCGAGAAGAAACCCAAAACGTGCTGGGTTATATCGTGCTTTTAGGAATTGTTGGAACGGCATTAGCGAATATTTTATTTTTTAAATTGATTAAGATTTCGTCGCCTGTTTTTGCCTCGTCGGTTACCTATCTAATTCCAGTCGTTGCTTTTTTCTGGGGATTAGTAGATAATGAAAGTTTAACGTCTATTCAATTTCTTGGAGCAGCGATTATTTTAGTAGGGATTTACCTTTCTGCTAAAAAATAATACCAAACGAAGTATAAAGTTATACAAAATAAAAAAGACTGCCCGAAGACAGTCTTTTTTCATAATTCAAGAACAAAAGATTACTTGAAATCTTCCGCAGTAACACCTTCGTTTATTTTTACATTAGAAGTGATTAATTCTATTTCCACACCAACGTTTAGAACCGTTTTATGAGGAACTTTTACACCTTTTACTTCTTTATAGTCTGAATAATAAGTCATTTGTGTCATTTTCTGACCGCCTTGCTCTAGTTCTTTCGCTTCTGCTACTTTAAGTCCAGATTTAGTGTCAAAATAAAAGGTTGATTTTCCGTTTTTAACCACATAAGCGTCTGCTCCGCTAATGTTTTCAATTCCACCTAAAGTTACGTCTTTGTTGTTTGCTAATGCTAACTCTTCAAACGGCACTGCACTTGACTGCATGTCTTTTAAATCATCGCCAGTTATATCTTGACGTTGACCTTGTTGCATAACATAAGCGCCAGTTTCATTAATAACTTGTTTCATCATAGTTGCTCCCATCGCTTTCATTTCCACTGCCATTTGATTTTTAGTGGTTACTTTCGTGGTCATTTCCAAAGCCATTCCCTGCACTGTTCCAGTTGAAGTTGTGAAGATTGAATTTACATCAGCAACCGCTTTTTGTCCACCAATTGCAGCAATGTATTTGTCTAAAACAGATTTTGCACTTACATCTGCATCGACTGTTTTGGCTAAAGGTTTTTCAACTTTGTTTCCGTATTTGTCAAAATAGAAAATCGGAATTTTAGTACTTTCTAAACCAGGAATAACATCAGTACCTTTACTAACGATAACGATTCGTAAATTTTCGGCTAAGAAATATTTTTTAGAAACTCTCAAAACGTCATCAGCCGTAACTGCGTTGATATTTTTTATGTAGTTTTCAAAAAAATCAGCTGGTAATCCTTGTGTTTTAGTTTGCAAAGCATAGCGAGCAATCGTAGTTGGTTTTTCGATTTCCATTACAAATTTTCCGATGTATCCTGCTTTTACATTTTTCAACGTAATGTCGCTTACTTTTTCTGTTCTGATTCGCTGAAATTCTTTCAAGATTTCAACCACAGCACTGTCGGTTACTGCATTTCGCACTTGTGTGGATATACCAAAATTTCCAACATATTTATTTCCGCGTAAGCTAGAACGAGCACCATAAGTCCATCCGTTTGCTTCCCTCAAATTCATATTTAAATAACTATTGAAATCACCACCTAAAATTTGATTAGCAACCAAAGCAGCAAAATAATCTTTATCGGTCATTTTTAAATTGGTAATATGCACTGCTGCAATTTCCGATTGTACCGCATTTGAAGCATCTACAAAATTGATTTGCGTATACTGTACATCTTTAGGATCTGTATATTTTACAGTAGGCGAGGTCGCTTTTTTCCATGGGCCAAATAATTCGGTCACGTTCTTTTTTACTTCTTCAAATTTAACATCACCCACAATTACTAAATAAGCATTTTCAGGTGTAAAATAAGCAGTGTAATTTTGAACAACGTCATTTAATGAAATGGCATTGATGGTTTCATTGCTTACATATTCACCGTTTGGGTGATTAATTCCATACGCTAAAACTCGTTCAACTCGTCTTGCAATAGAGGGAACGCTTTTTTCTTCTGCTTTAATCCCTTCAATAAACTTTGCTTTTTCTTTATCAAATTCTTCTTGTGTAAAAATTGGGTTGATGGCACCATCGGCCATTAATTCCATTACTCTTCTAGAATATTTAGATAAACCGCTTGCATAAGCTCCATTAGCACCAAAGTTAAGGGAAGCTCCAAGAAAATCTACTTCTTCATTAAACGCATCTTTCGGGATTGATTTTGTTCCGTTTCCTAAAAGACTACTCATCATATCAGAAACACCTTTGATCTTTCCCTCTGCATACGGAGCATTGTCGATGGTTAGATTATAAGAAATTCGTGGAAGTTTATTATTTTCTACAACCAATACTTTCAAGCCATTTGGCAATTCAAACGTTTGTGGTTTTCCAATATTAATTTTAGGAGCTGGTCCTGGTTTTGGTTGAGGTCTATCTTGTGCTTGCATAGTAAACGTTAAAAACAAGCTAATGGTTAAAATGACTATTTTTTTCATAATTTATATCTTAATTTTCAGCTTTATCCGATTTTGGAGCATAGTCCAATAATAATCGTTGGTTAGGGTTGAGGTATTTTTTTGCAGCTTCTCTAATTTCTTCTCTTGTAATTGAACGGTAAATATCAATTTCGGTGTTGATTAAATTTACATCGCCATACAATAAGTAATAGGTTGCTAAATTTCCAGCAATTCCTTCTACAGAAGCATTATTATCTACATATTGACTTTCATAAATATTTTGTAATTTTTGGAATTCTTTTTCAGAAATTAATTCGTTTTGTAGTCGAACAATTTCTTCATCTACTTCGGCAATTAATGTTTCTGGAGTGGTTCCGCCCATCGGAAGACCGTAAACGATATACATTCCATAATCTTCTTGACTAAAACTAAAGGCACCAATTTGTAAAGCCATTTTCTTATCGTCGACCAATTTTTTATAAAGTCTGGATGATTTTCCATCCGACAATAAAGTTGAAATCATATCTAAAACGCGCGCATCTCTGGTTTTCATAGAAGGAGTTCTATAGGTAGCCACCACCATTGGAATTTGGATATTTGGATCCTCATAACGTGCTTTAATGGTTTCCGTGATTGGAGCTTCTTCTGCCTTAGTTCTTGTGATTGGAGTTCCTTTTGGTATTGGGCCAAAGTATTTTTGAATCCATTCTTTGGCTTTAGCCGATTCAAATTGACCTGCTACAACCAAAACGGCATTGTTTGGAATGTAGAATTTTTTATTAAAGTCTTGAAATTCTTGTAGAGTAGCAGCATCTAAATGTTCCATAGAACCAATTGGAGCCCAACGATATGGGTGATTGGTAAACATATTTCGTTTTACTTCGGTAATCATATTACCATACGGTTGATTGTCAACACGCAATCTTTTTTCTTCTTTAACAACTTCATTTTGAGTGTCAACTCCAATTTGATTAATCACGGGGTGCATTAAACGCTCTGACTCCATCCATAAGCCTAATTCTAGGTTGTTAGAAGGAAAAATTTCGTAATAATACGTTCGGTCGTCAGAAGTATTGGCGTTGTTTGTTCCACCGTTTCCAGTTACAATCTTAAACCATTCGCCACGGTCAATGTTTTTTGTTCCTTCAAATAACAAATGTTCAAAAAAGTGGGCAAAACCAGTTCGTTCTGGGTTTTCATCTTTCGCTCCTACATGATACATGACAGAAGTGATTACAACTGGTGCAGAATTATCTTGGTGTAAAATAACGTGCAGGCCATTAGCTAAAGTGTACTCTTCAAAAGTCACTTTCTGAGCAGAAATAGTTCCTCCAAGCATAAGTAGGGCACTAAAAGTTAATATTGATTTTTTCATAAATAAAAGGTAATTGATTTTATCATTTTAAATAGGTCGCAATTTAATGATTTTGTTACAGTGTAGAAAAAAGATTTAGAAAATATTAAGGGAATGACAGCGGTTTTTTTAGCTAAACATTTATTTTTTGTTTTGAGTTGTGTGATTAATAATAAGTTGTATATTTGCAACCTTAAAAATTAACTAAAAACAGTATTGTTATGTACGCAATCGTAGAGATAGCAGGGCAACAATTTAAAGTTAGCAAAGACCAAAAAGTATTTGTTCACCGTTTAGCAGCAGAAGAAGGAAACAAAGTTTCTTTTGACAAAGTAATGTTGTTAGACGATAATGGAACAATTACCATAGGCGCCCCCGCTATAGAAGGTGCTTCAGTAGAAGCCAAAGTGTTACAACACTTAAAAGGTGATAAAGTAATCGTTTTCAAAAAGAAAAGAAGAAAAGGATACAAAAAGAAAAACGGTCACAGACAATCATTTACACAAATTGTAATTGAAAGTATTGCTGCAACGGGTTCTAAAAAAGCGACTGCAAAAACAGAAGTTCCAAAAGTCAAAACTGCTCCAAAAGGTGACGATTTAAAATTAATTGAAGGAGTTGGTCCAAAAGCAGCGGAAGCATTAGTGGAAGCTGGAATTGCAACTTTTGCTAAATTAGCGGCTACACCTGCTGAAAAAGTAAAAGAAGTTTTAGACGCTTCCGACTCAAAATTATCTCATTTAGATCCTACAACTTGGGCTCAGCAAGCTCAATTAGCAGCAGACGGAAAAATGGATGAATTGAAAAAATTACAAGACGAACTAAACGGCGGTAAAGCGGTTTAACTCATTTATTAACTATAAAAGTAAAACATCATGGCTCACAAGAAAGGTGTCGGTAGTTCCAAGAATGGTAGAGAATCAGAATCAAAGCGTTTAGGCGTTAAGATTTATGGCGGTCAAGCAGCTATTGCAGGAAATATCATTGTAAGACAAAGAGGTTCTAAACATAATCCAGGTGATAACGTGTATATCAGTAAAGATCACACGTTGCACGCTAGAGTGGATGGTGTTGTTAAGTTTCAGAAAAAAGCAGATAACAAATCATTTGTATCTATTATTCCTTTTGAAGCATAACTAAAAAGAAACTTTAAAAACATAAAAAACCCAAATTCTAAAAGAGTTTGGGTTTTTTGTTATCATGAATTTGTTTCAGGATTTTGTTTAAACGGTCGAGATGCTCAAATAAATTCAGTATGACAATTTTTCAGCCTGTTTCTAAGATTTAATCTTGTTTAGAAATGTTTTGCCGATTTCTGCAAAAGTGATAGGAATTATAGAATTTGCAAAACGTTTACAGATGGTTTTACAAAGCTATAATGAATAGTACGATTGCTTTAGTAATTGCCAAAAAAAACCCTCACTTTTCAGCAAGGGTTCAGTCTTAATACTAAAATCTATAATATTAATATCTGTAATACTCTGGCTTGTAAGGACCTTCAACTTCAACTCCAATATACGAAGCTTGTTCAGGACGTAAAGTTTCTAGTTCAACGCCTAATTTAGCAAGGTGCAATGCAGCCACTTTCTCATCTAAATGTTTAGGCAACATATATACTTCATTTTTGTAGTTTGCTATGTTTGTCCACAATTCAATTTGAGCTAAGGTTTGGTTTGTGAATGAATTACTCATTACAAAACTTGGATGTCCAGTCGCACAACCTAAGTTAACTAAACGACCTTCTGCCAAAATGAGGATGTCATTTCCAGCGATAGTATATTTGTCTACTTGTGGTTTGATTTCGATTTTTGAAGCACCATGGTTTTTATTTAACCAAGACATATCAATTTCATTGTCAAAATGTCCGATGTTGCAAACAATCGTTTTATCTTTCATTTGCTCAAAGTGCGAACCTTGAACGATATCTTTATTTCCTGTAGTAGTAATGACAATATCAGCATTTCCAACTACAGTATTTAATTTTTTCACTTCAAAACCGTCCATTGCAGCCTGTAAAGCACAAATTGGGTCAATTTCAGTAACCGTCACGATTGAACCTGCACCTCTAAACGAAGCAGCAGTTCCTTTTCCAACATCTCCGTAACCACAAACCACTACTCTTTTTCCTGCTAACATAATATCGGTAGCTCGACGAACCGCATCAACAGCAGATTCTTTACAACCGTATTTGTTATCAAATTTAGATTTTGTAACTGAATCATTTACATTGATGGCTGGCATGTGTAACGTTCCGTTTTTCATTCTTTCGTATAAACGGTGAACTCCAGTTGTAGTTTCTTCTGATAATCCATTGATTCCAGCAATTAATTCTGGATAACGGTCAAAAACCATGTTGGTTAAATCACCACCATCATCTAAAATCATATTTAATGGTTTTCTGTCTTCACCAAAAAATAAGGTTTGTTCTATGCACCAATCAAAATCATCTTCATTCAATCCTTTCCAAGC
>Ga0105050_10008518_pt1 | contig 11806 bp, 14 predicted proteins | sample FRY01_FD_78088 | JGI IMG/M metagenome (GOLD analysis project Ga0105050, IMG submission 78088) | Freshwater microbial communities from Lake Fryxell liftoff mats and glacier meltwater in Antarctica - FRY-01 | ecosystem: Environmental > Aquatic > Freshwater > Ice > Glacier meltwater ... | reverse complement strand
GCCTTGCGCAACAGGTTTAACAACTAATTCATCCAATTGCGAAATAAGTTCCGGCGAGTACCTCAGAAATGTTTCAGCTTCGTAATCTGGCGGTTTCACAGGCGTGGGCGAGTGTTAAATATGGTGAGGCGAGTCGGGCTCGAACCGACGACGACGCAATTATGAGTTCGTAACTCATTCTGCATTGCGAAAAATCACTGTATTTTTGTTAGTAAATTCTTGACCGTACTTTGAATCACATGGCAGAATGACAGATGTGGTGAAGAAAGTATTCCGAGTTGCCGTAGCTGGAATAACTTTTGAAACAAATAGTTTTGCTCCAGGACTAACAGAAATGGCTGCTTTCCAACGGTATTTAATTGTTAGCGGCGAAGGTGTTTTAACAGCTGGGCTTGGTAAGGATGAGATTGCCGGTGCACTTTCGGTGGCAAAAACCGAGGGAATTGAATTAGTGCCTGTTTTTGCAGCGGATGGAGGTTGCGGCCCCACTGTTAGTGATGACACTTATGAATTTCTTAAGGCTCGACTGCTCAAAGAACTCGATGGCGTTATAAATGATGTAGATGGTATTTACCTTCGTCTCCATGGCGCGATGGTGACTCAAAGTTTGGAAGATGTTGAAGGAGATTTGATTGCTGCCATTCGCTCGCGGGTTTCTTCAGATTTTCCTATCGCAGTAAGTTGTGATTTTCATGCGCATTTCACGGCGAAGATGGCCGAAGGAACTCAACTCATTGCTGGGTATCAAACCTGCCCGCATACTGATTTTTTTGAAACAGGTGCAAGAGCTATGAAATTGATGGTTGCTGCGCTTTCTGGCAAGGCGCCGACTTTGTCATACCGCAAATTGAAGTTGATGGCCTCATCGGAGGGTCATGACACTTCAATTGGCCCGATGCGTGAAGTTTTAGATCGACTTCATGAAATTGAGAAGTTACCTGGCGTTTTGGATGCCACGGTTTTCGCTACCCAACCCTGGCTTGAGGTGGAGGAGCTTGGTTGGAGTGCATTGGTAGTTACTGAAAATGATCCGAAGTTAGCTCAGAGTTATGCCGATGAAATTGCGAACATGATGTGGGATCGGAGGGAGCGGGTTCTATTCACAAAAGAAAAACTTCCTGATGTGCTCCCAATGATTGCAGCTAGCGGGCCATTAGATTACCCATTTGTATTGGCCGATGGCGCAGATAGTCCATCGGCTGGTAGCACCGGAGATAGTGCGTACTTGCTCGCGCACCTGCAAAAATATCCAGTAAAAGGCAAGGTATTCATCTCGCTAACCGATGCCCCAGCCGCCGAACTGTGTTTTGCAGCTGGCGTGGGCGCGGAGTTAACAATTTCGCTGGGTGGAACGCTGGCTCCGCAATTTTTTGACCCAGTTATCGTTACGGGACGGGTTGCCACTTTATCTGATGGTGTGTATCAATCTAAATATCCTTCGAAGATATTTAATTCAGGCCCCACAGTTCTATTCAAAGTGGGAGAGATCGAGATAGTTATTACTTCCAAGCCGGCCTTTATGTTGGACTATCAGTTGTATCTGAAGATGGGCTTGGACATTTCCACGGCAAAAATTGTGCAAACAAAATCTGCGGGAAGTTACCGCGCCTACTACCAACCACTAGCTTTTAAATGTATAGATTTTGCCGCGCCTGGTCCGTCAGATTCCAGATTGCCCAAACTCCCATTTACTCGACCCCGCCGCCCACTTTGGCCTTTTGACCGCGATATAAAGAATGGTTGGTACTAATGGAAACGCAAATTAATCTCCCTGGCGCAATACCCATCATCTTCGATCTGGAAGATATGAAGCGTGAAATGTTGGAAGCGCTAGAGCGAGGCAGCCATCCCAATGGAAGATTATTAAATGGTCGGATTGTTGTTGTTTTGGCTACACCCGATAATGGAACTGCTAAAGATATTGCAATCGGTCTAAGTGCAATTCCCTCTGGATTAAGCACGGAGGAGCATTTTCACCCAGCGGAAGAAGTTGCGACAGTACTATCTGGTCATGCCACTGTTTTTATTGATGATATTCCATTTAAAGTTGGTCCTGGTTCTGTTATTTTTACACCTTCCAACGCTCGACATAGGACGCAAGTTGACCAGGGTGAGATCTTTTTGTCTTGGTGGATCTATTCCCCAGCTGGAAGTGAATCACGCTGGCTTCCTTCACAAAATTTTGTGGAGCCTTCGGCGCGATAGTCAGCTTAACTATTTATAATCGAAGACCAAAATAAGGGAGCTCACATGAAAGCAGCAATACTTCGTCAAATTAACACTCCAATGAGGATAGAATGGGTAGATTTATTAGAACCTCGTGCTGGTGAAGTAAAGGTTAAGTTAACCGCAACTGGAATTTGTCACAGTTGCTTACATGTTATTGACGGCAGTCTTTCAGGTATTGCGTTACCTATGGTTTTGGGCGACGAAGGAGCAGGCATAGTCACTGGTGTTGGCCCAGGCGTAACAAATGTCGTAGTTGGTGATCATGTCGTTATCTCGTGGTCACCTACATGTGGTCATTGCCGTTATTGTGTTGCTGGTCGTCCCGTGCAGTGTATTAATCAACCGCCATTTGGATATCTTGGGGATGGCACTACTCGCATGAAAGTTGGCGGAGAAGATATCCTGCATTTTGGGCCAGCTACTTATGCCACCGAAAACGTAATTCCCGCAAGTTGCGCAATTCCAATTAATAAAAATATGCCATTGGATATTGCCGCTCTAATTGGTTGTTCCGTCATGACTGGAGTCGGTGCTGTCATCCAAACCGCAAATGTGCCAGTAGGTGCGACTCTGGCGATCTTTGGTTGTGGAGGAATTGGTTTAAATGCTATTCAAGGAGGAGTTCTTGCTGGGGCGAGTAAAATCATTGCAGTTGATGTAAGTGATCAAAAACTGAAAGTCGCAGAATCCCTTGGTGCAACCCATTTGGTGAGAGCCGATAAGAATCCAACTGAGCAGATCATTAAGATTACCGGCGGAGGAGTTGATTATGCCGTCGTCTGCGTTGGTAATCTGAAAGCACTCGAACAAGCTTGGGAATCGATGGCACCAGGAGGCACATGCGTTTCTTTGGCACTATATCCATCAGGAGAAAAAATGGGATTAGATCCAAATAAATTTGCTGCCAAGGAACTTAAACTGATTGGCTCTAGATATGGTTCTGCGCGTCCATCAATTGATTTCTCCACAATGGTGGATTTATATTTGACTGGCAAGCTAAAACTCACTGAGCTGGTATCAAAGCGTTATGCCTTTGATGAGATCAACGAAGCTCATCGTGCCTTGGCTGCCGGGGAAGTCACACGTACGATAGTTGTTTTCTAAGCAACAATTATTGGAGGTGAAAAACCTCTGCAAATTGATCCATTGATTGCGCTGGAGTGAGACCTGGTTTTGTATGGAAGTATTTAACCATTTCATTTTGCCAAAGCGTGTTCACTTCATAATCTGCTATTCGAGAAAGAGCTTTCTCGAAGTTTTCTACTTCAACGTAACCAATTAAAGAGCCGTCCTCACGGTTTAAAAAGAGCGAGTAGTTGTTCCAACCTGATTCACTTAGAGCAGTGAGTAATTTTGGCCAAACATTTTGATGAGCCAAAACGTACTCGTCTATACTCTCTAATTTGAGTTTCCAACGAAAACAGATGCGTTCCATGCTACTCCCTTATGTTTTTTGAGTTTCTTTTATAAGTTGATCTAGATTTTCAAAAGAAATAGCATGACGTAACAGTTCGTCAATTTTTGGATGAAGTAATACTGGAGATAGAGTGTCAGCAAAGGAGCCGTATTCAAGAGCAGGCGGAAAATCAGAACCAAAAATAAGCCTAGAGTGAGCAAAGTTTTCCAGAACACAGTCAAGATAGTTCCACGTGCTCTTGTACGGAGGCTTATCTTCTGGTGAGCCTTGGCCATAAAACCCACTAATCTTCATGTAAATATTTTTAAAATTGGATAAGGCGAAAATTTCATTTTCAATCTCTCTAAAATCCAATACAGGAACATTATCAATCTTAGAAGTTGGCAATCCCAGATGAGATATCAAGAGATAGAGATCTGGGGAGTCCTTCATAATTTTTTGCCAAGCACCCCAATGCCGACTTCTTGAATTACAACTTACTAAAGCCATTCTTTCAGAAAGCAAACTCCAGATATTTACTGGAATCTGAGATAAGGCAAGTTCGTCGCTCTCATCATTTACATAGAGACTAATTCCCTTGAAATCTTTGGCTAAGATTGATTTTAATTTCTTAATTGATAAATCCTGTGGGCGAATAAAAGCTAGAGGTACCATCCAATCATTTTGGTTGGCAAGTTTTTCAATGTAATCATTATTGCCTGTTGCCCAACTTTTCCCTTCCCACCCAACTACCAAAGTATTCTTGATGACAAATTCTGTTCGCAGAGCTGAATACATTTGAAGATCGGAAGTGGGGAAAGCAAAGCCCCTCTTTTTGGTTTCCTGATAGCCGTGTTGGAAAAAATGTGTATGTGCGTCACTTAACATTTTAGTTGAAGAACTTTTGTAGAGTTCTTACTAACTTCTCGACATCAGATTCTGTGTTGTAGCCATGAATTGCGATACGAATTCGTCCAGCATGACACATGACATGAATATTTTCAGCCTTTAATATGATATTGATTGCTTCATAATCTTTATGTTTAAAGGCTATAATTCCGGAAGAATTTTTTGGATTTATTGGACCTAAAAATTCAACTGGGAGTTCAGCGATCATGGACCTGCACTGATCAACTAACGGATACGCATGTTTATCTATTAATTCCACTCCCACGGCATTTATGTATTTTAACGCTGTAGCAACTGGATAAATGGCGGCATAATTTGGCATACCAACCATAAAGCTGCCAGCGCCAGGTTTGATTACTAGCTTCTCAAATCTATCTTTCTCAAACGCGTTTTCCAGATTAAACCATCCACCAGCCGGGACGAGGAGTTCACTCGACCTTCTAGGGTTAATTCCAATAAGACATCCGCCATGGGATCCTAAAATCCACTTATGAGTTGAACTTACGATGATATCTGCAGCATCTAATTGCAAAGGAATTCGTCCGAGCGCTTGGGTTACATCAACGGCTAAAAGGGCGCTTGAGTTTTGATGAATTGTTGCCGCAATCTCTTCGAGATCTACCGTGTAACCATTGTAGAAAGAAACCATAGAGAGTGTGACAATTCGAATCTTGGGGTTGAGCAATTTTGTTAAGTCTTCTGTGCGCAGAACGCCATCGACGCTTTTCCACACGTGGACGGTTGCGGGGGACTGATCATTGAGCCACGGTGTTGCACCTGCCGGGAAGTCCAAATCGTTAATGATAATTTCATCCCCTGCTTTGAGGCGAAGGGCTAAGTAAATTAAGTTATAGGCTTCAGATGAGCAAGAGCAGATGGCAATATCCTCGGCACGAAGTCCGTAAAGTTTTGCAGTTTCATCGCGAACAGAGCGCCATTTCTTCTCGTGTAGCAAACGGCCATCCATACCAAGTAATTTATCTTTTGCATACTCACTAAAAGATTCGACAACTGCAATAGGCGGTATTCCCTCCGCTGCGGTATTGAAATAGACCCGATTTTTTAGCGAGGGAAAATCAATTTCCCTGCTCTCTTTGGTAAGCATTTACATCACCCCAAGTTAGATTTCTGAGTTAGTTGTTCGATCCAATCCTGAACTACGAGAGCATCCTGGTAACTTGCACCAATTGTAATATCCGTTACGCCATCAATCACATCAAGAAATGCATTAAATTGGTTAGTAAGGGCTCTCGACATAAAAGTAGAGGATGAATCCGTTTCCCCATTAAAAATCTTAAACTTGGAAGCCTTACTTTCCGTGGATTCAATGGTTATAGAACTGTTGAAGTACTCCAAAGTTATAATCCAATCTTCACCATGGGCAATCAGAGAGTCGTGTACCTCTGGAGTAGACCCATTAGGGTGTACGAAGCCCGCAACAAATGAGGCTAATTGACCGCTCTTCCAACTAAGTTGCGCCATGGCTAAATCGGCTTTGCCTCCATTTGTAAAATGGGCTTGCCCTTGGATCTGAATAGGCTTGTTCTCAGGCATCAAATTAAAAGCTGTATATAAATCGTGGACCATGATTAGAGAAAAAAGTGTGTCATTTGGGTATTTCTCCATGTGCCATTTTTCACGATAGCGACGAAATTCAACACTTTGAATCGGGGATCGATTTTGTAGGGTAGCCGACAACGCTATGAATTCGTCACTAAAAAGCAGGATATGACCCATCATGAAGTTTGTTGGTTCATTTTTAATAAAGTCTTTTAACTCCATTGCTTCAGCAACGGAAAGCCCAATTGGTTTTTCGAGCAGTACGTTTTTTCCGGCTGAGAGTAGTTTCTTTGCCATTGAAACATGAGTTTTGGTATCTGAGGCCACAATCCATGTATCAATTTCAGTCTCAATAAATTCAGATCCAAAATCTGAAAACATTTGAACCCCGGAGGCGCCATATAAGTGCAACGCGAGTGAGCGATTGGCATCGTTGATTTCCACAATCGCCGTAAACTCGCAATTCTGGCTCTCTGCAATGACTTTTGCGTGTTGCTGCCCAATGCCTCCAAAGCCAACTAAGCCAATCTTATGTCGAGATTTAACATACGATTTCATTTAAGCCAGTGCCGTACTAATTGGCTGACATCATCTATTGCAATTGGAGAATTGTTAGAACTAATTTTCCCACCGAAACGGCGTAAATCTTTTAACCCATGCCCAGTCAGAATAATCATCGGTGAATCAGTTGCTGAAACTTTTCCGAGCAAAATATCGAGACGAAGGGCGGCCAGAGCGAGTGCTGAGGCTGGCTCAACGAAGACTCCTTCGACTTGAGCCAGCAATAATTGAGCTTCCCAAATATCGTCATCGGTTGCACCAATACCCCAGCCATTACTCGCTCGAACTAATTCACTGGCGCGTATACCATCAGGAGGTTGCGGAAGTTGCACGCCGGAAATTTTAGTGTCACAATGATTTATAAGAGGCTCAGATATTTCACCTGCTAAGTACTTAGAAATGGGCGAGCATCCGGCAGGTTGTGCGCAAATTACTTTTGCCGAACTTCCTTTGCGAATTAATCCAGTTGCCACTGCAACCAAGAGACCACCGCCACCAGTTGGAACATAGACATGGGTCGGAGAATGAGTTGTAGCAATTTCTTCACCGATTTTCTCTGCCCCTTGCATGCCTTCTCTGTTGTAGGCGTATGCCGTTATTGTGAGAATGAGATTCTCCTCCTGTGCCAATGTAAAAAGTTTCTCCATTTCTGCAAGCCCTAAATTTCTGACTGGAAGCAGTAAAACTCCGTATGGGTGAATGGAACGTAGTTTCTCTGGTGGCGTATCATCCAAGACACATAGAATTCCTGGAATCCCAGCTCTTGCCCCATAGGCAGCCATAGCAGCTCCGCTATTTCCGGATGAAGTTCCCAGCCACCCTCGATAATTATTTTTTAGTGCATATTCCATTGTGGCAAGTGCAATTCGATCTTTATATGAACCAGTCGGATTTAAATATTCAGCTTTCGCAAGAATTTCTTTTACACCCAATAGTTTTGCCAATTTTGGAAGCGATATGACGGGAGTATCGCCTTCTCCCATTGTTAGTTTTCTCATCTCATTCACAACTATTCTTTACCTTTTCTATTTGGGCGATTATGCTCAATGTGTCGTTTATTACGACTGGTGATAGCCGGCGTACCAACATCACGACTCCAGATTGTGGAGCTCGAATTTGTGCAATTGTGTCAGCATTTTCATTCAAGATTTCGCCAAGCAAATCTCCTATCTCAACAAAATCTCCAACACTTGCCCGCGTAGTGAAGTATCCAGCAACTGGAGCAGAAATACCGCCATCAGTGTTTCCATCACCTACAACTTGCAATGATGTGGTTAAAGGTACAGTTGATTCAGAAATCATTTCTAATGAATGCAAAATTCTTTTTACTCCATTCAGGTAGCATTCAAGATCTGCAATTCTTACCTGTGAGCCTCCGCGCCCTTCAACGTAAATTGATGGGATACCTAACACTGCTGCGGCCGATAGGGAACGTCCGGGTGCAGCAGCGCCACCATGGCGCCATGTGTACGGAGCAGCGAAGGTTTGCGCAAATTTCATAGATTGCAGACTTATTGCACTACCTGAGTCTTGGTATCCACAAAGCAGCGCCATATCAAAACCTTTGCCAGCTGAATGTAGGTCAATTACAAGGTCAGATTCAGCAATAAGATTTTGCGTAATGTGATGTGCCACCATCTCGGTTGGGCGGCCGTTAGGGATGCCTGGAAAAACTCTTGCTAAATTCAAACCGTCAATTGGACTCTCACGAGTGCTTGCATTCCACGCAACAGGGTGGGCGGGTGCAACATCTTTGATTTTTTCTTTCAGCGAATATTTCTTTGCAAATGTCATAATCTGTCTGGTAGCTAGTACACCCTCGAATTCATCACCATGTACGCCACCCAAAACTGCAATAGTTGGCCCAGAAATTTCTGTGGCAATGGTGATTATTTCTGGTAACTCTATTCTCACATTGGTCACTGTATTGAGATATCTACTTCTAGGCAATGAATCCTGAATTCAGCGCCGATATGCTCGAGTCAATTCAGATGAAAATCCATATAGTGAAATCTTTTGCTTAATTATTCTAGTTGAGGCATCTCATAATTGACCTAAATTACTAGAGATAAGTAAAATCAATTTATTGTGAGACTGAGTGAAAGTTTGGTTGGCAAAAATCCGGTCAGAGATTCACCTTATTAGGTCTATCTTTGTATTACTATGATTACATTAATGCCATTTAGAGTTTTGAAAACTTGATAGACTAGCAAAATTTGGGAAACAACTTGTGAATCTTTTATCCAAGCTTTACAGCTATACCGAGATGGAGATCATTTGGGGTGAAGATGCAACAATCTCTAATTGGTTGAGGGTTGAAAGTGAACTTGCTCAAGCACTTGCATCATCAAATTTGATTAGCAAAAATGAAGCAGATGCAATTTCAAAAGTATGTATCCTAGATATAATTGACAAAGCAAAACTTTGGGAAGAGAGTAGAAATGTCGGTTATCCAATTGTTGCTTTAGTTAAAATGATTTGCACCAAACTTGATGCCGATATTGCCGGAAAGGTTCATTAGGGAGCTACAACTCAAGACATAATTGATAGTGCAGTTGTATTTCAGGCATCCGAGGCATCTGTTCGAATTGATGAACTATTAGTTGAACTAGCCAATGCCGTTGCAAATTTAACTCATAATTACGCTGAAACCGTGATGGTTGGGCGTACACACGGCTAACAATCTACTCCAACAACCTTTGGTGCTAAATGCGCTATTTTCCTAGAGCAGATTCACGAAAATCGTCAATTTTTCGCAGACTCTATAGCTAAGTTAAGCAAAATATCACTATTTGGCGCTTCTGGAACCAACTCTCCGCTTTATCCAAATGCATTTGAAGTAGGTGCAAAATTGGCAAAAAATTTGAAACTACAGTTGGTTGACACGCCACGGCACGTTAATAGAAGCTCGATTGCCCGCATAGGACAAAGTCTTGCACTGATTGCCGCTATTACTGCTCGTTTAGCGCGTGAAGTAATCGACTTGTCCAGAAGTGAGATTAGGGAAATTGCTGAAGGTCAGAGCATGTACAAAAGAGCATCTTCTACGATGCCTAAGAAAGCTAACCCAATTGAATCTGAATCAATAATTGGCTTTGCAGTAAATGTCGGTAGTCAGGTAAGTGCCTTGTAGCGAGCAATCGAGGCGGGTCATGAAAGATCATCTGGTGAGTGGCAAATCGAATGGCGAGTACTGCCTGAAATTTTCTGTGATGTAGCAGCTTCATTAAAATTAGCAATTTCAATTGCAGAAAAACTGCAAGTCTTCCCAGAACAAATGTTAAAGAACTGTGAACTTGATTTTGGCTTGATGCTCTCTGAAGATTTCATGATGCACATTGCCTCAAAAGTAGGAAGGCAAAATGCACATGAAATGATTTATAGGATAGCGCTGGATTGCCGAGTTTCAAAAACTTAGTTCGAAGATTCACTGCGAAAGAACTTGCCATTAGAATTGCACAGTATGGTTGATACATTTTCATTTAATTATTCTGATCACACAGGAGATGCTGTAAAAATCGCCAGAGATACTTTGGCAAATTTAATTATTGTTTCTAAAAATTAGATCCTGAAAGCGCTGGTTGAAGATATTATTATGTACTCACGTCTAATTTTAGGCGTAGTGGTTTCCGCTAGGCGAAATATCTCATTCTTAAATAGTGCAAGATTTAGAATTAATCTAGTTTCTATTTAAAATCTGAAGAATAAGGTATAAGATTGTAAAAAATTTAAGATAGGGGTTATAATGTCACTCAACACCATCGCGCCTGTGCTAGTTCGGCCGAAGAGCAAAATGGTTATGACTGAAATACAGGTTAATGACTCGAAACAAGGCGAAGTCCGAATCAAAATGTTCGCTTCGGGTGTTTGTCACAGCTACCTGCATGCTTATGATGGATCACACGAGACTCCGATGCCGATGATTTTGGGAGATGAAGGTTCAGGAATTATTGAGAAAGTCGGATTAGGTGTGACAACATTAGTCCCAGGAGGTCATGTAATTATTTCTTGGTTATTAAATTGCGGTACATGCCCACCATATCGCAATGGTTACTTAGATCTAGACTCATTATTTACTAGGAAATACTCTCTATCAGAATCAGACTTGGTATTTGAAGACTTGGCTTCAGGTTTGCCCGGAAGAGGAGTGATTTATTTTGATCAATAAATCAAGCGATAATTTAGCTGGAAAACATGTTCTAATAACTGGGGCTTCTCGCGGTATAGGGGCTGCGGCCGCAAAGGCTTTTGCAGCCGAAGGCGCCAATATAACTTTGGTCCATTTCCATGGTGCAAAAATGACTGAGTTGGTAAATAATCTTTCAACTGATCTCAAATCGGCTGGAGTTAAGATAAGAGCAATAGCTGCAGATCTTTCACAAATCGATAGCCCTTCTAAAATTTATTCTCAACTTGACCCGAATTTTGGACCGGTAAGTATTTTAATTCTAAACGCTGCATTTAACGTGAGAAAAAAATGGAATGACTACACAGTCGAAGAATGGGACTATACACACGCAGTTAACCTCCGAAGTTCCTGGTTATTACTAAAAGAATTTTATGAGGACCTTAAATTAACAAAAGGATGCGTAATTACGATCTCGTCAATTACTTCCGAAACCGCACCTGTTGGATTCATGCCATACGTAGTTTCAAAAGCAGGGGTTACTGGTTTCACAAAAACAATGGCACGAGAATTGGGAACAGATGGAATTCGTGTCAACTCGGTAATGCCAGGGGCGATTCGCACTGAATGGGAAGTTGAATTAGACCCAGATGGAGCTGCAGTAGAGGACGCGGTTTTTATGACGCAAGCACTCAAGCGGAGAGGTTACTCACAAGATTTAGCTGGAACTTTCATATTTCTTGCAGGGGATAGGGCATCATTTATAACCGGTCAGACGATTGTGGTAGATGGTGGTTGGGTAATGTTGTGACATCAAAATTAGATTTTCTGATTAAAGGAAAGATAGTTGATGGTACTAATACTCCAGTATTTAATGGCAGCGTTGGAATTAAATCTAAGAATTGGCCTTGCCCCCTCTCAGTGGACACGGGGTTAGGCGACATTTTGAATCTCTGCGCTCTGGTCTGAGTATTGCGCTTCGAAGCTCACTGGTGGGATTTGACCGATGGATGAGTGTCTGCGCT
>Ga0105050_10008516_pt1 | contig 11809 bp, 16 predicted proteins | sample FRY01_FD_78088 | JGI IMG/M metagenome (GOLD analysis project Ga0105050, IMG submission 78088) | Freshwater microbial communities from Lake Fryxell liftoff mats and glacier meltwater in Antarctica - FRY-01 | ecosystem: Environmental > Aquatic > Freshwater > Ice > Glacier meltwater ... | reverse complement strand
CTTTTTTAAATTCTTTCGGTTAAAAATTATTAAAATAACCTTGGAGTATGGCCTTAAGTTCCCTTGATTAAATTCGGGACGCCTGCTACAAAAAACAAGAAAATTATGCCAAGATCAGTAAATTCAGTTGCTAAAAGAGCACGAAGAAAAAAAGTATTAAAGCAAGCCAAAGGTTACTTTGGTAGACGTAAAAACGTTTGGACGGTTGCTAAAAACGCGGTTGAAAAAGCCTTAGTTTATGCATACCGTGACAGAAGACAAAACAAAAGAAACTTCCGTTCGTTATGGATCATGCGTATCAACGCTGGTGCTCGTTTGGAAGGAATGAGTTATTCACAATTTATTGGAAAAGTAAAATCAAACGGTATCGAATTGAACCGTAAAGTGCTTGCTGATTTAGCAATGAATCATCCAGAAGCTTTCAAAGCAATTTTGAATAAAGTAAAATAAACGTTTTAACAATCCGATTTCAACTTACTTATATAGAAAATCCCAATCGAAAGGTTGGGATTTTTTTTGTTTAATAACTTTTATTTTCTTGAGAAATTTCTATGATGAAAATTTTATATTGATTTGATATTAGAAAACTGTGCTTTTAGCTTTTTAAAAAATAAAATATAATAAATGAGAAAATAAAAAAACGAATTGACGCCATCAATAATCCCGAAGCTATTGAATCATACTTTAGGAATTTAAAGTACCTTTTAGAACGTCTTACTTTAAACAATCAAGATGCAGTAAAATGACGCTTCTTTTACATCATTCCTACTACTTTTAATCAAATCGTTCTTTTCGTAGCACTTCAACAGTCGTCACAAATGCGATGATACTATATTTTTCAAAATAATTTTCGCTGAGCATTTTCATAATTTGTAAAACCTTTTCATCAGAGGCTAGTGTTTCTATTCTTACATTGCGACCTTCCCAATCTGTAAAATGTTGTCCATTCAAACCTTCTCCTTCCACTTCTACTAGAGTGTAGCCTCTAATTCCGCAGTCTTTTAAATCGGCTACAAGGCGATTTTGCAGCGAATCAAGCGCTATAATAGTGATCATCTTAATAGGAACTAATTGTGTCATAAGGCATATAAGTTTTGTGCAATTGTTAAATATAACGGAAGTCCAAGTGTAACATTAAAAGGAAATGTAATGGCTAAACTTGCTGTAAGGTAAATGGTAGGATTAGCCTCTGGTATTGCAATTCGCACGGCTGCTGGTGCCGCAATATAACTTGCACTAGCACATAAGAGTCCAAAGATGGTAGCTCCACCCATTGATAAACCAGCCCAATGTCCTAAATAAATTCCAACTGTTGCGTGAATTACCGGCATTATTACACCGAATGCAAAAAGGAAAAAACCTACTTTTTTTAGGTCGTAAAGTCTGCGTCCTGCAACCAATCCAACTTCCAACAAAAATAGGCAAAGTATCCCTCTAAACAATCCATCATATAATGGTGCAACTTGTTCAAATCCTTCCTTTCCCGTAATTAATCCAATGCAAATCCCTCCCAACAATAAAATAGTTCCTTTATTGGTAAAAAGCTCGTGCACAACTTTACCCATATTGCTTTGCGTTTGTGGCATTGCTTTTTTTGCAATGTAAATCGCAACTATAATTGCAGGAATTTCCATAATTGCCAATATGGCGGGCAAATATCCCTCGTACGAAATCTTCATTAAATCGAGAAATGCAGTGCCTTCACTAAAAGTTACTGCCGATACAGAACCAAAATGGGCGGCTACAGCGGCGGCATTTAACTTATCCATTTTTCCGATTTTCACTAAAATAAAATAGGAAAGAATAGGGATAATAATACACATTGCTATCGCTGCCAGACCTGGTTTATAAAAATCAACGATGTTTACTGAGGTTAACTTGACGCCTCCTTTTATTCCTATGGCAAATAATAAATATATGGTCAATCCCATATACATTCCCTCTGGAAATTTAAGATCACTTTTTAAAAGCGTGGCTAAAATACCTAGTGCAAATGCGAGCACCATAGGTGATGCTAAACTAGAACCAAATGCTGAAAATAAATCCATTCTATTTCTTTAGAGTTTGTAAATAGTTGGGATCTAGAAATTCAACAGTACCAGTTTCTAAATTGTAAACGGCACCTACAATTTTAAGATTTTTGCTTTGAACTGCTTTTGTTAAGACTGGCTCTAGGTTTTCAAGTTGTTGCACTTGCATGGCTACGTTTATTTTAACCGCATTTTCTACTTCATCACCCTTTTGTGTTTTGGCGAGTTGTGCCGCTGGTTTAATAGCATTAATTAGTGTAACAATGTGACCAGGCACATCGGGTATTTGACAAGCGGCCGATACAGCCCCACATTTTGTGTGTCCCAGAACTACTATAAGGTTCGCTCCTAAAACGGCATTACCAAATTCAATGCTACCCCAAGAGGCAAACGTTGATACTTGACCCGCAGTTCTAATTATAAACAGATCGCCCAAACCTTGATCAAAAATAATTTCGTTTGGAACACAAGAGTCAGAACATCCTACAATAATAGCAAAAGGTTTTTGAACCGAAGAAACCTCCTTAATACGCTGTAAATCTTGATGTGGTTTGATGCTTTTTCCTTCGACAAAACGTTTATTCCCTTCTCTTAAACTGTTTAATGCAGCATCTGCAGAAACTTGCGCTTGTGCTAAAGTTGATAGCAATGCAATAATAAAGACTAATAATGTGTTCGTTTTTTTCATTTTGATTTATTCAAATTATCTATACGGCAAAGATTAAGTTTTTTTATATATAAATAATATTTATATTCTTTATTAAATACATAAAAAATTTTAATACCTATTGATCTGTTTAACTTCGCTAATAATCGCATTTAATTATAAATCAAAAACCATAATTATGTGCGCAGTAAAACCTAAAAATAGTGTAGTCCGATTATTTGTGGCGAGACCCCCAACAGCAGTTATATGTTCAAAATAAAAAAACAGAAAGTAAAAATTTGTATGATTAAAATAAAAAGTGATAGCGAAAGTATTAAAATTGAGAACCTATAATTCATACTAATTGTTCAAATAAAGCAGGGATTGGGTGGTAAAAGCTCATAATTTTTTATAAGAACCGATGCAGCTATCTGAAGTGTTTTTTCGAGTTCTCTAATCATATCTACCGTTAAACGTTTCTTTTTATTAAGAATTTCTGACACGCTGCTTTTTCCCCCTAAAATTCCTACCAAATCTTGTTGACGCATATTGAGTTATTCCATTCTTATTTTTACGACTTCAACTGGGTCTGGGGCTTCATTTGGATAATATTTATTTTCATAATTTTCAATTAGCAATGACAGCATTCTGCCTCGTCGCCTTCTTTTGAGTCAATTGGAGCGTCAAAAATGATTTCAAGACCTTGTATTACATTGCGGTAATCTAATTCAGATTTTATAGGTTTTAGTTTCATAATTGTTTATTTAAATCGTGTTGGCATTTATTTTATCATATTTGGTTTGTAATCCGTTAAAGGGAATAAATGCCCATTATTTTTGATATTTGAACTTTACAATCAATCGATATGAATTTCCTTTAATATAAAAACTAATCGACGGTCTTTTAAATACTTGCATTTGCGTGCGTTTTTTTTACATCGCTTGGAGAAAGCCATTTAGCTAATTTAGCAGTTTCGTATCATGTTTTTAGATACTGTTCAGCATCCTTGTGTATCTCTTAAAATTCTCGAAGTGTGCTTTTTGAAATTATTCTTTTCATAGCTTCGATTATAAAACTAAAAGATAAAAAGTTCTCAAAAAAAGAACTATTATTTCTTTAATTGTAAAAGTTTATTTGTGGACTTACTGTTTTTCACGATATTATACTCCGAATTCGAAGACATTCGAAGAGCACAGAAAGTTTTTTAGAGTGATTTCTTGGAGCGGACTGTCTCTAACTTCGCAGCTACACGATTTAAATTTATAATCCTTTGCTATTTTTAGAAAATAATAATGCTTCGAGGTCAGAGACCATCAAAGAGCGAAGACTTCGTGGAGTGTGATGTCTCTGACTTCGGAGCTACTTAATTTAAAATTATCGTCCTTTATTATTTTAGAAAATAACAATGCTACGAGGTCGGACTTCATAAAAGAGCAAAGACTTCTGCGAGCTGGAGGTTTTTTTTAAGACCTCAGAAACTGGGGTTTAATAGCTGTTTTTTAATGTTTTATATATAATTGGGCCTCGTTTTTAAGTAGTGTTTTTTTACGAATTCTCATTTTATGAAATAAAAATACTTTTATTTCGCAAAATAGTAGTTACTTTTGCACCTGTTATCACGAATCCTGTAATAGGATAGCAACCTGCAGCAACGAGCAAGGTGCTAAAACGATAAGCCAAATTCTTTGGAAAAAATGTTGTTTTACATTCCCATTATTAGCTTTGTTTTTCGTCATAACTTTTAATTTTAAATTAATTGTATGACTAATTTTTCAAAAGAAACAGGAAATCCATTTGCGTTAATTCCGTTGTTTGTTTTTATTTTCACTTTTTTAGGAGCTGGAATTGTACTCAATGATTTTTATGCTTTTCCGTCTCCAGTAGCCGTTTTAATAGGTATTATCGCTGCGTTTTTTTTGTACAAATCATCAACTGATGACAAAGTGAAAACCTTAATTGCAGGTTGTGGCGAAAGCAAAATCATGACTATGTGCTTGATTTATCTACTTGCAGGAGCTTTTGCAGTCGTTAGTAAGGCTATGGGTGGCGTTGATGCTGTGGTAAGTCTGGGTATCAATACGATTGATGTGGCTTATTTTCCGTTGGGAATTTTCTTGATTGCCTCTTTTTTATCTACTGCTACGGGAACATCAGTTGGGGCGATTGTCGCCATTGGACCCATTGCTGTCTCACTTGCCGATAAAAGTGGCGCTTCATTACCATTAATTTCAGGCGCTTTATTAGGTGGTTCAATGCTTGGCGATAATTTGTCTATGATTTCAGATACTACCATAGCAGCGACACAATCATTAGGATGTGAATTAAAAGATAAATTTAAAATTAACTTGTTCATCGCATTTCCAGCTGCAGTACTTACCATTTTAGTTTTCTTTTATTTAGGATTAAATTCAGATATTGTTGCAGTAGCCATTGAAAAAAATGATCATTCTTGGATTGCTATTGTCCCTTATATTCTTGTTGTTATTTTAGCTGTTTCGGGTATCAATGTTTTTTCGACCCTTATTATCGGTACCGTATTGGCGGGGATTATTGGGTATGTTGGCGGTTCGTTTACAATAATCGAATTTACTCAAAAAATTTATGAGGGCTTTACTAGCATGACTGATATCTTTCTACTGTCCATGCTTACCGGCGGATTAGCCGCTATGGTTGATAAAGCTGGTGGAATTACGTATTTATTAGTTCAAATAAAAAAATTGATAAAAAGCAAGAAATCTGCACAAGCTGGAATTGGTGCTTTGGTAGGCTTCGCGAATTTGGCTATAGCCAATAACACAGTGTCGATAGTAATTGCAGGACCTATTGCAAAAGAAATAAATGATGAATATGACTTAAGTCCAAAAAAAACGGCAGCAATTCTAGATATTTTTTCGTGCATTGTACAAGGTATTTTACCGTACGGTGCACAAGTTTTACTCATTTTGAGTTTTGCTAATGGAAAATTAGATTTTGTTGATTTGATTAGCAATTCATGGTATCATTTATTTTTAGTGGGGTTCACATTAGTGGCGATTTATAGTTCGTTTTGGGATAGATTAGTTAACAGATTTGTTAGTATCTAAAAAAGAAATTTTATGACTTTGAGCTGCGAATGTTTCTGACTTCGCAGCTACTTAATTTTAAATTTATCGTCTTTTGCTATTTTTAGAAAGTAATAATACTTCGAGGTCAGAGACCATCGAAAATCGAGTTTTTTTATGCATACAGCGTAGAGTTTGAATGTCATCGACTTCGCAGTTTTCCTAAATCTATAAGAGAAACGTGGGCTGCTCTGCGAACGTCGCCGACTTCGCAGCAAAATAATTTTCCTCGATGAGCTGGAAACTGACAGCGTTATTTTAATTAAAAGATAAAGGGCTTCAAGGTCAGCCCCGCTAGCTATCGGGGATCGAAAAGCAAGACCATCGAAGAGCAATTACGTTTTTGCATGGACACTTCGGAGAGCTGGGCCTTCTAATCCTCTTCAAATTCTTTAAAATACTTTACGATAACTCCATAAGTGGACGGATAGGTAATAGGTTATCCCGATAATAATCGGGGACGAGCTGTTCAACAAAGGGTCTTTTACTCGTCTTTCAGACGCAACGAACCTTTTGTTGTTAGGAGCAGTGCTTTATGTGATACTACTTAAGTATTCTTCTGCCGTCATAATTGCTATTGTAGCGTTCTTAAAGTCTTTCCCATTTCGAGTTATAATAATTGAAGAATTAGATTGTACAGCAGTATAAAATTGAACAGCATCTTCAAAATCTTTGAAGCTCGAATTTAATCCTTTTTCAATAGTTTTTTCATCAACTTCACAAACTTCACATACTATTTTAAACTTTCGAAGTTTAGTTAAAACCGATTCAGAAGTTTCAAATTTATTTAAAACATAAGCTGTTGTTATGAATGAAAGAGGCGAGACAACCAAAGTGATTTTCTTTTGATCCGCCAAAGTTGCCACTTTGGCAATTGAATCAAAAGAAGGATCTCGTTCTCCTAACAAATCTAATATTACATTAGTATCTAAAAATAGTCGGATCGTTTGTGTTTTTGTTCTAAATAATCAGTACGATCTTTTTTATAATCATAATCAGCTGGAATTTTAATTCCTGAAGATAAGCTTTTTACAAAAGGAGAAATTTGCAAATCATTATTTGGTTTGTCTGAAGTTAAAGAATTAAGATAATTTTCTACCAATCTAGATAAGCTTAATTTCTTTTCAGAGGCGTATTGCTTAGCTTTTTCAATTACCTCTTGATTAAGTTTTAAAGTGAGTTTAGTATCCATATCTAACGTTTTATACGTACAAACATATGAGTTTTTGGACGTAATGCATCTACATTCTGATTTTTTTTGTAATTTCTCTTAACTTATAATACACACGAAACCAACCTTCGCTACTCTACCCCAAAATGGGTGTATACTTTGGAGTTTATTTCACATTATCTTATTCACAAATTTATTATTATTTTCTTGCCAATCATCAACCCTACTTCATATCAATAATCTCTTTTTCTAACTCCCTTCCAAAACCCCAATTTCCTCCTCACTCAAACCGTATAATTCATACACCGTCAAATCTAGTTCTCCTTCTAAAAGTGAAGTGTTGGCTATTTATGATTTATTAGAAAAAAAAAGGCTTCGAGGTCAGAGAGCGTTGAAGAGCTGGCATTTTCATTAAGACTTCAGATTTAAAAGTAGTTGATTACCCGAAATTTGTCTATATATTCTTTGCGATATGTGAGGTTCGACATTGGTCATAGATAGCAATAATATTAGCAAAAGATGTACTATTTGCAAGTTGTGACAATTTAGTTGTGTTTCAATTTGCGCTTTAGTATGGTGAGTGAACTGTTTGTTTTGTCTTGTTGCCAACGATTAATATATGAAAAGTAGGCGATTTCGGAGCACGGAACTTTCGATTAAGCACAAGGTTTGAAACGAGCGAAAACCTTTGGTTTTACTGCTATTTAGCCTATTTTTATATATATAGTTGTAAGGCGTTATTAATTCGGTCTTGAAATTCAATCTTATTATCAACGTGTAAGGCCAAAATCTTAAATTTCTTTCTGATTCCGTACAATCCAATTAAAGTTTCTTCTTCTTTTAAGCGGATTATGACATTATGGCTCTCTAATTCTCCCAAGAATGATAATTTTCGGGTTTCTTTATTTGTCTCAATATCTTTTGATGAAAGTTCTATCGATTCAATATTTTCTATATCGATAATGGACTCGGTCATAATCCCATAGCGAAGATAAAGTTTGTTATTTTCGATTGATATTGGTCTTTTAATCATTGATTTTAAAAATCCAAAAATTTGAATGCCAGAATAAATACTTAAAAAAGTGAAAATCCAAGCAACCGTATTGTTCCATTTTGTTAGTAAAATATGAAATGTAACCGTTTCGATAGCTACGATAAATATAATTGCAACCAATAATGTAATCGTTCCGCTGTCTTTATGATAAGTAAATTCATTGCTTTTCAATTTCCTTTTTTTCCAATAAATAAATCCATAATAAAAAACTGCAATTTCGGTCACAACTGGGATTACTGCAACTTTTGGAAGTATTTTATAGCAAGTGTTTTTTAAAGTTGTGAAAAAGTCGAACGATTCGTTTTTATTTAACTTATAGTCTTTTATTGCTTTACGAACGTTATAAATAACAAATGATAAAATTGATAATTCAACGATTGGAAGTACCCAAATTTTAAAAAGATTGAGATAATATTGATTTTCAGCTGGAAGTATAAGTGAACAAATTACAATACCAACAATCAGAAAAGGAACAACTGTTGTTTTTGGAATACTTGTTTTTCTGATTAGCAAAAAATATACTAAAGGTACAGTCAACAACAAATCAACTGTAATTCCAATTGATAAACTACTCGGATTTACACTAAAAATTGATGATTTCGCGATGAGTATCATTATTCCAATGATGAATAATGGTATTCCAAATATAATTAGGCTTTTCTGAATGTTAAATGTTTTATCCATTGTTTTTTTTAATGCCTTACGACGGTTTGCAGATTTGCGATGGCGGGGTTTTCACCACAAATGCTGATTTGAAATACTAAAGATTATTTACCCACAAAACTGTCTTTGAAACACGAATGCCCCGCTATTGCAAATGTGCAGTTATGCCCAGTTTTTCATTGTCCATTATTTTCTCTACCAAGTCACGAAATGTCTGAATGTCCCCCGCATGAATAGGTCGTCTGTAAACCCATTTGGGAAATATTTTGTCAACCCAATATTTAAATCTTCTTTCTGTTTCTAATTTTCCATATTCAAGTTTATCAAATGTCTTGATGCCTGTCAAAGTTACTTCTTCCATTAATGGAGAGAAGTTTTTGTTTATTTCTAGAAATTCTTCAATTTTCGTTGAAGGTCTTAAGTCGGTAACATCAACGCCTTTGCTTTTCAGATTTCGCTTTAACGTTAAAAATATTGCTGCCGATAAACATTCTGCACCAAGTCTTTTAACTGGTTTGATTATTTCCTTTTCAGCAACGGTCGACAGGAAGTCACAAAGGTCGCCAAGTGTTTGTTTGTCGTCTGGATTGAAAATTGTTTTCCATTTCTTTATTGGAACGTCAATTCTAAATTCTTGATTTAAAAATTCCGCACACTCGTCCCACGGTAGCAAGTCTTGAGCGTCACGTAACTCCCATATTTTTGTCTCTCGAGTCAAAATAAATGTCTCGTCTGCGATTGGGTCGAGTGGACTGCAAAGTCTATGTTGCTCCTTAAAAATTTCAAGAAGTTCGTCAGATGTGTAAAATATTTTCTCGTTCATTTCTGTCGTCTTAAAATTGGGCATAACTAATATATATACGCAAGTTTATACAACTTTTTCCACATTTCAAACATTCTGACACAATTTTTTCTTAGATATCAACAAACCCCCTTTTACCAACCATCTATTTTTTAACCTTCCTCAATAACCCCAATTTCTTCTTCATTCAAACCGTATAATTCATACACCATTAAATCTAGTTCTCGTTCTAAAAGTGATGTGGTAGCTATTTTTATTAGAAGATAAAAGACTTCGAGGTCAGCTCCGTTATCGGGGATTGAAGAGCTAGTGAATTAAACTTAGTGTAGATGGCAATTTATTCGTTATTCAATTTTAAGATTTCGTCTATAATGGTAGTAGATATTCGGAAATTAGTCAATACTAATTTATCGATTAAAGGCTTAACTTTTGCTATAATAGCCATTTGTTTTGCTTTATGTATTACTCCCAAAGCACCAGTTGTCTTAAATTTTAATTTTAGAGCCAATTTACGCGCTTTTAAATCATCCAATAATAAAAGAACATCTTCAAATTCTGCGGCTAAGGCTATTGCACTTGCTTCGCCACGGTCTACTTGTGTTTCCAGAAATTTTTGGTATTTTTCATCAGAAACTGATTGTACTATTATCTAATTTGGTAATCTTTCTCCGAACTCTTCAGCAATTTCAGGTGTAGTAATAAGTTCACCATAAACTTGCTTTAAGAGATTAAGTTCATTTATTTTATCAAAAATAATTAGAGTACTTGTGTCTGAAATTATTATTTTATGCATTTTCTATATCTGATTGTAAATCATCAAGTGAAGTGCTAAATACTGATACACCATATTTTCCAAGTATTTCTATGAATGCTCTTTTTGTAAGTCCAGCTATTTCTGCTGCTTGTCCCGCTGATAATTTAGCATCTTCATAAAGTTTCGACGCAATTATCATTGAAAAATCGTAATCTTTCAAATCAACACTATCAGGTATATTTACTTGAATTGTTCTCATAATTGTATTTTATTTTAAAGTTACAAAAATAGTAAACGCTATTTTCGATTTCTCATTTTTTTAACTTACCACTAACTTGTTTATATGTCTGAAAAACTCCATGTTATAGACCGTACTTTATATAAATATGTCCGAAAGCAGGCAGGCATTTTCGAATCGTAAATATATAAAATTATCGCTACTAATCGTAAAACGACCTTTAAATCACCTGTCTATTTCTAACTCCCTTCCACAACACCAATTTCTTCTTCACTCAAACCACATAATTCATATACCATCAAATCTAGTTCTCAATCTAAAAGTGAGGTGGAAGCTGTTTTTATTAGAAGATAAAACGTTTCGAGGTCAGCAACGATAGCTATCAGGAATTAAAGAGCAATCACGTTTTTTTATGGACACGTCGGAGATTGCTGTGCATGCTCGGACGTCAACTTAAATGTGCAAAGGTCATTCCGACCGTAGACACGTGGAGCGAATAAAAAAACGGTCAAATTACAATGAAAATTTTTGAAAACGGAGACATCATGTTTGATTGCTTGCTACCATTTTATTAAAATTGAGAATTAAAAAGAGTTTTTAAAAATTAAAGATTATTTGACTCAATGATTATTTACTACTTTTGTATAATTAAATACTATTATAAAAGATTTTACAACTGCACTTATGAATTTAGAACCTAACGATTTTATTACAATTAGCAATGTTGAATACAACTTACAAAGTTTAGAAGCATTGGCATGGAAAAAATTACTTAACGGTGCTGTTAAGAAAAAAAACGGCTTTCGTAACATGTGTGTTGGCACTATCGGTGAAGACAATGACGCTTCTTTGCGGATAGTAGTTAACAGAAAGGTAGATGAAACAAAAAAAATAATTTACTTTTATACAGACAATCGCTCCCGAAAATTTTATGATTTACAAAAAGATAATCGTATTTCGTTGTTATTTTATGATGCGCGACAAAAGGTTCAAATAGTAGTCAAAGCACATACTACATTGCATACCGATAATTTATTATCTAACGATAAATGGAAAGCTACAAGTGCTCAGGCTCGATTAGGTTATATGACCCTTTTACCACCAAATACCAAATCAATAACCACTACGTTAGGTTATGAAAATCGATTTTCTGATGTCAAACCAACGGATGCGGAAAGTGATCTGTATAAAAATAATTTTTCAGTAATCGCTTGTGAAGTTTACGCCCTCGAATTTCTTTATTTAGATTACCTTGGAAACCGCAAAGCAAATTTTAATTATAAAAACGGCGCTTTAACAGATTGTTATTGGGCTGTTCCTTAATGCTTTAAAGTTTTTTTAATCAAGACT
>Ga0105050_10008515_pt1 | contig 11810 bp, 8 predicted proteins | sample FRY01_FD_78088 | JGI IMG/M metagenome (GOLD analysis project Ga0105050, IMG submission 78088) | Freshwater microbial communities from Lake Fryxell liftoff mats and glacier meltwater in Antarctica - FRY-01 | ecosystem: Environmental > Aquatic > Freshwater > Ice > Glacier meltwater ... | reverse complement strand
GAGATTGCGTGTTTCTCGAGTTCATCTTAAGAAATCCTTGCTGGGGGGGGGAACACAGCCTGGGCGCACCGGGCGGCATTCGGATTCTCAAGTTAGATCGGAAGCTACCTGATCAGAACTTTGCTTAAAATCGGAAAATCTTCTGTAATTGGAAGGGTTTACTGGAAGTCCTTTCTTTCTTTTCTTTGCCTAAGTTACCACCGTTGTCTTTGGTTTTAGGCTTTGAAAAAGTTCCGCTGGCGGGAATGATGCCAATTCTGCGGCAAAAATGGTGTTTCTGGAGTATCGTTGTTCGATTTTTGCTGTTCAAATGTGAAACGTGCAAGTGGGTAAAACACAGGTGAAAACCTGGGCCGGGCGACCTAATTTTTATGCCGCTTTGATTAGCTGGCACTTTTGCTGAAACAAGGAAAGTTGAATGTTATATAAGGCAGTTCGATTATCGAATGCAAACGGACTTGGGTTAACTGGGTTCTTGACCGCGTTGGCAACGGTAGCACTATCATGCGCATCGCCGGCAACCGTCGGGGCCCAAGAAGGTAGCATCGGCGACCAGCCGCCTGCAGGGCAGCAACCGTTAGAACAGCGACCGTTAGAACAGCAACCGTTAGGGGAACAAGGCCAAGCCAACGGTTTGACGAACAAGGCAAGCTACATTATCGGTCGTCAAATTATGACCGATTTTATGCGAGATCAAGTTGAGATGGATCTAACAGCATTGATTCGGGGCATGACTGACGCGGCTGCGGGCAAAGAATCTCCGATGACGCAGCCGGAGATTCAAGCCGTAATGCAAGCGTTCACTAAGCAGTTGCAGGAGAAGCAACAGAAGATGATGCAAGAGATGGCCGACCGAAATTTGGCGGAAGGTCAGGCATTTTTAAAGGAAAACTCGTTGAAGCCAGGCGTTAAGCAATTGGAAAATGGCGTTCAATACACCGTGATTGCCTCTGGAAACGGCCCAAGTCCTACCGAAGCTGACACCGTTACGGTGCACTACACAGGATCATTGATTGACGGAACCGTTTTTGATTCCTCGGTCCAACGAGGTGAACCAGCGACATTTGGTTTGAATCAAGTGATCGAAGGATGGACAAAGACGATTCCACGAATGAAAGTTGGCGACAAGTGGAAGGTGGTCATTCCATCGAGCTTGGCGTATCGCGAATCTGGCAAGCCACCAGTGATTGAACCCAACAAAACATTGATTTTTGAAATCGAATTGTTGGCAATTCCAGCCCAATAGTCGCCTTGAGCGAACGGTGAGGTTTGGTTTGGGACTGGCTGTTGATAGCATTTGCTGACTTATGTCTTAATAATCGAATCCCTGCATACTGGTTTCAGTAGCAGGGATTTTTTTTTTCGAAGCGGTCAACCGGACAATCAAAGCGAGTTGAAAAAATCCTGTTCTGCATTGGCAGGGCAAGTTCTTAGTGCCGATTAAAAGAAAAAGATCCGCAAGTGACCTTCTGCAATGGCAAAGATCTTTTTACGACCACCCGACTGCGGGCTGCTGAGAAATTTCAGGGCCACTTCGTGCGGTAGGAATTCAAGTTAGAATGATCCTCGAGACTGTTCGAAGGTGGACTTTTGAATTAGCGAAGGAAGAGGGTTCTGGCTTCGCTAATTTTGTTAAGTTTGCTGGCTTGGTTCTGTGTCCTCAAGTTTTGGAATTCCGTTGTTTCGTTTGATCAATTTCCTGTTGAATCGCATTCCTTGGCAGCGCCGTTGGAGTCAAAATTTTTGGGGTAACGCCACGGAGGTCCTATTTGACAGCCTACTGACCATGATTGGCGTTGTGGTGTTCGTTTGGGGATTGGTAGGACAGTGGCAAAGCTGGCCAGGTTATGTGCCGATGAATCTTTCGCATTGGATGGTTAGAACGGTACTGTGCGGTGGTTTGGTTAGCATCGGCAGCTTCCGTCTGGCTCGGATGCTACTGGTGCATACAGGGTCGGCAGAACAAAGAAACAGTTTGCTTCAAAATGCGTTTGACCTTGATTACTTGCTTCCTAGTGACCGATTGAACGAGCACCATCCGTCGGTCCCGGTCTGGAATCGCGAGGTCCTAAGTGCCGGCAGCAAACTGCGATATCGATTGAAATCAGTCCGGCAATCCAGTTCCAAGCTGATTGGCTTGATAAGCTTCACCCTTCTAATGGTGATCGTATCCACGGTGATGGTCGGGGTAATTTGGGGCGACTGGAGATTCGGCCAACTGGATCGAATGGTCTTAATGGTCGGTTTGTTGCTGGCGATGCTCGGCTTGACGTTTTGGTTAACTTGGCAAACGGCAAAAGGTCTGGTTAGGCAAGTGCGATTGGGGCCGACGCTATTGGAACTTTCTCAGCATCCGATTCGCCCTGGCGAAAGTTGCCAGGTTTTTTTGCGTCAAAAAGGAGATATCCGTTTGGATTGCCTTATTGTACTGCTAGAATGCCGCGAGGAAGCTACGTATCAACAAGGCACAGACGTTTGCACCAAGCGTGCGGTCGTCTTTAGTGATACCTTGGTTGAATCGAAAAATGTTTCCTTGTCCCAGGGCAGTTTCGAGCAGCTAATTGTTTTTCAACTGCCTGAAGAAGTCATGCACAGTTTTACTGCGAACAATAACCAGGTGACATGGCGAATTGTCGTAAGTGGAGTTAAGGCCGGATGTCCAGAATTCAATCGCGAGTTTCCGATTATCGTATTACCGCCGTCTCCAAACCCACCGTCAATGGCGCGGTAACGCCCCAGGTAATTATCAAGTTGGTCGCGCCCAAGCGGGCCCCTGAACCCAGTCAGTCTAGTTTTGGAATTAATCCGGCTAGTTTTGGAATCAACAAGACTAGTCGTCTGAATCGACGTAGCGGATCGGCCTATGATCCAAATCTTGGCCCAGCCTTGGCTCCTGGCGATGTGATTGAATGCCAATATCGCTTGCTGGATTTTGATTTGTTGGAGAATTTGAATTCCAATCAATCGGCAAAACGTCCGCCGCGAAGGTTGTTTGGTGTTTTGGAACAGGATTTGGCTGGGACTGAAACCGAATCACGCGCCTTTGAAATTCCCAAAGGGAAGAGAAGACGAAATCAGACAGTCCAGAATGAGACCTCCCTTAAGATTAAAGCGATTGAAAATTCAGTGCTGTGGCAAACGGCAGGACGAGGCGACACCGATTTTGGTGTGCACTTTTTTGAACGCCGAAAAGTTCAGCGGAACGATGGGCAATTACTTTATCAACCGTATCTTTTTCGAACGGTCTGCCCAAACAGTCCTTTGACGTTTGCTGGGCAATTGATTTCGATCGGATGGATGGTGCGAGTACGAGTGTTTTTGGATCGCGGCGATTGTATGACGTTCGAGCAGAATTTTCGCCTGTCAGTTTAAGCAGTGCCAATCTAAGCAGCGCCAAGTTAAGCAGTGCCAATCTAAGCAGCGCCAAGTTAAGCAGCGCCAAGTTAAGCAAAGGTGTTTTCTGGCTTCCGCGGCGAATTTCTTCCCCGGGGCAGACGGGGTCGGGCTTGAACTGTAGTCGATTACTGGTGGGCAGTTTCCCAGAGCAAGATTTATTGATCTTCTTGGTGGAATGCTGGGCCAAGAAGTGGTCAGGGCGGGTACCCGAAACGTTCCAGAATTTCCGAAAACCGATCGCTCCGAATTTTTATAGTATCGGGTTTTAGTTGATTGCGATGATCGCCCGGCGTTATGCGTCGTTTGTGTTTCATTGCTTCGGAACGGACTTTGAATTCGTTTCGGTAACGCCAACCCAGTTTCAAACGCTACCATGCCAGAAACCGGCAGCCGAACGGCCGGACAACCTTGTAGGCCCACTTAGGAAAGTTTGTGACCATCTCGTTGTACGTCACAATTGAAGTGTACTGTGGATAATGGGGTAGATCCAGAAGTGGTTGATCTCTCTTTTCGAGCGGTTGTTTGCTAGATCTATTTTGACCGATCACCAATTCATCAACGGACATGTTTTGGATTGCAGGTCGCCTAGATTCCAGTTGATTTTCCTTTACTGGGTGAATCCAGCCAAACGGATAGCATTCAGAAACTAGGATATTTCTGGGGTCACGGAGTTCCAAAATTTTGTAGTGTTCGGCTTCCGTGGGAAGTGTTTTCTTTTGTAATGAAAACGTGCGAATTGGACAGCCGCAGAAATTCTCGTTTTCAGTGGCTTGTGTTTTCGCGGTTAAATTTTAGAAATTTATTGGCGGTTTGGCTGCATATTTTTGGAAAAAAAAGTGCGGCACTTTTATCAAAGCGGGCTGAGGCGAAGTGTTGGGAAATTAAATTCCATCCAGCTGAAAATAGAAATTTGGCAATGGTTGAGTCAAAGCCGAATACATAACGTCGCTTCTGACGAGGGAATCAGCGAAGGTCCCAGTTGAAAATCGCTTGGAATTCAATATTTTCAATCGGCATCAGAACTAGAACGAGATTTAGTCCCAAGAATCTACAGCCGCGCAAATAAAATGTTGCGATAGAAATGACGATCACTTTTAGCCGCTTAGGAGACCGGTGGAATTCGTACTGCCAGAGAAGTGGATGCATTTTGGGAAGCAATGGGCGAAATCAATCCAACGGCTGAATTTGGCGACCGAGTTCAAGGATTTGTTCGGCGACAGGCAAGTTTTCAAAATCCGATTCCACTTCCAGGATGCGGCTTTCGTCCATATTACGGAACCACGTCTCTTGGCCTCTTGCGAATCGCCGCGTCCGTATTTTGACCAGGTCGATGGTTTCTTCCAGCGTCAATTTACCATCCAGATGGCTGATGACTTCCTTGTAGCCCACCGCCTGTATTGCCGAACGACTTAGCGATTGGTGCCGACTTAAAAGGCCTTCCACTTCGGCGACCAGGCCTTGATCGAACATCACTTGGACTCGATCTTCAATTCGTTTGTGAAGTTGTGGCCGAGGCAGGTGCAACCAAAATACGCGACATTGTTCAGGCTTCATCGATCGTTCGAATTCGCGTTGTAAATGGCTGATCGGTTGGCCAGTGACGTGCAGAACCTCTAATGCTCGGATGATCCTGCGGGAATCGTTTGGATGCAATTTGTCTGCGGAGAGGGGATCAACTAGTTGCAAACGATGATGCAACGCTTCTTGGCCCACCTCTTCGACTTCATTCTCGATCTGAGCTCGAAAATCCCAGTCAGCCGGTGGACCTTCAAAAATTCCTTTGATCAAAGCTTGTAAATAGAGGGCCGTGCCGCCGACAAACAAAACCGTTTTGCCTCGGCTTTCAATCTCTTGAATCGTGCGCACCGCCGCAGCACGATATTGAGAAACGCTGTAACTTTGGGTTGGTTGCAGGATGTCGATCAAATGATGAGGGACTTGGTTCCGTAGCTCCAAACTGGGCTTCGCCGTTCCCAGATCCATCTCTTGGTAGATTGCCATCGAATCGAGTGAAATGATTTCGGCGTTCAATTTGTCAGCCAGTACGACCGCCAGGGTCGATTTGCCGCTGGCGGTAGCGCCCGTCAAAAACCAACAGTTTCGAATGGTACGTAAGTCATCGTTTGAATTCATCATCGTCTGGTGGACCGGTATGAGGTTTACTGGCTATGAAGGCTAGCCGAAGAGCCGCAAGATCAAAGGAATGGTTAGCTTACTTGATTTCGTTTTCTTTTCACCGGTGGTTGGTGGTTCAATCGTTAAGTTCTGGCCAAAGCGTTTGGTATTCCACCGCGTTACATTGTCAACCACGGTAAGATTTCCTAACATAGCAGGCCTGCCCAGCTCCTGCCAATAAAGCCAAAATTCACAGGCGAAGGTGACCTTGTTTTGTGGATTTTGGACTGCGACGAGTGGAGCGAATGGCACAAGGCCCAAGCTAACGTTCGACCCATCTAAGCGCAAACAACGCAGAAAAGGCCGAAGGAACCCAAGCCGGGATTGTTTGGGAACGACGATGAATGTTCTGAAACACACTCTATTTTGATTTTGAAGCCTATTTTGATTTTGAAACGGACCATGGAAAAACCTTCGTCAGAAAATGTTTCGGCTCTAAAGCAGACGTTAGGCAAGCACTTGCCAGAACTGGCTGCTCAGAGCCAGGCGGTACCTGTTTCGGGTTCGCCCATTTTGCAGCAATTGATGTCGACCATCGTCCAGCGGCGCGAAAATCCCAGTGAAACCTCCTACACAAGTCGTTTGCTGCTTGGAGGCGATGCAAAAATTGGCGAAAAAATTACGGAAGAAGCAGCCGAAGTTGTGGACGCAGCAACTAAATTGACCCTTCGCAATTCTGGTGCTGACTGTGGTCATTTATCGGAAAAAGAGGGGCAGCGGCCACACTTGATTTACGAGTCCGCGGATCTGTTGTATCACCTGTGGGTGATTCTGGCGCATCACGGTGTCCAAGTTCAGGAAGTTGAAGAAGAACTGGCTCGTCGATTTGGTATTTCTGGTTTGGACGAAAAGGCTTCCCGAGATGCATCGCCTGAAGGCTGAACTGGCCATACATTGGCCATATCTTGGCCATATCTTGGCCAGGGCGGACCGATGTGCTGTTTTATTTACGACTATTATTACCGTTGGTGAACGGAAAGTATGGAAATGGAAAATTTACGTCTGGGCATTCCAAGTAAAGGTCGCTTGAGCGAACTGTCGGAACAATTATTGAATGAAGCGGGTATCAAATTTCGCCGAACTAACCGCAGTTTGTTCGCAAAAGTCAAAGATATGCCGCTGGAAATCACCTTTCTGCGAACCGCTGACATCCCAATTTTGTGCACTGAAGGTGCGATCAACATGGGGATTACCGGAAGCGACCTGATCGCTGAAGCCCGTGTGGATACTGTGACGCGATTGAGTTTTGGCGAGGGAAAGTGTCGCTTGTCGGTCTGTGTTCCAGAGGACAGCCCAATTACCAACCCTAAAGAAATGGATGGATGTCGAATTGCAACCAGTTTTCCAAACGTGACTGAGGATTACTTTCGGTCGCTTGGGTGCCAGGTTCATGTTGTGAAACTGTCTGGCAGTGTCGAAGTGATGATTTCGCTGGGCGTGGCGGATGCAATCGTTGATTTGGTGGAAACGGGAAGTACCCTGGCCGCCAATCGTTTGCGAATTCTCAGCGATATTGGTTCCTATGAGACCGTGTTGATTGAAAGTAAATCGAATCCTCATGCCGAACTTTCCAATCGAATCGTGCGCCGGTTGGAAGGCGTAGTGATCGCTCGTGGTTATTCGTTGATCGAATTCAATATCGAACGGGTCAAACTGTCGCAGGCTCACCAAATTGCTCCTGGTTTTAATTCGCCGACAATCAATCCATTGGAAGACGCCCTGTGGTGTGCCGTTCGGGTGATGGTGAAACGGTCCAATGTGATCAATGTGATGGAACAACTAGAAGCGATTGGTGCCTCAGCGATTCTTGAGACTCAGATAGCCAATTGCCGCTTGTAGTTCGGGAAGCATAAAGGGCTTTCGTAGGAAAAGCGTCTGGCCCATTAAGTTCCAGTTCGCGGGCGTGACCGTTTGCATGCCGAACGTCGACATGGACTGGATTTCCAAGAAACCGCTGATTGCAATGCAACCGCCATCCAATTGGGCACGCTGTTTCCAGAACGATTCGGCGGTCACCGAGGGCTGATCCAAGTCCCAAACCCAAACACAGGGTTGGGTAGGATCTGGAACTTCAGCACCAGTTGGAATAGGACCAATTTTGGACGATTTTTCGGGGGACTCGCTAATGGGTTGCGAGCCGATTTTCCAGCCCAAACCAAGGCAAGCTTCTTCGATTGCTTCTTGGACTCGATACTCGCGTGCCAGTACATGCACCACGAGTTCATCGCGTGATGGAAGCGTCTTTTCAGCTTCGATACCAGTTCTGGTTGGGCTAGGAATCTGTGATTTGCCAGCAACGGGAATCGTGCCTTGGGTCAAACGTTGGTTGATGCTGGTCGTTAATGGCCCATCCCAAAGCGTGCCAACCCCAGCAAAAAATTGTTCACCAAAGACCATCAATTGAAGAGGCCAACTTGTCCAAGGTACATTGATCGCGCCCGGCCAAAGTTTTCCTGATCGCCAACTTCCTGCGGACCAAGGACCGTAAACCGTTAGGATTCTGGCAAGCGGCCAAAGACGTTGGGTTGCTTGGTAGGTCGCGTGGTCAAATACCGTATTCTCGTTCTCGGGGAATACAATCACATCAAAGTCGATCAAGTCGGAATCGTTTGATGATTCACCGGACTGGATTTTGGTGGTCTTGGGCAAATGGGGCGTTTTGCCAGAGGAACGTTCTTTAATTTCGTCTGGCGAAAGTTGAATGATCTGAAGTTGATTTTCCGCTAGATCCCACGGCCAGGCGTGGCTTATATGATCGATGACCCACCGGGCCGGCCAGTCATGACGCCAAAGTGTAAAAGTCGCCCGGGCCGGTACGCGTGGATCTTCTCCCAGCGTCTGAGAATCAGTCTGGCGTTCTGGTTTGCGGTCGAGTTTAATTCTAGCGGTACCAGCGGCCGCCGGTTTTGTACCTGGCGGCAGTTTCTTGGGATCGACGATTAACAAACGCAATGTCTGCATTGATGGTTTGGTACTCAAAGGCGAACAGTAATCAGCGTAGATGAAGTTGGATTTTCGAATTTACGTTAGATTCATCCTACGGGCAGGTTATTCCGTTTGCGGAATGGAAACAGGGAACGGCAGTCTATCAACATCGGCCTGCGACGCTTGCTTTCACCGCTCTAGGGCAACTCGGATTCTGCTGCTGCAATCGTCTCCCATATTTCTTGAGGCGAATCTGATTCGCGAATCGTGGTCATCACGTCCACGGATTGAATGATTCGCGAGAACCGAGCCAGTGCCTGTAGATGCCCGCTGTCCTCGCAAGACGCCAGGAGGACGAACACATCAGTCAATTGGCCTCGGGGACCACCGAACGGAATTCCTTGCGGTGTTACGCCCAACAAAATGAAAGGATCACCGATCAACGAAGCCTGAGGGCGACGCGGGTGCATCAGTGCCATGCCGTTTTCTAATGCAGTCGAATGCATTTCCTCACGTTCGGCGATTAGTTCTGCCATGCGGGCTTCGTCCCACAAGAGTCCCAGCTGGCTGGCTTGGAAACAAATTTCGCGAATCACCGACCCTTTGGTGCGAGCATTGAGTGGCTTAATGATATGCTGGACCTTAAGCATACTTGACACCATGGTTTGAGCCGATGGAGTGCTACTGGCCTGTCGGCTAAGCGATACTTCCATTTTTTCCAGCTCATCGGCATCGGCCAATCCGATTTCATTTTCCAACCATTTGTTGACTTCATGAACTGAAAAACGCCATTCCCCGCCCACGCGGCGTCCAGGGATTCTCTGGCGTTTGACCAACTTTTCAATCTTAGCCAAGTCTAAATGCAAGTATCTTGCCAGTCCTGGCATATCGAATTCTTCGCTGGACATTACTTGCAAACCTTCAGAAAAACGGCAGCGATTAAAGTCAAAAAAACAAGCAAAATGGGCTTGTAGATTCCTCACTTTACCATAAACCGTGTTTCCCGCTAGCAAGCTATTTTCGAATAAGACGTTTCGACTTGACGATGAAAATCAAATGGTGACAATCCGTCTTTATTGACATGGTTTCCAAGGTTTTTCGGAACTCTTGGTGGCTGTCAGAAACGAACAGAAGTTGGATCACGATGATCGATTTTGTTCAAGGATGAAAATGGCAAGTCAAGGATGACTTGTGGGTGAATGGATTCGCATGATGGTTCTTTGAACCGTCCTGGCAAGGAGGCCAGATTAGCATGCCCAAGCTCTCTGTTTCGCAGCAAGGTGTTAGTCTAAAAGCAATTCTTCCGGAGGGTCGCTTCGTCGGTGCGGATGATATTTGGATTCGTTCTTGCTGTGGAAAGTGGGATGAGTGCCAAGAGGGTGATCTTTTCGTTGCATTGATCGACGCCGATACCGACGGTCACTTGTTTGTTCAGGACGCTGCGAATTCTGGTGCCCAGTCAATTCTCGGTGAACGTCTAACGACTTCTTCACTTCCACAGTGCATCGTGCCAGATTCTCGGCAGGCATACGCAAGAATCTGTCAAGCGTTGGCTGGCAAGCCCTCCAGCTACTTGGCGACCGTTGGAATCACGGGCAGTCATGGAAAAACCAGCGTCAGTTACCTGGTGGACAGCATACTTTCTTCTGCGGCCCTTCGCGTTGGTCGATTTGATTCAGACCTCTGTGCGGTGTCGGGACGTTCACTAAGTCAAACGGAAACTACGTGGACGCCACCACAAATCGCATTTACGATGGCCAGGTTTGTCCTAGAAGATTGTTCGCATGCTGTTATCGAAGCACCCAGCGAATTCTTGGCCACGCACAATTTTGCAGGGCTTGAGTTAGATGTCGCTGTGTTGACAAATATTCGGCGACAACACTTAGATTTGCATTTGTCAGTTGAGAACTATCGCCGAGTCAAGGCTCGATTGCTGGGCCTGTTAAAGTTAAAGGGCGTTGCCGTGATCAATGCCGATGATCCAGTGTGTCACTATTTGATCGATGAAATAAAAGCGCCGACGCTAACGTATGCTATCCACCAAGATGCGAACGTCAAAGGTCGCCTACTGGAATCGGCATGGGGTGAGCAAACATTCTTGATCTCTGCTGGAACCGAATCGGTGGTAATCCGTAGTTCGATCATTGGAAAGCAACATGTTTACAACTGCCTAGCTGCCACCGCCACCTGTTTGAGTTTGGGATTGGATCTAACGTCAATCGCCAAAGGCATTGAAAACTGTCAATTGATTCCTGGTCGTATGCAAACGATCAATTGTGGGCAGTCATTTGGAGTGTTGGTTGATTCAGCCGAAAATTCCGAGCAATTAGCCACGGTTTTGAACACGGTGAAATACGCTGCCACTGGTCGAGTGTTTTGTGTTTGTTCTTACGATGAGAATCAATCGGCCCAGCAGCGTTATCATTTGGGTCGGATTGCTGAACGTCATTCACACATGGCCGTCATTACCGGCCCTAGTCCAGTAAGTGAATTGGATTACGAACCTTCCCACCAGATTTTGGATGGGTTTAAAAATGTCTGCCGTGCTCAAGTGATTCCTGACCGAATCAAGGCGATTGAATGGGCACTAGGTCAAGCAAAGCCTGGTGATGTGGTGGTGGTCACAGGGCGAGGATCCCGAGCGATTGCAACGGTCGACCAATCTCGATGGGCCGTGACAGACGCCGAGGTCTGCAAGGCTTGGTTGTACGAAAACGTCCAGGAAGAAGCACCGATAGTGGTGCCTGGCAATGACATTTTTAACATTGATGACTATCGCAATTAGCTATTTCGGGCTTCCCAATTTGCCAACGCTTATTGGACGGGGCAAAAGGGACGGGGCAAAATAGACGTCCGTTCGCAAGGTGGCACTGACCTAAACTTCCTGACCTAAACTTCCTGACCTAAACTTCCTGACCTAAACTTCCTGACCTAAACTTCCTGACCTAAACTTCCTGACCTAAACTTCCTGACCTAAGCTTCTTGGCCTACGCTTTGAAAGATTGCAACGATCGTGTAGGTTGCCACCAATGCAGCCTGAAAACGATTCCAGGCATGGGAATAAAAAACCACCAATCGTCTGACGATTGGTGGTTTTTTTAGACTTGCATCGTTGGCCTGGGAAAATCAAAATTCTGGTTGCACGACTTCTCCACCAGCAAACGTCAGCAACGCTCGTAAGACTTTCGGATCGACCGTGGATGGCATCGTGTGTACCGAGCCATCAGCAAACGCGACCGGCACTAGTTTTCGGCCTTCGGCAGTTAAGCCTTTGAGTGGGTTTTGTAGATCGTAATGCCAGTCATCGGGTTTCG
>Ga0105050_10008513_pt1 | contig 11811 bp, 11 predicted proteins | sample FRY01_FD_78088 | JGI IMG/M metagenome (GOLD analysis project Ga0105050, IMG submission 78088) | Freshwater microbial communities from Lake Fryxell liftoff mats and glacier meltwater in Antarctica - FRY-01 | ecosystem: Environmental > Aquatic > Freshwater > Ice > Glacier meltwater ... | reverse complement strand
GGCGACGTGTGGCTGCTGGGTGGCCACCGTGTGTTGTGCGGTGACTCGACCGATGCCCAGTGCTACGCGCAGTTACTTGGCGAGGACAACGTGAACATGGTTTTCATGGACCCGCCCTACAACGTCGATTACGCCAACAGCGCCAAAGACAAGATGCGCGGCAAAGATCGACCGATCCTCAACGACAACTTGGGCGCCGGGTTTTACGACTTTCTGCTGGCTGCGCTGACACCGACAGTGGCACGCTGTGAGGGTGCCATCTACATTGCCATGTCGTCCAGCGAACTGGACGTGCTGCAGAAGGCTTTTCGAGATGCCGGTGGCAAGTGGTCGACTTTTATCATCTGGGCCAAGAACACATTCACCATGGGGCGCTCTGACTATCAGCGCCAGTACGAGCCCATTCTTTATGGCTGGGCCGAGGGTGGGAAGCACCACTGGTGCGGCGACCGCGACCAGAGTGATGTCTGGCAGATCAAGAAGCCCCACAAGAACGATTTGCACCCGACCATGAAACCGGTTGAACTGGTGGAGCGTGCCATTCGCAACTCCAGCAAGCCCGGGGACACGGTGATGGATCCCTTTGGCGGTTCCGGCACCACCGTGATCGCTGCCGAGAAAACCCAGCGTCTGGCGCGCATGATGGAACTCGACCCAACATATGTGGACGTGATCGTGCGCCGCTGGCAAGACTTCACAGGCAAGCAGGCCACCCTTGAATCTACCGGCGAGCCGTTTGACGCCATCGCCGTCGCCATCGCATGACCACCGAAACCGCCCGAGCCTTTTACGGTCGCCAAGGCTGGAACCCCGGCTATGGCCACCGGATGAAAAACCAAGGCCGCCTGGTCGTGGTGGTGGTAGACGGCAAAGAGCGTATTGACATTGAGGCCAGCCAGGCCCGGTATGAGGCGACCAAAGACCCGGCCAAAGGCTACATGGCAGGCGTCAACGCCCAGCAGCGCGCCGTGCACCGGGGCACAGCCACACCGCCCCCGCTGCCCGAGGCGGCAGACAAGGCCCCGCCAGGCGGCGGCTTTAGCCAAAACGCCACCTACATGCAGGCCAAGACGGCCGCGCAGGTGTATGACGCCAAAAATGCCCAGCTGGAATATGAGGAACGGTCGGGCAAGCAGATCCGTGTGGACGCTGTCAAGGCCGAGCTTGGCCCCCGCCTGGCCACCGCGCGCGAAAGCCTGCTGCAACTTTCCTCCCGACTGACGCCGCTGCTGGCCGCTGAGTCTGACCCGGCCGTCGTCAAGACCATGCTAGACGCTGAAATTCACCAGGCGCTTTCGCAGCTAGCCGGTTCAATGGCCCGCATCGGCGTGCCCGCGCAGGAGGTTGAATGACCGCCCGCGACGCCTTAAGCGATCAACTGCGCGCCGCCGAGCTGATCGACGGCCTCTTCAGAAAATACCTGACCCCACCCCCCCGCATCGACACCGCCGCCTGGGCGCAAACCTACCGCCACATTGCCAAAGGCCCTGAGCGTGGGCCGTGGCGTAATGAGCGCACGCCGTACCTGGTCGAGCCGATGCAATGCGCGTCCAGCCACAGTTTGTTTGAGCGGGTCGTGCTTTGGTTTGCCACGCAAATGGGCAAGTCGGAGGTGCTTTACAACTCGGTCATGCAGCGCATCCACACCGATCCGCAGGACATGATGATGGTGCAGCCCACGCTGCAAGACGCGCAGGACCACAGCGCGCAGCGTTTTTTGCCCACCATCATGCAAACGCCTGCCATGCTGGGCAAGGTGGCGGTGCGTAAAAGCCGTGACGAGTCCACTAGTTGGCGCAGCCGGTCGATTCAAGGCGGCTTCACCGTGTTTTTTGCGGGTGCCAACAGCGCCGCGTCCCTTGCGTCCAAGCCGCTCGGCTTTGCGGTGGCTGACGAGGTCGACAAGTGGCCCGCCGACGTTGACAACGAAGGCCCGCCGCTTGGCCTGCTTGAAGAGCGTATGAGCAACTTCAACAGCCGCAAGCTGATCATTGCCAGCACCTGCAGCATCAAGGGCGCCAGCATCATCGAGTCTGAATACCTGGCCAGCGACCAGCGCAAATACCATGTGCCCTGCCCACACTGTGGCGAGGCACAGGTGTTGCTGTGGGGAGCCAAAACAGACTGGGGCATCAAGTGGCTGAAGGACGCCGGCGGCAAAGCCCGGCCTGAAACGGCGGTGTATATCTGCCGCCATTGTGGCGGCGCGATTGAAGAGCACGCCAAAAAAGACATGCTGGCACAGGGCCTGTGGGTGCCTGAAGCGCCCGGCGCCAGCCTGGGCAAGCGCGCCGGTTTCTGGATCAACAAAATTTACAGCCCGCTGGGCTGGAAGGGCTGGCCCGCCCTTGTCGAAGAATGGGAGGCCACGCAGGTTGAGCGCATCAAAGGCAACAGCGCGCCGCTTAAAAAGTTTTTGAACAGCTCCCTGGCTGAGACGTGGGAAGAAACCGGCACCGGCGCAGACAGCCGCGCCCTGGCCACCCGCGCCGAGCCGTATGAGCTGGGCGTGGTACAGCGCGGCGGCTTGATGTTAACCATGGGCGTAGACACCCAGCCCGACCGGCTTGAGGCCTGCGTCTGGGCCTTTGGCCGGGGTGAAGAAAGCTGGCTCGTAGCCCGCCACATCATTTACGGTGACCCCAATCTTGACGAAAACACCGAGGCCAGCCCGTGGACCCGCCTGACCGAGATCCGCCGCACCCCGTTGCTCAACCACGCCGGCGCGCAAATGCTGATTGAAGCCACTGGCATCGACACCGGCGGGCACAACGCCAACGCCGTTTACGCATACTGCCGCAACCATGCGCACGCCAACGTGCTGGCCCTCAAGGGCGCCAGCACCTACGGCAAGCCCGTCATCGGCAAGCCCAGCATGATCGACGTCACCTGGCGTGGCAAGACAGCCGCCCGCAGTCTGAAGCTATGGGTGGTCGGTACCGACACGGCCAAGCACCTGCTGTATGGCCGCATGCGCGTCACGCAAGTCGGCCCCGGCTACGTGCACGTGCCTGGCTCACTCAAAACCACCGACGAGTTTGAGCAGATGACAGCCGCCCGCCTGCTGCCCGTGGTGGTGAAAGGCAAGGCCAGCATGCGCTGGGTAACGCCGCACGGCAAGCGTGAAGAAGGCGGCGACGCCATGGTCTACGCCTACGCAGCGGCTTGCTTTTTGGGCATCCAAACCTACCGCGAGCCCGGCTGGGCCCGGCGTGAGCTGAAGTATGCCCCGCGCGAGCCTAGCCCAGCAGATACGGGCGCAAACAGCAATAAAAACGATAGCGCAGACAAACCCGTACCCAGCAAACCAAACCCATTGCTGCAGCGCCCCCGCCGCAGCGCAACTGCGAGCACGTCATGGTAATAAAAACAGCCACGCCAATCACCACGCTGCACAATCTCAGCAGTAAGCCCGTCACCGCCTGGGAGCCCGTGTGTGACGACCTGGTGGGCGACATCCTGGCCCGGGTCATTGAGCTGGCCCCGGCCTTCAGTGCCGCGCTGGCCGCGCAGGTTGAAAAAGAAACCCGCGACAAGTGGGGCGGTGACCGGGTTTATGTGCAGCGCCATGGCAGCACGCTCAGCGCCCGCAACGCCGCCATCCGGCGGGATTTTCAGGCGGGCGAGCGCGTGTTTTTGCTGATGCGCAGGTACAGACTAAGCGCACCGCGTTTGTGGCACATCATTAAAACCGAACCTGCAGCATAAAAAACCGTCTTGTCTTTTGCCTTGAAAACAAGACACCACAAGCATGACCATCTACACGCATGGCACCACCAATTCAAACCACCGAACCCGTCAGCTTGACTGCTGGCGACACTGCCAAGTGGCTTAAATCGCTGCCTGACTACCCCGCCAGCGATGGCTGGTTGCTCAGTTACACGCTAGTTAACGCGGCCCAGCGCATCACTTTCGCGGCAGGCGCCCAGGGTGACGACCATTTGGTCAACGTCAGTGCGGCAACCACCACCGAATGGACGGCTGGCGACTACAGCTTGCGCGCCAGCGTCAGTAAGTCTGGTGAGGTCTACACCACGCTGACCGGCCGCATCACAATTGCGCCAGCTTTTGGTGCCCCACAAGACGCGCGCAGCCAGGCCAGGCGCACGCTAGAGGCCATTAACGCCACCCTCGAGGGCCGCGCCACATCTGCCACGGCTGAGTACGAGATTGCCGGTCGAAAAATCAAATACATTTCCATGCCTGAGCTGCTGACGCTGCGTGACCGACTTATGCGCGACGTCGCGGACGAAGACGCGGCCAGCAATGCGGCAGCAGGGATGCCCGGCAAAGGCCGCATTTACGTCAGGTTTGGCCTATGAAACCACTCACAAAAGCCGCCCAATTGTGGCGCGCATTGACCAGCCGCACACCCGCTGCTGGCCTGCAGCTGCGCCGCTTTGATGGCGCGCGCATTGACCGTCTAAGCGCCGACTGGTTCGCCACCGAAAGCAGCATCAACGAAGAGCTGCGCGCCGACCTAAACAACCTTCGAAAACGCGGCCGCCAGTTGGCCAGCAACAACGACTACGCCAAAAAGTTCAGGGGCATGGTCGAAAACAATTTGATTGGCCCGGCCGGCATCCGTCTGCAGGCAAAGGTCGAAGACGCGCCCGGAAAAGAAGACACCATGGCCAACGATGCCATTGAAAAAGCCTGGGACGAATGGACCAGCGTGTGCGACGTCACAGGTCAGCTGCAGTTGCGCGATTTGTGTGAAAGCATCACCGGCAGCCTGCCCGCAGACGGTGAGTTTTTAGTTCGCGAGGTGCGCGGTACGGACGCGCGCAACCGCTTTAATTTTGCCCTGCAAATTATCGACGTTGACCGCATCGACACCGCTTACAACGGCAGCTACGGCGGCAACACCGTCATCATGGGCGTAGAGGTCGACACCTACCGTCGCCCAATGGCGCTGCACCTTTTTGAGTCGCACCCCAACGACGGCAGTCGCACCGGCCGACGCCGCATTCGCGTAGCGGCCACCGAGCTGCTGCACAAATTTAAAATTGAGCGAGCCGAGCAAATGCGCGGCGTGCCGTGGATGGCCCCCGGCATGCTCAGCCTGCACCACCTGGGCAACTTTATGTTGTCGGCTTTGTTGGCCGCCGAGCACGGTGCCAACCACTACGGCTTTTTTAAGCAAAGCGAAGACGCCAGTGGGCAGCCACCGATGGGCGCCATTGAAGGCAGCGGCGCAGACGCGATCAACATCAGCCCGAGCCAGCCGGGCATCTACGACACCCTACCCGTTGGTTACAGCTACCAGGCGCACGAAAGCAAATACCCCAACGAAGTGTTCAGCCCGTTTGCAAAAACCATGCTGCAGCGCATCGCCACCGGCTGGCGTGTGGCCTACCACAGCCTAGCCAATGACCTCGAAGGCGTCAGCTTCAGCAGCATCAGGAGCGGCACGCTGGAAGAGCGCGACAGGTGGATGGCCGACCAGCAGTGGTTCATCGGCGCGTTCATGGAGCCGGTGTTCCAAGCATGGCTGCAAATGGCCCTGCTGTCGGGCGCTATCACCATGCCCAACGGCGCGGCCCTGCCAGCCGCCAAGTTTGCCAAGTTTGCCAAACACGAATGGCAGCCGCGCCGCTGGGAGTGGGTAGACCCCAAAAGCGACATGGAGGCAAAAATTCTCAGTGTAAAAGCCGGCCTGATGGCCCCGCAAGATTTGAGCGCAGCCATGGGCTACGACTTTGAAGACACTCTCAAAGCCATCAAGTCCGCGCAAGAGATGGCCAAACTTTACGGCGTGCAGCTCACCGCTTACGACGCGCTACCCGGCGCCAGCGGCGCAACCACCGCAGCGCCACCACCACCACCAGCAGCATAAAAAAATAATTAAAAAGTGTCTTGTCTTTTGCCTTGAAAACAAGAGACCACCGCCGCGACAGTAGCGGCATGCCCACACCGCAACTCCCCCCCAATCTGGCCCGACACATTCCTGACGGCCGTGTTGAGCGCGCCTTTGCTGTTGAGCGCAATGCAATTGACGAGGCCGCCCGCACCGCCACCCTGGCGTTTGCCAGCGAGCTGCCTTACGAGCGGTATTGGGGCATTGAAATTTTAGACTGCACCGCCAGCGCCATGCGCAGCAAGCGCTTGCGTGGCGGTGCCAACCTGTTATGCGACCACAACACAAAAGACGTGGTGGGCGTTGTCGAATCTGTAGAAATCGGTGCGGACCGTGTGGCCCGTGCCGTGGTGCGTTTTGGGAAAAGCGCCCGAGCAGAGGAAGTGTGGCAAGACGTGTTGGGCGGCATACGCCGCAGCGTGTCCGTTGGCTACATGGCCCATAAAGCGGTGCTGGTCGAAACAGCGGATGGTGTGGAAACCTACCGCGTGACCGACTGGGAACCGTTTGAAATATCTCTTGTCAGCGTCCCCGCTGATGCATCCGTCGGTGTAGGCCGCAGCCTGGCATCTGACGCCGCCCCTTTGCTCGATACCCCCCCAAATTTTCAGGAAAAAACCATGACCACAGAAGCCACCGTTATCGAAACCCAAGTTCAGCGCAACCACCCCGCCGAGATCAGCAAAATTGCCGCCACTATGCCCGGCGGTGCCGAGATGGCCATGAAGTCCATCCAAGCCGGCCACACGGTCGAGCAATTCCAGGTCGAGGCCATTCGTGCGCTGTCCACCAAGCCCGTGCCCACAAGCGACATCGGCATGAGCACAGCAGAAACCCGCCGATTTAGCGTGGTGCGCGCCATCCACGCCCTGGCCAACCCCAGCGACGCCGCTGCCCAGCGCGCCGCCGCCTTTGAGTTTGAGGCGTCCGGCGCTGTAGCCACCAAAATGGGCAAGGCCGCACGCGGATTTTTCATGCCCAGCGACGTGCAAAAACGCGACCTGCTGGTCGGCACGCCCACCGCTGGCGGCAACCTGGTTGCCACTGATCTGCTCAGCGGCAGCTTCATCGACCTGTTTCGCAACGCGATGGTGATTGACCGCATGGGCGCCCGCATGCTGACCGGCCTGGTGGGGCAGATCGCCATCCCCAAGCAGACCGGCGCGGCCACCGCCTACTGGGTGGCCGAAAACGGCGCAACCACCGAGTCCCAACAAACGGTTGGCCAAGTGACAATGTCACCCAAGACGGTTGGCGCGTTTACCGACATCAGCCGCCGCCTGACGCTTCAGTCAAGCATCGACGTCGAGGCCATGGTCAACCAAGACTTGGCCACCGTGCTCGGCCTGGCCGTGCAGCAAGCGGCCATCAGCGGCAGCGGCGCCAGCAACCAGCCGTCCGGCCTGCTCACGCTCATCACCCCTAGCGTCATCGGCGGAACCAACGGCCTGGCACCGACTTGGCCCAACATGATCGACCTAGAGACCAACGTTGCCGTCGGCAATGCCGACATTGGCACGCTGGGCTATTTGACCAACGTCAAAATGCGCGGCAAGCTCAAAACCACGCAAAAGTTTGCCTCGACCAACGGCGCGCCGGTGTGGGACCTGGGCAGCACGCCGATCAACGGCTACAACGTCGGCGTCACCAACGCCGTGCCAAGCAACCTGACCAAGGGCACCAGCAGCGGCGTTTGCTCGGCCATTTTGTTCGGCAACTTTGCCGACCTGATGATCGGCATGTGGGGCAGCCTGGACATCATGGTCGACCCGTACACCGGCAGCACCGCCGGGACGGTGCGCGTAGTGGCCCTGCAAGACGTCGATGTGGCCGTGCGCAACATCGAGTCGTTCGCAACAATGGTTGACGCCCTCACGGTCTAAGCCAGCGCCCAAGCCATGTTCGTTGAAGACCTCAGCGTGTTCACTAACCCCGCCGAGTTTGGGCAGGTGGCCACCGCCACCACCAAGTTCGGCGAGGTCATCACGCTGCCGGTCATCTTCGACAACGCCTATGAGTCCGCCCTCGGCGGCTTCGCCGAGTCCAGCGGCCCGAGCGCCTTGGCGCAAAGCGCGCTGGTGCAAGACCTTGCTCACGGCAGCCAGATCGAGATCAGCGCGCGCACCTGGGCCATTGTTGAGATTCAGCCCGATGGCACCGGCATGACCCGGCTTGTGCTGGAAAAGGCCGCCTGATGGCCACCGTTTTTGCCCAGATCACAGGCGCCATCGTGGCCGCTCTGGCGACTGCGCCTGCGGTGTCTGCGCAGATTCACCGCAGCCGGGTTCGCCCGCTGTCTGCCGAGTGGACAACCGCTGTGGTGGTCACCCCGCAAAGCGCCGAGCTTGACCGCTTGGCCATTCGGGGCGCCCCCATCAACCTTGAATCGCAAATTGAAGTGGTTTGCTTTGCTCGCGCCGCGCCTGGGCAGTCGCCAGATGTGGCGGTTGATGCGCTGCTGTCTGCGGTCTATGCCCGCCTGGTGGCAGACCCAACGCTCGGCGGTTTGGCGCTTGATCTGGCACCCACCCGCATCTCTTATGAATTCGATGCAGAGGCCGAACAGGTGGCCAGCGTCACCCTCGCCCTGACCGTGCAGCACCAGGCTGCCGCCCTCACTCTGGAGTGAATCCACCATGACCCGCTACATCCGTAACACCGCCATTCTGGCCAAGCTCGAAGCCACCCAGGGCACAGACTCGGTGCCCACCGGCTCGGCCAACGCGCTGTTGGTGTCCGATGTGTCCATCAACCCGCTCAACGCTCAAAACGTCGACCGCGATCTGATCCGGCCTTACTTCGGCGGCAGCGAGCAGCTGGTGGGCACGGCCTTCAAAGAGGTTTCCTTCACTGTGGAGCTGGCCGGCAGCGGCACCGCTGGCACAGCGCCCGCCTGGGGGGCTCTGGTGGAGGCTTGCGGCTTTTTGGGCAGCGGCGCAGCGGGCTTTCGCCAGTTTGCCCCCGACAGCCCAGCGAACCAAAAGAGCTGCACCATCTACTATTTTGATGACGGCGTGCGCCACCGGCTGCTCGGCGCAAAAGGCACCTTCACCCTGGGCGCCGGCGTCGGGGACCGGCCTACGCTTGCATTCACTTTCCAGGGCATCAACGGCGGCGACACAGCCGTGGCTAACCCTGCGGTAACCCTCAGCGCCTGGCGCGCGCCGCTGGTGGTGACAGAGGCCAACAGCGGCGACGTAAAGATGGGCGGCACCTACGCCACGGGCGCTGTCACCAGCGGCACGGCCTACACCTCGCGCGGTCTGGAGATCATCCTGGGCAACACGGTCTCATTCACCCCCTTGCTCGGCAAGGAGTTCATCGACCTGTCCGCCCGCGCTGTCACCGGCACGATCCAGATGGACCTTACCGCCAGCCAGCAGGTGGCGCTGATGACCGACGTCAAATCCAACGCCCTCAGCTCCATGAGCCTGGAGCACGGCAGCGCGCCGGGCGCCATCGTTGGTGTCTTTATGGGCGCAGTTCAGCTTATCAACCCAACCCAGCAAGAAATCAACGGCCGGCGATTGATCGGGTTTGAGCTGCGCAGCGTGCCCGTGGTCGGCAACGACGACCTGATCATTTACACCAGGTAAGGCGCGCGCATGTTCAACCTCACCCCCGCGCCCACCTTCAAAGCCGCGATCGGCTTGTCTGTGCCCGGCGTTTCCCAGCCGCTTGAAGTCACCTTCACCTTCCGCCACAAAACCCGCACGGCGGTGGTCAAGTGGACCGAGGCCTATGTGGCAGACCCAAGCGCCGAAACGCTCAAGCAAGTCATTGCCGATTGGGATTTGCGCAAAGACGGCGAGCCTGTGCCCTACAGCTTTGCCGCGCTGGCCGAGCTGCTGGAGGCCTACACCCCCGCCCGTCTGGAGATCAGCGACGGCTATTTGCTGGAGTTGACCAGGGCCAAACGAAAAAACTCCTAGAGGCTGCCAACCGGCTGATCAACGGATGTACCGACACCGAAACTCAGGAAACCGCGCTGGCAGCCTTCGGACTGAAACCCGAGGCGCCCCTGGCCGCGCCCACGCTCGACCTGTGGCCGGAGCACTGGCCAGCTGTGCGCCTCTTTGCGGCCGCCTCCACGCAGATGAATGTCAGCATGAGCGGCGTGGTGGGCCTGCGCTACGAGGCGCTGGGGGTGCTGCGCGAAGCGCATGGCATACCAGCTGCCGACTGGCCCGAGGTGTTCGATTGCCTGCAGGTGATCGAGCGCCGCGCGCTGGAGCTGTGGCGCGAGCAAGCCGACCGCAAGAGGTGATCCATGCTGGGTAACGCAGCCGCACAAGCAAAGATACTGCTCACGGCGGAAGACCGCACGGCGAGCACATTTAGCGCCGTTCAACGAAACCTTAGCGGCGTGGGCGAGTCTGCGCGAAATGTTGCTGGGTTGATCACTGGCATTGGCGCCACCGCCGCCATCGCTGCGCTTACCGGCCTGGTTCGCAATACCGCGAACTACGCGGATGAGATGAGCAAGCTGGCGCAGCGTGCGGGCGTGACCACCGAAGCGATCAGCGCGCTTTCCTACGCCGCTCGCTTGGCTGATGTGGACAACAACACCCTGGCGCGCGGCCTGCGCGAAATTGGCAACGACGCAGCCGAAGGCGGGAAAAAGCTGACCGCTTTGGGGATTTCGCTCACCGATGCCAGCGGCAAAGCCAAGACAACCGACGCCCTTCTGATGGATGTGGCCGACACCATCGCCGGCATTGAAGTGCCGGCCAGGCGCGCTGCGGTCGCGGCCAAGTTGTTTGGGGATCGCATCGGCCCGGAGTTGATCCCGCTGCTGGCTGGCGGCGCGGCAGGCCTGCGCGAAGCCGCAGCCGAGGCTGCAAATTTTGGCAAGGTGGTGACCACAGAGGCCGGCAGGTCCGCTGAACTGTTCAACGACAACATGACTCGGCTTACCGAGGCCTCAAGCGGCCTTGCTCAGCAGTTTGCTGGCCCTGTGATTTCTTCGCTGGCCAACGCAAGCACTTATTTTCTAGCGGTGGCAAAAGATGTGGGCTTTGCTCAGGCAGCGCTGATCTCGTTCGGTGGTGCTGTGGCGCGCACGCTAGGCTTCGACAACGTGGGCCAGCTGAAAAGCCAAGCGCGCGCGAACAGCAACGCGATTGCGCTGACCGTCAGGCAGATCGAGACATTCCAAAAGCTGGCAGACCGCGGTGTGTCGGGCGCTGCTGAGCGCGTGGCCAAACTGCGCGAGAAATTCACGGCGCTGCAGCGGAACGGTGGCGGCATCACCGCCGCGCTCGGGCAGGAAGCCAACAACCTCTCAACGCCAACGCCGGTGCCTAGCCGTCGATCTGCCGATGGCGGGCGAGGGTTTTTAAACCCAGCGCTGGCCACTTCCACGCCAGGCAGGCCACCCCGGCCACCTGGTGGCGCCGCCCCCAAAGACCCCTTCGCCGAGGCCAACCTTTACCTTGCCACACTGCAAAAGCAGCTGGAAGCCACCGACAAGCTCAGCGTGTCAGACGCGCTGCTGCGCGACCTGCAGCTCGGGCGCCTGGGCAAGACCACGCCCGCCATCGAAGCCGCGCTCCTGCTCACCGCAAAGCAGCTCGATCTGGACAAAGAGCTGGAGGCCGCCACCAAGCAAGCACTGGATATCGACACCGAAAGCATCCGCAAAAAAGAAGCGCTCGCCGAGGCCGGCCGGCGCGTGTTCGAGGAAACCCGCAGCCCGCTGGAGCTGCTCAACACCGAGCTGGCCAACCTGCAAAAGCTGCTTGATGCGAACGTGATCAGCTTCGACACCTTTGCCCGCAAAAGCCTCGACCTGGAGGAGGGCATTCGCAGGGAGGGCATTCGCAGCGGCCCGGCCGCAGCCAGAGCCAACGAGCTGGCCATTCAAGACTTCAGCCAAACGCTCTATGGCGATGTCAAAGGCGCACTGAGCGACGCCTTCCGGGACACCAAGGACCCGATCCGGGCCTTTG
>Ga0105050_10008511_pt1 | contig 11812 bp, 7 predicted proteins | sample FRY01_FD_78088 | JGI IMG/M metagenome (GOLD analysis project Ga0105050, IMG submission 78088) | Freshwater microbial communities from Lake Fryxell liftoff mats and glacier meltwater in Antarctica - FRY-01 | ecosystem: Environmental > Aquatic > Freshwater > Ice > Glacier meltwater ... | reverse complement strand
CACCGGTTCCAGCCGCCGCCAGTCGCGAGCGATCACTGCGCAGCGACGCCAGGCCCAATCCGGGTCCAGCCGTGACAGGCGCACCAGTTCGTCCAGCGCGGCCACCGCCTGCGAGGCATCGCCTCCCGCATCCAGCAGCGTGACACGCCCTTGCGCCACAGGGTCGAGTGCGGCCCAGTGGCCCCCCGGCGGCGCCTTGGCGCGGCTGCGGTTCACCGTGATGTCGTGGTCCGCCTTCATGCGCTGGGCGGCAGGCGCAATCACGGCATTGGCCGCCCCAATGATATGGGCGGAGGAGCGGTAGTTCTCGGTCAGCCAGACAGGTTTGGCGGCATAGTCGGCCTCAAAGCGGCGGATAAAGTCGATGCTGGCCCCGGCGAAGGCATAGATGTTCTGGTCGTCGTCACCCACGGCAAAGAGGCTGATGCGCAGATCGTCTTCCAGCGACCGGCCCGCCACCGCGCCTATCAGGGCGTATTCCTCGGGGCCGATGTCCTGATATTCATCCACCAAAAGCCAGCGATAGCCCTGGATCAAAGTCTCGCGCAGCGCCTCGGCTTCAGGCTTGGTCAGACCATCGCCGCGCAGCAGGGCCACCGCCTGCATGACAATGCCATCAAAATCGCGCGGGCCTTCGTGATCGCCCGCAAAACTGGCCCCCATCAGGCGCATCGCTAGCGCGTGACAGGTCGACACCGTCACCCCTGCCGCGTCATCTCCGATCAGACGGCGCAGACGTTCGCGGATCTCGGCAGCAGCATGGCGGTTGTAGGTCAGTACCAGAATGCCGCGGGGGTCTTCACGCTTGACGCGGATGAGGTAAGCGATGCGATGTACCAGAACCCGCGTCTTGCCCGACCCCGGCCCTGCCAGAACCAGCACGTTGGTTTGTTCGCGGTCATCGCGGACGATCTCGGCTTGCACCGGATTGTCCAGCGCATCAACAATCGTGCGCCATGACGTCCCCGTCGTCTGCCGCCGGATTTCCGCGCCTCGCCCCGGCAGCCAGCGGCGCAGGAAAGCATCGCGGTCCAGCACGAAGTAGTCTTCCGACAGGCGCTGGGCCTGATCCATCGCCGTGAGCCCCTTTTCAGCATAGGCGGCCATCACATGGGTCTGGATCGTCGTCTCGCTGTAGTGCTCCTCCAACGGCGCGAAGTGCTGGACTGTAAATGGCCCGCCCTTGGGGTTCAGATGCACGGTGATCGCCGGGCGGAAGACGGTCAGGCCCCGGCCCAAGGTGGCCACCTGTTGTTCGTGCAGCCACAAGAGCGCGCGGTCCATCAGGCGGGTCATGTCCTTGACCTCGGACCGTAGAAGCGCATCGCCGTTCAGAGCATCCAGCATCGCGCCAAGGGTGGTTTCGACCTGAATGTCCTTGCCGCGCGTACCCTTGGCGACCTTGCCCGTAAGATGCGCCAGCAGCAAATGTGCCCCTTGCCGCCGCAGGTCGGCGGTGCGGGCGACCGTGAGCCAGGACCGTTCCAGCCGCACAAAGATGGTGTTGCGGCTAACCTTCCGCAGGGTCAGATTGCCGCGCCCACTGTCCTGATCGCGGCCATCCTGCGCAATGCCGCGCAGGATCGTCTCTACCAGATCGGGGCGCACCTGCGCGTGGCCCGTTTCGCGCAACGCCTGGCAGGTCTCAGACAGGTTCAGCGGTTGCGCCTCGGACCCATCGGCATCCGGCACCGCCTCTTGCAGCAAGGCGATCAGGTCAGCTTCCATCCGGCCTGCGTGATCCAGACGCCGGACCGAGGCATCCTCGACCCCTAAATGCACATAGACCGTGATGGCGGTGTCGTTGCTGGCGATCCCCAACACTTCAAGGTCGGCAAAAGCCCGGTGCAGCTCGCGCCCCGACAAGCCGCAAGCCCCGGTCAGATCATCGGTGGATACCCCGGCATCGGCGGGCGCATTCATTACATGGCGCACAAGGTCCATCAGTTGGGCGCGCCTGACCCCGGTGATCTGCGCCCGCTCCAGGATGGCCGCCCCCTCATCAACCGAACGGATACGCAGCGATGAGGGGAAGACCTGCACCCGATTTTCCTCGCGGGCCAGCAGTGTTGCCTCCTCCAGCCAGGCCACAGCGGTTTTCACGCGAGTGTCGTCGGTATTTTTGTCGCGCTCGAACTCCTGATCCTTTTCCTCGCGCACGATTTCGCCCGGCGTGGCAACCACCTCGCCGGATTTGTGCTTTTCCATCCGCCGCAGGGCTATCAGGATCGCGCCAATTTCGTGCCGGGCAAGACGGGATCGCGCCGAAAGCGAGAATTGCCGCTCCACATCCTCGGGGCTGAACAGCAATACGCAATTGGCGGGTGCGCGATCCCGCCCGGCACGGCCCGCCTCTTGCAGGTAGTTCTCCAGCGACCCCGGAATGTCGCCATGCACGACGAGGCGGATATCGGGCTTGTCGATGCCCATGCCAAAGGCGTTGGTCGCTGCGATCACCCGCAACTGGCCGGTGCGGAAGGCCTCTTGCACTTCGCGCTTGCGGTCGGGCGGCAGGCCTGCGTGAAAGAAATCCGCAGCAAGCCCCTGCCCTTTCAGAAACTCCGCCACCTTCTCGGTCGCACTCCGCGTGGCGCAGTAGACCACCGCCCCCGATGCGCCTTCGGACGGCAGGTTCGCCTCGATCGCCGACAGGATATCGGTCAGCTTGGTCGCCTTTTGCGTGGGCAGCACCGCGAACGACAGGTTGATGCGCACCGCACCGCCATCCAACAGCATGAGATCCACCCCGAGGCGCGTCTGGAAATGGTCGCGGATATCGCGCACCACCTCGGGCTTGGCCGTCGCGGTCAGGCACAACACCGGCGCCGGGGTATCGCCCGAGAATTCCTTGATGAATCGGCTGACATAGCGGTAGTCGGGCCGGAAATCGTGGCCCCATTTGCTGACGCAATGCGCCTCGTCCAACACCCAAAGCCCGACTTCGCGCTGTTGCAGTACCGCGCGGATCGACGGCGATCGCAACTGCTCAGGCGAGATCAGCAGCATCGCCGTATCCCCCATCCGCACCTTTCCCAGCGCATCGTGACGTTCGGGCAGCGACAGCATGCCGTTGACCGTTACCGCACTGGAAATGCCCGCCCGCGCCAGCCCCTGCACTTGATCGGCCATCAGCGCCACCAGCGGCGAGATCACTACTGTCAACGCCCCGGTCTTGTCGAACCGCGACAGCGCTGGGATCTGGTAGCAAACCGATTTTCCCGTTCCGGTCGGCAGGATGCCCAACACCGATTTGCTAGCCATCGCCTCGGCCACGATGCGTTCCTGCAAGGGGCGGCCCATTTCATCGACCGGCTGGGGGCGGAAGGACGGAAAGCCGAACCAGCGCTCCAACGCGGCATTCGGGTTGTTCTTCTCGGCGCACCAAGCACAACCCGGAGCTCCACAATTAGTGTCCCGCAAGTGCCGCACAATCCGCCCCGCCTGTGGGAACTGCAGCCGCGCCCAGGGCGGCATGACCGAGTCCCCGCCCGCGACCGAGATCCACGACAGCGCATAGGCCATCGGCCAGCCATTTCGCGGATCGGAGAGGCGGCCCAGCGTCTGCTCCAACCGATGATTGCAGGCGCGCCCGTCAAGCAGGCGACGGATGGCGGCATGGGCGGCGGTTTCATCAGGTGCCGGGCCGCGCAAGAATTGAAACAGCGCGCCGAACCCGGCAGAGGCTTCGCCCCGCGTCGTCAGATGGTGATAGGCCAAAAGGGCGTCCGGCGCCTCCTGCCCCAGCCGGGTAAAGGCCGTGATCTGATCGGCCAGCACCTGCAACGCCAACCGCGCATCCTGTTCGGGGTCATTCACATGCCCGACCTGCAGCCGCCCGTCGTGATAGTGCTTGACCAGATGGTGATAGGGATTGCGCGGAAAGGCCAGGGGGTTCAGCCAAAGTGTATCAATCGGCGCCGCCCCCAACCCCGCCAGCCGCGCCCGGTTGGCCACCAGATGCGGCAGGTCATGGCGAAGGATGTTATGGCCGACGAGATGCGCCGCCCCGTCGCAGAACGCCTCCAGTCTGTCCAATGCAAGGTCGAGTGCGGCACCTTTGTGAACCAGCGCCGCCTCACCTCGCACAGCCGCAAAGGCAAACAGCCGTGCAGACTTCGGATCAACCTCCAGATCGATGGAAACACATCCGGAAAGAAAAAGGGTGGGATCAAAGGTCAAACGTCAGGCATCCGAATTCCAAAGGCCATGTATGGCATTCAAGCCATTGATAACCCTATTGCCAGGATTCGAAAGCTGAAGATGTTACCGCGGAACCTCGTCTTGGGCAGTGCAACCGGTGTGGGATGAGCACTGGGTCCATTTTGCGGCCTCCGATATGGCTTGACCTGGCCCATTTGGTCAACAAAACTGAAACTGCGCTATTTGGCCTTTGATATATCCAGCCGTCTTATCCGACAGCGCTATTGGCAAAGGAAACGACAGATGACAACGGACCTTCATGTTGTGCCTGCGCGCCGGGGCCGGGCCGTCCGTCTGTCCAAGGGGCAAGCGATCCAGATCATCAACACCCATGGTCAGCAGGTTGTCGATACCTGGTGCTTCAATGCCGATGACCTGTCTGAATTCATGTCGATGGAGCATCTGCACGCAACGCTTCAGGGCATCTTTCCGGCCAAGGGTGATGGCCTGACAACAAACCGGCGGCGACCCATTCTGATCATGGAAGAAGACACGTCGCCGGGCCGCCATGATACCGTGACAGGAGGTGGTATTCTGTCCGCTCGACACCGTGGCGGGCGAGGCAGCTGCGAACGCAGACGAGCGCGCATCCGTCAATACCGATGATGCGGCGGCCGGATTTGGCAAGGCGCAACAGCTTTGGCACGTCACCACCCACACCAGCGATGCACGACATTTCAGCCAATCCGCGACGGTCCAGCCCAATCGCGAGATGATTTGCCATTTGCGCCGCGCTTGAACAGCCGGAGCAGGAATAGCCCAAAGGCAGATGGGCGCGTGAAGACATGACTGGACTCGGAAGCTTCTACCCTATTTCAATCACGAGTCCGATGGTTGGTCGATGGACACGGAGTCGCAGCGGAATTGCAACGCAGTACGCCTGTCAGGGCACCCGTTTTGAACATTGCGAAACGGCAGTTCCAGCTCGCTGGTCACGACTTGTAGGCCAAAGAACACATAGGCGACGACGGCAGCAAAGAATGGAGCGAAAGGCAGAAGAACGCAGTAGAGATAAGTCGTCCGACGCACCAATAGCGAATAGACGAAGGGGCAAATGCGTAGTCACGATCCGCTCGCATCCAGCTTGCGCCAAGGCTAAAGACGATACTGTCTGGGAGATTGTCATCTGGCCAAAGCCACTTAAGACGTCCTTTTGGCCGAGATGGCCCATCCAATCGCCATCACACGCAACGCTGCAACGGCTGGTTTTTTCTGCCCGATCAGTGCTGCTGTTTCGGTCTCACCTATCCACGCCACAATGTCGGCCCGCACATCGACATTGCGCAGAAAGCCGCGGTGAAGATGGGCAAAAGCAACGGCCTAGTTGCTGGAAAGGGTCCTATTTACCATCCGGAGACGATATTTCACGGTACTGCCCACCTGAAATCGGTATGTTGGGCCAAGCCTTTGCGACATTTATCCACAACAGCAGATCGCTTCAAGACCGTCGATCACCGTCGACATATAATCGTCGTCGTAGCCTGATTCATTCTCCAACACGCTAAGAAAAGCGGCGACGCGCCCGGACCGGGTGTCGACCATCAGAAACTGACCGCCGTAGCCGGCATGGCCAATCCAGCGACCATTGGTCATGATGTGGTTTGAATAGCGGATGATCCCGCGCTTGGGCCCAAGTAAGACCCCAGCATGTGTCATCGTCGTTCCAAGAAAATCAGCCGACCCGACCGAGGCACCAAACACCGCACGCCCTTTGCGTGCCAACAGCAAGCCAAAGCGGGCCAGATCGCGGGCAGAAAGGCACCCGCCGCCCGAGAACGCCGGAAGATGTTCAGGGCTGAGGCTGATATGAAAAGCTCCCTCATAGCCCGCAGCATCCGCGATTGTCTCGATCTTTGATTGAAGATCAACGAAACCTGCAGCGATCAGCGTTAGCACATCGGTATTGGCGGATTTGTATCGCGCATACCCGGTTGTCTGCATCGTGCCGCTGCCTGTCAGACTGGCCACAAAATCACTCAGCGTCTGTTCCGGCCGATCGTCTTTGGGAAGTCGCCATCCCAGCGCCTCTTCCTCACGAAAACAATCGGCCTGTGGGTCGCTGTAATCTTCGGAAAAGTCATTATCGATGTTCATGTCGAGAACGTCCTGCACCCGCGCTGTCGCATAGGCCGAGCCGATCCAGGGCAGCAGATCCCCAACTCGATCATCGGCGTGAATATGGCCGTCGGCAATCAGCTCCCCAATGATCAGGTGGATGTGCATCTTGCTTATGGATTGAAGCGAATGCACGCGATTTGTGGCAAAATCGGGGGCGGCGGCTTCAAAAAGGCTGCTCGCTCCCTGGGCCACAACAAGCGCCGAAAACGCAGGGTGCGCGGTCAGACCTGAGCTTGCGACCTGCCGAGCGATATCGGCATCCGGCAGAGGATTCAGCTCCAGCACGCGACGCGCGCGCACCATCAGCGTGCGCCGAAACAAGAGATGCGCGTTGTGAAACCCGGCCCTTCGCTGGTGCGGCTGGTTCCAGCCTTGCTTGTTGTCGTCTCCGACCGTCAAGGCCGGGTTTGGGTGACTGGGCAGGGTCATGCGGCCCCTGTTGTTTGGATAAGAGCATCGACGACCCAGACCCCGGTTTGGGTCACGAACAGGGGATTGATTTCAATCTCTGTCAGGGTGTGCGCCTCGGTCTCATAGATCGTGGCCAGTCGCACGAGGAATTGCGCAAGGGCGGGCAGGTCTGCCTGCGCAGTGCCCCGGTAGCCTGTCAGCAGACGCGCGACTTTCAGACGCTGCAAGGCGTGCAGAATATCGGTCTGGGTTGCGGGCAGCAGCAGCGTTTCGGCATCGTCCAGCAGCTCTACCAGCACGCCGCCCGCACCCACCGTCAGGATCAGGCCAAATTGCGGATCGCGCCGCAGGTTCACCAGCAGCTCTGCCAAAGGGCGGGGGGCCATCTGTTCGACCAAAAAGCGGTCGGTGACGGAAAGCGGATCGTGTCGCGCAACATCGTCGCACATCTTTGCCAACGCCTTGGCAAGCTGTTCGGCGTTGGCCAGACCCAACGCCACAGCGCCCGCTTCGGATTTGTGGGCCAGCCTTGGCCCCATCATTTTCAGCACGACCGGATAGCCGAGGCGAGCAGCCGCGGCAGCGACGTTGCTTGCGTCGACCACCTCGCCATGCGGGATCGGCAGGCCAAGGCGGCGCAGGTGCTGCTTGCCCGCAGCCTCGTCCATTATGGTCGGTGCAGATATCTGAGGAAGAACGTGCAGCGGTTTGGGCAGATCAGCCAGGATCTGCGTGCGCCGCACCTGCCAAAGCGTAGCCGCGTAGATGGCATCCAGCGTTTCAGTCAGGCCCTGCATCGGGGCAACGCCTTGCGAGATCAGCCAGTCGCGGGTTTCCACGTCCAGGTTTTCGGGCAATGTGGCGCAGATGGCCGCCGGTATTCCCCGCGCTTTGGCTGCGGCTATGAAAGCACCAGCGTCCGCAAGGTAGTATTCCTTGGACTCGTCCAACCCTGCAGCCGGGTAATCTTGCACCAGAACGGCGGAGGCTGCCTGAAGACCATCCATCGCGCCACCAAAGACCGGGCCTGTGCGTACCGGATCGCCCCAGATCGGTGTGGTGTAATCCAGCGGGTTCGACACAGTGGCAATGTCTGGCAAAAGGGCGGTCAACGTTTTTCGCGCCGGGTCTGCAAAGGTGGGGAATGTTAGCCCGATGGTCTCGGCATGGTCGGCAAGCATGGTGGCTCCGCCCCCGGAACAGGTGAAACCTGAGACCCGGTTGCCTTTTGGCGCACCTGCGACACAAAGGAATTTCAATGTCTCCAGCAACTGCGCGGGAGATTTCACCCGGATGACACCGACGCGCGCAAACAGGGCATCGTAAAGGTCATCAGTGCCGGACAAAGAGCCGGTATGACTGACCGTCAGCGCTGCGCCGATCTGCGACGATCCGGTTTTCAGCGCGACCAGACAGATGCCCTTTTGCGCCGCCCGCAGGGCAACTTCGGCAAAGCGGGGCACGTCACGAAGACCTTCGATATGCATTCCGATGGCCCGCACGGCAGGATGGTCGATAAGATGATCGACGAAATCTTCCAGGCTGAGGACGGACTGGTTGCCGCAAGAAATCATATGGGTCAACGGTAAGGACCGCTGGCTCATGGTGATGTCGGAACTTAACATGCCGCTTTGCGTGATGATGGCCGCGCCATAGCCGGGCGAACCGCCGCCATGTGCAAAAGGCCACATCGCGACACGGTCAATATAGTTGATTACGCCATAGCAATTGGGACCGACCAGTGCGAGATCGCCCGCCGCGCGCAGAAGATCTGCCTCCAACGCCTCACCGGCCTTGCCTGCTTCGCGAAAGCCCGCCGTATAGCACACGATGCCGCCCGCCCCGCGGGCCGCAAGCCGTTCGGTGGTGGCAATGGCCGCAGCGGCAGGCACCGCAAGAAAGCAACCGTCCGGCGCCTCTGGCAGATCATCCACCGATGCGTAGCAGCGATGCCCCGCCAAGGTTTCGCGACGTGGATTGACCGGCCATATCTGGCCTTTGAAGCCAATCCTTTCGGCCTCTTTGATAGCGACTTCGGCGTCACGGCCACCGATAAAGGCAATGTGGCGGGGGGAAAGAAGGCGGGCAAGGTTTGTGCAACGTTTGGGCGTCATGCTCCGTAAGGCCTCAAGATAGAGCGCGTGATGATGTGGCGCTGAATCTCTGACGTGCCATCCCAGATCCGTTCCAGCCGACTGTCCCGCCACAGGCGCTGAATCGGCAGTTCTTCCATCAGGCCCATGCCACCAAAGATCTGAACCGCATCATCCGCAACCCGGTTCAGCATTTCCGAGCAATAGACTTTCACCATCGATACGTCGGCATCGGTCAAACGATTTTCTTCGGCACGGGTAACCGCATCGGCCACCAGCAAGTCGGCGGTGCGCAGGCCTATGGCCATATCCGCCAGCTTGAAACCTGTGGCCTGGAACTGGCCGATCGGCTGGCCAAATTGCTTGCGGCTAGCGGCCCATTCGGTGGCCAGACCGATGATCCGTTCGGCCTTGCCACAACAGCAGGTGCCGACCCAGACCCGGCCCATACCCAGCCATTGGCCCGCCAATTCAAACCCCTTTCCCTCTTCGCCCAACACTTGCCCGGGCCCCAGGCGCACATCGTCGAAAGACATTTGAAAGGTCTTGTAGCCGCGATAGCTGACCGATTTGTTGCCCTCTCGGATATCGAACCCCGGTGTTCCGACATCGACCAGAAAGGCGGTAATGCGCTTGCGTGGGCCCCGTTTGGTTTCATTAACTCCGGTCACGGCAAAGACAATCGCGAAATCGGGCATACAGGGGCCAGAGATGAAGTGCTTTGAGCCGTTCAGGATCCAGTCCGCGCCATCACGGCGGGCGTTGGATTTCATGCCCATGGCGTCAGATCCCGCCTCGGGTTCGGTCAGCGCGAACAGTTCCCGCTTTTCGCCGCGCACGGCCGGCATCAGGTAGGTGTCGATCTGATCGCCTTCGCAGGCCAAAAGCAGCTCTGTCGGCCGCCCAATCCAGCTGTGCAGCGCATGGCTGGTCTTGCCGTATTCGCGTTCGATCAGCGACATTGCCTTCATCGACAGCCCGCCGCCGCCCACCCGCTCGGGCATGTTGGCCGAATAAAGCCCGGCCTCTTTGGCGCGTGCCTCGATCTGACGGCCAAGCTCTTCGGGGACCGATCCGGTGCGATCCACCATTTCCTCGTGTCCCAGTATCTCGGCCTCCATGAAGGCGCGGACTGTGGTAAGCAGCAATTCTGTTTCGTGGTTGTCGGTGGTCACTTCGGTCCCCTATTCGGTCGGTCTCTGGCGCCGCGCAGCCAAGGCCCAGATGCTGAATGCCACCAAGGTGACAAGCATCAGGACAACGGCTGCTGCGGCAACGGTTGGATCGGTGTTTTCGCGGATGCCGTTCCACATGCGGCGCGGCAGCGTGTAGACGCTAAATTTCGACAAAAAGAGCGTCACGACGATTTCGTCCCAGGACGAGATGAAGGCAAAGACGGCGCCCGCCAAGACGCCCGGCTTGATCCCCGGCAGGATCACACGGCGCATTGTCGTCCAGTTCGAGGCCCCAAGATTGCGGGATGCCTGTTCAAGCCGCGGATCAAATCCGGCCAGCGACGCTGATACCGTGATCAGCACCAAAGGCGCGGACAGCACAGTATGGGCAAGGATCAGCCCGATATAACTGTCGATCAAGCCCAGCGGGACGAACAGCCGATAAAACGCCATAGCCGCAATGATCGGTGGGATCACCAGCGGTAACAGTAAAATGGCCCGCATCACCTCGCTCGCCCTCGACGACACCCGCCAAAGGCCGATGGCGCAAAGCGTGCCGATGGTCGTGGCCAGCAATGTGGAGGACAGGCCGATCACCGCACTTTGCCCAAAGCTGGACAACCATTCAGGGCTGGTGAAAAGTTTGCGGTAATATTGCAGCGACAGCTCGTCGGTGGGGAACGACAGGAACCGCTTCGGCGTCAACGAAACCGGAATGGCCACCAGTGCCGGTGCCACCAAAAGAACGAGCAGCACCCATGCCAAGCCATAATTGAAGCGTGCGAAGAGGCCTTTTTTCATGCTTTTGCTCCCCCGAAGACGGTCGACAGCTTCATGAACCGCGACATAAGGAACAACAGCGCCAGTACGCCAAACAACAGCAGTGCCGCCAGCATCGCCGCCGTGCCCCATTGCAACGTGACCAGCACCTGAACCGAGATATATTCGGCTATCATCAGCACCTTGCCGCCGCCCAGCACCGCAGGGATCACATAAAAGCCAAGGTTGATGATAAAGACCAAAAGGGCGGCGGCTACCAGCCCTGCGCGGGTCAGCGGCAGGTAGACCCGCCAGAATGTCTGGGTGCCCGTCGCACCAAGCGACCGCGAGGCCTGCACCACGCGCCCGTCAATGCTTTGCATCGAGGCAAGGATCGGCAGCACCGCATAGGGCACCATGTAATGGACCATGCCAATCAGCACGCCCAATTCGTTGCGCATGAACGAGATCGGCTCAGAGATGATGCCGATCGTCTCCAGGGTGCTGTTGACCACGCCATTGCGGCCCAGCAGCATCAGCCAGGAAAAGGTGCGCACCAGCACCGAAATCCAGAACGATACCAGAAGTAATCCGAGCATCTTGTTGCGCTTGCCATCGGCCGCGTGGACCATGGCATAGGCGATGGAATACCCCAGTGCGACGCTGATTGCCGTGGAGATCACGCAGACCCGCAGCGTCGTCCACAGGATCCGACCCAGCGAGTCCGAGGTAAACAGCTCGGCATAATTGCCGAGGCCGGGGGTGGGGTCGCTGACACTCAGCCAAAGGATGTTGAAGATCGGCCCCAGAAACAAGGCACCGACAAGCGCCACGAAGGGCAGCACCAGAATCCATCCGGCATTCAGGGCATGGCGGGGTGTGGCACGCATTGGCGGCAACCTGGCTGGGAAATGAAGTGCCCGGCGATACGGTGGAGGACCGCCGGGCAAGAGGTCAGCTGATCGCTTCGAGGAACGCGTTGACCGCTGTATCGGTGTTCTCGCCCCACCAGTTGGGGTCGTTCAGCACAACATTGGGAAAGTTCTGCGCCGAGGT
>Ga0105050_10008509_pt1 | contig 11816 bp, 11 predicted proteins | sample FRY01_FD_78088 | JGI IMG/M metagenome (GOLD analysis project Ga0105050, IMG submission 78088) | Freshwater microbial communities from Lake Fryxell liftoff mats and glacier meltwater in Antarctica - FRY-01 | ecosystem: Environmental > Aquatic > Freshwater > Ice > Glacier meltwater ... | reverse complement strand
TGCCTCTGGCATCCACGCGCGTTACGCACCCTATTACATTCGGAGAGTACGCGGGGACGTTACAGACCCTCTTAGCCGCTTCCTAGAGGCTTCTGGAGTACCCTCCGAGATAGACGTAACAAACAGCAAGGTCGTAGTCTTTGATTTCCCACAAAAAGCACCCAAGGATGCTGTAGTAACAGATGATACTAATGCTCTTTCCCAATTGGAGTTGTGGCTTGTGTATCAAGAATTTTATTGTGAACATAAGCCTAGTATTACGGTAAGCGTGGCAGAGCACGAGTGGATGGCAGTAGGAGCATGGGTATACGATCACTTCGATGAGGTTAGTGGGATCTCATTCCTACCCAAAGCAGATCACTCGTATCGTCAAGCCCCATACGAGGCTATTACAAAAACAGAGTATGATGCTCTAGTTAAAGCGAGTCCTTCCACTATTGACTGGAATAAATTGTCTGAATATGAGATTGAAGATACCACTAATGCGGCTCAAACACTAGCATGTAGTGCTGATAGTTGTGAAGTAGTAGACATCTAATGAGTGCCCTACTAGTAGCACTAGTAATCTCGTTTCCAATTAATGGAATTAGGAATGAATTACAAGCCCTACCCCCAACATGGAGAATGCTAGTAAAAATCGCCCAGTGCGAACAACCCGGCAAAGGCTGGAAAGGCGTAGCATGGAAGAATACTAAAAATTATTCTTTCTACGGGGGAATGGGGATGACGAATCTTAATTGGGAAACGTTTAAGCGTAAGGGACAACCAGAGCGTATGAGTGATGCTAGTATTGTGGAACAATTGTGGGCTGCTCATAGGCTTGGTAGGTGGGTTAAGAAGAATTATGGTAATCCTTGGATTGCTTGGACTTGTTACACGAATGGGAGTGTAAAATAAAAAAGGAGAGTGGGCTATGCCCACTCTCCCTATAATAGTATTCTCTCAAGTAGTTCTTCAGAACAACCATCCTTAATCATCTTAACAGTCCTATGAAGATCAGCATCAGACTCAGCCAAGAATCCCGCCAGAGCATTCCCAACACCAGCACGAACAAGAGTCTGCCAACGCCACAACACAACCTTATCAAACTCTGGCTCATTCTTAGCACGTTCTCTACAAGCAGCAGCCATACAACCCCTAAACGTTAGAAGTACTCCCAGAACGCCTTACGCTGCTTCATAGTCCCAAACTCTGACTGAGCAAACTCTGCTTGTGCAGTAAGACTAGGAGCATTCTTCCAATTCTCATACAAATTACTAATAAACCCCTTAGGACTACTACCACCCCCACCTTGAAAAGCGTCTATAGGGATCATAGCGAACGCAGACATACCCTTAGGACCCTTAAAGCCCGGCTTAAACACTCCCATACTCTTCCCCTTCGCTAAAGCAGCAGACTCCGCAGCAGTAGGACCCGTCGGCGCAGACTTAGCGGCAACACGCGCCCGCTCAGACATACGCTGACGCAAACCCTCATTCAACCACTCCTTACCATAAGCCCTATCAGCACTAGAAGTAGGAATAATATCAGACCTCTTAACAGGACCCGGACTACGGCTCTTCTTAGCATTATCAGCGGTCCTCTGTGCAGCCTGCTTAGGAGTCTCAGGAGCGGCCCTATCAGTACCCCCGCCAGCCCTCATAATACGCTCATCGACGCCCTTACGCCACACAGTAGTAGCCTCAGCATTAGTGAGACCCTTAATACGAGGAGCCTTACGGTTCGGATTACCTACACGACCTTTATCAGAAGAAAGGCTCTTAAAAGTAGGTTTATTAGGATAATCTCCTTTACCCCTCTCCGCCTTATCCAACTTAGTAAAGTAGTCTCCCCAAGTCTTACCCCACGCTCGATTAGCCCTACCAGCATTAGCCCTAAGAACATCCCTAGACTTAGTTTTAACCTCGGGATCAAACTCATAACCACTAACCTTATGCATATCAGTAGTAGTCTTAGGATACCTAATCTTCTGCGCCACCACAGTACTCCTAGGGTCTCTACCAGCAGGCGGTACAGTAAGAACCCTGCCTCCACCAAACGTACCCAAACCACCAGTATTACCTCTAGGGCGCTTAACACTAATATCATTAATATCTCTACGCATAGCCGAACCCGGCGGTGGAGCCGAGGGCGCAACCCTACGGATAGTAACTGGGGCAGGCGTCATAAACCCCGGCTTAGCACGCGCCTTAGCCATAGTCTCTGCACTAATCTTAGTCCTAGAAGCCTCCCGAGCAGCCTCAGCCGCTTTAGCGCGAGCCTTCACTACTCGCGCATTAGCATCCAAAGCCGCCGAGAAAGCACTACCAATATTAGCAGCCATAATTAGACTCCCTTAGAATTATACCGCATAATTAGCCCACCTGCTCTTTAGTAGAGATATACTCATCATTGTACTTTGAACGAAACCGCTCCATACCCTCACGCATAGGACGTTTTAGATTCTTATCAAACTCCCTATCCTGACGCGCCATTTTCCTCTTCCATTGAGTAGTCTCTTTTCTCATTTTAGCCTCAATGTACGTAGCCAGTTCCTTTCTAGCATCCCCCGACATAGAGGCTTTGTGCATACCATATATATCAGACATAATTAGTCCTCCTTAGAATTATACTGCTTAACAACATTATAAACAAACGACAACAAAGCAGCAACACCAGCAACAATAGCAGGCTTAGCATCAGCCACACTATTAATATTATCAACACCAGTAACAAGCAGAATAGCCAAGAATGCTTGTACGAATGTTAGAATCGCCCTTGTACCTACATCTTTCCAATTCACAATAAACTCCTTTCTATAACCGATTATCGGCTCTTAAATCCCCATAGTTTCATGAACTTTGCTAGGCCACCCCTAGTCGCTCCGATCTTACGGCCCTGCTCGCTAGGCGCATCTGTAGCACTAGGCCTTCCCCGTAAAGGCTTAGCGGCCTCGGCAGCACTACTCGAACCCGGAGGAGGATTATTAATACGCCTAACCCTAGCCGCATCCACCTTCTTCTCAGCAGCGGTAACCGTAGGTTTAGTCTTAGTTTTAGTCTTAGTTTTAGTCGTAGGTTTAGTCGTAGGTTTAGTCTTAGTTTTAGTTTTTTTAGCGCTAGCAACTGAAGCAGCCAAACTACGCCGACGCTCCAACCCGAAAGCAACGCCCACACCAGCCGCACCAGCACCAATAGTCGCAAGAACCTTAGCGCCCGTGCCAACACCGGAATCAGTACTATCCGACGTACTAGTAGAAGAAGGCGCAACAAACCCCTTCTCACCCTCATAATACAAACTACCAGTACTACGAGACCCAGCCGTAGAAGCGCGTTGCCGTTTAAGCATCGTATAAGCAGCATTCTTACGCCCCTTAGGACTCGCCTTAGTCCGAGTCTGAGTCATCCAATAAGACAAAGTATTCTTATCACCAACACCACCCGCAACTGGGGTAGAGTACTTGGTAGCCGTCGTACTAGTACGTGTCGGAGCGGCAGAAGTAAAAATACGCTGACCACGAACACCCGTCGAAACACTCGGTTGAGGCTTCCTAGTCGTAGGAGCCTCCCTATCCTTAACAATACTAGCAGCAACCTTCTTCTGCTCAGGCCTATGCCCTCTATAATGCGCCATAATAAATCCTCCCCTAAATCGCCATCGTTACGAACCACACAATACCAGCCAAAATACTACCACTCAAAACAGTACCCAACACCATCGTAAGCACCTTCCTAGACTCGGCCCGACCCAACTCCTGAGCATGAATCAACTCCAACTCAGTCACACGCCCATTCGTACGCTTAACCTCATCAAGAATACTATTAAGCATAGTATCCAGATGCTCTAATCGTAGCAAGAGAACATTACAATCCGAACCAGTCATAAACCACCCACCCCCTTAGTTAATTCACGAGCAGCCCCAGACTTAGGACGCTCCGACTCTATCTTAGCAAGCACCATAAGAATCTTAGATTCCGGCACACCTTGACGCCTCTGATAAGGTGCCCACAACTCGTGAACATAAGCGTACTTACGCTTCCACTCCTCTGAACTATTAAGCGCCCGCTTACTCAAATCCGCCCTCTCCCCAGCAGCCAGATGCTTCAAAGCAATAGCACCAACAGCATCAACACGAGCACTCAAAGGAAGCATATCAGGATTAAGCCTAAACGTCTTAATACCAGTAGCCGACAACGCCCTCTGAGAAGTATTCTGGGCCTCATTAGTCGTCATATTAGGGATCTTAAGTTTCCACACCTTATCAGGATTATCCGGGTCAAGATTAGAAAGAATATCAGGCGCATTCTCAATAGCACTATACTTATTCTGAATAGAATCCTGCTCATACTCAGAATACTTAGCGAGTTCAGACAACTTGTACGGCGTAGTAGCCCTAAACATACTATAACCAACATCCTTAGCCTGACCGAGCAACCCGCCAGAAGCACCATCACCAGCCGCTTGCCGCTCCCAATTAACATTACCAGTTTTAATATCAACCCCGAGAGTGTCCTCCAAAAGAGCCTGAAAAAACGGGTTAATAAAAGAGAAGAAGTTCTCCTTACTAGGGGCACCAGTCAAGAGTTTAATAGCGGCCATACCCATCTGCCCCGTAACGCCAAACGGACTAAGCGTACTACCGTCAATACGAAAATCCTCATCCTTAATATCAAACATATCCTTAATAACCGCTGGAACAGGCATAGTACCCATCATCCAATCTGGGAGACCCTGCTCAGAATTCTGTTGATACCCCTGCGCTCCAAACTCGTACATAGCATTAGTAGTAATCGGCTTATCAACAAGCATACGATAACTAAACGTAGCAGAGTGCCGCTGCCAAGCGTAGAACGGCATCACAACATCCCGCATCGCACGCTCCATAGGATTAAACTGGTGATAATTACCGCTAACAGTATTAGTCACGTAACGCATACTATGAAGAAGATTAGCATCATAATAGGGACTAGCATTATCCAAAAGAAGATCCGTAGCAGCCTCAAACGCTGTGATACGCTCACCCGCGCCGCGAGGGTTACCATGCCAATCCACATTGCGCTCAATATACGCAGCAACCTCGGGACCACGCATAAACGATTGGAAACCAGCATCATTACGAACAAAATCCATACCAATATTACGACGCATCATCTCTTCCCAAGCACTAACAACCGTATACCCACCATGCCAAATATACTTCTTCTTCCAACCATTCTTATCAAGAACACCCATAAGACCAGCGTCCTGACGATAAATATTATGAGTATTCTCGTAAGCCTGAACACGACTAATAGCGTCAGAATCATTCTTAAACGTAGTCAACTGATGCGTAAACCTATCATTATTAGTGCCCTTCTCAATACTCTTCCTAGCAATACTCTGAATAGTACTAGCAAGGATACGGGGCGCAGCAGCCGGATTATACATCATCATCATAGCCAAACCACCAATAACATTAGTAGTAATAAACGCTGGATTAGCATTAAGGACCATAAACTTGAAGATGCTACCAAACCCCTTAACAGCAGTACCCTGAAGAATTCTATGAGACAACTCATCCGAATCAAGCAACGTTTCAACGAGTTTATTATACGTATTATTAGAAATAGCGAGAACCTTACCATCCGCTGGAATATCATTCATATCCACAAACCCGTTCTTCATCCAATCCTGCATAGCGGAGTGTGCTACAAGATCATCCCTACTAGACTCTAATACCCAATCATGGTAATCTCCACGCACAAAGAAGTGATCCTCCCCATTCACATTACGAACCCCCATACCCGTCTGGACATCTAGTTTAGAAGCATTCTTATCCCCATCCTGATAAGGTTTCATTTTTGCTACAAACTCTACATCAACGCGACGCACCCTAGCGTTCTCCAACGCGGCCTCATAACTAGTATGCACCCCTACATTGTTAAGAACACGAACACCCGACTCTTTACTAGTCTTACCAACAACATCAGACGCATTCATAACAATAGTTTCAGAATCCACCATACTACGCAAATCGCGCTCCACCCGATTCTTATAATGATTCGCTTGAGAAATAATAATTCGTTTAAGAGCGTGCAAGCGCAAACCCGACTCCGCCACAGTATGCTGATTAGCGAGTTGCTGCTCATTCATACGAGTACCCTGCAACCCAGAGTCATCAAACTTCTCAGAATAAAAACGAGCCTTAGGAAAAATATCAGCCATAGCATTAAGAGAGCCAACATATAACGCCTCACGACCATCCTTAGCGCTTTCTAGAATAACCCGGCCCTTACCACTGTCCTCTGCGTCAAAAAATACTTTAGGGAGGATAAAGACTTCCTCGGGGTCGATAATACTACCCCTAGTAACCCTACCATCCTCGCTTTTGGTAAGCCGTAGTGTAGGCATTCTAAACGCTACAAAGCCCGCTGGAACCTTAATATCCGCTTGTATCAGGACAGGGCGGGGAGGAGTGCCATACCCCCCAATAGAACCCGTAAACACGCCCCTACGAGTCCCCAGCGCGTCGAAAGCGTCAACCATCTGATTCTCTAACCTAGTACGTGTAACCGCATCCGTAATATCCTGAAACACGTTACCAGTCTTATACGGGTGCTGAGCCAAATCTAGAATACCAGCCCGATCCAACTTAGCCGCACGCCCAATATCAACCAACAATAGCGTATCCTTAACCGCCAGAACCTTACCCGTAGCGTCACTTAGTTCGCCCGGAGAATCCTTATCCCCAAACAACCTAGCCACAGTCAACCTTAAACCCTGAATAGGCTCAGTATATAATAGTTTCAAATGCTCCAGATTAGCCGCCGTAGTACCATCATGCGCGAAACGAGTACTCATACGATTATTCTGCTCTTCCAAACGACGAACCAGATCCATCGCATTATCCAAATGAACATCATCAGCCTTATAAGTAGCATCCGCAATCCTACCACGAATATCCGCAAAATCAGAATTAGACGAATCATCAAACGACTTTGCTTGCGCCTCTAATCCCTCAATATCATTATTCTTAAGGTCCTTTAATTTTAGTTGCAGCAAGGCTACATCACCCGCAGCAGTAGGAGAGTACTTACCAGTCGTGGGATCGTAGAACTCCTTATACGCATCAATCTGATCCTCAATGTGTCGCCGTCGAATAGACGGCGTGTTGGTAGGGATATCGTCCCCGCCACTAACCCAATTCATCTGAATAGCAGCACGCATACTAGGCGTAAGATCCGCCTCATTATCAATCTCTAGAATAGTAGCGGCACGCTGGAACTCTCTATTAACATCTCCCCACTCGCTATTAATATTCTTACGAACAGCCTTCGTATAATTATAACTATACGAGAATAATGGGAAGTCCAATAGTTTAGTAGCGACTTTACCAGTATACGTATCCGCTTTAGACAACTTATCTGTAACATCATCCAGCCCGCGTCCAACCCAGAAGAAGCCCTCTTTAATGCCGCGCATAATAGGACTAGCGGGCATACGAACAATGGCCCTAGGATTAGCAGCCACATGCTTACTAGGCTTATCCATAACCTTAGTACGATGCTCAAACCGAGCCGCTGAACGCACCCCAAAACCAGTATCCAATCCGTCAAACTCGTACCCAAGCGCCTTCCAACGAGACAATTCTTGAGCACTCTTACCATCAGGATTATTCCAAGCATTACGAGTAGTCTTCCGCCACGTTCTACCACTTGGAGCGAACTCGAACTTAGCAGCCAGCGCTAGTTGTTCAGCCGCATCAACAACCTTCGTATCCTTCTTACCAGTCATTTCACCCTTAAACCGAGCAATTTGAGCGGCCTCTCGTGTCCTAGTTACCTCAGCCATACCAAACGTAGCATACTCGTCCTTCGACATAACACCGCGTTGCGCCTTCCAACCAGCCCTAGTAGCAGCACTAGTCCTATTATGCGCGGCCCGGTCAGCCGCCCGAACTCCTAACTTACCAACGGTCATAGGAATAGACGCAGCCTTAGCCGCCCAACCAACCACAGGAACAACACTAAGCGCATCCAAGGCATAAGCGAACGGGTCCTTATTAATCTGATCGCCAAGACGATTAAAAGAGCCAGCAGTATCCTTAGTCAAGCCCTCCCAATAAGAACGATCCTTCCCCTCAGCATCCTTAGCGAATGGGTCATAATAATTCGCCGCAAGGCTCGCCCAGAGAGCGTCCCCCATCTCAAAATCTACCTTATCGCCCCAATCATAATTATCATTGGTGGCCCAATTAACTGTCTCTTTAGTGGCGAAATAAGCCTCGTCTAGAATCATACCAATACCCGCAGGAGCAGCCGTGCCCATACGAGCACCACCACGAGCGAAGTTAGCCATAAACCCTAATATACCGCGCTGATAAAGGGGAACGTCTTTAGTAAGAGGGTTCCAGAAAGTATCGCGCGGAGCGAGAAAGTCAGACTCGGCAATACCATTCATATAATCAATCGCCTTAGAAGCAGCCTTAGTAAGCGGATCAAGCCCAACACTACCGATAGCCCCGGCGGCGACACGATCATAACTAGATACAGGCTCCGCCTTACCACTAATCTCAGCAGCAACCTCAGCACTGTACACTTGATACCCCTTAAGGGTGGCCTCCAACGCCTTAATCTCCGCAGCCTTGGGCTTAGTACGACTAGTAGGAATCAAATCCTTCTCGTGGAGCCTAATATACCCGTACCCTAACTCGCGTGTTGCGACATCCCCATTAGCCTCACCATACTCAACAAGACCCTTACCAACCCGCATAACCTCTTTAGCAAGAGACTGCTGATAAGTAGCCGTAACATCATCCTTACGAACCTTCTTAACATTCGTATTAAAAAGAAAACCATACGTAGAACCAAACTTAGGCATATGCCCCTCTTGGCTAACATACTTCTCACCACCAAGACCATACTTATCAACAAACTTATTATACAAGTTAGTATAAGCCGTGTAACGCTTACTACCCGGAACTAGAATATCAGCAGCAACATAATCCTTAATACTAGGATTATCTTGAATCTCCTTAAGAGTAATGTCTTGATCCCCGATAAGAGAGAATGCGAGCATTTCCTTATTCTGTCGTAGCCTGTTAAGGGCGTATGCTCGTTGCCAATCCTCTCCGACTAGTCCTAGTGTTTGTTTTTGGGGGTTTGAGGAGCGTCCGAATACGCCTGTGTATCCGTAGCCTGCGAGTCGCATTTGTTCTTCAAAACTTGCACTACGCTGTGGGGCTTTAGGATCATACGCCTTATAGAATATGTTACGATCAGAAATAAGACTCTTCTGCTTAGAAAAATAAGCAGTCCTTTTCGCCTCAAGTTCCTTATTAGACGACCCCATAAGAGTAACCCTCTTAAAATACGAAGATTCTTTTTTAGGCCCGAAAGGGGATTTTACAGCCATTATAACACTCCAATCTAGCGTCTAGGGGCTTCATCAAAAGATGGCCTACACGCTGTTAATAAAATTATTACCGTTGAGAACGTTGAGAAGTTCCAAGACTATTCCATAAACTTTTATCTGCTTTAGTTGGATATTTGTTAATGGTGGGGTCTACGTCTTTATCGAGTACTTCCGGTGTTATAGTAACAGCCCCACCACCACCAGACCCACCCTGAAGAGCCTTAAGCATCTGCTTATAACTAACCTTGCCACTCTTCCACTGCAAAATAATATTAGAAATATCAATAGGATTAGGTTGAGCAGCAATCTTAGCGCCCTTAGCCGCCCTAAGTTCCTTAAACATCCCCTCACGCTTATCCTGCACCTGCCCACGAGCCTCGCCCTCACCAAGAATACCCTGATAACGACGCTCAGCAAGATTAGCACCAACACTCTGAGTAGTACCCGCAAGAGTAGCAAGCCCAGCCGCGCCAAGACTCTGAGCATAAACATTACCGCCCTGACCGCCCTGACCACTAATAGTACCAGCAGCACCAGCATAATCAGCAGTAGAACCCGCATCAGCACCAATACCCCCACCCATACCACTAACAACACTAGACACACCAGCACCACCAGCACCAGTATTAAGCGTAGCAAAATCCTTCATATACTGCTCTTTAGCAGACGCAGCAGCAGCACCAAAACCCTCAACCGTAGGAATCGTAAGATTCGCCTTCTGCATAGCAAGCACACGACGATCAGTATTCTCATTAGTACGACCAAGCGCATTCTCAAGATACGTAATAGGCTCATCAAATGCGCGTTGCTGGTTCTGCAAGTATTTTTGGAAAGACGCTCCCGTAGGGTCTATACGAGATTCCAGTGTTGGAGCCTTCGGACCCTTAACAGTGAACTTACCACCCTTACCAGCCGCAATCTCGGCCTTAGTAGCCTTACGCACACGCTTACCAGCAGCATTATGTACGTTACCACCCCAAATCTTACCCGTCTTAGTTACTGCCATTGTGTGCCTCCCATACTAATCATTTTACGTTCTTCCACTTACCACCAATATATTGTTGTTTACCCTTGCCGGGTACTGTTCTGCGTGCGTAGTTTGCGGGCTTTTTAGTTCTAGGCTTAGTAGTAGGCTTAGTAGTAGGCTTAGTAGACTCTTCTGTAACAACACCAGCACTAACCTCGCCCGTGGGATCCGTAGGAGCATTAACCGCACCAGCCTCAATCTTAAGACGCGCCTCCTCCCTAGAAACAGCCTCCCTAGCAGCCTCCTTCTGCTGCCAAGCACCACCAATAGGCGCAAGAGCACCAGCAATACCACCCAAGAATTGTTCCTTAACAGCGCCAAGAGCACCACTAGCCTGCGCCTCAGCAAGATTCCTACGCTGCGCAAGAAGACCACCACCAACACCCATACCACCACCAATACCACGACTAGACAACTCCGACACAGCATTCGCCTCACCACTAGCACCCGCCTGAACAGTATCAGCCAACACACCCTTAGAACCAATACGCATATTAGCACTCAACGACCTAACTCGCGCCTCATCAACCTTACCAGAAGCAGCATCAAACAAATTATTAGGATCAAAAGCCTTCTGAGCCCCCTCAACACTATACGACCCGTCAGCATCAGCACTAGTATACCCGTACTGTCTAAAAAGACTATTCTGAGTATTACGAGCCTGATTAAGAGCATCCGTGTATGCTATATTGGCTTGTCCTGAATAGTTTAGTAGGTTATCTCCAACTGCCATAAGTCGCCCCCTTACACATTCTTCTTAATGTAAATATAACCCGCCTCAAGCGTGGGCTCCGTGCCCGTATAAATCGTAGCAGGAGTAATAATAGTCCACCCGCTAGGAGCCGCGACACCCTCATATAAGATAATCATACCAGCAATAAAGGTTTTATCAAGTAGTTTAGTGTCAATACTTGTAACAATACTATTAATACTAGTATACCCAGCCGTGTCTGTTCCTGCTAGTGTTTTGAATGTGTAGTTTGTGGTTGTTGTACCTGTAGCGTCAGAAATTTGAATCACCCCTTAATTTTGTTTTAGTAGTCACGGTCGGCCTACGCGATACCAGTGACGATTAGTCTGCGCGAATAAAAGTTGCCGGTATTTGCGGCCACGCGGTATGCAAGCGTTATCTTGTTTGTCCCCGGCGTCAACCCCGTTATGATATGAGAGTTTCCTATCGTAACCATATCATAGGCGACCGAGACATTGACATTTTGCTCAGATGTAGCCTCGTCTACGGCAACACTATTTACTTTATATCCAGTAAAGATGTTTGCTCCAGCCGTAGCGCTAAGCACCCTCATACTAATATCAATCCTCGCCGTTGTTCCCGTCACAAGAGTTGCGCTAATCTCGACAGTGTCAGAGGTAAGCGTAGTCACATACGACGTAGAAGTAGTGGTGGCAACCGTATATG
>Ga0105050_10008504_pt1 | contig 11818 bp, 11 predicted proteins | sample FRY01_FD_78088 | JGI IMG/M metagenome (GOLD analysis project Ga0105050, IMG submission 78088) | Freshwater microbial communities from Lake Fryxell liftoff mats and glacier meltwater in Antarctica - FRY-01 | ecosystem: Environmental > Aquatic > Freshwater > Ice > Glacier meltwater ... | reverse complement strand
GAAGGATGAGGAATGGGATGACGTCATCCGTATCAACCTGGAGGCGACATTCCGCCTGATGCGCGCCGCGACCAAACCGATGATGAAAGCGCGTTTTGGCCGCATCATCACCATTACCAGCGTCGTTGGCACCACGGGCAACCCGGGCCAAGCCAACTATGCCGCATCCAAAGGCGGCCTGACAGCCATGACAAAGGCCATCGCGCAGGAACTGGCAAGCCGTAATGTCACCGCAAATTGCGTTGCACCGGGCTTTATTGCGACTGCTATGACCGAAACTTTGCCAGATGCGCAAAAGGAAGCGCTGAACGCGCGCATCCCGATGGGCCGCATGGGTAAAGGCGCGGATATTGGCGCTGCGGTGGCGTATCTCGCGTCACGAGAGGCTGGCTATGTCACGGGCCAGACAATCCATGTAAATGGCGGCATGGCAATGCTTTGATGCCGAGCCGTCGCTTGCCACTTGCCAGCGACGCATCTGGACATTAGGGCGAGTCCTGAAATTCATCCTCCCAACATTATAAGGGGCACAAAAATGAGCGATACCGCGGAACGGGTCAAAAAAATTGTAGTCGAGCATCTCGGCGTTGAAGCTGACAAGGTCACGGAAGCTGCGAGCTTCATCGACGATCTCGGCGCAGACAGCCTCGACATCGTCGAACTCGTCATGGCGTTCGAAGAAGAATTCAACGTGGAAATTCCTGACGATGCGGCTGAAAAGATCGCTACCGTCAAGGACGCAATCGACTTCATCAACAGCAATGGCTGAACCGTCTCGCGCGATACGTCGCGCGGGCAGTTAAGAATTCCAACGGCTTTCCGACCAGCGCCAACAGCGCTATCGTCGGAAAGCCGTTTGCATTTTGGCCTCTGTTCGCGGTAATGGGCCGCAAAGATTAGCATTTGGAGATAACGCAATGCGGCGTGTTGTGGTCACTGGACTGGGTCTAGTTACACCTTTGGGGGCTGATGTCGAAACGACATGGTCCAATCTGATTGCTGGAAAGTCCGGCGCGGGTATGATTACGCGTTTTGACGCAAGCGACCAGAAATGCCTGATTGCCTGCGAAGTGAAGCCAAAGGACCATCCATGGGGCTTCGACCCTGACAAGCGCGTTGACCACAAGGTTCAGCGGCAGGTCGATCCTTTTATCATTTACGGCATTGATGCCGCAGGTCAGGCGTTGGAAGATGCGGGGCTCACCGAGCTGACCGAAGAACAGAAGGTGCGCGCAGGTTGTTCTATCGGTTCAGGCATTGGTGGTTTGCCGGGTATCGAAAGCGAAGCCTTATTGCTCGCTGAAAAAGGCCCAAGCCGCGTTAGCCCGCATTTTGTGCATGGCCGCCTCATCAACCTCATTTCCGGTCAAGTCAGCATCAAATATGGCCTAAAAGGACCCAATCACGCAGTGGTGACCGCCTGTTCAACCGGCGCGCACTCCATCGGCGATGCCGCACGCATGATCCGCGACGATGATGCGGACATCATGTTGGCGGGCGGAGCCGAGGGGACAATTAACCCGCTTGGAATTGCCGGATTTGCGCAAGCACGCGCACTGAACATGAGCTTTAACGACCGCCCCGAAGCCGCCAGCCGTCCTTATGACAAGGATCGCGACGGTTTCGTCATGGGTGAGGGCGCAGGCGTTATCGTTCTGGAAGAATATGAGCACGCAAAGGCACGCGGTGCGAAAATATACGCCGAAGTTGTTGGCTATGGCCTTTCGGGCGATGCCTATCACGTAACCGCGCCGCATCCTGACGGTGACGGTGCCTTCCGTTCAATGCAGATGGCATTGAAAAAGGCCGGCATGACGCCAAGTGACATCGATTATATCAATGCGCATGGCACATCGACGATGGCTGACACGATTGAACTTGGCGCCGTGAAGCGTTTATTTGGTGATGCGATTGCTGACGTCTCGATGAGCTCGACTAAGTCGGCCATTGGCCATCTTTTGGGTGGTGCAGGCGCGGTCGAAAGCATTTTCTGCATTCTGGCTCTGCGCGATCAAATCGTGCCCCCGACGCTCAATCTGGACAATCCGGATGAAGGCACCGAAGGCGTCGACTTGGTTCCGCATGTGGCGAAGAAGCGAGAAGTGAAGGCGGTCTTGAACAATAGCTTCGGCTTTGGCGGTACCAATGCCAGCCTTATCATGAAGGCCATCTGACGATATGCGCCGCCTCGCCAAATGGGCGATATTTGCGGCGGCGCTGCTGCTTGCTATTATCGTCGGTAACTTCATTTATGGCTGGACCGCGCCCGGTCCGCTGCAGCGCGAAGTCGCTGTTGTTATCAAGCCAGGATCAAGTATCACGCTGGCTGCACAACAGCTTGAAAAAGGCGGTGTCATCAAGTCTGCGGATGCATTTGTAAACCGTGCCAAGATCTTTGGTGCCACCAGCACAATTAAGGCAGGTGAGTTCGTCATCCCGAGACAGGCTTCGAATTCTGAGATATTATCCATCCTGACCGGCGGCAAAACCGTCCAGCGGATGGTTACGATCCCCGAGGGAATGCCGTCAATTATGGTGTACGAACGCTTGATGGCGAACGACCGCCTGACAGGCAGTATCAACGTACCTGCTGAAGGCTCTGTGCTGCCCGACAGCTACGCCTTTGACAAGAATGAGCCGCGCGCTGCCGTCCTGAAACGAATGCAGGACGCGATGACGAAAACGATCGATGAGCTTTGGCCCGCACGAAGTCCGAACACAGTCGTCAATACCCCACAGGAAGCGCTGGCGCTCGCATCAATAGTGGAAAAGGAAACCGCGCTTAAATCGGAATTGCGTATTGTCGCGGGTGTATATTCCAACCGGTTGCGCAAGGGCATGATGCTTCAGGCTGACCCGACAATCATTTACCCGATTACAAAGGGCAAGCCACTTGGCCGGAGAATCCGCCAGTCCGAAATAGCAGACGTCAACGACTATAACACATACGCCATGACCGGCTTGCCAAAGGGCCCCATCGCCAATCCGTCACGCGCCGCGATTGCTGCCGTGCTGAACCCGCAAGCAACGAGCGCGTTGTTCTTCGTCGCCGATGGCAAGGGCGGACATGTGTTCGCCGACACACTGCAAGAGCATAATGCCAATGTCGAAAAATGGTACGCCATCCGCCGTGAGCGTGGGGAAATGTAGTCCCTAGGGTTCGACGATGTTGAATGCGCCTGGCATAGGGTCAAGCGCCGCCTGAAGTTTTTCAATAGCCAAGCGGTCGCCTTCAATCTTCAGCCCAGCCATTTGTAACTGCGTTACGGGCATTTTCAGGAACAACAGCGCCAGAAACAATTGACGTGGGCCTGATATGGTTACCGCCGGCGCAGCATGACCGGCACCCATTTCGGTGATCATCACGGCGTTTCCGACTGTGACTTTTGCGGTCTCTTTCCGGTCTGAAATGACGAAGTTTAACAGCAGCGCTGCATTGCCGATAATCGCTGGATTCAATCGCGTCGCGACCGAATCAAGCAACAGGCCTGTTGGAATAGCCGAGATCATATCGATACTTTGCGCATTGATCCCGGCTTTCATGCCCTCGCGCAAATCGCGTGCGCCAGACAAAAACATATTCCGCCAGATGGCGGACTCGGCCTGATAACCCTGCTGTTCATAGCTGTCGGCAAGCAACGCACGGCCTTCGGCGTTTTTAGGATCAGCGAATATCAATTGATTGAGCAAATCAGAGGACCAGCGATAATCGCCCGCTTTCATCGCCTTCTTGGCCGCGGACAAAATCTTTTTCGGTCCACCCATCGCCTCCACCAATTTGGTTGCACGGGTTTCCGGCGGATGGGGGTTAAGGTTAGCGGGCACAGCATCATACCAGCCCAGATAATATTGATATATTGCCTTCGAATTGTGGCTGTACGTGCCGTAATAGCCCTTGTTGAACCACTGGTCGCCGAGGGCCGGTGGCGCTTTCAACGTTTCGGCAATCTCGGCCTGAGTCATGCCTTTGTTCATCATGCGGACCGTCTGATCATGCAGATAGCGATAATTGTCGCGCTGCCCCGATAACCAGCCTTTGACTTCGGATTGCCCAAAGCGCGGCCAGCAATGGCTTGAAATGATCGTATCGCTCCGGTCGCCATAAAGGTTGACGGCTTCGTTCAGGAACCCCGACCAACTCAAGGTATCACGTACCTTCGCGCCGCGCGGTGTCAGAATATTATGCAGCGTACATGTCGCAATCTCGGCAGCCAGAAATGTGCGTGCTGCGGGGATATAGACATTCATTTCAGCAGGCGCTTCGGACTGCGGCACCATTTGAAATTCCAGCTTCACTCCGTCAATTTCACGCACTTCGCCAGTTTTACGTATGTCTATCGTTGGCGAAATGAGGGTAATGTCCCCGCCGCCAATACCCTTGCCAATACCACTGCCCATTTGTCCCTGTGGCCCTGGCGCGAGATTGCTGCCAAACTGGAATGTCGCCCGCCGCCCCATAGCTGGTCCAGCCATCACATTTTCGGAAGCTGTTTCGGCAAGGAAATGTTCAGGCGCAATGACGGCAACCTTACCCGCTCTAACATCGGCTTCGTTGATGATGCCGCGTACGCCCCCAAAATGGTCTCCGTGGCTATGGCTATAGATGACGGCCGAAACCGGGCGAGCCCCCAGCTTTTCATTCACAAGCCGAAGCGCCGCCGCAGCAGTATCACGGCTCGTCAACGGATCGATGATTATCCAGCCGGTCTGGCCTTTGATGACAGTCATATTGGACACATCAAAGCCGCGCACTTGCCACATATTTTCGGTCACCACGTACAGACCGTGCTTGCGCAAAAGCCCCATGTGTCGCCACAGGCTAGGATTTACAGTATCTGGCGATGCGCTATTGGCCATCCAATCATAAGCGCCCAGATTCCAGACAGGCTGGCCGTCTTTGTTGGTGATGATGGGGTCCGCCAGACTTCCGATAAATCCGCGATCTGCAAACTCAAGGTCGCGACCGTCTTCAGCCGGTAGCTGCATCGCCACTGTGCGTTGTACGGCCACAGTAGCGTCCGATGCTGGTTTAAAATCTTGTGCAAAAGCACCAGTGGCCGACGCCGTGCTCAACAAAATGGCGCATAAAAGTTTCTGCATGATGCTCTCTCCCCAAATTTTTTTTGGACGATGCATCAGAAGACTGCTCAGGTAAATGCGCAAATTCGAAGCCGGAATTGTCCAGCGATTATAGCTTACAGAAAACTATAAGGATCGACGTCTACCCCGACCCGGACGCTTCGAGGAAATTGGAGGCCACCCAGCCACTCCCGAATGATGGTCTGTACCTCAACCGACCGCTGCGCGTGGACCAACAGCCGCTGGCGATAGCGGCCACGTAGCATTGCAAGTGGTGCGGGCGCAGGGCCATAAACATACATGCCGTCCACTTGCGGCGCAGCGCCACCAACCGCGCGTGCCGCTTCGATGGCCTCGCGTTCGTCTTCCGAGGAAATGATAATTGCCGCAAAACGTCCGAAAGGCGGCGCTCCTGCCGATTTGCGTTGCTCCGTTTCGGCATCATAAAACCCATCGCGGTCGCCCGCAACTAATGCGGCGATGACCGGATGGCTCGGGTTACGCGTCTGAATAAAGACCTCACCCGGCTTTTCACCGCGCCCTGCCCGGCCTGCCGCCTGCGCGATTTGCTGGAATGTGCGTTCAGCAGCGCGCAAATCGCCGCCTTCAAGGCCAAGGTCCGCATCAATGACGCCGACCAACGTCAATTCAGGGAAATGGTATCCCTTGGTCACCAGCTGCGTTCCAATAATAATGTCTACAGCCTTGTTTTCAACGCGCGAGACGAACTCAGCGGCTTTTTCAGGGGACCATAAAGTGTCCGATGTTGCGACGATGGTGCGGGCATCGGGCAGCAGGCGGTTTACCTCGTCGCAAATGCGCTCCACCCCCGGGCCACAGGCAACCAAGGTATCGCTTTCGCCGCACTCAGGGCATTCCTCCGGCGGCGGCATGACATGGCCGCAATGGTGGCATGCGAGTCGTCGGACCAGCCTGTGTTCGACCATCCAGCTGGTGCAATTCGGGCACTGGAACCGGTGTCCGCAGGTCCGGCAGAGCGTTAGCGGCGCATAGCCTCGCCGGTTCAGGAACAATAGGCTTTGTTCACCGCGCTCCACCCGCTCCTCAAGCGCTTTTAACAGGGTTGGCGCAATCCAGTGCTGTCGATCGGGGGCGTCCAGCGTCAAATCAATCGCCTTAATCTCCGGCATTTTGGCTGCGCCGAAACGCGACGGGATCTCCAATCCCTTATAACGGCCAATATTTACCATATGCCGCGATTCCAAAGCTGGTGTGGCCGACGCCAGCACTACAGGAAATCCCTCAAAACGACCCCGCATCACGGCAACATCGCGGGCGTGATAACGCACGCCGTCCTCTTGCTTAAAACTGGTCTCGTGCGCCTCGTCGACGATAATCAGGCGGAGATTAGCAAAGGGCAGGAACAATGCGGATCTTGCGCCAACCAGCACTTTTGCGCTGCCGTCCGCGACTGCGCGCCACACACGGCGGCGCTGCGTCGATCGCAAATTGCTATGCCACACGGCTGGCTCCACCCCGAACCGCGCCTCAAACCGGGCAAGAAACGGCGCGGTCAGAGCGATTTCGGGGAGCAAGACCAGAACTTGCTTACCCAAACGAATGGCCTCGGCAACAGCTTCAAAATAGGTTTCTGTTTTACCTGAGCCAGTCACGCCATCGAGCACAAAGGTATCAAACCCGCCTGACCTGACAGCGTCGACCATCGCCTTTGCCGCGACCATTTGCGCGCCATTGAGTGCAGGCGCGTCAAAATCTGCGAGTGGTTCGGGTAGCGGTGAATCCACGCTAATCGTTACCGGTTCAAACGCGCCCGCCTTTATAAGACCCCGTATAACAGCGTCGCTCACGCCCGCTTCAGCCGCGAGTTCGCGGACAAGTCCTTGCGCGCCCTCCAACGCATCAAGCGCGGCCGCGCGCTGTGGGGTCAGCCGTGCAGGTTCAAAACCCGTTCGCCGATACTCCGTTATTGTGCCCGTGGTGCTAAATGCTGCCGACGACGCCAACACCATACGCAATACAGCCGCGTGGCTGGTCAGATAATAATCCGCAACCCAGTTGACGAGACGCCGTAAACCTTCCGCAAGTGGTGGACATTCAACCAGCTCCAGCACCGACCGAAGTTTGCTGGGGTCAACTGGCTCATCGCCAAAGACGTCATCATCCCAGATGACCCCCGGTAGTTTACGGGGACCAAGCGGCACCATGACCACGCATCCGGGGCCAGCCTGCATGCCCGCAGGCAAGCGATAATCGAGCGGACCGATCGCTTGCGTCAACAGGACGACACGGACACGGTTGGTGAGGGGATTCATTCGCACGATATAGGCAGACAATTGCGCAACGTCACCAGTCTATCCCAGCGCCTTAAATAACGTCCCCTTAATTCAGATTCGTATCGCATAAACGCAGCGTTCAGAGTTGAGGGCACAATTTACATCGGCACAGTGACAGACATTTGCTTGTATCGTACGCTCGGTACATTCGTTGAACAGCATTGGAGTAATGATCATGCCAACCGCTACACGCCGCGACATCTTGCTATCCGGTTCCGCTATTGCTCTTCTGTCATTGCCTGGTTGCCAAACAATGCCTGGATTTGGCCTCACCGAAGCCATTCGCCGTTTGCTGGCTTTGTCCTCTCAAAACGCCTTTGCTTTGTTGCTTCAACCGGGCGGATTCTACGATAACTCCGTCGCGCGCATTCCATTACCCGACCGTTTTGGCGGCAATAGCGGCTCCGGCATTACGTCAGCGATATTGCAAAGCCGCGCCTTCCGCGACCGCCTGCAACGGCAACTCAACCGCGCTGCTGAAAAAGGCGCTGAACGCGCGGCCCCCTTGGTCGCAGACGCGGTGCGCAATGTCAGCATTCAGGATGCGGCCGCTTTAGTAAGGGGCGGTCCGCGAGCAGCATCGAATTTCTTGCGCGGTCAGATGGGGACAGCATTGATCAACGCCATGTTACCGGGAATTTCTGAAGGACTGCGCCTGTTCGACGACCAGATCATCAGCCAAACGGTGCGTTCTGTCGTCGGTTTCGATATCGCAGCGCTTGCGCAAGACATCACCCGCAAGGCCGACGACAGCATCTGGGCGGCAATTGGGTTGGAAGAAAGCAATATTCGGGCCGATCCCCGCAAAACCAAGGATCCTGTTTTAATAGGCGTCTTTGGTCTCCTGAACTAGGCGCTGTCTTTTTTCGGTTAACTTTGCCAATAGGCGAATTACCGAATCTCCAATCAGGAATCATGTCTCATGAAATTCTTTGCCGACACCGCTGACATTGCCGATATCAAGGATCTGGCAGCAACTGGCTTGCTTGATGGCGTCACCACCAACCCGTCATTGATTGCCAAATCGGGTCGCGATTTCATTGAAGTAACGCGCGAGATTTGTGCCCTGACCGACGGACCTGTGTCCGCCGAGGTCGTCGCGCTCGACCATGCAACGATGATGAAAGAAGCGGAGATTCTGCGCAAGATTGCAAGCAACGTCTGCATCAAGGTACCGTTGACCATTGATGGTTTGAAAACCTGCAAGGCCCTCACTTCAGAAGGCACCATGGTCAATGTGACTTTGTGCTTCTCTGCCAACCAAGCCCTGCTTGCTGCCAAAGCCGGTGCAAGTTTTGTATCGCCGTTCGTTGGTCGTCATGACGACAATGGTTTTGATGGCATGCAGCTCATCAGCGATATTCGCCTGATTTACGATAATTATGCGTTCGACACCGAGATCCTTGTCGCCAGCGTGCGCCACGGTGTCCATGTTTTGGAAGCGGCCAAAATCGGCGCGGACGTAATGACTGCCCCACCTGCTGTCATCAAGGGCCTGTTCAAGCATATACTGACGGACAAGGGCATTGAAGGCTTTCTGGCTGACTGGGCAAAGACTGGACAAGCCATCGGCTAAAATCTGAATGTGTTGCGGCGAAGTGCCTATGGGTTATTCGCCGTATAGAATTTAAAGGCAGGTGAACCTATCTTCTTGGGTGAAAATGGCAGGCATAAGGCCTGCTGGAGCCTCAAGATGAACAAACCCGAAAAGGTGTTTCCCATCGCACATATTCATTACGAAGACGAAATTGGTGAGAACGGCAAAATTGTTGTACCTGATGAAGTCCAAGACGCTATTCGTACGCTCATTCGCTGGTCAGGTGATGATCCAGAGCGCGAAGGGCTGTTGGATACCCCAGCCCGTGTTGGACGCGCTTGGCGCGAATATTGCGGTGGCTATGCCTCTGATCCAGCCGCGCATTTGTCGCGTACTTTTCAGGAAGTTGGCGGCTATCACGAACTGGTACTGCTCAAGGACATTCCGTTTCAGTCCCATTGCGAGCACCATATGGCACCTATCATCGGCAAGGCATCCATTGCCTATATGCCAACGGATCGGGTTGTAGGTATTTCAAAGCTCGCGCGCGTGCTGCATGGTTTTGCACAACGGCTGCAGGTGCAGGAACGCATGACGGCTGAAGTCGCAAACTGCATCTGGGAACATCTGAAACCAGAAGGCGTAGCGGTCGTCATTGAGGCGCAGCACGGTTGCATGACCGGTCGCGGTGTAAAGGTCCACGGCGTCGGCATGGTCACATCAAAGCTGATTGGCTGTTTTCTCGATGACCAATCGAGCCGCAAGGAAGTCATGAGCCTGATGGGCTACTAATTACGGCATTGCTGCACGGTTCGAACGTACTTATGGGTAGGGGCAACCCCATTCCATAAGAATCCCCGGACCGCACTTTCATGGCCTTTGATCTTCCCCATTTTGATCTCGATGCGTTTGTGCGCGCTACGCTGGACGAAGATTTGGGGCCAACCGCAACAGACGTAACATCGCAAAGCGTTATTCCGGCAGATGTCCGTTTTGAAGGCACGATGGATAGTCGTGACGCAATTGTCGTTGCTGGGCTCCCAATTGCTCTCGCTTTCTTCACAGCGCTTGATCCTGCAATGGAAATCGACCTGCTTGTCGACGAGGGACAGCGCATTCCCGCTGGCACCGATCTAATGCGGCTTAGGGGTAATGCCCGCGCGATGCTGACGGCGGAGCGATCCGCCCTGAACACAGTCCAGCATCTTTCGGGCATTGCAACCCTAACGCGGCAATATGTCGATGCGATATCGGGCACAGGCTGCGTCTTATTGGATACACGCAAGACCATTCCGGGGCTTCGTGTGCTCGAAAAATACGCCACGCGCCTGGGTGGGGCAACGAACCACCGCATGGGCTTGTGGGATGCAGCGATGATCAAGGACAATCATGTGGCCGTCGCTGGCGGCGTTGCCGAGGCTGTACGCCGCGCACGAGACGCAGGCGTCGAACGTATCATATTGGAAGTTGATAGCATCGCCCAGATCGAACCGGGCCTCGCGGCGGGCGCGAGCCACCTGCTGCTCGACAATATGGACGCCGATACGCTGCGCGCGGCAGTTGCCATCATCGCTGGCCGTGTACCGACCGAAGCGTCGGGCGGCGTAACGCTTGATACTATTCGCGCGAAAGCGGAAACCGGCGTCACATACATTTCCGTTGGCCGACTGACGCAAAGCGCGCCCGCCGCAGATATCGGGCTGGATTGTGCGCAGGCTTAAGGCTTTCGCCGCCTTCAGCATGGCAGCGTCGGCGTTGCCAGCGCCATCTTTGGCGCAGGCATGGCAGTGCCAACCCGCGCAATATCTGCCCCGCCCCGCGCTCGAGTTGCCGAAATCCGGACAGGTCCGACGGGTCCCAATCGATGGGTATACCCTGACTTTAAGCTGGAGCAGGGAATTTTGTCGGGGACGCGCGCGGGACCCTTCGATGCGCTTTCAATGCTCTGGCGATATCGGCGACTTCGGTTTCATTCTACACGGTCTTTGGCCCGAAGCAAAAGGGCGCGGGTATCCGCAATATTGCCGCCCCGTCGGTGTTTTGCCCCGCCGCGTCGTGTCGGACAATATATGCTTGAGCCCGTCGCCGCAGCTTCTCCAGCACCAATGGGCGAAACATGGCAGTTGTATGGCGCGGACGCCCGAAACCTACTTTGCCGCAGCCAAGCTGATGTTTGATGCGCTGGAATTTCCAGATATGGCGCGCCTGTCACGCGAACCGGAGCGCGGCACGCCCTTGACGGTCGCGGCATTGGCCGACCGGTTTGCTGATGTGAACGACGGCCTGCCCGCAGATGCAATTGCGGTTAAGACAAATGCCAAGGGATGGCTGGAGGAAGTGCGCATCTGCCTAGGAAAAGACTTGAAGCCCAGACGCTGTCCGACATTCAGCAAAGGGGCAGCAGCCAACACCCAAATCAGGATATGGCGCGGGCGTTACCCTTCAATAACGCGCGTACCGGGATGATGCTTATCCAAATGCTTTTTGATGATCTTCAGGTTTTTGCTGTTGGATCGCCACACAAGGTCAAAGGCGTCGCCTACTAAGGGTATCGCGCCAATAGCGGTATCGATGCCGACATTGGCGGTCATCCGCACAAGTTGCCATTTTGACATGCCAAGGTTGCGGGCTTCCCACACCATATAGGCGCCCATTGCTGCGGTGACAAAATCACCCAGGACAGGGACAAGACCAATGACGGAATCCAAGCCGAAAGGAATTTTCGTACCCGGAATGTGAAATGCGCGCTCCAGCAGCTTTTCTAGCGCCTCAACCCGTGCGCGCACGGAGTGCGGGTCGCTACCCATGCCCGGCATATCCTTGGCAATCTGGGCGAATTGTTCCTGCGAAAGCGGCATGCAACATTACTCCTTTGAGCCTATGTCGG
>Ga0105050_10008502_pt1 | contig 11821 bp, 6 predicted proteins | sample FRY01_FD_78088 | JGI IMG/M metagenome (GOLD analysis project Ga0105050, IMG submission 78088) | Freshwater microbial communities from Lake Fryxell liftoff mats and glacier meltwater in Antarctica - FRY-01 | ecosystem: Environmental > Aquatic > Freshwater > Ice > Glacier meltwater ... | reverse complement strand
TAGGTGCTGGCTTTGGGCAACCGAAAATTCTGCGGGCACTCGAACAAAAGAGAGCGTTTCTACGTTCGCAGGCAGATTGATCGAATCGCGAGCGGTTCCTTCGTAGGAATTTGCCTGCGTGGGCGTTAGCAATTGCAGATCAAATTGAATCAGGATGTATCGATCAATTTTCTCTCGGTCGATACCCAACTGGCCAGTCTGTGTGACGGACGGATAAATTCGCTCGGAAGATACTTGCAATCGTCCCAAGGAAAGAAAGTCACCGTCAGTAAGAAGACTGGGGCTTAGCTTGTAAAAAGTTCCAGGCAGTTGCCAAAGGTCGAATGAAACCCAGCCAGTCTTTCTTGAATCAAGCTGCTTTTCAGCATCGCGGACTTCAAACACAGAGAAGCCCTGGACTCGGCCTTGGTTGGATAGGGTCAACCAATGTTTAATGGGAACAATCGACGTCGTAATCGGTGCTTTTCTTTGCAATGAATCGATGATGGCATTGAATCGATTTGTTGACAAGGGAAGAAAGGTTGGACGATCTTTCATGAATTGCGTTAAGGCATCAGCCGGGACATACAGCTTTCGTAAAGTCAGTGGCTTTGCCGCATCGGTGGCCAGTTCCACATCGTCTGAGGATCCTGCGTTGGATACTTGCGACGCCGAATCCTGTGTTGCAGGTCTTGAAATGAAGTTCAGGCAAGTCGACAGTGCAGCGTGTGGTCCAAGAGACTGAAGCAAGAGCCCAAGGAAGATCGAAATCGTAAGTCGCATACCGAGGCTCGTAAATTTAACATTCGCCATCAATCTATGGGAAGTTTGGAAACGCTGCCGACTGCGAATGGTGCAGTCGGGGTTCAGTCCCTTGGTGCATGGGGCATTAATCGTTGGGGAAGTGGTGGGTGCATCAGCTAAAGTGTCAGGACTGATGAAAACGGGATTACCCGGCGGAATGGATTCAGGCCTCCGGTTCTTAAGGTTCTGTTGATCGCATGAAATTGCCTTTAAGCGGCGTTGCGTCAACGCCCTCTTCTCAAGCCAATCTAATTTGTGATCATTAATGGCAGCCACGGGCGTTAAATTCGCTGGGTAAGAGGAACTTCGAATCAGAAAGATTTTCCTGAGGGCACTGTTTTGAAACGTGAATCAGAACGATTTTCCAGGCTGTCTTCGTTGGCCGGATTCTGGGTCGCTTGGGATTCGCCTCGAAAAACGGTTCGAGTTGTTCCAGAAAATGGATCGTCCAATCTTTCAAGTGTCGGATTCTTTGTAAGAAGACGCTCGAGAAACAAAACGGCGACTGCGATCGAAAGAGTGATTCCGACGTAGGGTGCTACTTGAATACCCAATTGCGGATAAAGTACCGCAATGATACCAACCGCAAATGACAGCAGGATCCAAAAGAGGCTGCGTCGAAACCACTGAAGCAACCATGCGATCAAGATCGCCAGAAAAAAGACTGAGATGGTCGCAAGTCGCAGCCAATAGCGATTTGTCATCACCAAGTAAGACTTGGTTGGAATTCGTTGCCCTGCATACCACGCTCCTCTTTCAGTTCCAGAGTCTGCATTCACCGCCTGAACAAAGAGTTGCCTTGGGGTAAGCGGCTTCGATGCTTCCGCGGAAGTGGAAGCTAGATTGCCTGTGAAATTCGCAGCGGCATCCGACGTGATCGGTTGCTCAATCGCAGGGCCCGTCGCCCCAACAGCATCCAGGTTGTTGCGTTTCAACGGCGCTACTGGCGATAGTTCAGGACTGTTCCAAACGGTTCGCCATGTGTCATTGGTCAGGATGTGCCATGAAAAATGACGGCACCAGTCTTGGTTGGGTAAGCGGGGTAGATCCAGTTCAGCTATCCACCACCAAGTTGAGAAAACATTTCTGGCATACCAAATTTCGATCAAATATTCATGAGCATTATCGGCTGATTGATCACTCGGGAAGCGCCGGGAGGAAGATTGAAGATGATTTGCCGGTTTAACGTGTCCGTTTGATGTGCGATCGCCTGACCGTTGACCAGGACACGTTTGACCAATGCCGTATTTTCAATATCGACGGCCAATTTCTCTTCGTACGATTCTACTAATGCCAGCATGCGATCCATTCGCTGTCCCGAATCCCACCAGGTTTGCAAGTGAATCTCTTGAACAAAAGTATTCGCAGCGATGGGGGTTTCTAGATCGACGTCTAGTTGCGTATGGGTGGGCCAAACGTGATTCGACAACCAACGTTGTTCCACTTGTCCGGTGTTTTGCTCGGCAGTCACCCAACTCCGTGGATTCAGCTGGTACGACTCTTTGGTCGCGATCGGCGTCACCAGTTCACGACGGCGAACCTCGAATGATGCTATCTGCGATTGGATGAATGCGTCGACTTGTTCTGAGGTTTCCAACATTACAAATTGCGAAACGGGAAGCACCATGGGCTGCAGAATTGGGATTTGGGCCTGCAGATGCTTACCACTAGTTCCCGACTTGGAGGCGGTCAAGTCAATCCGTTCGGTGCTGGAAAATTGTAATGAATTGATCAGGCCTTTGGTTCCGGGTTGAAATTCAATGGCTAAAAAAGATCGATCCGCAATCGTAATCGGAGTTCGCACCACAGACAGTACTTCGTCACCCAAAAATATTTGTGCGGTTGAAGTTTCGTTTTTGGTCTCCAATAATAGCCACAAATAGTTCAGCGGTTGATTACTAATGGCCAAATTCAATCGCTGTCGCACCCAAAGCGATTCGGGATCAAGCGTCGTAGATGAATCATCGATGCCCACGATTTCTACTAATTGACTAAGTTCCACTCGGCGGGGTTTTTGATCAATCGAACCTCGCAACAGGATATCGTTGGCACCCTGTTTGGGTCGAAAAACATCTTGTCCAGCAGTCGCTCGTACGACGGAACTTGCAATCGAATCGAAGTTGAATTCTTTATTTTTGTCTTCGACGACCAGGATTACTTCTGCGGGTTCACTTACTAAAGACGGATTGCCCTGAACATTGGGAATGTTCAAATCCAGGAAGTTGCCCACTTCGCGTTCCAGAGTGAAGTCGAAAACCACTTCGTTCGATGAAGACGGTTGAATTGAAGAAATGTCGATCTCCAACACCCTGGAAGATTCCTTGATTCCGGCTGAACCCGACAGAAAATTCCAATCGCCCAAATCCAAGGTGATCATGTCACTGTATTGGCCTTGGACTTGGCAACGCAGTTGGACTGGCATCAGCACACGTTGATTCACAATTAATGTGTACTGCGGAACCACGCGAACCAGCGCCGACTGCAATCGATTGATCAGTTGCAGTTGGAAATTCTGGCGGTCGAAGACGAAGGGGATAGTATCTTTGGCATCGGCGGAAGTTCGCCCAAGATTCACACCAGGGCCCAGTTTCCATTGATTGGACAATTCACGTTCCCGTGTCAAAGCGATGGTGCCTGCGACAAAAACACTGTCGTAAATTTGTGGTCCCACCAAGTCTAAACCGGCTTGCTGCGTTTCTTCATCAATTGGGTTAGCCAAGAAGAAAGAGACTTGTAACTGTGTTCTCTCAACGAGGGGATTGTTGTTGAAGCTAAGCAGATAAAATTGATCCTCCGTTTGTTCGTCCGCAACTTTGGCAGCCAGTTGTTTTGCGCGTTCAAAGTCGACTCGTGCCGCTCGGACGTTACTTTGCAGCACAACGAAATCTTGAGTATCTTTCGGGCATGAGATTAACAGCTCGGAGATGGGTTGGCCCAAAGGAGTAACATCAAACGCGGAAGTGATTTGCCAACGACCAATGGACACTGCATCGATCTTGATGTTGGTCTCGATTCTTGCTTTTGTCGGGAAACGCCTTTCGCCTTCCGTCAGTTTTTGCCAAGAGATTGTGGTCTTGTCAGACAGTTCATCAAGGTTAATCGTGGTCTTACCAACACGTTCGGTCGTTTGCAGGCCAATTTGCCCGATTCCAGAAACCGTTAAGTTGGGTTCGTCGATTCGAAGTGCAAACGCGGTTTCTGTTGGATAAGCAAAGCTGAATTTTAGCTGGTTCAATTCGCCGAAAGTTTCTACCGTAGTAGACAAGGGAATGCGAAAATCCAAACGCTCCCCGGCTTTTCCCTGGATTGCCAAGCTTAAGTTGCCGTTGGCCATTCGATAAAGATAATAGGCATTGGCGATCGGGCCTTGGATAGGTCCCGCGACAACCCAATTGGCGAGTCCCAAGGGAATCTGTTGCCAACCCGTTTCATTGAGCGTTAGTTCAAACTGTAATTGCAAGGATGCGTCATTGGTGCCGTTGTCGACCTGAGTATCAAAGGAGACCTTTTCGAAACGAAAGGTAGAAACTAACGGAACGTTACCGGGTACGTTTCGTTTTCGTTGTTGTAGCAGTTCTTCGAATTCTTCAAATGAAAACTTGAAGATGGGAATAAGGTTTCCGTCCTTGTCCGGCAGATAGTAAGTGTCAAGGTTTGAAAACTGGACGTTGGACCGAGTGGTATCGCGATAAGGAATCCCAGGTTCTTGGAAAGACGATATGCTTGGGAATCCCGATGCCCGAGGCGAGGTCCCAATACCAACCCCAGCGTTGGAGGATACTGGGTTAGAAGATCCTGCACTGGACGGCGAATTATTGGGCAACCGTGCAGTTGGACGTTCAATTTGAGCGCCGGTAAAGGTTAGCGGTAAGAGAAAAAGGCTGCCTAGAAAAAATAACGCCAGTCGCATCATCCATTGCGCAGCGATACGTGGACGATCGATCTTTGGTAACAAAAGGATCATGCTGAGTAATCGACAGAGTTGGCGACCGGCGCTAGCGTTGAAGCGTCGTCGAAGCGGCAGTTGGCGGTGCAAGGAATCTAACAATTCGCGAAAAGTTGTAGCGGTCCAAGATTAGGGTCTCCTACCATTTTAGTCGTTAAGCCCCCCGCAAACAAAACCATCAACCGTTTTTCCACTCGAATTCAGCCAAACGGGTGGCCAACCGTTGGAATCGTCAAATTCGGCCCAAGAAATCAGATGCTGTGACGTTGGCTTGGTGAATTTGGGCGATTGTGTCGTCATCGAGAACAAGTTTTGTGCGAAAAACAGAGGATAGGCGTTCGAATCTCTTCGACCGGTATGTCGCAAGATTACGGCCCGACCGAGGTGCGAATCGTGTTGAAAACCTAGGCGGCAAGTAAATGCATCGCTTGCCCTGCGATCGACCTTGTCAGTCAACCCTCACCCCGACTGTCTTTTTGTTCAGGTGTGTCGCAGGGGACGTAGATGAGCGGCAGATACCTAATTGCAACGAATAGTTCTAGTCTCGGGGGCAACTGTTGGGCGTTTGGGATTCATCAACCAAGCGACTTACTTCTGTAAACAGTGGCTGCGTTGCTACACTGATCATTTGCATACCGCCCGAAATCGGATCAACCTTCACACGTTGAAAGCCGCCGGCTTGTTGAACGATTAAGGCCCCAGCTGCCACGTCCCATATTTGAAGGCTCAACGCCCAATAGCCGTCCAAACGGCCGCATGCGACATAGCATAAATTTAGGGCGGCCGAGCCTAAACGACGGACCGATTGGCAACGGCTGCTGATGGTGGTAAACAATTCGTTGGCGTTGGGATAACGCTCAAAATGTCGCGGGACACTTCCAACGAACATGGCTTGATCCATAAAATTGCAATGGGCAACATGGATGACTTCGTCGTTCATGTAAACGCCCTGCCCTGCGGCGGCCCAGAAGCAATCGTTGCGGCACACATCGAAAACCGCGCCTGCGACGACGATTCCATCAATCGCAGCGGCGATCGAAACGCCGAAGTAGGGGAAACCGTGAATGAAGTTGTTCGTTCCATCAATCGGGTCGATGATCCAAAGCAAACGGGGTTGGGCGTCTTTGATGTCCGGGATCTGCCCCAGTTGCGAACTAAATAGATTGATGTCAAACGAATCTTTAGAGACGAACGGCAATTCCGATTGATTTCCCTGACGTTCTTCACCAAGAATTTGCGAGTTCGGATAGGCGGCAGAGATCCACGAAACAATTTTGTTTTGGACCAATTCATCAACAATGGTTACAAAGTCTCGGGCACCTTTAGATCGCACTCGGATGTCGCCTTGGAATCCCAATATTTCCTTTCCACCCTGTTCGGCGAAGCGGCGACAGTTTTGAGAAATCTCGAAAATCAGTTGACGTTCAGCGTGTGTTGCGTTCATGTTTAATTCAAAAATCTAGCCATACGAGTTGAGGTTTCAAAGCGGTGTCAACCAGAACTTGCCGCTCATTTGTGTTTGGCAAACGTTGTCTGATCCTGTCATTCAGAAGGAAACGATGACCAAGTAAGAACGGTGTCGGATTGACAGATTTTCCTTGTGTGACAGATTTTCCTTGTTCCTCGTTCGTCGGTGGTGTACTGGGAGACATACAACGCCTCAGGCCAACTGTAACTGACAATGTCCAAAGTGCCCATCGGTAGCATCTGCGTGGTGTGTGGGAGGTCATACGTTAATAGTGTTGTGTCGAAATCATTTAATACAGGTGCCTCCAAGGATGCAATTCGATGTTGGCCAAAGGTACTACCGTTGGTTAGTGCCAGCGGCAGGCTTAAAATACCAGCACGCAGCGCAAGCGAGTGGATATTGCCTTCCTTTGCGTGCGCTGAGTGCCTGTAAAGCAGTATGTTTTCTTCTGCCGCTCGCCTTAGTGGTAAATTGTAGGCCTTAAAGACTTTTTTGGTTGCAAGTTACTTGTTTAGCGGCGCAAGCGTTGCAGTGAACGCTACCAGTCCGTCGGCAGCAAACCGAGGGTCCCACTGTGGACCAGAGTCCGCATTTCTGAAAGTTTCCAAACGATTGTTGAAGTGCCCCGGAAACAACGATATAATTAGGACTATTGCCTAGCGCGTGCCTGGTGGCTCGGGAATGCTCTTGGCAAAATATATTCGGCCTCTTCTCTGTTCCGGCCCTGCCATCCTTGTTTGCAAGAGTCAAACCTTACAAACGGGTGGCAGGGTTGTTTGGTTTCTTGATTCTAGTTGAACAATTTTTAGCAACCGCTTTCGCCTGAGACCCAAACACTCTATTCCGCAACCAAGCGGCAACACCGTTTCCTGGCACGCCTTTATACGAACGATTGGTAAGCGGAGGGCGGATTTGGAAACTCGGCCGGTGGGATCTTTGTACGCGATTTGACGTAAATTTTCAGCCGAAGAAGATGTCGGTGGCCCAGTTACCAAACGGATTCTATTGGTTGGTTAAGACTTTGGACTCGGATGAGAACATTGCGATGCGGCGAAGACCGTTCTTGGAAAATTTGTGGAATCGTCGCAAACGTTGGCAGGCAATGGAACCTTGATAGTCCAGTCTGGAACTAACAGGTCGGAAATCTCAGTCTGGAAAGTTTCGGGACTTGGCTAGGGCTGTGGCCAATCAAGTGGACGATCGGCCAAAGACTTCATCCAATCGGTTCAAAACGATCCAAACGAACAAATTGCGTTAGATTTCTGCGTTCAACAGCCCTTAGAGTCGTGGAGATTGCTTTACGGTCGGAAGGTTAACAATTAGAATTGCCGCCAAAGCCAAGATGGCTTGGTTTTGCCTTTCCCGATGCGAGGTGGTCTCTTGAGACCGGCTCCCCACCTTCGCGAGCTTTTTCGGAGCAATCACTTATGAACCAGCCGACCAAGTCGTCCAGCATGGTTACCATCCTTTCGGTCATGATGTTTCTGCAGTTTTTTGTCTGGGGTTCTTGGTTTGCGACGTTAAGTTCGGCCATGGAAAATAATTCGCTGAAGGACTTTATCGGGCGGGCATATGAATCGGTGCCGATTGCTGCGATTATTGCTCCGTTGTTTCTGGGTTTGATTGCCGATCGATTATTCAATTCCGAGCGAGTGATGGGTGTGTTGATGTTGGTGGGAGGTGCCATTATGTGTGCCCTGCCTTACGTTGCGGCACAGGGCAAGGAAAGTGCTGATCTGTTCTTGTGGCTGTTGTTCGGACATGTGATTTGTTACATGCCAACGTTGGGGTTGGGAAACACGATCGCGTTTACGCACATCCCCAGTCAACAAGATTTTCCGAGGATCCGTGTTTGGGGAACGATTGGCTGGATTGCGGCTGGCTTAGTTCTTGGGGCGATGGGTTGGTCCAACACGTTTAATATTTTTTGGTTAGGTGGCATTAGTTCGATTGTTTTGGGAGTGATGTGTTTTGCGTTGCCGGCGACTCCGCCACCGATGCGGGGCGAACCGATGGATATACGATCCTTGTTGATGTTTGACGCCTGGAAATTGATGGCGGATTTTAACTTCTTGATCTTTGCCGTTTGTTCCACCTTAATTTGCATTCCATTGGCTTTCTATTACGGACAAACAGCACCTTACCTTAGCCAAATCGGGTTTGCCGAACCTGGTGCGACGATGACCATTGGGCAAATGTCTGAAATTATCTTTATGTTGTTGATCCCGTTCTTCTTCCGAAAATTAGGGTTGAAGATGATGATCATGATTGGCATGGGTTGCTGGGTGTTACGGTATTTGTTGTTCTCGTTTGGGGCTCCAAATCAAATCACTTGGATGATTTTGTTGGCTGTCGCGTTGCACGGTATTTGCTACGACTTTTTCTTTGTCACAGGCTTCATGTACACCGATCAAAAGGCCCCTAAGGCGATTCGCGGTCAGGCGCAATCGTTGCTCGTATTTTTGACACAAGGTGTTGGGATGTTCTTTGGGTTTCGCATCATGGGAGCCGGTGACTTCTTGGGTATTCCATTAAGTTGGCGTCCTGGTGGCTATGGGGTCCCAGTGGATTCGTTGAAATATGTCGAAGCGTTGAAGACGGCCAGAGGTGAGTCCGAATCGCTGGGATTCTTTGAAACGTTCACTCGGATGTTCTCGCGCGAGTTGCCTGAGACTTTGGACGCCGAACTGTTGAATTCCACAATGAACCAGTGGGGAGAATTTTGGATCTTCCCAGGAATTCTGGCCGGGATCGTGCTGGTAATCTTTGGATTTATGTTCTGGGATAAGGCAAAGAGCGACGAGTCGGAAAGCGTTTAGTGACGTTTAGATTGTGAAAAAATGGCGACGATGGCGTAGAATCATTTCATGAATCTACGCCTTTTTTTTTATTGAGACTTAAGTGATGAGAGACGTTTTTGGATACTCAGGTGGCCGCTATGGGATGCATTCGCCGACGCGAAGTGGGTTAAACATCCGAGTCATTTTTGCAATCGGCTTGATTTTGTTTGCGTTGATTCGCTTTGGTTCCGCAACGAGCGTCAATCCAATTACTGGCAAAGCGGACCGAGTTGGATTAAGCGTTGAGCAAGAGGTGGCGTTGGGATTGCAGAGTGCCCCAAGCATGATTCAGCAATTCGGAGGTTTGGCCAGAAGTGAACGTGATCAATATCTGGTGGACCAAGTCGGGCGCGAATTGCTGAACGCTTTGGAACGGAAGTTGAAGCGAAACGGTGTTGGAGAGAATCCTTATCAATTCGAATTTCACTTACTTAGTGATGAATCGACGATTAACGCATTTGCGCTTCCGGGCGGACAAATTTTCATAACACAAGGATTGTATAAGCATTTAAGAACGCCCGGACAGGTTGCGGGTGTGCTGGGTCATGAAATGGGACATGTGATTGAACGTCATGGTGCCCAAAGAATGGCAAAGGACAACTTCTTTCGCGATTTGATCGGGGCCTTTACGGTAGCCAGTGGCAGTGTTAGTCATGCGCAAGTGGCACAAATGGTAGGGAATCTGATTCAAATGAAATACGGTCGTGACGATGAATTAGAATCCGATCGCTGGGGCGTCGACCTTTGTATTTTGGCTGGCTACGATCCCCAAAACATGATCGCCGTGATGGATGTGCTGGAACAGCAGGCCGGCGGTGGAAAATCGCCCGAAATTCTCAGCACTCATCCTAATCCGGGCAATCGTCGCGAAAAGATTATGTTGCTGATTCGGCAGCAGTTTCCCGACGGAATTCCGCGTCTAAAGGATCCTTACCGGGGCCTGCCCAAGTGAATTTTGGGTGAATTCACTTGGGCTTCCTCAGGAGAGGGTGTTGTCTGAATGATCGACGGGTCAGCCTGCTCGGACTAATGTGGCCCTGGCAAGCGAACCGAACCGAACCGATTCAAGAGTTGGATTGGGCGTTAAATTGCGTTGGCGATCGGTTCTCAAGATGGTACCTTAAGACGGTTGGCAGTGGTTTTTGCGAACACTGACAAACCTGTAGATATGGGTGAATCGCTGGTTGGAACACTTTTGACAGGAACTGAAAGTTGACTCGTTGGATTTCGTTTGTCGTTCTATTGGGTGTGATCGTGGTGATTGCCGCGTTCTTCATTCGTGTCATGGCGGAATTCTTGGTACCGCTGTTCGTTGCTACTTTGCTTGTTGTCATATTTCGTCCGGTCCATCTTTGGTTTCTTGAGAAGACGAATCAGCGACCGGCGATTTCAGCGTTGCTGACCACGGTCTCTGTGATCTTAGCTGTGGTGCTTCCCTTTGCCATCATGTTTGCGATGGCAGCCGCCGAAGGTCGGGAAATTGTGAAACGCTTCGACCGGGCGTTAATTCTTCAAAAGCTAAGTGACTTCCGTTCATCCTTCGGGTTGAATGTGGAAAACATGACTGACTTGTCTGAAGTGGAATCAAGTGTCGAAGAATTGCGGCAATCGATTCAAGAGGGGAACAATGATCCAACGCTTCTTTCGCCAAAACATTTTACGCGACCCGAGCGTGAAGAATTGTCTAGCCTTTTAGCAATGCTGGAAGCCAACAGTCAACAATTGGGTGACGTTTATAACCTGTCGTGGCCTCCGACGGATGCGGAAATATTGGCAGAAAATAGCGAAGCTGCTGAAGATTTAAACCGTTCGCAAACCCCAAACGCCTCGGGTGGAAGTCCTGAAGAACCCGCAGATGGCAGTGTTCCGCTAACGCCGACAGCCGATTCAATCAATAGTTCAGCAGCAACGACCGACAGCGTTAAAGAGGCTGGCGGTGTTTCCTTGCCCGGTGAAACCGAGCCCCGTGAAGAACGAGGATCGTTTTTAAAAGATCCAGTAGGATTTTTTGTTGCAGACTTGCAGGACCCGACGGATGTGAAGCTACTTCGACCAAACGGAAATTCGATATTGGAACAACACTGGTTTCATTACGTTTATCAATTGCGTGACTCCAAGGCGTTGGTGTCATCAGACCAATGGTCGGAGAAAGTTTCCGAAAATCGGGATCTAGAATTGAACTTGCGGGCTGCGATAGCGAAGGCCCACAGTCAATTTCGCGAATTCAAAGTTAATTCACTCGGTGGGCCGTTGTCGGCGTGGATTAAAGAATTGGCCAACCCTCAAGAAGAAGAGGTCCAGCAGTATTCGACAGTAGCCTTGGAATTAGCCAAAAGCAATGTTCTTTCCTGGAGCGGTACGGCGACTTTGTTCATTGGACGCCTGCTTTTTGGAAGCGTTATCGCGGTGGTTGCGGTTTATTTCTTTCTGCTGGACGGTCCCGGTATCATGGAGTCCTTGATGCAGTTGTCGCCAATGGATGATCGTCACGAACGCGAATTGATCGAAGAATTTGATCGAGTCAGTAGAGCGGTTGTTTTGGCAACGTTAGTGGCAGCGATTGCTCAAGGGTTGCTGGCAGCGATAGGCTTCTACGTCGCCGGGATTCAATCGGTGTTCCTGTTGATGATGCTGACCATGCTGTTGGCAATGATTCCGTTTTTTGGGGCGACCAGTGTGTGGCTGCCCGTCGTGTTCTACTTGGCGTTCTTCGAAGGTCGGCCAGTGGCGGCAGGCGTACTTTTTCTGTACAGCGCTTTGATCGTCTCGACTGCTGACAACATC
>Ga0105050_10008496_pt1 | contig 11827 bp, 14 predicted proteins | sample FRY01_FD_78088 | JGI IMG/M metagenome (GOLD analysis project Ga0105050, IMG submission 78088) | Freshwater microbial communities from Lake Fryxell liftoff mats and glacier meltwater in Antarctica - FRY-01 | ecosystem: Environmental > Aquatic > Freshwater > Ice > Glacier meltwater ... | reverse complement strand
TGCTCACGATTTTTGAGGGTGAGCACAAAGTGATGTTTTGTATTCATGATCCTAATGCTAGTATGTATTAACTAATCGTGCATTAGATTGTTGAGACTAAGTACGTAATCAATAATATTTGTATATGGCAGATCTTTCAGATTTAGTGGACGGGTTTCTAAAGTCTCGCGTGGCAGGAATTTCAGATGCACACATGAGGGAGGAGGCCTCTGTCGCTGGATGGAGTGCTACAGATATTGAGACAGCATTTTCCGGTATGGAGAGCAAATTTCCACACGGAGAAATGAGTCCTGCTACATCTGTGCCGTTCACCCCCCTTTCTTCAAAGAGTTCTTTCAAGGTCCCTGTCCTTGTAGGGATAGGAGTACTGGGTCTCATTCTGATTGGTGGCATTGCGTACGCGTATGTAGAAAAAATGGGTCCCTTTGCCAAGGCTCCCTATCAGGAAGACAACCTGCTTTCTGGTCTCCTTGCAAAATCTTCAGAGATAGATTCTTCGGCGTACAAGGTGGGATTTGCTCTATATATGAAAGGTCGTGAAGCTGACGCAAAACCTCTCACTCTAGAAATAAAAGACAGCTCTGAGCTCAAAGAGAAGTACCTCAGAGATTTAGAGAGAGCAGAGAGTGTAAACAGAATACTTTCAACGCTTCGAGACGAAACAAGCTTCCCTCCTTCCATCAGCGGGCTAAAGCCAGCGTACGAGGAGTATGGTGACAACTCTCCTATAGACATTACAGACCCTCGTACGAATGCTCAGTACGCATATAAGACGACCGATGGCGGGACAGACTTTGCCCTTGAAGTAACTTTTGAAACGGATGACGCACTGTCTGCGATACGTGATGTCATGCTTTTTGAGATACAGGAAGATGCCACTCTTGCACCACAAAGCCCAGAAAAGATAGAGGGGAATAAGGTCACTTTTACAAAAAGCTCAAGAGGTCTCTACCTACCGTCAGAGCCACCGAAAGCATTTTTTGAACAGCTTTCAGAGTACGCTATGTATATTCCTCCAGAGATAAATATACAAAGCTCTGTATTCGTTGCTGCAGGAAAGAATGCTGCGAACAACGGTTCGATTGATTGGAAGGTAGGTCTTGATGGCAGTGGAGACCTGGGAGATCTTTCGTATAAAGTAAATGTCGAAGCATTAAAGTACGCAAGTGACTATTATGTAAAAATAAACAACATGCCTGCACCTTTTGGTGGCTTTTTGCCACCAAAAGGTCAGTGGGTGCGGTTTAATGCATCAAGCTCTGATGAGGCAGGCTCTATGAATCCTTTTCTTTCTCCAGAAGATCTTGCGCAAACAGAAGAGGACTTCAAAGATAACCGTGTTGCATTCATGGCGCTTATTAAAAAAACAGCGGAGCTTGCTGACAAAGAACGTCTTTTCTCGTTTAAAAACAGGCCACAAAAAGAAAAAGTGGGAGAACGTTCTCTTTACCGGTACGATTTGAGTGTGCGCAAAGAAGCAATAGTGCCGTTTTATAAGAAGCTTGCTGCGGAAGCAGTGAAGGCAGAATACAAGGTTGACGATATCATTCGCATAGACGAAGGCTACCTTAAGTATCTAGAAAGCAGTGAATTTTCTGAAATGTTTGACTACTATAATAAAAATGTCTCAGTCACTCTTTGGGTAGATCAAAAAGGTTTTCCTGCAATGCTCAAATATGCGATTCGTATTGTGCCACCCGCTGATGTTATCTTTCTAAAAGACAAGCAACTTATGCTCGAGTTCACGGTATCTCTTGAGGATATTAACAAACCTTTGCGTATCGACAGGCCAGAGGGTTCTAAGACCTATGAGGAGGTTATGAAAGAAAATGGAAATCCTTTTGAAAAATTCATACAACGAGTAAAAAGCTCTACGCTAAAAGCAAGTCTTGGAAGTTTGTTTTGGTAACTTTCAAGGAGTTCGCTGAGACTATAAATCCGTAATTACGTATGTCTATGATAAAATGGCATGAGGTGACGTGGTACGCACCATTCGGAAGTCTGCGGTAAAAGTATGCAACTCAAACCCCTCAACATCTTTCTCCTCGGTCTCATCGTCATAGGTCTTGGCTTCGTCGTTACACAAAGTCTGTGGGTGCCCAAACTTGTTTCGCAGATTTTGGTGTGGGAGGGGGCTTCTGTGGTTTTGGAGGTGGGGAATGCGCAGAGCTCTTCGTCTTCTACTACTGAGAACACCCCAGTGTCTACTGTAAGCACTCAAAATGATATTTCTTCTACATCTGGCGACACAGCACCATCTAGGATTCCCAAGAAGGCAGATTGTGTAACCCAAATGTCACTAGATACTATAAATTCTGAAGATATAAGATACTATTCAGGTTTTATAAATGACACGCCGATTAAATTGATCGGTATTATTCTACCTGATAATGGTACTCCGAATGTATATTCGTATGAAGGATACTATGTGTACCAAGATAAAAGTGTCTGTATAGATACTTGGCAGTATAGTTTCACATCAGGTGGTAGATTTTCAGCGGAAATAAGGAAAGAGGATGCCCTTCAAGATACCTATAAGCTCGTTGGTTATGGTTGTATTGACAACAAAAGATCAGTCTGTCCTGTTGAGGTTGGAAGCGCAGAGACTGGGGCTCCAACAAATGCAAATTTTAGATTTGATAATGTTCAACCTTTCGATATTGGCAGTTATTTGAAAATAGCTGATGCCTCTGTGAGCGTGCACGTGAATATAGAGACAGGTGAGACGCTTTCTGTGGAGCGCCACGGAGCATAGTTTTTTTGTTACCTCATATGGATATATTTGGTACTATGTGGTAATGGATGCTACAAAACAAAAGACTGTCTTGGTGACAGGCGGTGCTGGGTTTATAGGGACGCATTTGTGCCGGCGGCTTTTGGCTGATGGCCACAAAATAATTTCTCTCGATAACTACTTCACCGGTTCAAAAGAAAACCATATCGAAGGCGTAGAGTATAGGGAAGGTCATACGAAAGATGTTGCGACGCTGATCCCCGAGCAGGTAGATCTTATATTTCACTTGGGTGAATATTCACGGGTTGCACGAAGTCTCGCTGAGCCTGAGGTGGTCTTTGATCTCAATATGTCTGGTACTGCGAGTGTATTGGAATTTTGGCGCGCGAGGAAGTGTAAATTAGTCTACGCGGGTTCTTCGACTAAATTTGCAGAAGAACGTGAAGATGGTGTGGAAGGAAGAGATCGTTCTCCGTATTCTTGGGCCAAGGCTGCCAACAGCGAACTCGTGCATAATTATGGAAGATGGTATGAACTCCCCTATTCGATTGCGTATTTCTATAATGTGTATGGTCCTGGTGAGCGGTCGGATTGGAAGGACGGGTACGGGACCGTTATCGAGGTCTTTAAACAATGTTATCTCAAGAAGACCTCGTGTCCAATTAATGGCACAGGGACGCAGACACGAGCTTTTACACACGTTGAAGACACTGTTGACGCATTGGTGCGCATTGGGGAATACGGCAAGAATGATGAGTATGCGATTTCTGCAAAGGAGGTGTACTCACTGCTTGATGTTGTCGGCATGTTTGGGCTTCAGCCAGAGTTTGGTCCCGCAACTCAAAGCAAGCGATCGTCAGGAGCATCAGATACTTCAAAGCTCGAGGCATTGGGATGGAAACAGCAATACACACTTAAAGACTATATTGATTCTTTAAAAAAACATTCATGAAAAAGATCCTTATTTTTTCGTTGGCATATTACCCACGTTTTGTGAGCGGGGCAGAGGCGGCAATTAAAGAAATCACTGACCGCACTGATCCGCAGGATATAGAATTTCATATGGTGACGTTGCGTTTTGATCCGACTGACCCTCGCGCAGAAATTATTGGCAATGTCCATGTGCATCGTGTGGGGATAGGACCATCGTACCTTTCAAAAATTCTTTTCATTCCACTTGCTGTGACGAAGGGCATTATGCTCTGTCGAAAAGAAAAAATTTCGGGACTCTGGGCAATGCTGACTTATATGGCACTGCCAATCGCACTGATGCGTCTCTTTGGAGTACGTATACCTTACGTGATAACACTCCAAGACGGAGATCCATATGAAAAAGTTTTTGGCCGGAAATTTATTAAACCATTACTTCCGCTACTCGATTATGGTTTCCGTCACGCAACTGTTGTGCAGGCAATTTCAACATTTTTAGCGACGTGGCCAAAGAGGCGTGGATTCACCGTGCCTGTTGAGATTGTGTACAATGGAGCAAATCCAAAAGATATTGCAGATAAAACTCCGCAAGCGGACATTGATGCAATGAAGCAGAAATTGGGCAAAAAAGAGGACGAAGTGTATCTCGTGAACACTGCGCGTCTAGAACATCAAAAAGCGCAGGATGATGTGATTCGCGCATTGCCACTTTTGCCAAAGAATGTGAAGTTTTTGATTGTAGGTGGTGGCACTGATGAAACGATGCTTAAAGATTTGGTAAAAGAATTACATCTTGGGTCACGGGTGATATTTACCGGTCAAGTTGACCGTACTGAGGTCACACTCTATCGCAAGGTCTCTGATATCTTTGTAGCGCCAAGTCGTTCTGAAGGTCTCGGCAATGCATTTCTCTCAGCGATGGCGTCACGCCTACCGGTTGTGGCAACACAAGAAGGAGGTCTCGCGGAATTTATCTTTGATGAGAAACATAATCCGGGGATACCCCCGACTGCCTGGGTTGTGGATGCCGATAATTCGGCACAGATTGCCGAAGCGGTGAAAGATATTATGAACAGTAAGGCAAAAGTTCGTGAGATTACCGAACGAGCGCGTGAGATGGTACTTCAGAAATATAACTGGGATGCAATTGCAAAAGATATGCAGGTAAAGATTTTTAGTAAAGTATTGAAGGATTAAGTATGACAGCATCAGTAGTAGAAAAAGCGATGCGTATTTCAGCTGTCGCACACAAAGATCAAAAAAGAAAAGAGGGAGATGTGCCATATATTACACACCCGGCCATGGTAGCACTCTTACTCGCACGCAATGGTTTCAGAGAGACGGTTGTTGCGGCAGGTCTTGTGCATGACGTGGTGGAAGATTCTGGTATCAGTATTGAAGTTCTGGAACGAGAACTTGGATCTGAGGTTGCGGCTATTGTTGCATCGGTTTCTGAAAACAAGGATCTTGTGTGGGAAGAGCGTAAGACACAGTATGTGAAATCCATAAGAGAAGGGAATGAGGATGTGAAGGCAGTATCGATTGCGGACAAAATTCATAACCTTGAATGCTTGCTTCTAGCTTATGCAAAGGAAGGCGATGCAGTATGGAGCCTTTTTAACCGAGGCATGGAGAAGAAGATGTGGTTTGAAAAGGAGATGCTTACCATGTTTCAAGAGACGTGGGCACATCCATTGGTTGCTCGCTACGCAGAGCTTTTAGAGGAATTGAAGATAGCTGTCGCAAAGACATCTTAGTGCAATCCAATTTGTCGTTTTTTCTCATCTGCACCTCGAAGAGCGTCTCGGGATGTCTTATAGGAAGAAATGATGTCCTCAGATACTGACTCATGTTTCGATGTTGCCGTAAGTACCTCTGTCCAAAAAATGATTCTCTTTTGATTTAATTCGCGTAGGTTGCCTTCGGAACTAGTAAGTGTTCGTGTGTAGTACCAAATAATTTCTCCGAGACGGTAGAGACGCATGAGATAGAGTGAAAGTGATTCTTCAGGAGTACGGTTTTCTTTTACATAGGCCATCAGCGCTTCTTCTAGGGGTTTGTTGTAGAGGACCATAAAGTTAAGGAAACGCGCCCATCCCTCATACTTATTACCAAAGCGGAGTGAGGAGTGGTCAAGAAGATAGATGGTGTCGCCCACAATACGAAAGTTGTGGGGTACAAAGTCAATATGCGTAAGGAAGCCAGAATATTGTTCAATAATTTCTCGATTGTTTTCGAGTATCTCCGTCGCGTGAGTAAGAAGCATGGATAGGCGTATGTTTTCAGGGTGTGCTTTTTGTATACTGGAGCAAAAATTTCTAAAAGTATTCAAATAGAAATCAGCATGTGCGGAGGTGAAGCTTTTTTGCACGAGTCGTATGTGTGCGTGAGTGGTCGCATGGGCACCTTCCTGTGACTTGAAAGCTTTTATGGCAAGAGAAAACTGTTCTTTGAGTGGTCGCTCGAGGAAGGTTTTTTCTTGCGAGATAAATTCATGAATAGAAATGGTGTAGCCATCTTTCTCAGTAAAAAGGATTTCTGTTGGCGCGAAAAACACATCGTATGCAAAACGAATCTGCGTAAGCACTGTCCTGCAAGTACGTTCATGTACAAGTTCACGTATGCCATGTGGGTCTCTGGTTATCTTGATGATTACGCGAAGGTTGTCTGAGATGCGTCGACCGATCAAAATGAGTTTCTTGCCACTCTCGCTCGTCACCGCATGCATAAGAAAACGCTCTCCTTGTGTGTGCGGTTGATTTTTTTCAAGTGTAAAACCAAGCTCTAAAAGTAGAGGTTGTATGGTAAGGAGCTCTGACGCGCAGAACGACTCCCAGGTTCCTTGTGTGTCGATGGTGTTAGTGTTTGACATGCGTAAAGATACTGTTGAGTTCCTCTATGTGTTTTTTCCACTCTTGTTCCCACGTCGCAAGCGCGCCATCTGGCCTTGGTTCCAAGGGGAGTATTTCTGGTCTGTCCGAGGGTATGGTTTCTATTACAGCATACGCTTTCTTTTGTAAGAGTCTCTGAATTGTGCGGAACAATACACTCTTTTTCCCGTGATTGAGTGCGTTTTGATCTCCGATGCAATAGATGAGATTAGTGTGTCGAAAATATGTAAAAATACCAACCGGTAACTCAATTGAAGCTCCATTGAGCGCATAGATAATGTCGGCTTCTAAAGAAAAAAGAGACGTGAGGTATTTTATGATACGCAAGGGAAGAAACGCGTCTTTTTGAATGGTAACAATATGCACGCCAGGAATCTGTTCGGGAATATAGGCATACGCGAGGATTGTTATTTCGTGAATGTCTTTGAGTCGTCTAGCGAGCTCTTTAACATATTGAGCCACTGGGGCAATTTCAGGAGGGTACAGTGGTGTTGCAAGAAGAATCTTCATATAGAAAAGTGTATCATAGTGACTATAACACTTGGTTTGAGCTAAGGGTGTCACCAGAAGGCACTATAGGATATTACCTAGGGTTATCCTTGAAAACTACATCTAAGCTTTTAAGTTTTCTGGCAAATCTGTTAAAATGCTTGTATGAAAGATATAGATATTTCTACAAGAATTTTCGATTTTAACCTAACACAAAAGGTCGGAAAGTTGTGGGATGAAGAGGTGCCTGTTATAAACCATTTAATTCTAGAAGGTGTCGATATTGACCCTAAGGATTTAGATGGCAAGAGACTCATAGACAAGCTCATGTCTTTTTGTAAAGAAGGGGGATTTCATGTTGTCAGAACTTTTAAACATGGTTTTGTTCCGCAGGGTATTTCTGTTGTGTTTGTATTGGAAGAAAGTCATATAGCTGTGCATACGTGGCCGGAGAGAAAATACATGCATATGGACATTGTGACTTGTTCAAAAGAGGGTATCAGTGCTCCTGAGCTTGCAGAGTGGTTCAAGAAACTATTCAACGCCAAGAGTACTCGAGCTATTAAATTAAAATATTAGATTACCCAGGGTAACCTTATCATCGGGACTTACGGAGTCCCGATATAGGGGTAATCTTGTCAACATAAAGGGAATTGACCAATCGAGAGGGGTGATACAATCTAGGAAGTTTTGATGGAGTGACACACTCAGTCTCTTGTGAGAGCTTGGCGTGTCACGGGTGTAAAAATACGAAATTAATATCTATCTATCTATCTATCTATCTATCTATCTATCTATCTATTATATGAACCATCTCTCCGCACCCGACCTCCTCCTCTCCCTACGCCAATCTTTGAGCCTCGCACTGATTATTTCTGTTGTGCTCATGGGAACGTACGTAGTTTTTGAGCCATCCATAACTCACTCGCAAGTCTCTTCCACTCTTGTTTCTGATCAGTTCACTATTTCACAGACGATCACTTCAGAAATTACCTTTGCTGCAACTGCCGCAAACGTGACCATGAGTGCCTCTATTCCAGGTATCACGGGAGGTGTTGCCAATGGCTCAACGCAAGTACGTATCCTCACAAACGATGCAGCGGGATACACCATGACCATTTCAGCTTCAGGGACTCCTGCAATGCAAGGGAATACTCAAGGTGGATCTATTCCAGACTACACACCCGCTACTGCAGGAATACCCGACTATGTACACTCTGTTGCAGCAAATAACGCAGAGTTTGCCTATACCGTTTCTGCAAGTACGACGGGCGACTTGGCTCTAAAGTTTCGTGACAGCGGATCTGCCTGTAATACCGGGTCGTCAGACACAGGAGGATTTGCCTCATGTTGGTACGGTCTGAGCTCCACTGCGACGTCTACGATCACTCGTAGTAGCTGGACAGCCGTCTCAGGATCAACCTCGACGATCTTCTTTAGGACATTGGTCAACTCTAATCCAAACCCCACCATTCCAGAAGATATCTATGTAGCCACAACCACATTAACAGCAACTGTAAATTAATATGAATACACGTATCTATAACAGCACGTACTTCTTTGCACTCGTCGTTTTTGGGGTGTTTGCCCTTTCAGGCACAGTAAATGCATACGAGGTTGAACAGATACCCGGAGGAGATCAGGTATTTGGGGACTTTGTAGTTGGCCCTACAAAGATTGACGTTGTTCTAGAGCCGGGTACCAAAAGAGTGATCGAGCTTCTCGTTACCAATCGTATGGGAAGCAAGCGACTCTTTAGCTTGGGTGTGGAGGATATGCGTGGATCAGATGATATAAGTCAGCCAGTGGTGCTTTTGGGTGATGACAGAGGGCCCTATTCACTGAAAGACTACCTGAAGTTTCCTAAACAAACATTTGAACTTGGGCATGGAGAGCGTGCACGAATACCCGTGACTATTTCTATTCCAGCAAATGCACAACCGGGTGGGTTGTATGGAAGTGTATTGGTTACCACTAATTCAATCAAAGGGGTAGATGACGGTATGAAAAAAGAAGGAGCTCTGGCTGGCACGGTGATCGTGTCGCGCATCGGAGCGCTGTTTTTTGTCACGGTACCAGGAGACGCACATAAAGAAGGGAAGGTGGTCAAGTTTGCCACGGTTCCAGACGGGAAGACATTTTTCTCACAAGGCCCTATTGGTTTTCAGATTTTATTTGAAAATACAGGCTCAGTACACCTCAATCCTTCTGGAGACATCAGTATTAAAAACATTTTGGGAGAGGAAGTCGGTGCGGTCGCTATCGAGCCGTGGTATGCCCTCCCAGGCTCAACACGTTTGCGTGAGTTGACATGGAATCGTTCAAACTTATTTGGTCGCTATACCGCAGAAGCACGTATTAGTCGTGGGTACAACAACGAGATGGATGTGGTCACGACATCATTCTTTGTCATTCCATGGATGTTCCTAGCTATAGGTATCTTTGGCCTCGCTGTGGCGTTCTTTATCCTTCGCTTTATTCTCAAAACATTCAAAATAGCAAGGAAATAGTTTGTATGAACTACCTCTCAAGATCTGAATTCCGCATCTCTCTGCGTCAATCTTTGAGCTTTGCCCTCACTGTCTCTGTCGCACTCATGGCAGCGTATGTGGTTTTTGAGCCAGTTGTCTATCACTCATTCACAAGTCTCTGCCACACAAGTTTTTGATCAGTCCCTTATTTCGCAGACGATCACTTCAGATAGGTGTCTTGACGGTGTATTTTTCTAATACCAAACTTCGTGATACTATTGTTTTTGCAATTGATGAATTGTAAAAACAGCCATCGTAGCTCAGCTGGTAGAGCACCACCATGGTAAGGTGGGGGTCAACGGTTCAATCCCGTTCGATGGCTCTAATATGTCAGAACATCCACCACAAAATAGTGAAATAGGTTTGACTCTTGAAAATATTGTAAACAAAGAACAAGGGAATAGGTTGTTGTTTGCGTTACGTCAAGATGAAGAACTATATAGGGGGGCGTTGAGTGACGCAATAAAGGCTCATAAACAAACGTCTCGGGCCTCTGAAATTGCACCAACGTTGTGGCAACGAGAGATTTTTGGCATCCAAGAGAAACTGGGCAGGCTTGATATTTTGATCGGGAACATAGAAGACAAGATGAAGAGGTTGCCTGAGGGTGAATAGGCGCGCCCGTAGGGCGCGCCTATTTGCTATACTGTCCCTTATGACCCCCGAAGAGACACAAAAGCGTGTAGAAGAGATAGAAACCGCTATGCAACAAGCGGACTTTTGGGTTGACCCTAAAAAAGCGCAGGCGATGATTAAGGAGTTGCAGGATCTTAAAGAGGTGGCGACTGGAAAAGAAAAGTACGATAAAAATCATGCAGTTATAACCATTGTGGCTGGTGCAGGAGGAGATGACGCAGAAGATTTCGCACGTATGCTCGTAGAGATGTATCAGCGGTTTTCCGAAAAAAGGAATTGGCAGGCAGGCATCGTTGATGAGAATAAAAATAACCACGGGGGCTATCGCAATGTGCTTCTTGAAATTCGCGGACGCAGTGCGTACGGTACGCTTAAGAATGAATCAGGGGTGCATCGCCTCGTGCGCATGTCTCCCTTTAATGCATCCGGAAAACGACAGACATCTTTTGTGCTGGTGGAAGTTGTGCCGAAATTTGATTCACCAAAAGAAATGGAATTGCCCGAAGAAGAACTTGAAATTTCTTTTGCGCGCGCTGGCGGAGCTGGCGGACAAAACGTGAATAAACGAGAGACCGCGGTTCGTATTACGCATATACCAACACAGATTTCTGTTCATGCCTCTACGGAGCGCAGTCAGCAACAAAACCGTGAGCGCGCATTGACACTCCTTTCAGGAAGAGTTTATGCCTTTCAAGAAGAACAAAGAAAAAGAGAGCTCCGAGGGCTTTCTGTGGAAAAGACCATGAAAATAGAGTGGGGGAGCCAGATCCGCTCGTATGTACTCCATCCATACCAGTTGGTCAAGGATCACCGCACAAACGTTGAAGTGCGTGATGTGTATGCGGTATTGAATGGGGAACTCACAGCATTTCTAGACGTGGCGGTGCCTATAGAGTAGAATAGGAAGCGTTGTGATGAAGTGTACGCTATGATTTATTTTGAAAAAGTATCGAAGATTTATGACAACTCTGTCGCTCTCCGCGATGTCACGTTTAAGGTCGCACCAGGAGAATTTGTATCTATCGTAGGTCACTCAGGAGCAGGGAAGACGACACTCATAAAAATGCTTATCGTTGAAGACAGACCGACAGAGGGGGCTGTTTTTTTTGAATCATTGAATGTGCATACCATACCCCGTGGACGACTACCGCACTATCGTAGAAAGATCGGTATTATTTTTCAAGATTTTAAATTACTACCCCACAAGACCGCCTACGAAAATATTGCCTTTGCCATGGAGGCAAATGGGAGGACTGATGCAGAGATTGCAGAAAATGTACCACAAGCGCTTGAGCTCGTAGACCTCGGTGACAAGATGTGGAATTTTCCACATGAGCTTTCGGGGGGAGAGAAGCAACGTGTCGCTATTGCACGCGCTATTGTGAACCAGCCAGATCTTATCATTGCAGACGAGCCGACCGGGAACCTTGACCCTATTGCAACGTACGAGGTGGTGCAGATTTTGAAAAAGATCAATGATCTGGGTACGACGGTTATTATGACTACGCACAACAAGGGCGTCATAGACGCCCTTGGTCGACGTGTCCTCACGATGGATGAGGGTCGTCTCGTGCGCGATGATCCCGATGGCACCTATGTGTTGTAATGATATGAGA
>Ga0105050_10008495_pt1 | contig 11828 bp, 10 predicted proteins | sample FRY01_FD_78088 | JGI IMG/M metagenome (GOLD analysis project Ga0105050, IMG submission 78088) | Freshwater microbial communities from Lake Fryxell liftoff mats and glacier meltwater in Antarctica - FRY-01 | ecosystem: Environmental > Aquatic > Freshwater > Ice > Glacier meltwater ... | reverse complement strand
TGGTGATGCGCCGCACCCGCAACCGCCCCATCCCGGCCGGACGAATCCTGCCCGGGGAGGCGCTGGGCTTCGGCGTGTTCCTCGCCGTCGCCTCCGTGCTGGTGATGGCGCTGGCTACCAACCTGCTTGCCGCCGCGGTGCTCGCCGCCTCGATCGGCTTCTACGTCTTCATCTACACGATGTGGCTCAAGCGCCGCACCGCGCAGAACATCGTCATCGGCGGCGCCGCCGGCGCCTTCCCCCCGGTGATCGGCTGGGTTGCCGTCACCGGGGGGCTTGACACGCTGCCGCTGCTGCTGTTCGCCATCGTCTTCTTCTGGACCCCGCCGCATTTCTGGGCCCTGTCGCTCTGGGCCCACGACGATTACGCTCGCGCCGGCGTGCCGATGCTGCCGGTCGTGGCCGGCGCGCGCGAAACCCGCCGCCAGATCATTATCTATACGATCGTCCTCGTCGCCGTGTCGCTCGCCCCCTGGGCGCTGGGTCTGGCCGGCCCGATCTACGGCGCCGCCGCCCTTGCCCTCGGCATCGGCTTCCTCGCCTGCTCCTGGCGCGTGCTGCGTGACACGCAGGACGCGTCCGGCGTCAGCCAAACGAACGACGCCCCGGCCCGACACGCCTTCAAGTTCTCCATCGCCTACCTGTTCATGCTCTTCGCCGCCATCGCGGCCGACCGTCTGGTGAGCTAGGCCATGACGCCCGTACCCGAACCCCACACCACCCTTCCCCCCGGCACGCTTCCCCCAGGTCAGCGCGACGAGGAAGCCCACCGCCACCGCCGAGGGCGCAACATCGCGATGCTGGTGGTCCTGGTCGCGCTGGCCGTGCTGTTCTTCGCCATCACGATGGTGAAGATGTCGAAACCCGATATCGGAGGCTGACGTGACATCGCCCGCCCTAACGTCCCCAGCGCGCGCACCCCGCAACGGCCTGGTCGCCTTCACGCTGCTTGGCGTGATCGGCGGCATGCTGGGCCTGTCCTTCGCCGCCGTGCCGCTCTACCGCATCTTCTGCCAGATCACCGGATACGGCGGGACCCCGCGCATCGACGCGGCCGCCAGCCCGGGCCAGGTCGACCGCACCATCACCGTCCGCTTCAATGCCGACGTGAATTCGGGCATGCCGTGGAAGTTCGCGCCCGTCCAACGCGATATCACCCTGCGCCTGGGTGAGGAGGCGGTGGCCTTCTACGTCGCCCGCAACCCCACCGAGCGTCCCGTCACCGGCATCTCCACTTACAACGTCACCCCCGACAAGGCCGGCCGCTTCTTCCATAAGACCGCCTGCTTCTGCTTCAACGAACAGACGTTGACCCCTGGGCAGGAAATGTCCTTCCCGCTCAGCTTCTGGGTCGATCCCGCCATCCTCGACGACCCCGATACGCGCGACCTGCGCACCATCACCATCTCCTACACCTTCTTCCGCACCCTCGACGACGCCAACCTCGCCTCGGCGGGCCCGCATGTCGGCCAGAAAAGGGCCACGCCATGACGCGCGGCCCCTCCCGCCACCGACCCACGCAGGCTCCCCGCTTGCCGCGGCGCGTGATTTGACGATGATGCGGGCACCACCTGGGACAAGCATGGCATGAGCAGCGACTCGCACGGCGCCTCGACCCTTTCCGACAGCGCCAGCACCAGTTCCGGCCTCAAGCAGCCGTATCATCTGGTCGACCCGTCGCCCTGGCCGATCCTCGGCGCCCTCACCGGCGCCGCCACGCTGACCGGCATCGTCCTGGTTTCGCATTACGGCAACTGGTGGCTCCTCATCCTTGGCCTGCTCGGCACGCTGGGCGTGATGTTCGGCTGGTGGCGCGACGTGCTGAAGGAAAGCAGCACCCCGGGCTTGCACAGCACCGTCGTGCGCATCGGCCTGCGTTACGGCATGATCATGTTCATCGCCAGCGAGGTGATGTTCTTCGTCGGGTTCTTCTGGGCCTTCTTCCACTACGCCCTGTTCCCGGAGCACGTCTTGGGCGCCGCGGTCGCCATCTGGCCGCCGCAAGGCGTGCTGACCTTCGATCCCTGGGGACTGCCCTTCCTCAACACCTTGATCCTGCTGCTCTCCGGCACCACCCTCACGTGGGCCCACCATGCCCTGCTCCACAACGACCGCAAGTCGCTGCTCCTGGGCCTCTCGCTCACCGTCGCGCTCGGCATGCTGTTCACCGGGCTGCAGGCCTGGGAATATACGCTGGCACCGTTCAAGTTCTACGGCGGCGGCATCTATCCCTCGGTGTTCTTCCTGGCTACCGGCTTCCACGGCTTCCACGTGATCGTCGGCACCCTCTTCCTCGCCGTCTGCCTCTGGCGCGCCAACAAGGGCCACTTCACCCCGGAGCGGCATTTCGGCTTCGAGGCCGCTGCCTGGTACTGGCATTTCGTCGACGTGGTCTGGCTGTTCCTCTTCATCTGCATCTACTGGTGGGGCGTCGGCGAGATCGCCCACCACTGATGCCCGCCACGCCACCCGCGCGGTGGCTCGCCGCCCCCGCCTGCCGTGGCCCCCGCCGTGGCCCCCGCCATGGCAAGCGCAGGCTCTCCATGGGAATCCTCCCGATCCACCAACGCGCCCGCGGGAGGCGACTGTGAAGATCCTGCCGCGCGCACTCCTCGTCCCCGGCCTGATGACCCTGGTCATGTTGGCAACCCTGCTGGGCCTCGGCACCTGGCAGGTGGACCGGATGCTGTGGAAGCGCGACCTCCTCGCCGCCATCGCAGCCGCCGAGCGCGCTCCACCCGTCCCGCTTGGCGCCACGCCGCCCCGCTTCGCCCGCGTTCGTGCCGAGGGCGTATTCCACCCCGCCACCGCCCTCTACGGCGCGGAAGTCCACACCCTGGCCGCCAACCCCACCGGCGGCGCCCGCCTCCTCGCCGTGCTGCGCCGCGAAGGCGCCGCCCCGGTACTGGTGGACCGCGGCTGGGTGCCCGTGTCGCATCCCGCCGCACCGCCCCCCCCCATGCCGGCCGAACCCGCGACCGTGGAAGGCTATGTCCGCCCGCCCGACACCGCCGGCCCCTTCGCGCCGGCCGACGACCTGGCCAATCGCCGCTTCTTCACGCTCGACCCCACCACCATTGGCCCCGCCCTCGGCATCCCCGACCTCGCCCCCTTCATCCTCGTCGCCTTGGGCCCCCCCGGCACCCCCGACCCCGCCCGCGCCCTGCCGCGCCCGCCCAACAACCATCTCTCCTATGCCATCACCTGGTACGGCCTCGCCGTGGCCCTCCTCGTCATCTTCGTCCTCTACGCCCGCAAGGTGCCGCGTCCATGACCAACCACCCCGCCTATGCCCGCCTCCTGGCCCGCGCCGCCCGCATCGCCACCATCAACGAGGCTGCCGCCATGCTCGGCTGGGACGCCGCCGCCATGATGCCCGCCGGCGGCGGCCCGGCCCGCGGCGACCAGATGGCCGTCCTTGCCGGCCTCGCCCACCAACTGGCCACCGAGCCCCATATGGCCGACGACCTCGCCGAAGCCGAAGCGGCACCCCCCACCGACCCCTGGCACCAAGCCAACCTCCGCCTGATGCGCCACGCCCACACCCGCGCCACCGCGCTGCCCGCCGACCTCGTCGAGGCCCAGGCCCGCGCCAACTCCGCCTGCGAGAAGATATGGCGCGAAGCTCGCCGCACCAGCGACTTCGCTCTCGTTCAACCCTACCTCGCCGACGTCATCCGCCTCGTCCGCGAACAGGCCGCCGCGCTGTCTCCGAAGCTCGGCCTTGGCCCCTACGACGCCCTTATGGACGGCTACCAGCGCGGCATCACAGCCGCCGACGTCGCTCCCGTCTTCGCCGCCTACGAAGCCTTCCTCGCCGACGCCCTTCCCCGCGCCGAGGAAATCCAGGCCCGCCGCGGCTCCCCGCTCCGCCCCGCCGGTCCGTTCCCCGAGGCCCAGCAGGAAGCCCTCTGCCGTCGCCTCTCCGCCCGCGCCGGGCTGGAGCCAGACCACGCCCGCCTCGACCGCTCCACCCACCCCTTCTGCGGCGGCACGCCTACCGACGTGCGCATCACCACCCGCTATGACGAGGCCGACTTCGCCCAATCCCTCCTCGGCGTCATGCACGAAACCGGCCATGCCCTCTATGAACGCGGTCTCCCCGCCGCCCACGCCCGCCAGCCGGTTGGCGAATCCGCCGGCATGGCCGCCCACGAATCCCAATCCCTCATCATCGAGATGCAGGCCTGCCGCTCCGACCCCTATCTGTCCTGGCTCGGCCCCCAGCTGCTGGAAACCTTCGGCGGCGACCCCGCTCCCTACGCCCCCGAAAACCTCGCCCGCCTGTGGCGCCGCGTCGGCCGCGGTTTCATCCGTGTCGACGCCGACGAGATGACCTACCCCGCCCACGTCATCCTGCGCTTCCGCCTCGAACAAGCCCTGGTCTGCGGTGACCTCGAGGTTCCCGACCTCCCTGCCGCCTGGAACGACGGCCTCCACACCCTCCTCGGCATCACGCCCCCCGACGACGCACGTGGCTGCCTGCAAGACATCCACTGGTACGACGGCGCCATTGGCTACTTCCCCAGCTACACCCTGGGCGCCATGGCCGCCGCCCAACTCATGCAAGCCGCCCACCGCACCATCCCCGACATGGACGCGAGCCTCGCCCAGGGCGATTTGTCCCCTCTCCTCACCTGGCTGCGAACGCACGTCCACAACAAAGGCAGCCTGCTCGGCTTCAACGACCTGCTCCGCGAAGCCACCGGCAAGCCGCTGGACCCCGCCGATTTCCAGGGCCATCTTACCGCACGCTACCTCACCTGAAGCCAAGCCATGCCCGGATGCTCGAACGTCGCCCCTGCTGCGAATGCTGCGGCTCCTGACCTTCAAGTCCGGGTCCGCGATAACATCGTCGCTGTCAGGCGGATAATCCACCTGTCGCCCGGTCCGAGTTTCCCGCGCCACCTCCCTTTCGGTGCGGCGCGAGTCGGGTAGACTGTGGGCCGAGGGGGAACGTCCATGAAATTCAGCTTCTCGAGTGAGCAGGAGGCGTTTCGCGAGAGCCTGCGCCGGTTCCTGGCAGAGCGGTCGCCGACCAAGGAGGTGCGGCGGCTGATGGAGACGCCGCATGGGTGGGAGCGCGAGGGCTGGGCGCGGCTGAATGCCGAGCTTGGCCTGACGGCGGTACGCATTCCGGAGCAGTATGGCGGCCAGGGCTTCGGCTTCTCCGAGCAATGCATCGTGCTGGAGGAAATGGGGCGGGTGCTGCTGTGTGCGCCGTATTTTTCCTCCTCCGTGCTGGCGACCGGAGCGATCCTGAACGCGGGCGGCGAGGCGGAGAAGGCGGCGCTGCTGCCGGGCATGGCCAGTGGCGAGGTGGTGGCGACGCTGGCGAGCGTGGAGGATTGCGGTTCCTGGGACGCGGCGGCGACCACGTTGATCGCCACGCGCGACGGCGAGGGATGGCGGCTGGATGGGCACAAGAGCTTTGTGCTCGACGGGCATTCGGCGGATCTTGTCGTGGTGCTTGGCCGCGCGGCGGGATCGGCGGGCGAGGAGGGGCTGTCGCTGTTCACGGTGGCCGGCGATGCGCCGGGCCTGGCGCGGCGGGCGTTGGCGGTACTGGACCCGACGCGCAAGCTGGCGCGGCTGGCGTTCCGCGGCGTGCGGGCCGAGCTGTTGGGCGAGGCGGGCGGCGCCGCGGCACCGTTCGCGCGCACCATGGCCGAGGCGGCGGTGTGTCTTGCCAGCGAAATGGTCGGCGGCGCGGACCGGCTGCGCGAGGATGCGCTGGCCTATGCGATGATGCGCATGCAGTTCGGCCGCTCGATCGCCACCTTCCAGTCGATGAAGCACAAGCAGGCCGACATGTTGCTGGAGGTGGAGCTGGCGAAGTCCGCCGCCTATTTCGCCGCCGCGGCGCTGGACGATGGGGACGACGACGTCGTGGCCACCGCCTCGCTGGCCAAGGCGGCGGCCAGCGAGGCGTATACGCAGACGGCGATCCATGCGGTGCAGATCCATGGCGGCATCGGCTTCACCTGGGACAACGACACGCATCTCTGGTTCAAGCGGGCCAAGGCGAGCGAAGTTCTGTTGGGCGATGCGCATCTGCACCGGGAGCGGATGATGCAGGCGATGATCACGGGGAGCGTGCGATGAACGATGACACCGTCCGCGCCGAGGTGCGCGCCTGGCTGGCGGCGAACTGGAACGCCGAGCAGGGGCTGGTGGAATGGCGCACGAAGCTGGCCGGGTCTGGCTGGGGGGTGCCGAGCTGGCCGAGCCGGTGGTATGGGCGCGATCTGCCCGAGGGGTTCGTGCCCGTCGTGGAGGAGGAATTCGCGCGCGTCGGCGCCATTGGCGTGGCAAAGACCGGCATCCGCATGCTGGCCGCCGCCACGATCCTGGCCCATGGCACGGACATGCAGAGGGAGAAGTTCCTGCTGCGCATCCTGACCGGCGAGGATACCTGGTGCCAGTTGTTCAGCGAGCCGGGCAGCGGCTCGGACGTGGCCGGCGCGGTGACGCGGGCGGAGTTTCGCGGCAACCAATGGGTGGTGAACGGGCAGAAGGTGTGGACCACCAGCGCGCACAAGGCGGATTGGGGGCTGTTGCTGGCGCGCACCGACTGGGATCAGCCGAAGCATCGGGGCCTGTCCTATTTTGTCATCGACATGAAGCAACCGGGCGTGGCGGTGCATCCGCTGCGGCAGATGAACGGATACGCCAGCTTCAACCAGGTGTTCCTGACCGATGCGGTGGTGCCGCCGGAGATGATCGTCTCGACGGTGGGCGATGGCTGGACGGTCACGAACACCACGCTGATGCATGAGCGGCGCGGGGCGGACGGACTGCGCGGTTGGGCGCGGGGGTCTGACCTTGTGGGCCGGATCCATGACGAGGAGCGGGCGGAGGTGGCGGTCGCGTTGGAGCCTTATCGCTGGTATCCGCAGCGGGCCGGACGGGTGGACCTGGTGATGCCGCGGGCGATCGAGAGCGGGGCGATCCACGACCCCGTGGTGCGGCAAGAGGTTGCGAAGCTGCTGATCATGGCGAAGTCGGCGGAATGGACGGCGCGGCGGGCCCGCACCGCCAAGGAGCAGGGCAAGCCGCAGGGGCCGGAAGGCTCGCTGGGCAAGCTCGCGGCCAGCAATATCGCGCGGGCGGCCGCCCGGGTGCACACGCAGATCGCCGGGGCGTCCGCGCTGCTGGCGGGTGCGGACGGTCTGGGGGCGGGGGTGGTGGCGGAAGTGCTGCTGTCGGTGCCGGCCACGTCGATCGCCGGCGGGACGGACGAGATCCAGCGCAACATCATCGCCGAGCGGGTTTTGAAGATGCCGCGCGAGGCGAGCGAGGACACGAAGCGGCCGTTCCGGGAGGTGCCGCGGAACACAATCGGCTAGAAGTTTTGATATCGTAACAATTTAGGCGTGCGGTTGCGTGGCCTGGCGGGCCCCGTTCTCAGGCGAGGACGGGTGCGGTGGGGCGCGCGCGGTCTGGCGCGTGGCGGCGATGGTGCGGCTGGGTATGGCGGTGGCGCCGCGGTTGCGGTTGCGCCAGGTGGCGATGCGCAGGCGGCCGCGCGAGGCGCGGGACAGGATTCGGGCGCGGCGGGCGTCGCGGGCGCGCAGGTGGAACGGGAGGCGGGCGGTGGGGCCGGGCGCGGGGTGGGCGAGGGCGCCCTGGTGCCAGGCGAGGGCGAGGGATTCGAGACGGGAGAAGAGCTGGGCGATGAGGGCGAGGAACAGGGCCTCCATCACGCCGGGGTGGGGCGTGGACACATCTCGGGCGTCTGCCGCCATGGCAGTGCGCAGGCCGGCGAGCAGGGCCGGCAGGGTGGGAGGGGATGTGTGCATTGGGGGAATATATCTAACCGACGTTAGCGATGCAAGGGGGGCGCGAAATTTTTTTTGGCAGGTGAGGGGCTCGCTTCCATCGCCTTGCGGGGTGGTGAAGCGGAGCAGGACGCAAGTCGGTTAGAAAGCCCGTGAGCAAGCAAGCAAGAAAGTGGCCACAGAGGCACAGAGGCACAGAGGAGCAAGGCAAGGGAGGAGGGTAGGGGGCGAGGTGACGGTGCCGGGAATGACGTCGGGATTCGTTGCGTTGCTCCGAGGCGCGTGTACTTGGGTCCTGCTTTCTTCTCCCTTGGATTGCTTCTCTGTGCCTCTGTGCCTCTGTGGCCGATTGCTTCCTTGATTGCCTGCGACGGCGATGGAGTATTGGCTGGGGGTCAGGGCTGATAGTGCCAGCCTTCGACGCGGGGGAGGATGCGTTGCTTGTCGCCCGCCCAGCGTGAGCGGCCGGTGAGGTCGATGCCCCAGGCGGCGCCGACGCCTTGCACTTCGAGCCCGTCCTCGGCGACGGCGCGGTAGCCGATGTGGTGGTGGCCGTGCACGACCAGTTTTGCGCCCATGGCGCGGGCCAGGGCATCGAGCACGGCGGCACCGCTACGGTGGCTGGAGGGGGCTTCGTGGGTGACGAGGATATCGGCGCGCTGGCGGGCGAGGGTTTCGACGTCTTCGGGCCAGATTGCCAGCGTGGCGAGGTTGCGGGCCAGGGCGGCGGCGGCGTCGGTGCTCCAGCCGGGGCCGATCATGGCCATGTCGGCGGCGAGCTGGTTGCGGCTGGTCAGGCGTGGCGGGGCGGGCGGGTTCCAGACGCGGGTATGAAAGGTGCCGCCGAGGCCGGCGATGCGCACGCCGGCGATGTCCACGACGCGCTTGTGCAGGGCGCCGGCGGCGGTGAGCGGATTTCGCCGCGGGTCGGCGAGGTTGGCCCACATTTCGCTGCCGCCATCGGCGTCATGGTTGCCGAAGATCCAGTGCAGGCCGGCTCCGTGCGCGAGGATGGGGGCGACGTGGCGGTCCAGCGGGGCGGTGCATTCCATGTCGCCGAGCAGGACGACATGGCGGACCGGGTAGTCCAGGGCGGCGAGGCCGCGTTCGACGTGGTCCCATCGGCGGTGGATGTCGCCGACGAACACGATACCATGGCGTTCGGGGCCAAGATCTTCGAGCAGGCTCAGGGGTCGGCACTCCGGTGGCGTGATGGGGTGTCAGGGGCGGAATGGGCGGCAGGGGCGGCAGGGTAGGAACCGCGTGGCGCCGCGGCAACCCGGGGTGCTGGCGGTATGGGCGCGTGGCGAGTAATTTATGCGCAAGGACAGGAGACGCCGGCGATGGACGTGATGGTGGCAACCGAGGAGAAGGCGCGGCTTTTGGCCGAGGCCTGGCTGCGGCGGTTCAACCAGGCGCTGGAGGCGGGCGACGCGGCGGGGGTGGCGGCGTTGTTCCGCGCCGACGGTCATTGGCGCGACGTCGTGGCGCTGACATGGCGCATCGGCACGCTGAGCGGGCGCGAGGCGGTGGCCGCGCCGCTGCTGGACGCGGCCCGGGCGCAGGGCGCGCGCGATTTCGCGGTCGATCCGGATCGGTTGCCGCCGCGCCATGTGGAGCGGGCGGGCGAGGCGACGGTGGAGGCGATCCTGCGCTTCGAAACGAAGGCGGGGCGCGGGGCGGGCGTGCTGCGCATCAAGCTGGCCGATGCCGATATGGCACAGGCCTGGACGCTGATGACGTCGCTGGACCATGTCGCGGGCCATGACGAGGAGAATGCGCGCATCGCCCGCGAGGAGCCGGCCTTCGACCGCGATTTCGGCGGGCCGAACTGGCTGGACAAGCGCCGCGCGGTGGGGCGCTACGACGACCGGGAGCCCACGGTGCTGGTGGTCGGCGGCGGCCATGCGGGGCTGACGGCGGCGGCGGCGCTTGGCGCGCTGAATGTCGATGCGCTGGTGGTGGACCGGATGGCGCGCGTCGGCGACAACTGGCGGCTGCGCTACCACGGGCTGAAGCTGCACAACCAAGTTTACAGCAATCACCTGCCATACCTGCCGTTTCCGAAGACCTGGCCGCGCTATATCCCCAAGGACAAGATCGCCAACTGGCTGGAGCACTATGCCGAGGCGATGGAGATCAATTTCTGGACCCGCACCGGCTTCGAGGGGGCGGCGCGGGATGGGGCGTCGGGGCGGTGGGTGGCGCGGCTGCGCCAGGGCGACGGGACGGTGCGCGAGATGCGGCCGCGGCATATCGTGATGGCGACCAGCGTGAGTGGCACGCCGAACATTCCGGAGATGCCGACGCTGGAGCGGTTCGGCGGCAAGGTGGTGCATTCCTCAAAGTTCGCCGATGCCTCGGCGTGGCGGGACCGGCCGGTGTTCGTGTTCGGCACCGGCACCAGCGCGCACGACATCGCCCAGGAACTGCACGGAAACGGCGCGCGCGTGACCATGGTGCAGCGCAGCCCGACCCTGGTGACCAATGTGGAGCCGGCGGCGCAGCTGTTCGACGGCATCTATTACGGCGCCGGCCCGACGCTGGAGGATCGCGACCTGATCAACACCTCCTTCCCGCTGACCGTTATGAAGCAGGCGCACAAGCTGCTGACCGCGACCTCGCGCGAGCTGGATGCGGAGATGCTGGCGGGGCTGGAGCGGGTGGGCTTCCGGCTGGAGTTCGGCGAGGACGACACGGGCTGGCCGCTGAAGTACCGCTCCCGCGGCGGTGGCTACTACTTCAACGTCGGCTGCTCCGAGCTGCTGATCCGTGGCGAGATCGGGTTGATCCAATACCACGACATCGCGACGTTCACCGCCGCCGGAGTGCGGATGAAGGATGGGCGGGAAGTGGCCGGCGCGCTGGCGGTGCTGGCGACCGGCTACAAGGGGCCGGACCATCTGTTGGGCACGCTGTTCGGGGCGGAGGTGGCCGGGCGGATCGGGCAGGTGTGGGGGTTCGACCACGCGGCGCAGGAACTGGCGAACATGTGGACGCGGACGAAGCAGGAAGGGCTGTGGTTCACCGGGGGGAGCTTCTCGCAGTGCCGGATGTACTCGCGCCACCTGGCGGTGCAGGTGTTGGCGGCGGAACTGGGCGTGGCGGGCTGAGGACGCCTACGGCTCCGGGTCCGCCAATCCCGCATTGCTCCACCCGCTGGTGCGCCGAGCGCTGCCGCTGATCCGCATACCGGCGGCGCGGTAGCAAGCAAGACTCTTCTTTTTGTGAACAAAAAAAAGCAAAAAAACTTCATCCACTTTCCTCTTACTTCGCTCCCCCCGTGCTTTGCGGGGGGAGCTGGAGTGGGGCAACGCCGACCACCCCCCCCCAGGCCATATGCCGCATGGTGCAATGCCGCTTTGCATTGCACCCTGTCTCCGTCACCGGCAAGCCTTCATCGCGATTGGGTAGGTTTCGGTTTCCACGCGGCAGCCAAAAGCTGCGCCTCGACGATCTCCGCGGGAGTCATCTTTCCGGCGACCATGTCACGGTTTTCGTTTCCCTCCCAGTGTCCTCCCGCCCCGGCAAGGTTGTACCACATGTGAGCGTGCACGTAGTGCTGCGGCACACCCCGGCCGGAATTGAACATCGCTCCGAGGTTGTTCTGGGCATCGGCGACCCCCTGATCGGCGGCCAGGCGGTACCACTTCACCGCCTCCGCGTCGTGCCCGTCACGCCCACTGCCGTTGTCGAACATCCTTCCGAGGATGAACTGGGCGACGGCGTGCCCCTGCTCGGCGGCCAGGCGGAACCACTTCATCGCCTCCGCGCGGTTATGCGGCACACGCCGGCCGTTGGCGAACATCACTCCGAGGTTGAACTGGGCGCTGACGTTCCTCTGATCGGCGGCCAAGCGGTACCACTTCATCGCCTCCGCGTAGTTCTGCCGCGCGCCCGCGCCGAAGCCGATCATCGCTCCGAGGTTGTTCTGGGCGCGGGCGTGCCCCTGCTCGGCGGCCAGGTGGTAGCACTTCATCGCCTCCATGTAGTTCTGCGGCACACCCACGCCGTTGCGGAACATCCCTCCGAGGTTGTTCTGGGCGT
>Ga0105050_10008489_pt1 | contig 11834 bp, 8 predicted proteins | sample FRY01_FD_78088 | JGI IMG/M metagenome (GOLD analysis project Ga0105050, IMG submission 78088) | Freshwater microbial communities from Lake Fryxell liftoff mats and glacier meltwater in Antarctica - FRY-01 | ecosystem: Environmental > Aquatic > Freshwater > Ice > Glacier meltwater ... | reverse complement strand
TAATTTAAAATAGACAGCTTGTAATATGATAGCTTTTGGGAAACAATGACCTTTGAACATCTCTTTTTTGTTGTAAATATAAAAGATTTGATTTTTCCTTACATTAGATGCGACAGAACCGTGTTTTTGCCTCATTAATACTAAATTTAAAAATTAATGATTGTGAACTGAAGATTATTTAAGCGGGTTTGTTAATTTAGTAGGTAATGATGAAAAATTGTACGAAATATTTTGATAATGCATCAACTACAAAAGTTCATGATGAGGTTTTAGAAGAAATGATTCCATTTTTTAGTGAAAAATTTGGTAATCCATCAGCGCAAAACAACCATGCATTAGAACCCAAAAGAGCAATTGAAAATTCTCGTAATCAAGTAGGACGACTATTAAACTGCGAGGCTGGTAAAATAATATTCAATAGTGGATCAACTGAGGGTATTAATCATGTTTTGAAATCTTCTTTTTTCTCAGGTCTTCAGAGTGGCAAAAATCATCTTGTTATTTCTTCAATTGAACACAAAGCAGTTTTGGAGGTTGCTAGTTATCTTGAGACTATAGGCTGTAAAGTATCTAGGATAAAGGTAGGTGCTAATGGAATAATTGATTTAAGTGAACTTTCAGGATTACTTACAGATAAAACCTTTCTTGTATGTGTTATGTTAGTAAATAATGAGACTGGTGTAATCCAACCTGTTAAAGAAGTAGTATCTCATTGCAAAAATAAAGGTATCCCAGTTTTTTCTGATGCCACTCAGGCTGTAGGTAAAATTATGGTTGACGTTTTTGATCTAGGTGTGGATTACCTATGTTTGAGTGCTCATAAAATAAATGGTCCTAAAGGCGCAGGTGCTTTGTATGTAAAATATTTTAATTCTTTGCAGCCTTTAATTCATGGCGGTAGTCAAGAAAAATCTATGAGAGGTGGCACTTACAATGTCCCTGGAATTGTAGGTCTTGGTAAGGCATCCGAGATAGCTTTAAGAGAACTAGACTCTCGAATTTCATTTTACAAAAATGAGAAAGAAAAAATATTAACTGAAGTGATTGGCGATGACGGTATTGAAAATTTTCAAGACGCTCCTAAAGTCTATAATATTATTAGCATAACGTTAATCACTGGTGGAAATGAGGAATACCTAAGTTTTAATAGAAACACATTTTCAGCTTCAACAGGAAGTGCCTGCTCGGCAGAAGTGATTCAAGATTCTCATGTATTGAGAGCAATACCAAACTTGGAATCAAAAAAAATCATAAGAATCTCTATTTAAGTCCTATTTATATGCTTAAAGATGTAAAATGGTCTGAAAAAAGGAATTATAGTAATGGAGGAGAGCACGAGCCTATTGAATTTTACCTCGACTCCCTTTGTAATAGCAATTCATTCGACCTTCTATTGGGGTATTTTAGCTCTTCTGCAATTAATTTACTATCTATTGGATTTGCTAAATTTATTCACTCGGGTGGTAAAGTGAGAATGGTGGTGAACACCTTTTTATCCGAAAACGATAAAAATGCAATAATAGAAGGTCAGAATAATTATGAAAATACATTAATTGACTTTACTGATTTAAGTGAGTTAAGAAAATCCCTTGACGATTATGGCATTCATTTTTTTGAGTGTATTTCATGGTTGATTGCTAATAAAAAAATTGAAATTAAAGTTATTAAGCCTAAAGAGGGAAATGGAATAGCTCATTATAAATCTGGCATTTTCAAAGACGGTGAAACTAGCGTTGGTTTTAATGCCTCATGTAATTTCACATATTACGGACTTTTAGAAAACTTGGAAAGCCTAGAATGTTATGTAGAAGATGAAGATAAAAGGTCAAATGATTTTATAACCACAAAGACAAAGACTTTTGAGGATATTTTTGAGCAGCGAGACGACAATATTGAATATCTAAACCCACATGAATTAGAATCTCAAGTTTTAAGTGAATTTGGCAAAATAAAACTTGAAGATATAATCTTAAAAGAAAAACAATTATTAAAAAAACCAGATAAGAAAAAATTTAAAAACCCAAATACTCTAAAGTCTTTAAATAATGCCTTAAATGAACTTACAAAACTTGAGATAAGCTTAAAACTTCCAAAGTTTCGTTGGGACGAAGGTCCAAGAGAATATCAGAAGGAAGCCTACGCTAATTGGGTGATTAATAACTATAAAGGGATTTTCGCAATGGCTACTGGTACAGGAAAAACTGTAACGTCTCTTAATTGCTTGCTCAACGAATACTATAAAACTAATTATTACAAAGCAGTTATAGTTGTTCCTACTATTGCATTAGTTAAACAGTGGAAAGAAGAATGTTTGAAATTTAATTTCAAAAATGTAATTGAAATAAGCTCACAAAATAAGTGGCCAGACAAAGTTTCATTTATAAATTCAGCCTCTAATATTATGGATATTTCTTTTATTGTTATAGTAACTTATTCATCTTTTTATCGAAATAAGTTTCAGAATCACTTTAAAAAATTGCCTTCTGAAACAATTTTAATTGCTGATGAGGCTCATAATTTAGGTTCCCCTAAAGTTTCAAAAGTCCTTTTAAACATTCATTTGGAAAAAAGAATTGGACTATCTGCTACAATTAATAGAAAATATGATGAATCTGGAAATGAAGTAATAAAATCATTTTTTAATGATAAAGCTCCTTTTACATACAGTTATAGTATGGAAGAGGCGATTAAAAATAAAGTTTTATGTAGCTATAAATATTTACCTCACATAGTTAGATTAGAAGAAGATGAATTAAACGAATATAAATTAATCTCAAAAAAATTAAATAAATTTTTTAACTTCAAAACAGGAACTTATATTAGCTCAAGTGCAGTTGAGGTTTTGTTAAATACGAGGAAGCAAATAATTCATAAAGCAAAAAATAAGCTGCAGGTTTTTACTCAAATTTTAAAAGCAGAATTTAGTAAGAGAGGTAACGTTAATTATACCTTAGTTTATGTGCCAGAGGGAATTGAACCTAATTATGAAGATTTAGATGAATCGATAGAAAATGAGTCCGAAATAAAATTAATTGATGAATACACAAGAGCAGTCAGCAGAATAAATTCTTCAATAATAGTTAAACAGTACACAGCTAAAACAAAAGATAGGGAGAGAATTATTAAAGAATTTAAAAATGGAGAAATAAATGTTTTGACTTCTATGAAATGCTTAGATGAAGGAGTTGATATTCCAAGATCTGAGCTCGCAATTTTTTGCTCTAGCACTGGAAATCCAAGACAATTTATTCAACGAAGAGGCAGAGTTTTAAGGACTCATGAGGATAAGAGTTTTGCAACAATACATGATCTAGTTGTAGTTCCTGAAATAAATAGTTCTGATGCAAATTTTGAAATGGAAAAGCGGATAGTACTAAACGAGCTTCAAAGAGTTGTTGATTTTTCTAGACTGGCAATGAATAAAATAGACACCTATAATGCATTAGAAAGCACCCTGAAATATTATAAATTAAATATTAATGACTTAAATAATAATCAAAATGGCTAATAAGGACAATATTTTCCAAAGTTTTATTGAGCATCCATTGATTAAAGAATATTCCAATAAAAAAACATCTAAGTTACCAAGTAAAATATTTGATGGCAAAAAGAGCGAAAACTTGATAGTGAAAATTATTGCGCTTATTGTAGAGCAATCAGAAGGGAAAGTTGCTGTTAAAGAAAAAGCTTTATTTGAGCAGATTAACAAAATCATAAAGTTAGAGTCATGATTATTGAAGCAATTAAAATCGAAAACTACTTATGCTATTATGATGAAAATGAGTTCATCTTCACTGATGGCTTAAATATTATACTAGCTGATAATGGAGAGGGTAAAACAAAATTTTATGAAGCTGTAGAGTGGCTATTTAAAGGCTCAACAGAAGCTGAAAATATTACTCTAATATCTAAGAAGAAAATATCAGAAAGTATGGCTGGCGACTCTTTTAAGGTCAGAGTCGAGATGATTGTAAATGAATATGACGAAAGAAAAATAATTTCTAGAAGCTTTAGTGTAAATGTAGATGGCGAAAAATCATTCAACATCGATACAGATTATTTGGCGGGAATAGTAGAAACTAGAAATGGTGAAAGAAGTAAAGTAGATGGTGGAGATTTGCTTAAATCAATTTTTCCTCATAATATACGAAGATATTCTATGTTCAAAGGTGAGGAAGAACTAAATATTTTTGACAATAAGGATGCATTGATTAACCTAATAAATGAATTTTCTGATGCGAAATTTTATTCAAAGTATGAAGAATTAGCAGCTAATCTTAAAAGATTATCTGAAGTTACTGTTGAAAAAGAGACTAGAGCTTTAGCCAAAAATGAGCAAGAATTAAGAAATATTCATAACTCTCTTGAATTAAATAAACGAGAAGTAACAAGAAGAGAGGTGCTCAAAAATGATTGTAATGAGAGTATTGTGAAATTAGAAGTTCAGCTAAATAAATCAAGTAAATATTTTAAGGATTCTAAGCGTTTAAAAATTCACAAGGATAGGATAGAGGAGTATTTAAATCAGATAGAAAAACTCAAAGAAGGAATTTTTGACGAATACACAAATGCGCTATTTGATAAGAATTGGATTTTAATGCACTTTAAAAATGTGCATAAAAAATTTGACGATAAAATTAGTAGTTACAGTAGAAAAAGAAGAGAAATCCAAAAGGCTTATGATCAAAAAATAGGTGAAGACAATCAAAAAAGAAAGTTAGCAAATTCTTTTTTGCCGTTACCTGATAATGTTCCTTCTAAATCTCACATGGAAGAGATGATTAATGATAGGGTTTGTAAAGTTTGTAATACACCAGCACCTGTGGGGTCCGATGCTTTAAAACACATGCAGCAAAAATTAAAATCGTTTTTGATATCTCAAGATGATTTAAAGGAAGAAGCTGTCGAACCTGCTTTTAAATATAATTTTTTAAATAAGCTGGTTACACTAAGAGATAACCAAGAAGATGAAATTTCAGATTTAAACAAGATAAAAAATAATATTAAAAAGGTTTATGAACAAAATACTTGGAGGTCAGAGGCAATTAATGATTTTGATCTAAAAATAGAAATAGAAAAAGAATTAATTTCAGAGTTAGTTGGAGGAGAACTAGAAGAAACTAGCTTGGAGGATGTATTTATCAACTTCTCAAATTGGACAAAGGATAAAAGTGATAAAGAGAAGGAGTTAAAATACTTGAGTGAAAGTCTTGGTGAAGTTCTAGAAGAAAAGACTCGATTAGAAAAAGCCCTAGATTTAATACAAGTAGAAAGCGCAACGAAATTTTCACTAGATTCTAGGAAAGTTTTTAAAAATATTAATAAAATTTTTCTAGACACAAAAGAGTTTAAGTTTCATAAATTCATAGATCAATTATCTGACAAATCAAATCATATTTTTCAAAAAATAAATGTAGATTCCTTTACTGGGGAAATTAAATTTGAAATGGATACCAGTAAGACAAATCCAGTGAAAATTAGCTTAGAAGATAGTGATGGGGATATTTTTAGAGCTAATAAATCCCTTGTTACGTCAATGCATATTTCTATACTTCTAGCAATATCCGAATTGTCAAAAGAAGATAATGAACAAAGATTTCCTTTAATTTTTGACGCTCCAACCTCTTCCTTTGGTGAGCCTAAGATGAAACAGTTTCTAAATCTAATTAACAATATAGATAATCAAACTATAATTTTAACTAAAGACTTTATTGGTAAAGATTCAAAAGGAGAGATATATATAAAAGAAGAGTTCTTCAGTTCGATTAAAGGTGTTAATTCGATATGGGTTAGGTTAAATAGACCGTTTGAAATTAAAAACTTAGAAACAATAAGTACTCAAGTAAAAAAAATAAAGAATGGATAACTTATTTGATTTTTGGAAGGCAAAAGTTCCAAAGTATAATGCAGATTTTTCAGAGATTTTTAATAATCTCGCAAAAAAAGCGGGAGGTATTGAATCAGGTGATAAAAGGTCTATAATTGGAAAATCTTTTGAAACTTTTTATGAATTATATATTTATGCTTTTTTTCTTGGGGTTTATAGCGATGAGAGACAGCCTATACCAGATTCAGCTAAAAAGATAGATTTTGGTTATCAAATATTCAAATGGGGTAGCAAAAATAATAATTCAAAAAGAGATGACTTTGTTGTAATACAAAAATATATTTTTTCTGCTTTAATTGCTGATAGTGAAATTGACTTTATCAGTTTGGACAAAGGTGAAATTGATCTTGAGGATGTAGCTAAAGACTTAATCAAGATAATGGAAGAGTACACTAATGGAGGACTCACTTTGATTAGCGATAAACTAAAAGATAATCCATTATCCTTTGCTAGCTCAACGTCTTATCTTGATATAATAAAAAAATTTAAATAAAACAGCTAGCACATCCTTCACCTTCTGCATTAAGTATTTCATCTTGCCAGTTGACGGAATTAATTTTTTTGTTCGCTTCTTTTCTCATTCTAAGTACATATTCACTTTTTATTTCATTAACCCTTTTTGGTTTTTTTAACTCACTCAATGGTTCTATAGTCCATGTGTAACCCTCCTGCTCATACTTCATTGCTTCGTCAAAAAGGTTTGGGTGTTGCTCTAACAGCCATACCCACTCTATGTTTTGTTGATAGAAACAGAAAAAACACCCAGACCTACTTCTAGAGTAGGATCCCTTTTCAATTTTTCCATCAATTTCTACCTCAAATTCAATAGGTAAATAGTAAGCAGGAATACCTACTCCAGATTTCTCTAAGATATCAAAGACATCTTGAAGCTTAATGATGTCTTCATTCTCTATAAGGGGAAAGCTATCAAGTTTACCAATAGGATAGTCGGTAGTTTTAAGAAACTCAAAAATTGCTTTATTAAAAAGCTTAGTATTATAGTTGATTAGAGTTTCTACCTTCTGACTTTTAGTGAAACTAAACGAGATTGGAGTTTTAATTTTCTGAATGATTTCACCAGAATTATTTAGATCATTCTTAATATAAAACTTGGCTATATTTTCAATATTCTCATTAGATGTGAATTTAGCTGTAACATCCTCACTCCAAATGTTTTTTCTAAAAGGGAAAATTGTTTGAATGTTCTCTCTTTTGGATATATATCCCTCTCTATTTTCGTCACCTCTTATGCCCACATAAGAAATTGTAGGAGCGTCACCTATATGCTGTTCAAAAGGCTCTAGCTTCATTTTTGAAGTACACCATCTTGCCATTGGAGATGGGAGGTATCCTCCTGATGTAGCTAAGAAATGATCAAATGGATTATCAATCGGTGTATTTTCAGAATTTATAGATTTATAGAGTGTAATAGGCCTACCTAAAACAGAATTTAATCTATCAATGAGTTGATAAGTCTCCTTTAGTTCTTTTCCTGTATCACATGTATAGAAATTAATATCCAAATCTGGATATAATTGATTCATGTATAGAGCTAGTGCTGCACTATCTTTACCTCCTGATATTCCTAATACATGGTTTATTTTACTCATTACTTTCAGATTTCAAAATTTGAGAATACAGTTGAGAGAGTATCTCTTTTTTCTGGGTATTATTTAGCTCTTTTAATTTTTCGGTTATCGTAGCTATATGTTTTTCATTTTGCTTTATATCCTTTAAGATTATTTTCTCATTAGTAATTGAACCATCAGAATTATAGAATTTAAATTGGATAAGTTTTGTTTTTTGAGATGATTTATTAAATATTTGAGATTCAGCTGCTAGTATTAATGCCTCAGCATTTTCAATAAGCCTATCTTTTAAAATAGATTCATCATGATCTTTTAGCTCCTCGACCGGATATCCTATTATTGAATCAGCTATAGATTTCAAATAGCTATCCCTATCATCTAAAGAAGAAGTTAGCCTTCTCAAAAGAACCTTCTGAAATGGAATTAGCCCGTCTTCATCTATGCTTTCAAGTTGTTTTTTTATTTCAGGCTTATAAAGTTGTATTTGAATATTCTGAGAATTAAAAGCTTTTACCAAGTAGTTCTCTATCCTATTTAAAAGCTCAGAATAAGATGACCTTAACTCTTTTATTGCTTTTTCAATCTCAAAAGTAAAACTAGTTAGTTTTTCCTCATTAGTGTTATTCAAGATATCTCCATATCCTAAAGCTACCGGAATTGAACTAAACAGAGCTGTTTCAGGATCAGTTGAACTAATTACTGCATTTCTTAGTTCTTTAGCAGTAGGGCTAAGCTTATATGTATTTAGAGTGTATTTATCTAATCCTCGGATAAATCTCAAGAAATTACCGTAAATAGATATAAATGTTGATTGGGTAGGCTTGTCTCCAGTTATGCCTACTAATTCTTTATAGCTTTCTAACAGGTTTATATTTAAGCCCTTGATATTATATGCCTTGATAAAAAAATTATCTGACTTTTTATAAATTAAATCTAGAGTTTCTGAAGACAAAAAAGGAATAAAAGTATTGTCCTTAAAAAATAATGCATAGTCTTCTGACTTAGCAATTAAATAAAGAGGCACAAAGAAGTCTAAAAACCCTTTCTTTAATTTATACGGAGACTCTCTAAGTAAAGAATATAATTCTTCAATCGATATTTTTGAGGACAAAGCAGACTCTAAAAACTTATCACAATCATTCCATAAATTTTTAAAAACAGAATCTATGTGTGGCTGAGTTAGCTTATAAATTTTTTGGTGCTCATCATAAATATGAATGCCAGTTTCTCTTATGAGGGAGATGTAAATTGCTTTATCAGGAGGAAATTTATCGTCAGGATACCCAAGGTTTTTTTCTATGCTTTGATTAACAAGACGATTAATAAGTGCTTTTCTCGCTGATAGAATAGGTGAACTAAGGACATTTCTGTTCACAAGTTCATTATCAAAAACAGGAGTTTTAAAATAGATTTCATCACAAAGTTTAGAAATTGACTTATGAAGATCAATAGAGGAGTTTATTTTTATTATTTGACCATTGAAAACCCATTTATTTTTAGACGAAAATAAATTCTTACTCGTTTCATCTTCTAAGACTTCCAATGAGTATTGTTTTTCTTGCTTCAGTAGTTTTAGAGCATTTATATCGTCTGCATATTTTTCAATTAGTATGTCATACCTTAAAATCTTTGAAATGCTAGATTCGATTAAAGAAATATCATCAATAACGACAAAGCAATTATCTGGTTTGTTGTTACTAGCCTCAATCAGTTGCTCTTCCTTTATTTTAAAAGTTATAACGTTTATGAATCCATCAATTCCTTCATGATTTATATTAATGTCTTCAATGTTATCAATTACTCTGTATTCAAAAAATCGTTTAGTTCCCGCAATGAAAGAATGCTTTTTGGCATACACAATACTTAATGTAACGAGTTCTTTTAAAAGACTTGAATAATTGAGAGATAGATTTAATTCCTTCCCAGCATTAATTAGCTCTTGTTCAATATCTATATCTGTGCCTTCAAGGAAATTAAGTTTATTGCTGTGACTATAAAACCTTATGATTCCGCTTTTCTTTAGATGATTTAAAACCGATGTTACATCAGTACCATCTGTTAATTTAAAGTAGCTTACTAAGAACTTATCATCAAGTAAGCCCCCGTTTTTTGAGAAAAGATTTATTAATAAGACAGTTTTTATTAATCGACTTGCAGCTTCATAGTTTTCATTAAAAAAAAGCTCAGCTCTCTCGAGGCACCTAAATGCTGTCATCCACTGAATTCTGTGAGAATTGTGAGGGTTGTTAATTTCAGTGGACAATGTAGCAACTAAATAGTCATAGACTTTATGTAAGCTGTATATTTCAGCTGAGTTTTTTATAATCGAAACCTTAGAATATTCATTAACAAAAGTGAATAGTGATCTTTCGTTTTGCCCATATTTTTGAAGTGATTGAACTAAAATACTAGCGCTAAGCCAATCTAATGGGTATAGTTCCTCAATTAGCTTTACTGAAAGGATTTTATTATAACTAACTAACTTTGATCTATTAACTAGGGATAAGATTTCATTTAATTGGACCCTTTCTTTATTAGGAGGAGGTATTTTCTTTAATTCTTTACTTGCAAAGAAAAGTAATTGTTCAATGGGTTCATTAAAAACAATATCTCTATACCTGCCTTTGACTTTCTCCCACTCATTTTGCTGCTGTTTTGAAGTTTCCTGATTGTAAGACGTGAAATTTTGATGAAGCGTAGTAACTAAGTAAGCTTCATTTTCTTTACCGTTGATCCATTCAGCAATTTGTTGTAGCAGATATAAATCACTCGTTTGATTGTTTTTTGATATGTATTCTAAAATCTTACCGAATTCATCAATAAACAAAACGAACTTCTTTCCTCTAGTCAATCTACTTTCTAGATTTTCTAATACCCTTTTTGTATTAATCCTCCCAGGAAGACTTAGAGCTTGCGCTAATAACTTTATTAGAGATTCCTCCTCTCCGATAATTTTAATTATTTCATAATCAAATTCAGTGCTCTTAAATTGATCTAAACCAAAAAGATTTACTTTGTCTTTTAGAACCTTTTCACAAGCCCATAAAAAAGTTGACTTTCCTGTGCCATAATTACCAATTAGATTAAATGATTTCGTGCCTTCAAGGATAAATATTCTCTCAAATATTTCTTTAGAATTAGGAGTAGCAATAAAGTTTATAGGAGTTTCAGTGTCTCTCAGAATATTGGTAGATATATTTCTCATTTAACTATAAATGTTACTTAGCATTTCATCTTTTATATAAAGATCACTTTGCTTTAATTGTAATTGCTTTACTCCTGCATCACTTTTAAAAACAAACCTATTGTCACTCTGACACAGTCTGCCTATTATTTCTTCTACTCCTTCATTACTTAGGCATAAAAATGCGCCTAGATGTGTTACTATATCTGTAAAGTCAATCGTCACATAATTAGGAAAGTAATCTAAAAGACAAAACGCAAATACAAATTCAGATAGATTAGCTCTAACAGACCTATTAATTCTATAAACTGATTGGTTTAAATCATTTTTTCTACCTGTATTTGAGATCAATTTAAGCTCTAATAAAGGTGCACTAAAATCATCTTCTATAGTTTTTATATTTTTTTTTGGCGACACATAAGTTCTTATAAAAACCTTAAAGTCAGAGCGAACGGTTTTTTCGGTAAACTTTTTGATTTGAAGATCATTTAGCACTCGCTTAATAAAAGCTATTACCTGGGCCTCAGAGAATTCATGGTTAGTTTTATCTTTGAAAAAATCTGTGAATATAATATTATAGATTGAAGCATACTTCTTCGAAACTAATAAGTATTGAAGAATAAATAGAGTTGATGGGCTCTCTAAATAAGGATCATACTTCTTATTAATAAACAAATACTCAGAGTAAGCAGAAAACTCATCATTGTCATTAATCAACGAAAAAGACCTCAGCCAATACCTAATGGATCTAACCATATTTTTTCCAACACCCAATTCAAAAATAGCATCTTCCGAATTAAAAATAGATGTATTAATTTGATTGTCAAGTAGTTGCACTCCTTTTAAGAGCCATTGCTCTTTACAATGAAATGTGTCATGTCCTGAAAAACGCATATTTTACTTTGTCTATATGGATGAAGTTATCCATAGGCTAAGTTAATAATTATCTATTAAATTAGATGCATGAAAACGCTTGTTTTCGAAAAAAGTGCAGAAGAAAATTATTTTAGGCGTTTTTTCATGAAGAAGAAAGAAAAATTAAGATAAGTTACTTAAGATCAATTACTTAAAATAATATTAATAAGCTTAAAATTTATTGTCTTTGAACAGAAAATCTTTATCGTGGTGCCTGCTAATATTTCTAGATTTATTGATTTCTTTTATTCTATTGTAG
>Ga0105050_10008487_pt1 | contig 11835 bp, 4 predicted proteins | sample FRY01_FD_78088 | JGI IMG/M metagenome (GOLD analysis project Ga0105050, IMG submission 78088) | Freshwater microbial communities from Lake Fryxell liftoff mats and glacier meltwater in Antarctica - FRY-01 | ecosystem: Environmental > Aquatic > Freshwater > Ice > Glacier meltwater ... | reverse complement strand
TGTTAAAATTAAATAATATATTAGACTTTAAGTTGGAGATAAGATGTCAGTTAGTTCAGGAGGATGTAAAGGAACAATAAGTAATATATTGGAAGATAATTTATTTCCTTTTTTCTCAGATGGCACTTAACCTGATATGATTTTTAATATTCATTCAGTTGCAACTAGAAGAAGTCTTGGTTTATTATTTGATTGTGTTATTAATAATTATGCAATGTAAAAAATAGAATTAATAGATGGTACACCTTTTTAATCAGGAATTAATGTTTTAGATTAAGCAAAAGAAATGTTAAAATAATAAGGATATGATGATTTATTAAAATTAGATAGAATTGATCCATTATAATTAAAAAGTGTAGGAAAAGTATTAAAAGGATCATTATATTATTATGCAAGTGAATAAAAGTCAAAAGATAAGATTTATGCAGTTGATTATGGTACTAGTTAAAAAACTTTATTTACTAGACATTTAGTTAGTGGTAAAAGTAAATAAGGAGGATTAAAAATTCTTGCTGATATGGAAAAAAGTGCATTCCTTGCATAAAATCTTTCTTTTGTTACATAAGAATTAAGATTTGATCATAATGATGGACATATATTTGATATATGTAGTTTCTGTTATAATTTCTGTGAAAGAGATATTTAATAAAAGACATTCTTTTGTGTTTATTGCAAAGGTAAGAGTGATGTTATTAATATTAAGTTAAGTTATGCTAATATGTAATTATATAGGATATTAAGAGCATAAGGTTAAAGTTTGAAATTTTTACCATAAAAAAGTTTCTTATAAATTTAATAAGAATAAACTAAAATTAAAATATCAAAATAAAAGAAGAAATGATTAATTATATTTATTAGTTATTTGTTATAGTTATTATTTATTGTTATTGTTAATTAATTGATATAGTTTTTTATTTGATATAGTTTTTTATTATTATTTATTATTATTAATTGATATTGTTTTTTATTATTGTTTATTATTATTAATTGATATTGTTTTTTATTTATTTTTGTTATTTATTTTTTTATTTATTTTTTGTTATTTATTTTTTTTATTTGTTATTTATTTGTTATTTATTTATGATTTTCTTTTAAAGTAATATAATTATATATTATGAAGAACGTTTTATCTTTTTATGTGAATGGCTAGAAAAAGTCATCATTTAATTATTTAGAAAATAAACTACATGGTAAATAAATACATTACTTTAAAAATGGAATAATAAACAAACAAATTAATTATTAAAATGGATTATTAGATGGAGATTATATTATTTATGATATTGATGGAAATATGTCTTTAAAATGTTCATATAAAGAAAATCATAAACATGGTAAATAAAAAAAGTATTTTAATAATTAAGTTGTTTAAAGATGTATTTATAAATATGGTAAATTAGATGGTGAATATTATGAAATAAAAAACATATAGGGTTAATAATTATAAATTTATAAAATATTTATTAATGGTGTTTAAAATGGTTTATAAACTGAATATTAAAATGATTAATTAATAAAATAAAGTAATTATGAAAATAATAAACTTAATGGTATTTAAATAGAAATATAAAATAAATTTAGAAATGAAAGTAATTATGTAAATAATAAACTAAATGGAATTCGCACTATTTATCATATAGATAATAATTTAATTTTATTACAAGAAGTTTATATAAATAATTAAAAATAAGGTGTTCAACATAGATATGCTTATGTTAAATAAGATCATAATAATTTTATACATTATTTTATCGATTATAAAAATGATTAAAGAAATGGTAATATATTTTGTTATCATACATTAAATGATGAGATATTCTTATTAGAACAAGGTTAATATATTAATAATTAAAAATCTAATGAATGGATTTATTATGTTAACAATGATTAAAATAATTAATAAATAATAAGAAAAGAGAATTATAAGAATGATCTTTTATAAGGAGAATAATTATTGTTTAATATGTAAAAATAAATAATTATGAGATTAAATTATAATTTAAATGAATTAGATTAAGATTAATATGAATATTATGATAACAAATAAATAAAATAAATATAATCATTTTAATAAGGTATTCAATAAGGAATTTAATATATATTTCATGATAACAGTTCTATTAAATAAAAAATAACAATATTAAATCAAAATAAGAAAATAACTATATATAACAAATCAGGAGCTTTAATGTAAGAAAAGTTATATCATAATAATAAATTATAAGGTGAATAAATTATTTATGATATTAATCAAGATATAAAAAATAGATTTATTTATGAATAAGGATTATTTATAAAAGAGATAAAAGAAATAAATATACCAGTTTGTTAATTTTGTTTAATTCCAATAGATTAATGTATTCATTATAATTGTTGTATTTGTTATGAATAACTTAATAATAATTTGTTTATTAATGAATGTAAACATTAATATCATTTAAATTGTATAAATAAATTATCTAAATGTCCAATTTGTAGAGAAGATATGATTTTTGATAATTTAACTATTTAATAATAAGATAATGAACAGTTAAATATAAAACAAATGGATTAATATCATTAAAGGATAATTGATATTGTTAATATAAATTGATATTATTATTTATTTATTCTTTTATTTATTTCTTTTATTTATTTATTTTGTTCATTTATTTATTTAAATAATATAAATATATATAATGAATACTAAATAAATATATGATGCATAACAATTAATAACTTTCTTAAAAGATTTATATAAGTCTATAAATAAAAATGTATTAATTCCTCCTTATTCAATTTATAACAGTTAAATGAATACAGGTTCACATTCTTACATTTAACCTTAATTTTATAACTCAAGTCTTTTAAAAGATAACCGTACAACTCATAACTTTATTTTCATTATTAATAAACAATAAGGTTTTTTAATGAGAAGAGAGATCTTTTAAAAATCTTTTAATAATTTAATAAACAATTAATAAATAAAAATTAATAATGTTTAAGAATTAGATTTTATATCTTTAGGATAAATTAATATGTCCAGTTATGCATAAAATATCAAGTTAAATAACCCATAAGATGATATATTGATAATTGACTGTAAAATAGGATCACATAATATGTAAAAGCACTTTATTCATCTAATTGATATAATTTACTCAAAAAACCATACATTTGATTATTATTAAAGAAATAAATATATGAAATTCGTATCTTAATGTAATTTTAAGATAGATATTAAAAATTACAAATATTCATTATATGTTCATGAAGTAGTCTTATAATTAATCTTTTTTTAGGGTCTTTAAAGTATAGATTAATTGAATAATTCTGGTATGATTATTTTAGACGATTAAGGTTAAATTATAATTAATAAAAAGGACCTTATAAGCGTAAAAATGATCAGTACATAAGATATTAAGCTATAAAATGATAAGAATTATCAAATTTGTGATATTAGGATATAAAAGATAAAAAATTGAAACTATGAAAACTACATTATGTATTTTTATCCTATATAATGAATAAAATAATGAATAAAACAATGAATAAAATAGGTGAAACAAATTAAAGCTTAGTTCAACAAATAAATTCAACATGTGAAGAATTAATAATAGATTAAGAATAATTTGATATTGGAGTAAATAAAATCTTTGACATATTAGACTTCGATATCTTTAAAGGATAACCACCAAAAGTATTATCTAGACCTTTTGATTAAATACAACCTTTTTAATATTTAACATATTATAATTAAAATAAAATATATTGTTAAATTGGAGATTATACATAAGATGTCTTTGTAAAAAATGATTAATTAAAAAAAGTTATATGTAAATAAGGTATTTCAAACTAAAATGAAGTAGTTAAACTTTTGTATGAGAGGATATATTATTTATCAAATAAAATAGCCAGTTAATATAAATTATGTGATAAAAAAGAAATTGATAATAAATTAGAATATTATTCAGAACATGAAGGTAAAAATAGTTAACAATAATATTTAGGATTGTTTTTAATATTTTTTTGCGTTATATTAAAAGAATGGAAATAACAGTATGAATAATATGCAATAAACTATATTACTGATATTTGCAAATTAAATACCGACTAAGGATTTAAAGCAGATAATAAAAAGTAAAATTAAAACTCTGAATATAGTACTTTAATTTAAGGTAGTGATTTAATTAAAAATAGTGAAAGTATAAAAACAATTTAACATAGATATTATGCTATGTCATATTATTTTAATATTTTGAAAAACCAATCATTAGACATATATATATTTGATAACACTTTAAATATTCCTATCCACTAAGTAATTATTTTTAAAGACAATAATTACTAAATCGAGTATGTAAAATTAGATAATAATATGTTCGATTTTTTAATATATAATTTTAATATAAATTTTAACTATATGATATATGATGATGTTAAAAAAAGAATTATTGAGAATATATTTAAGTATTATGTTTAAAAATAAATTATGACTAAGTATGTAAAAAACCCCGTAGAAATATATGATAATTCTTTATGTAATACTGGAAAGTTATTGGTAAATTATGACCCATCAAAAATGTTACCTAATGATTATTTAAGAAAGCTAAAAATAGATTTAAAAAAGGCTTGTTCAGATAAACCATAATTTAATAATGAAAGTTATATTGATTTATGTCCTTTAGGTGATATATATTAACCTTATAATGAATTTATAGACCCATAGTTTAAAGACGATAATTTTTTAGAAATAATTTAATATTTTCATAATACAATTGTTAAAAATGAATAAGAAAAATTAACTGAACTTAAAAAAACAACAGACTAAAGAATAGCAAATTCAAAATAAGTAGCTATTATTTAACGTGTTGAAAAAACTAAAGTATATGTTGAAAGAATTAACGAAATAAAAAATCCTAATAATAAAGAATATTATTGGGGTAGTAAAATAAAAGTACTTTATTAAACATAAATAAAAAGTGACGAAGGTAGTATTGAAGAGAAACTACGTTTAATTGATTCATCATTAGAATATGAAATAAATAGAGAGAATTAAAAGATGAAAGTTGAATAAGACAAATTTTAAATATTAGAAGAGTAATTAGAAAAATAAAAAATTTTACTTAATAAATTTAATGATTAATAAACCATAGATAAAAGATGTGATTAGATGACCGAAGAAAATAAGTAATATTAAGCTACTATAATTAATAAAGATATTGCTTATAATGATTTAGAAAAGAAATTTATTGAAGGAGAAGAAAAACATGTCAAAGCATAAAAAGAAAAAGATATAAAACATAAAATACAAATAGCTAAATTTGAATAACAAATTAGAGAATTAAAATAAGCAAATGAAAAAAAAACAAATGATTGATTTTATAAACCTTATTTAATATTTTTATCTATTTATTTTTTCCCATTTAACCCCATATTCCAGATGATATATAAATTTTTTTATATCATCTCCATTATATATTTTATATATTTATTAACTTTTTTATCTCTTATGTGTAAGAACCTACAACTTTATATAAGTGATATATTAGAGCCAAATACATCATTTTATTGATACAAATAAAGTATACAATGTACTGTTTTAAGCCAAATATGACACTTGATTATCAGCATAATTCATATATCTTTAGCAAAATATAACAATAGAAAATTGAAATATAAATATAAATATTCACTAATCATATATCAAAGAAACATTTATATATAAAATGTAATCCAACAACTAACTAAAATAAATAATAACACACTAATAATAATTAAATGATGTTAAATAAAAAATAAAAGAGACTGAATAAAGAATTTAAAATATTGATGATTATATTAATATTTAAGGTCCAAATCTAATAAACTATTTGTAAAAAGAAATTGATACTTTTAATAGTAATTATCCTCAATATGCTTAAGAATAAAATTAATTAATTATGTCAAAAAAACTATTTATGCTTCTTCCTTTAAGTTTAACTTTCACATAAGAAAATATAGAAGAATATCATAAAAGAAATCATTTGATTGATTCAGTTTATGAATATAATACTAAATAACATAAAATAGATCAAGAATAATATATAATAGCTCACGAATTATCTGAATATAATTCTAAATAACATATTATAGATATAGAATAAACTGATAAACGTATAGAACAACTAGAAAAAACTCTTTATGAACTTAACCTAAAAAATTAAACCAATTAAATATGATTAATATGATCAAAACTTTAAAAAGGTACATAATAGAATTTAAAACTCTAATTATATACTGATATATATTTTATATATCAATAATAAAAAATTGAAACCACTATATTTACTACTTGATCATTTAAACATATATAATGACTCAAACTAACAAATAAACTTTATTAAATAATATTAATATCAATTAAAAATTTGAATATACTTATTTAAAATTTTCAAAATGTGTAACATATTTTCATAAATTATAAAAATCAAATAATGATAATTTTAGAGGGAAAATATACTAATTAAGTGTTCCCGATATTAAATTAACAGAATAATCTTTTTATAAATTGTTATAATAAGGATAATTCATAAATTAATGTTTAAATTACTTTTAAGCAGGATAATTTAGTGAATTATGTACTATTAAAAATAACATATTTAAATTTGGACATTAAAATTAAGAAAAAGCACTATTAAACTTTAAAGGAGTAGTATAATTTAATAAATTAAGAATAGATTATACTATTAATAATTTCATGTATTAAATGTAACTAAACTCCAATCCATAAGATTAATAATTAAATTATAAATCATATAGTTAAATTACTGAAAGAAATAAAAAATTATAAGGATTAACTTTAATATCTTTTTGTATTTATTTAAAAAATTGGGATAATATGTATGAATAATATATATTAGACTATATGACTGATTTAAGTGGATTATTAAATGAAGGAATATTTAAAATACATAGTCTTAATTTAAATAAAGATTCAGAATATAGATCAATTAATAATGATTCCGAAACAATTTATTAAATGCAATAAAGAACTTATTCTGCTTATTTTGTTATTAATCATATTAAATATATATGTTTTGATTAATTAATATTTGATATTACTAATCCAATTCCAACTTTTTAAATATTAACTAAATAAATTAACAAAAAACTTTAAATTTTACATGTTAAATTAAATGAAAAAACACATAAATAACTTCTTAAATAATTTAGTGATTTATTTGATTATTAAGATTATAATTAATAAGTAAGATAAATAATAAACAATGTTTATATGTTATATGTTTTTTAATAAATATTAATAACTAATTCTGTTGAAATATACGGTAATTTGATATTTAATACTGGTTAAGTCTTAGATTAAAATATAAATGATTATTACTTTAGTATTTTTAACGATTACTTAATTAAAGTTGTTTAAGATTTAAATAATGTTACTAATCCTTAAATAGTACATATTTAAGATAATTATAACCATCTTATACCAATTTTTACATAAAGTAATCTTCCATTATAATTTGTTAACCCATAATTAGAAAATTCTACTTTTTTAGATATTGTTAAATATATAGTTTAATAATCATTAGTTGAATAATAAAATATTAATAATAATAAATTAAATTTATTGATATCTTAACATTAATAAGATTAATAATAAATTGACGATAAATTTAATAAAATAAATAAGAAAACTAACGAATAAATAAATTCATTTAATAATTAAAAAAATAATAAAATTGATAAATTTAATTAAGATAATAAGTTATAATAAGCTTAAAACGATATTATTATTAAAAATTTAACTAAAATTAATAATCATATAAATTAACCCAAATAGTAAATAATTGATAATTAATAAATTGATTTTAATGATTAAATATAAAATTCTATAAAATAATATAAGACATAATTAAAAAATAGTAAATGATTAATAATCATATTTAACTATATTTAACCATATTTAACCATATTTAATCATATTTAATCATACATAACCATATTTAATCATATTTAATCATATTTAAACATATTTAATCATATTTAATCATATTTAACCATATTTAACCATATTTTTATATATTTAATCATACATAACCATATTTAATCATATTTAATCATATTTAACCATATTTTTATATATTTTATATCATTAAATAAGCATATATTGGCTATAATTTAATATTTTATATTTACATAAAAAATTGAAACTCTGTAATTTATTAATATATAATAAACAGCATATTATGTAATCTAACAACTTACCTAACTTAAAATTTAGATATTTTTAAATAGTTTATTAATAATTAGGAGGAAAAGTAATCAAATATTCTTCTTATGAAAACTAAGAATTATTATTTTTATTTTAATTTTTTAAAACATAAAATATTAGTTTTTTTTTGGATATAATAGATAAAAATGTTAAAAATACTACTGATAAAAATATTTTAAAAAAATTTTTTAAGTTTAAGTTATTATAATAAAATATGTTATGATTTGATTGATTGATTTGATTGATTAATTATAATTAACATATTATTACAAACTTATTATAACCTCTTATATTAAACTTTTATATTAAACCTGTTATACTAGCCTTATCATTATATACTTATAATGATTAAGCATATTATCATATATTATGATAGATTATGAATATGTTTAATATAAATGCATTATAAATACTATTTTATAGAATTTAGATATTAAACATAGATCATAAAAAATTGAAACGTATAAACTTGATTATATTAATAAGAAACTATATATACATAATACATAACAGTATAATGAATTTATTTCATATAACTTTTATTATGCATTAGTGGTGGTTGAATGATCGGTGTTAATGACTTTTCTGTATATATTTAAATAAATGCTATTAGGACGCATATATTTGATAGTTTGCATACTCTAAATTAATTTTATGGGCATCATTCTACTTTGTAGATAATAAATTTCATATATATTTAATTAACCATTATTAATACACTTAAGTTTCTTTTAATTACTTAATATAAAAAATTGAAATCGTGAAATTTAAATCTATAAGAATTATCCCTATATAATGAAAGATAATTACTAAACAAGTATGATGAAAAAAATTAATGATTTAAATAAATAAATTGATTTAAGTTAATAATAAGATTTTATAGATTTAGAAGAATTTGAAGATATTGATACAAATACAAATTATTTGATTGATGAAGAAGATATTTATGGCCCAAATTATAAGTAAATAAAACTTGAGCTTATTTAATGTATTTTTAAATTGAATAATATAACTGATTAATAATTAAGTTTTTTTATCTCAAATGAATATATTAATAATTATTTATCTAATTTTAATTCTTTAGTTAATCATTAAAATAAGATGATATTTAGTAGAAAATTATTGTTCTTAATTCCTTTAAAAGAAGAGTTCTCTATTGATACTTATTATTAATATTAATATAGATTAAAATATATAATGGATAAAGTATTTTTTGAGTTAAAAAAGTTTGACGAATGATTTTGATTTAATTGATATATATATATATAATTTAACTAATGATTTTTTTTTAACAATTTAACTAATAATTTAACTAATGATTTAACTTATAATTTAACTAATAATTTAACTAATGATTTTAATCTAATGATTAATATCAGGGTTATGTGTTATTTATTTAACATATAATCCGCCTATATTTTATAGGTAAAAAAATTAATATTAAACTCTCATATAAATAAATTAACTCATTATTATTTGTTAAAGATATATGAAAATATTTATGATTTATGTTGATAATCAAGTGCTAAATTTGGCTCAAAATCGTACATATCATACATTTTTTATATCAATAAAATAGCACTTTTGGTCCTAATTTAGCACTTCTATTAAGTTGTAGGTATTTACACATAAGGGTATAAATTCTCATTATTATTCTTATAAATTATTAGTTATTTATTTATTAATTAGTTTATTATTTATTTATTCATTTATACTTTAGTTTATTATTTATTAATTCATAAGCTTAATATTTATTTATTCATTTATTCATTGTCTTATTATTTATTTATTTATTGTCTTATTATTTATTTATACATTTATTATTTATTTATACATTTATTATTTATTTATATTGGTTAATTATTATTTATTTTTACATTGATTTTTAATGATTAAACTATATAAAAGATGAGATTTTAGACCCTTATGTGTAAATACCTACAACTTAATAGAAGTGCTATTTTAGAGCCAAATACACCATTTTATTGATATAAAAAATGTATAGAATGTTCGATTTAGAGCCAAATTCAGCACTTGATTATGGGCATAAATCATAAATATTTTGATATTTATTAAAGATATTTATTTACAAATTTAATCTATTTATTTTTACATATGTTAAATATTCATTAAGATATTTATTTACAAATTTAATCTATTTATTTTTACATATTTTACATTTTTATTTCTTATTAATTAATTACATTTTACATATTTTATATTTTTATTTCTTATTCATTTTTATGTTATATATATTATTTATTAAAATTTTAAAGACTAAGTATAATGTAATAAATCCAATTAGTATGATTTACAGATTTTTTATGTTAATCACAGTCTTATATGTTATCAAATTTCTAACTATCATCATTATTAATAAATCTATCACCAAATATTACATTATTAAAACATTATAAATCCTTAACTTATTCCCAAATAACTCCTAAATGATATTATTTCATTTTACGTTCAATTCTTTATTATTTATCTTTACTACATTTAGATAAATCATGATGTTTATATTAATCAGTAAAAGTATAAGTACATATTTCAACTTTCATTAATGAATCATAATAATTTTTATTATCATTACTTTTAATTTTAATATTTGATTTAATATTTTTAGTACTAGTAGAAGTTATATTACCAGCATTATCTATTAATGTTCTACTTTAACTATCTAAACCATCCTCATCAAATAAATGTAATACTGCTGATGTAAAAATTACATTACTTGAATTAGATGGAGTGTCCATAGATGAACTCAAAGTAAAGAAATCACCTTTAAATGCACCTAAAGTACAATAATCATTACTTACTTCATTATCAGATTTAAAAAATAATAAATTCATCGTATTTAAACCAGAACCTGAATAATACACATTATTATTAGGAAATGTATTTGTATTTGTTTTACATTTTATAATTCCATTATTATTTTAATAAACTAAATTATTATTAATAAAAGCAAGATTATATTCAGTTTCATTTATCATAGACTAACTATCTACTAAATTTGATCCAATTTACCAAGTTCCATCACCTTTTAAGAAAAAATCTTAATCATTAGGATAATTCATTAATTTATCAGCAGATATTGATTATAATTGCAGTTTTGAATTCAAATTTATATTATTAATTAATTTATCATGAGTAATAGAATTTATTAAAAGTTTTGAATTAATTATACTTTAATTTTAATAATAATCAGATGTTAATCCAGATAAAAATGCTGTTTATCCACTTATAAGAGTTACAAGAATTTAAAATGGAGTTTATGTATTTGTTAATTTACTGACAGAAACAGAATTATCAACTATTTATGTTAAAGAATTTATCACTCCTGTTAAATTACTAAATTATATTGCATTAAAAGTTAAATCATCTCTAAAAAAATTACCAGTGTTATTATTATTGAAAAGAATTTTACTTAATTGAATATTTGCTGTTAAACTTATTTTATCATTTGTTATTGAAAGATTTTATAGTTTTAACGCGTTCAATGAATTATTTTATAATTAATCACCTGTTATTTAACTTATAAAAGATATATCTCCATTTATGTCACTAAATAATAAATTACT
>Ga0105050_10008483_pt1 | contig 11842 bp, 7 predicted proteins | sample FRY01_FD_78088 | JGI IMG/M metagenome (GOLD analysis project Ga0105050, IMG submission 78088) | Freshwater microbial communities from Lake Fryxell liftoff mats and glacier meltwater in Antarctica - FRY-01 | ecosystem: Environmental > Aquatic > Freshwater > Ice > Glacier meltwater ... | reverse complement strand
TCGAGCTTCAGCCGATGATTGAGGAGGAGATAAAAGCGAACAAGGCCGTTTTGAAGGAGTCGGAAATTCCAGATATCAAAATTGGGTCTCACTGCGGATCCCCTTATGCCTGTGATTTTATTGGGACTTGTTGGAAAAATGTGCCGGAGTACTCGGTTTTGAACTTGACCAATCCGAGAGGCAAGAACTGGGAGCTTTTTGATGCTGGATTTGTCAAGTTTGAAGATGTCCCCGAGGACTTTCCTCTTTCAACCGCTCAACGGATTCAGGTTGAAGCTGAAAAAACTGGCGAACCTATCATTGACAAGGAAGGCATTCGTGATTTCGTTTCTCGATTGAACTATCCGCTGTATTTCATGGATTTCGAGTCTATTGTGCCTGCAGTTCCCATTTATGACCAAACGCGGCCATATCAGCAAGTGGTATTTCAATATTCTGTTCATATTCAGAAATTTGAGAATGGACCCGTTGAACATAAAGAGTTCCTTGCTGACCCATCTGATAAAAATCTTAGGGTAACGGTTGCCGAGAAACTCATTGAAGATATGGGCACAGCCGGTGACGTGATTGTTTACAATCAGTCATTCGAAGGCCCACGGTTAAATGAGATTGGCCGAGACCACCCAGAGTTAAATACCAAGATTCAAGCTATTAACAATCGAATAGTTGATTTGGCCGTTCCATTCAATCGAAAGCTGTACTACACGCCAGAAATGCGAGGGCGCTATTCCATCAAACTAGTGCTTCCCGCTTTGGTTCCAGACCTTTCGTACAAAAACCTGAACATCCAAGATGGCGGAACTGCCAGTCTTACTTTCAAACATATGGTAGAAGGAAAATTCGAAGGGGAGGCTGAGCAGACTAGGGCAGACTTGTTGGAGTATTGTAAGCTGGATACTTTGGCGATGGTGAAAATTTTACAGAAACTTTATACTTCCCAAATTTAAAATCTAAACATCCATAGCTTATGAGCAAAGAAGAAAGAACCCCTGAAGAAACCCCTGAATTAAATAAAAACACCAATGCTTCAACAAATCAGCGATTGCTTGAAGCAACTAAAGGTGGATTCGAAACATTCAAAGCTGCCCTTAGTACCGCTGATGTGACGGCCAAGTCATTTGTAAAGAGCCTGGATTCACTAATTGATTACGTAAAACAATCGGATGAATCGGCCAAGAAAATTGTGAATGCAATGATAGATAGTGTTCAAGCAGAGCTTAAACTTGGCTCCGCTTCGGAAGAAAGGCGAGACACCTTAAACCGTCAATTATTTACTCTATTTGAAAAGGTAGCCGAAGAAAAGGAGAAGGACCGAAATTTCATTCTTAAAGCAATGGGGATGGTGGGATCCGTTCTACTTATACCACTGGCTATAATTTTTGGAGCAAAAAAAGCTGGGGGCAAGTGATTTTACATTTCAGCGCGGATGATAAACATAACTAGTGCTGCCAGCTTTGGCCTCAACCTTTCGTATAAAAAACCTGAACACCCAACAGGGCAGCACTACCAGTCTTATCTTCAAATATATGTTTGAGGGAACATTCGAAGGGAATGTTGAACAGAATAGGATTGATCTTTTAGAGTATTTTAACTGGATACTTTGGCTATGGTTTAAGTCACTAGAGCGATTAAACAAAATATGAAATCATGGGCAAAAAAGTTGATAAACGAATATTCAAAATGCCTGATAAATATTCTGTTAGTGGAAGATCCTCAACCATTACGGCTGCTGTTTGGAAAAGTATTATGCCATACAAAAACCCAACAATCGACCAAGTCGAGGAAAATCTAAAAGCTCTAGGAATGTCCACCGAACATAGTTACTGTGCCTATTGTGGTGATAAATGGACCAGCTGGGATCATTTATTTTCCGTAGTGGTGGACTCAGTGTACACTGGGTTTTTTACAGACATTTTCAATTTAGTGCCTGCATGCTCAACGTGTAACTCATCAAAAGGAAACAGTGAATGGAGAGAATGGATGACGAATGGTTCTGAGAAATCTCCTCGATACCGAATAACAGCAAGTAAGCTGTCAAAGCTGGTCGAAAACTTAGATGCGTTTGAGCTTAAATTCAAACCTTCAGAGCGATCGATTGATGTGTTGGAATTCGACAAAGAAATTGCCTCATTGATAAGTAAAAAAGAAGGGATTATAGCACAAATGAATGACATTCAGAAAGACTGCAACGAGGTGCAAGATAAATTTCGGAAAGCTTATAAAGCTCGATTTGAACTCTAGAAAAACACATCAGGATAAATGAACTCACCAACCCAACTAACTAATTTCCTTTCCTGTAACCACCTAGGTGTTTTGGAATTGGCGGCAAATACCAAATTGGTTACGCGTCCTATATTCAACAACCCCATTTCGGAATTGCTTAAAAATCAAGGAATAGAGCATGAGCAGAGATACTTGGATAAGTTAAAAGCCAAGTATTCAAGCGTTGTGGAATTGTCGATAGGAAACTTTGAAGTCAGGGCGCAGGAAACAATCGAAGCCATGAAAAATGGTGCTGATGTGATTTTCCAAGGGGCGCTAAAAGATGACAATTGGAATGGATACTCGGATTTCCTAATTCGGGTTGAGACACCTTCGCATTTAGGTGATTACTCATACATTATCGAGGACACGAAGCTAAGTGCCGAGGTGAAAGGCGAAGCAATTATGCAATTGAGCATATACGCTGAGTTGGTGGCTCAAATTCAAGGTAGACTCCCGGATGAAGTCGCGATAATAGGAGGAACGGAAGAGCGGTTTGCGTACAATCCAAAAGACTTTACTGCTTATCTGAATTATGCGAAACGAAAATTCCTTCTCACCAACAACGAAGACCTTAATCACGCACTAACTGTAGCTCCAGAACCTGTAGACCATTGTCACACTTGCAATTGGAGAGGGCACTGTGAAGAGCGTTGGCATACAACAGACCATTTGAAATTAGTAGCTGGTTGTGGACGGCTTCAGAGAAGTGATTTAAATAAAGACGGGATAAGCAAGCTAGCCGAATTGGCAGAGTTGCCACAGCCCCCAAAATTGAATCGCGGAACGTCAGAGTCAGCGGAACGGATTTACAATCAAGCTCGGATTCAGCTCAAAGGAAGGCGTTCGAACAAGCCAGAATATGAATTCATATTACCTGTAGTTGAAAACCAAGGTTTAAGTAGGCTCCCTGAGCCAAGTTCCGGTGATGTTTGGTTTGACATTGAAGGAGATGCTCATATTGGCGGCCAAGGGCTAGAATACTTATTCGGTTGGATTTCAATGGATGGAGATACGGCTGCTTTTCGTGGAGAATGGGCCATGAATAGTAACGGGGAGAAAGACGCATTTGAACAGTTCATTCTGTTTGTTTTGAACCAGCGAAAGGCTTTCCCAAAAATGCACGTGTATCACTTCGGGCACTATGAACCAACCGTGATAAGACGACTTTCTACCAGATACAATCTGCTTACAGATGAGGTAGATGATTTGCTAAGGACTGAAGTGTTCGTTGACCTACATCGTGTTGTTAAAAATGGGTTAAGGTTGTCTGTAGAGAGCTATGGCTTGAAGCAAATGGAGGGGCATTTTGGGTTTGAAAGAAAGGCAGACCTCATGGCTGCGTCTCAAGCCCGCAAAACCACAGCTCTACTACTGGATTCTAAAACAAAACTGGACGATGTAGTTATCAAGCTGGTCCAGAGCTACAACGAGGAAGACTGTATCTCTACTCAACGCCTCCACCAATGGCTTGAAGCCCGAAGGACTGAGCTTATTGAATCAGGACAAGCTGTTCAACGGTTCTTCATTGAACCTGTTGAACCAAAGGTTAATGAGGAGTTACAGGAGCTGGAATTGCTCAGCCAACAACTCTTGGCACTTCTTCCTGAAGACCATGAAAATCTTAACGAGGAGGAGGTGGTGATTAAATCTTTGGCTGATCTTCTATTATGGTATCGAAGAGAGGATAAATCCTACTGGTGGGAGTTCTTCAGAATGAAGGATTTGATTGGAGACGAACTCAGAGAAGAAAGAAAGGGTTTGGCAGGACCGTTTGAATATGTTGGGGAAATTGGCACAGAAAAAAGGTCAACGATTTATCGTTGGACGTTTCCAAAGCAACCGTTTGAGGGTTCTACAGACCTTAATTATTGTGGCGAAGAGGGTGGCCGACAAAAAGTCTACAGCATTGACGTTGATAAAGGGTTTTTAGACGTCAAGATGACAGCTAAAAATGCGGAGAACTTAATTCCCAAGATAAATGGTTCGGTCGGCTTTTTTGCATCTACACTCATCCCTTCAAAAGACCAAATAAATCGATTTAAAGACTTAGCTAGCTGGGTTGTTTCAAATGGCGGTATTATCGGTGATGGGGAATTCCAAGCTGGAAGAAACCTCTTACTGAGACATCAATCCTTAAGTAACGGAGCCTCTCTTAAACATACGGGGGAGCTTATTTTGGATTGCGCTGTGCGTCTAGCCGGTAATCTTGAATCAGGAAGCATACTTCCGATTCAAGGTCCTCCGGGAACGGGTAAAACATTTACCGCAGCCCATATGATTTGTGAGTTGATTAAGGCTGGGAAGAAGGTTGGAATCACTGCTCAAAGTCATGCGGTCATCATGAATCTCATGAACAGTGTCGGAGAAGTCAATACTGAAAAGTACCAGCTTTCCTTTGATGCAATAAAGCAAGGAAGTGCTAGCAGCACAGAAGAACTACCGGGCTGGATGCAAGAAATGAAATCTGCTAATATAGAAGACGCTTCAGCCGAACTAATAGGCGGCACCGCTTGGTTGTGGTCAAGAGAAGGAATGGCCGAAAAGGTGGACGTTCTGTTCATTGATGAAGGCGGACAGTTTTCTTTAGCTGATTCGGTTGCAGTGTCTCATAGTGCGCATGCGATGGTGTTACTCGGAGATCCTCAACAATTGGAAAATGTAACTCAGGGTGTTCATCCTCCAGAAATTGAAGTTTCTGTTCTTGGATATTGGCTGGGCGAGGACAAAGTCATTAAAGATGACCAAGGGTTGTTTCTCGAAAATACATATCGCATGCATCCGAGCATTACCGAGTTCATATCGGAAACCTTTTATGCTGATAAACTTAGTGCTGTGGAGGGTCTGGAGAAACAACAAATCATTAACCCTTCTGGCCTCACTGGTTCTGGTTTACGATTTGTTGAGTGTCCTCACGAAGGGAATCAGAGTAGAAGTGATGAAGAAGTCGAGAAGGTATCAGCAATTGTAAAAGACCTCCTAGCAAATGGAAAGTGGGTAAATAAGGATGGCCAAGAGAACCCATTGACGAATAAGGACATCCTTATCGTAGCTCCTTACAACTCACATGTGAACGCCCTTCAAAAAGCACTGCCTAATCTACTTGTAGGAACCGTTGACAAATTTCAGGGAAGGCAAGCTCCTGTCGTTATTTATTCCATGGCCACAAGTTCACCAGAAGAAGCGCCACGAGGAATGGAGTTTTTGTACAGCTTAAATCGTCTTGACGTAGCAGTGAGCCGAGCTCAATGTTTGGCCGTCATCGTTGCTTCACCTAGCTTGTTTGAGTTATCATGTAAAACTCCGCAGCAAATGCGTTTGGCCAATGCATTCTGTCGGTTCTTAGAAATGGCCGAGTAAAATTGTAGAAATGGGAATTAGTTATTTGCCGAACGGAGAAAGCTGGTCTGAAATCACTAGAGATGAGCGTTTTTATTGTGCTGAACTTTATCGAGTTTCGAAATTAAAAAACGAACACCTCGGGACACTTGTCAGTCTTATAAACGATAAGTGCCAACTTGAAAAAAAACTTCCAGTCGATGAAAACTGGGAGATGGGGTTTGAAGTTTGTTTTTACCGTGACATTCTACATCGCAAAGGTGTTTCTATTAAAAAACACAAGGCAAATTGCACCTACAAAAATCACAAGGGAGAACAAGTCCCTATTAAAAGACTTCCTTTCAAACGCACTTTTGATATTTGTTTGTTTCATCACAACTATCTTGTCATAATTGAAGCAAAGGCCGCAGAGGGTTTTAAGAACAAGCAATTGGACGACTTCCGAGCAGATATTGCTCTGTTCAAAAGCGAGTCTAAAACGCTCTTTGGTGATAATGTACCTGAGGTGTTGTTCATAGGTTTACATTCTTCAAAATACTCACCTAAGTCAGACACGTTGGAAGTGTTTGAACTTGATGATTTCAACTCCAAAAACCAAACAATTACTTGGTGTCATTTAGACAAGATTTTCGGGTCTTTTACAGATTTGTTTAGACAAGCAGACGGGCTTTACCCGTCAAAATCTGAACCTAATTGTTAGAATGAAAGATTAGCCAAGTTTTGGTGATGTTAAATTCCACCTAAACCATCCCTGCCGATTCGCAGGCAACAAAAGCGCCTGCCGTAGTATCGCGTACCCTTGATTGGCGACTTTTATCAAAACGACAAGATATGTCGGTATCAGGTTTAATCTTTGCTGTATGGGAAAAGAAGAAAGAGACTTTTATCAAGCTGTAGCCAATATACTATCCATTCATAATAGCCGTCTGAATCTTCTAGCATCCTCAGCAACAAACCCTGAAGCAATGCCATCAACGTTTCTAGAAATTACAAAGTCTATTCTCGTATTCGAGAGCAGCTGCGAAGTATGTTGGAACAGATTCCACGAGGATGAGGGGCCCTACATATTCTATGCAGGCAACAAGGCTCAAGATTACGTTCGCCTGATGAACATTCTTATTGAGCACGCTTTTGAAAAAGAACATCATCACAAGATTCCATTATTAACTGAAATTCAAGAAGAAGTAATTACTCAAACCCAAAGAGAGCTAGACCCCAAAAACCGGTTCGTCAAGTTTCACTTTACACCGCAAGTGTACATTCCCTTCGATTACTTAGGGTTTATCCAAGACTTCCCTTATTCTCAAACTAATGTGCCCAACTTTCCAAGAACTTGGGACGCTAAAATCAATATTATTCCACCGTACCAAAAACCATCTAAAGAATAATCAACAATGGCGACATGTTTTGGCGCTTTTAGTAACCATCTTCGTTCAAAAGCGAATTCATGACAAAGAAGGTAATAACAACAGGGTTCCAATCAATAGACAACATTATTGGAGGTATTCGTTCAGATGACCTGGTTGTAATTGCTGGAAAATCAGGAATAGGTACCACATCATTTGCGTTAAACATTGTCACAAACAATTTCGCCTCAAACAACATCTGTTATTTAACGCTACGCGATACTGAGGAAACTATTGCTGAAAGGCTTTACGTTCTTAAAGAATCAATGGGTATTAAGATGTCAATAGTTTCTTTTTCAATCCGTGATGTTTCAGTTACATCGGAAGATACTGAATGTGATGGTAGCTCCATAATTCATTTACCATCCCCGAAACTTCTCGAATTACAGCGTTGTATATCGTTTCGAAAGTATGACACCTACATCATAGATTCCGTGGATTGGACCGGAAGTAAAAAGAAGACTATAAAAACTCTTGCCTATTTAAAACTGATGGCAGAGGCGCTTAGCAGGCCAATAATTGCTCTAGCCAGTGCTGACAAGTATATCGAGCCTAAAAGTATTTTGACTGGCAGAGATGTCAATGATAGATGTGTTGCGGACTTGCTTTTACAAATCGACCGTCCCTGTTGGACACCGATGAAGTTTGATGATGATGACGAAACTGAATTGGACAATTTTGATGAATACTATAGTGCATGTGAAGAAAAGGAAACTCTTGTAATTATTTCACGGCCAAATAAACCCCGCAATCAACACGTAGGGTTGACCTTCTTTCCCAAAACTGGGCAGTTTAAAGAACCAACCAAACCCTAGCCCAATAATACATTTGCTGTCAAACAAGATATTCCTTCATGAGCTTGGGTGAAACACGATGCAAAAAGAGGAGAGATCGAATAGTTTAAATATGCGCTTATCACATACTTATTTGTCGGAGTCCAGATTATGCACGTTCGGTTTCAAACAATTCAACTGGGGACATAATTTTCAAATGCCCTTTGTTTGTTTCTAGCGTCTGCAAATCATGCAATGCGTGGGTCTGCTGTGTTAATTAATTCCTATTTTTCGAAATCTCAAAACGTAGTACATAATGAGTGACAACATGGAAGGCGAAAACGAAAATTTCAGATTAAAGTCAATATCTGAATTTTTGGATGGAACGCATCACTTTAACATCCCCTCATATCAACGAGGTTATAGGTGGGATGAAAAGCAGGTTAATGATCTGTTGAAAGACATTTGGGATTTTGCCAAAGAATCAGTAAGCAAGGACCGCTTTTATTGTCTGCAGCCAATAGTAATAAAAGCTAATGGCGAGTTTTGGGATGTCATTGACGGCCAACAAAGGTTAACCACCCTGAAATTGTTGCTGACTTTCATAAAAGAACTTTCCAGAACGCCATTTGTAACGAAGTCTGAGTTATACGATATTCAATATGCAACTCGAAAAGAGCTTGATTTCGATAAGCCAGACGCGCTTGAAAATATTGACGGGTTTTACATTCATCAAGCCAAGTCCGTAATTGAAAAGTGGTTCGAAAAAAGAATTGATGAGGTTGATTATTCAGCCTTTGAAAAGGTTCTGTTCAATAAAAGTCCGGAGGTTCCACAGGTAAAGGTGATATGGTATGTTGTAGAAGGTAAAGGGGAAGAAGACAAAAAGAAAGACGATGAGGAAGTCGAGTCTATTAAGGTGTTTAATAATCTAAACAAAGGCAAAATAGGCCTCACCAATGCGGAGCTGATTAAAGCCCTCTTTGTTTTGAAATCAACTGGCGAAAAAAAGGAAAAGGGACTAAATATCGAACAGTTCGCCTATGAATGGAATGAAATAGAAAACCAACTACATGACAATCGATTTTGGAGTTTTCTATCAAATACTGATTACAACCCTGCAACTCGAATAGACCTAATTTTTGATTTTCTCACTAAAAAACAGAAAGATAGTGACGATGATTTTTCGTACAGAAAATTTCAAAAACTATATGATGAGGAATCGGACAGATTATGGGAAAATGAATCCGGTAATCAAATGACTTTCACAGAAGTGTGGCAAGATGTAAAAGGGGTTTATCAAACGTTCATCTACTGGTTTGAAGACCAAGCACTTTATCATTATATCGGCTACTTAATTTCAATTGGGGCAGACATAAAGACGATTCATTCAGAGTGTAGTCCGCTTCCAAAGAATTTGGTAGTGCAGAAGCTACGCAAAATGATTGGTGAACGTTTAAGAAACAAAAAGACTCTCCGAAACGAGGCCGATTTAAACCAATTGATTTACCCCAATAATCGCAGAGAGATTGAGAGGGTATTGTTGTTATTCAACATAGGTGCTTACGTGAAACAGACTAATGAGACAAACCCTTCGGGTTCTTTCAACAGGTTTCCGTTTGATAGGTACAAAAACGAAAACTGGGATATTGAGCATATTGGTTCGCAAACCGAAAATCAATTGTCGAAAATTGAAGACAAAATAGTTTGGCTCAGTTACATAGAGAACCTCGTACCTGAAGATTTGGAAGACCATACCTCTTGGCAGGACTTACAAAAGAGAGCAAAGGACTTGTTGTCTGTTCTCAAAAACAAAGGAAAGGACGATGGTAAGTTATTTGAAATTATTTACCGGGACGTTTTGCTAATTGTACAAAAAGCGCCAGTTTTCAATGATGATACTTTAAAGAATCTTGCACTACTGGATGCTGGCACTAACCGTGGTTATGGCAACGCACTTTTCCCAACTAAGCGTAAGATTATAATAGCGAATGAAAAGGAGGGGGTTTTTGTACCCATTTGCACTAGAAACTTGTTTCTGAAGTACTATTCGCAAGACGACAAAGGAACCTCTCAATGGAAGAACAATTGGACAGATTCAGACGGAAAGGCGTACTTAAAGGCCATCCATGATGAAGTCACCTGGATCTTTAATTAAAGCAGGACGCAACATGGAAAATAATCAGGAAACACAGCAGACATTTCTGGGGTTAATTGAAAAACAACAAGTAAAGATTCCAGTAATTCAGCGCGATTATGCTCAGGGCAGAACCGACACAAAGGCGAATGAAATTCGCGATGGCTTTTTGGATGCGCTAACTAATGCTTTAAAGCATACTGAAAGAAACAAACCTCTTGTTCTTGATTTCATTTATGGCTCGACAAAAAATGATGACGGTTCGTTTGTACCATTGGATGGCCAACAAAGGTTGACTACACTCTTTCTATTGCATTGGTATTTGTGTCCGCCAGACCCAGAAGAGTTGGGTTTATTCCAAAATGGCTTAAAAGCGAAGTTCACTTATGCAACAAGAATTTCATCGACAGATTTTTGCGACAAGTTGGTTTTTCATTCTCGAATGGAAGTCAAGCAAAACCTAAATCAGGTTAAGGACTCAATAACTGAAAAGGAAGCTAGGGATGATTGGACTCTATCAAGAGGAATAAAAAACGAGGCTTGGTTCATGTGGGCCTGGCACAAAGACCCAACGGTAAGCGCAATGCTAGTGATGCTAGATGCGATTGATGAAAAACTCCGCTTAGAAAAAGAGGAGTCGCTAGCGATGATGTGGAAGACGCTAAAAAGTGAAGCCATTGCTTTTCACCTGTTGCATTTAGAACAATTTGACCTCTCTGATGAGCTATATGTCAAAATGAATGCCCGAGGCAAGGAGTTGTCTCAATTCGATATTTTTAAATCAACTCTAGAGGAGCAGATGCGCTCAAATGGTGTCGGTGATATCACTCAAAAGACATGGAGAGAAAATGTAGATAGCAATTGGGTTGATCTTTTTTGGAACACGTTTGCTAAACCAATATTAGCGAGAAGTTCCGGTAAAGAAGCGAAAAAAGCTGTGAAATCGGTGGAGCAACGGTATCTCCGTTTTCTAGAAAGAATGATCGTCTTTTATCTATTTACGAACGACAACTGTATTGCGTTAGACGATTTTAAAAAAAAGACGCTAGATATTGAGAAACTTGATTACGATAAGCTGAATAAAGCTTTACCCTTCAAAATAAAAAGTGGGGACGTCATTATGGACAAACTACGGGAGCATTCTGTAAAAGATGAGAACGGTGTTTCAAGCTTAATTCGATTCTTTTCCTCAACTCGGTTTTTTGACAGTTCCTTTTTTGAGTTTGTTATTGAGTCTTTTGACTCTCTAATTTACCTTAAGGAGTCTATGAAGCGCGAAGGATCAGACTTGTTGGAAGGTATCAAGTTTGAGTTTGGAAACACCGATACGCACACCCTGTTTGAAGACTTTACCGGTAAAAAAATCAATTACGACACTAGGGTTCAGTTCTTTGCTCTTCTTCAGTTTTTCAAACACACAAGAGCCGAACTGGTTGCAAAGGATAAACTGGAGTTTTTATCATGGATGCGGGTAATTCGGAACCTTTCTACTAACGCAAACACTTTCTCGTATAACTCATATTCTGACTATATGAGGTCACTGAAAACAATTGAGAAATGGGCTAATTCAGTATACAACCTGGATGATGCGGAAACCATATTGGAATATTTAGCTGACGATAAAAAAGATTTGGCTGGTTTTGACGGGGAACAACTAAAAGAAGAAAGAATAAAAGCAAAGCTAATTGGTGAAAGTGTGGATTGGTATAAGGAGATTAGAATTGCAGAAGAACACCTTTACTTCACTGGACAGATTAGGTTTCTATTAGAGTGGTCGGAAGAGGTGCTTGAAGATTCATCCGTTCACAACTTGATAAAGTTTGGAAATTACCGAAAAGGGATGGAAAAAATATTTGATCGAGATGGGCTCAAGGATGAATTACGTAAGAATTCTGTTTTTAGGAATGCTCTTTTGACAACTCCAT
>Ga0105050_10008482_pt1 | contig 11842 bp, 12 predicted proteins | sample FRY01_FD_78088 | JGI IMG/M metagenome (GOLD analysis project Ga0105050, IMG submission 78088) | Freshwater microbial communities from Lake Fryxell liftoff mats and glacier meltwater in Antarctica - FRY-01 | ecosystem: Environmental > Aquatic > Freshwater > Ice > Glacier meltwater ... | reverse complement strand
TGAAAAAGCAGCGGAACTTCGCGTCCAGGACCTCGCCTATCATCCCCGCCTTTTCGATTACCAGGGCAATCTCCCGCAGCTTTGGATGCTCGGGCAGCCGTGGGCTGTGAGGGGGCACTCTTCTCCATAGCCGCAGCCTATCCGCTGCCTACCAGGGGGAACGCCGTCACTTGGCAGGCAGCGAAGCCGCGAAGTCAGTGCCGGTGCCGATCCAGCCGGCGAGATCGCCCTGACCCTCGAGACCCTCTGGCTCGACCGTCACGAATCCGCTCCGCGAGTTCTTCGGAATAGGCCACGGCCTGAGCCTAGCGGGGCTCAGGCCGTGGTTTCGGGTGGGGCTCAGTCCAGGTCGAAGCGGTCCAGGTTCATGACCTTGTCCCAGGCTGCGATGAAGTCTCCGACGAACTTCTCGCTCGCGTCTTCGCTCGCGTAAACCTCGGCCAGTGCTCGCAGTTCGGAGTTCGAACCGAAGACCAGGTCCACCCGGCTGCCGCTCCACTTGGCATTGCCGTCTGCGTCATGGGCTGCGAATGTCTCCGAGTCCTCGGAGGCCGACTTCCACGCCGTGCCCGGGCTGAGCAGGTTGGTGAAGAAGTCGTTGCTCAGTGACTCGGGGGAGGAGGTCAGCACACCGAGGTCGGAACCGTCGTGGTTCGCTCCCAGAACACGCAGGCCGCCGACCAGCACGGTCATCTCGGGAGCGCTGAGCGTGAGCAGGTTCGCCCGGTCGATCAGCAGGTACTCGGTTGAGGGCATCTGGTCGCCGGCCCGGTAGTTGCGGAAGCCGTCGACGCTCGGCTCGAGCGCGTTGAAGGAATCGACATCGGTCTGCTCCTGGGATGCGTCGGCGCGGCCCGGGGTGAACGGAACCTCCACCGCATGGCCAGCCTTGCGCCCAGCCTGTTCGACCGCCGCGCATCCGCCGAGCACGATCAGGTCGGCGAGCGAAACCGCCTTGCCGTCGGACCGGGAGCCGTTGAACTCCCGCTGGATTCCTTCGAGCGTCGCAAGTGCCTTCGCCAACTCGTTGGGCTCGTTGACTGCCCAGCTCCGCTGGGGCTCCAGCCGGATCCGGCCACCGTCGGCACCGCCGCGCTTGTCGCTTCCACGGAAGGATGAAGCCGAGGCCCAGGCGGTCGAGACCAGCCGGGAAATCGACAGACCGGAGGACAGCACCTTGGCCTTGAGCCCGGCGATCTCCTCTGCTCCGACCAGATCGTGGGTGACTTCGGGAATCGGGTCCTGCCAGATCAGTTCCTCTTCCGGCACCTCCGGTCCGAGGTACCTGGCAACCGGGCCCATATCGCGGTGTGTCAGCTTGAACCAGGCCCGCGCGAACGCATCGGCCAGTTCGTCCGGGTTCTCAAGGAAACGCCTCGAGATCGGCTCATAGACCGGGTCCATCCGCATGGCGAGGTCGGTCGTGAGCATCGTCGGTGCATGCGTCGTCGAAGGGTCGAAGGCATCCGGCACGGTGTCGGATGCGGCGCCGTCCTTCGGCTTCCACTGGAAGGCACCGGCAGGGCTCTTCACCAGTTCCCATTCGTAGCCGAACAGGATCTCGAAGTAGGTGTTGTCCCAGGCGACGGGGGTGTGAGTCCAGGCGCCTTCCAGGCCGCTGGTGATGGCGCTGCCGTTGGCTCCGCTTCCGAAGGAATTCTTCCAGCCGAGGCCCTGCTCCTCGAGCGGTGCAGCCTCGGGCTCGGGGCCGACGTACTTGTCGGGGTCGGCTGCTCCGTGGTTCTTGCCGAAGGTGTGTCCACCGGCGACCAGCGCGACCGTCTCTTCGTCGTTCATCGCCATCCTGGCGAAGGTCTCGCGAATGTCGCGCGCGGACTTCAGCGGGTCCGGCTCTCCATTCGGTCCCTCCGGGTTGACGTAGATCAGACCCATCTGCACCGCGGCCAGGGGGTTCTCGAGATCCCGCTCACCGGTGTAGCGCTCGTCTCCGAGCCACTCACTTTCCGGGCCCCAGTAGACGTCTTCGTCCGGCCCCCAGACGTCTTCGCGGCCGCCGGCGAAGCCGAAGGTATCGAAGCCCATCGTCTCGAGGGCGACGTTTCCGGTGAGGATCATCAGGTCGCCCCAGGAGAGCTTGCGGCCGTACTTGCTCTTGACTGGCCAGAGCAGCCGGCGTGCCTTGTCAAGGTTGGCGTTGTCGGGCCAGCTGTTGAGTGGGGCGAACCGCTGTTGGCCGGTGCCCGCGCCGCCGCGGCCGTCGCTGATCCGGTAGGTGCCGGCGGCGTGCCAGGCCATGCGGATCATCAGCGGTCCGTAGTTGCCGTAGTCCGCCGGCCACCAGTCCTGAGAGGTGGTCAGCAGTTGCGCGATGTTCTTCTTCACTGCGTCGAGGTCGAGGGTCTCAAACTCCGCGGCGTAGTCGAAGGAGTCGCCCATCGGGTTGGCCTCGGCCGGGTTCTTGGCGAGGATATTGAGGTTGAGCCGGTCGGGCCACCAGTCCCGGTTGCTGCCGCCCTGGCTCGGGTGAGGTGCGCGGTCATGCACGACCGGGCAGCTGGGTTCGCTCTCATCATTCATTTCGCCGACTACGGCATCGGGACTGTCAGACACGTGATTCCTTTCGGGGTGGGGGTGAGGAGGGTTCATCAGAAGTGTTCTGCTTGAGACATTCGGGGCAGAGGCCGCGGTGGATCACCTCGGACTCATCGATCCGGTAGCCCTTGGCGTCGGGTGGTTCGAGGCAGGGCGTGATGCCGACGGTACATTCAACATCGGCGATCGCGCCGCAGCACCGGCAGACCATGTGGTGGTGGTTGTCGCCGGTCTGTGATTCGTATCGCGCGACCGAGCCAGGCGGCTGGATCTGGCGCAGCAACCCAGCCTCGGCGAGTGTGCTCAGACCGTCGTAGACGGCCTGATGGGAAACCTCGCCGAGGTCTTCGCGAACCGCTGCGATTATCGAGTTCGTATCGGCATGGGGGTTTTCGTGGACTGCGCCCAGCACAGCCACCCGGGGGCGCGTGACGCGCAGGTCTGCATGACGCAGCATGCTCTCGAATTCCAGGGTTGCCTTCACCTCCCGAACCATACCCGTTTTCTTGAATCAATCCAGTAAGCGGATTCGGCGAGATTGAGCTGACAGCGGGGCAGTGGCTCCAGCGAACCCAGGCCGACCAGTGAGCTTGTGGCCGAGGCCCGCCCGTCAACCGTGCTGGTGGTCTCGAAGGTCAACGGCCAGCGTGCCTGAAACGGAACTGGCTGGGTATACGACGTCGAGCTGGGGCTGGCCGTGACCAACTCCCACGTCATCAACGGCGCCAACCAGTTGGACATCGGGGTCTACGGCGATTCGCAGCTGCGCAAAGCCAGCGTGGTCGGCCTCGCTCCCCGCGATGACCTGGCCGTGCTGAAGGTGTCCGACACGGAAGGTCTGAGGACCCTGCCGCTCGGATCGCAATCGGAGATCGGGCAGGGAGACCGGCTTCTGACTCTCGGCTACCCGGGCAACGGCATCACCGAGGACGAGATCCAGGTAACCGATGGCGTCGTTTCAGGGGTGCGGACGACCGCCGACGAGGACGCCTTCACCGACCCGGATTTCACCGTCTATCCGAACGTGATCCAGACCGACGCCGCGATCAACCCCGGCAACTCGGGCGGTCCCAGCATTTCGGAGGAAGGCGAGCTCATCGGCGTCAACACGCTCGGGAGCATCAAGGCCCGGAACCAGAACTTCGCGATCGGAGTGGACCGGGTCAAGGAGCTCGTTTTGACCCTGGCCTTGGGCGACTCGATCGGCTGGGCCGGTTTCGGCTTCATCGCGATCCCGGCAGGCCAGCTCGCCGGTGCCGGCATCCCCGATCTCGGCGGCGGAGCCCTGCTGGTGACTACGGTCCTGCCCGGCACCGGGGCTTCGAAAGAGAGGATGTTCATCGACGATCTGATCACGCTGGTAGACGGCAAGTTCGTCGAAAACCGTCATCAACACTGTGCCGCGGTCAAAGGAGTGAAGTCAGGCGACATAGTCCCGATCTAGGTCGCCGACGGCGAGTCTAACTACACAGACTTCTACAACCTCAAAGTGCCGTTCGAGTAGGCCGTCTAGAGGTCAGCCGACGAGGCCGCCCGGGCCGAATTCCGGCAGCACACATTCCGGGACCCGGAGGGCTTCGACCAGGTCGCCGGCGTGGGGGCGCAACTCTTCGCAGAGCGCGTTGACATTGCGGATCACCGCTTTCGAACGGGTGGATGAGATTCGGCCATGCTCCTGATACCAGCCGCGGTGTTGCTCGATGACGCTCAGGGCGTAGAGATCACAGACGCGGTCCAGCAGCTGTCTGGACTCTTCGTCTTCGCACTCCTCGACTCCTTTGGCGAACGCTTCGAGGATGCGGGTCTCCATGTGGGAGCGGGCCGCCACCAGGACGTGGTCCTGGCAGGCATTGAACACCTCGAAAGGATCATGGCCGCCGTCGATTCCGCCCTTGAGCCGCCGGGCTGCACTCTCGAGCACGTGCTGCTCGCGCCAGGCGAACAGGGCGAGCTGGTACTTCCTGCTCTTGAGGTCGCCGTCCTCTTCGGTAGCGGGGGTGATCTCGTCCCAGATCCTTCCCCACAACTCTCGCACCGCGGTCTTCTCGATCAGGCGGCCGACCGCCTGAGAAGCGACGAAGCCGGCCATGTCGATCGGGTTCAGGTCACCGAACTCGTCGCGGTATCCGGTCAGCATGCTCTTGGCCACGAGCTGGAGCAGGACGGTGTTATCGCCCTCGAAGGTGGTGAAGATCTCGGCATCGGCCTTGCGGGATGCGAAGCCGCTTGACTCGAGGTAGCCGAGGCCCCCACAAGCTTCGCGGCCGGTCTGAAGGCACTCGACCGCATGCCAGGTGGCGAATGCCTTGACCCCGGCCGCACTCGTCTCGAGGCTTCGCCGGGCCTGTTCGTCGGTCTCTTCGCCGCTGAAGACGCGGTCGAGCTCATCGACCAGACTGGCCTGTTTGAAGTGCAGGGCGTAGGTCCGGGCGAGCAGTGGCAGCAGGCGGCGCTGATGAGCCCGGTAGTCGAGCAGCAGCACCTCTTCACCACCATCGGCGGGGCCGAACTGGCGACGCAGGTTTCCGTGGCGGATCGCCGTGGTCAATGCGACCTTCGACACCGACAGGCCGGCGCCGGCGACCGATACCCTGCCCTGGACCAGGGTCCCGACCATGGTGAAGAAGCGTCGGGTGGGGTTCTCGATCGGCGATGAGTACTCGCCGCTGTCGGTGACCGATCCGTAGCGGTCGAGCAGGTTGGTGCGGGGGATGCGGACTGAGTCGAAGCAGAGGCGACCGTTGTCAACACCGTTGAGTCCGAGCTTGTGGCCGACATCTTCTATCCGGACGCCTTCTGACACTCTGCCTTTTCTGTCGCGGATCGGGACCACGAAAGCGTGCACGCCGTGGTTGTCTTCACCGGTGATCAGCTGCGCGAAAACCACGGCAGCTCGGCCGTGCGCCGCGGCGTTTCCGATCCAGTCCTTGCGGTCGGACTCGCTCGGTGTGTTGATGATCCACTGGCGTGTCTCGTAGTCGTAGGTGGCGGTGGTGCCTACCGACTGGACATCCGAGCCGTGTCCGGACTCGCTCATGGCAAAGCAGCCCGGCAGTTCGACCGAAGCGATGTCGGCCAGGTACTCGTCGTGGTGGATGCGGGTACCGAGGTGGAGGATCGCCCCTCCGAAAAGCCCGAACTGAACACCCACCTTGACCAGCAGGGAGAGGTCGCCGTAGGCGAGCGTCTCGAAGCTGGCAACCGATCCACCGATGTCACCCCCGCCTCCGTAGGCGGTCGGCAGTCCACGGGTGGCCTGGCCCTCCTGCCCGAGCAGCTTGACCCACTCGAAGACTTTCTCCCGGTAGTCCGCGGCCGAGATCTCGGGATCCACGGAAGCCAGCTCCGGCCGGCCGAGCGCCTGCCTGACCTGCTCCCGGATCAGTCCGTGCGTTCCATCGAGATAGTCGGCCAACTGTTTGCTCATCGATCCCGATGATAGGCTGCGGCGCCCGCCGGCCGGCAGATTTGCTTACACAGGCCCGGTAGCGACATCAGGCAGAATGCTGTGACTTACAGGCTTGGCGAATGTGATCTCCGGAGGCGATGGCGGTTCCACGCAGTGCATGGGGGTTATCTCCGGGCAGTGAGTTCCGTCTGACTCTGAATGGTCGGACGGTCGTCCGGTCTTCGGCTAGACTCCAATCGGGGACTTGATGCGGGGGTAATCGAGAGAGGGGTATGACCAGTGAATCCGAGCGTTAGCGGGACCGCCATGCGCGCTAACCTTGTCCTCGCGGCGATGATCTGCGCAGTCGCGATGACCTTCATCGACCAGACGATTGTTTCGATCTCGATCCCGGAAATCCAGAAGGACCTCAAACTTTCATCCACAGGTGTCCAGTGGGTCATCAACGGTTACCTGCTGACCCTGGCGGCCCTGTTCGCTTTCGGCGGCAAGCTTGCAGACGTAGTGGGGCGGCGGCGTATGGTGGTGATCGGAATCCTGATCTTCGCGGGGGCTTCGGCCCTCTGTGGCGCCACTCCTGCAGGGGATCTGGCTGAAGCCTGGATCCTCTTCTTTCGGATTGTCCAAGGCATCGGAGCGGCGCTCATGTTCCCGGCGGCGCTGGCGATCGTGATCTCTTCATTTCCAATCGATTCGCGTGGGCGTGCGATGGCGATTTTCTTTGGCATCTCCGGAGCACTGACAGCGATCGGCCCGATTGCCGGCGGCTACCTGAGTGAATGGACCTGGCGGTCAATCTTCTGGATCAACATTCCGGTTGCGCTGATTGCGCTGCTGCTGATCTGGAAGTCGAAGCCCGAGGACTACCGCAACCCCCAGCCGATCGATTACCGGGGTGCCGTTCTGATCGCCATGGGTATGGGGCTGGCGGTGCTGGGCCTGCAGCAGTCGTCGATCTGGGGCTGGTCGAGTCCGGCGACCTGGGGCTGCATCGTGGCCGGCCTCGTACTTCTGGCCTGGTTCATCCGCTTCGAACTGAAGGTCGAGAACCCACTGATCAGGATCAGGATTTTCGAGGATCGTGCTTTCGCGGTGGATTGCCTGATCCTCTTCCTGCTCTCGATCGCCTTCCTGCCGCTGTTTTTCTTTGCCAGCACCTATTCCCAGATCGCCCTCGGCTGGGACGCATCGGAAGCAGGCCTCTACTTGCTCGTCTTTTTCGGTGGCTTCGGGGCCGCGTCCCAACTGGGTGGCAGGATCCTCGACCAGCGCGGCGCCAGGCCGGCGATCGTCGTCGGCAGTCTGGTCGCCGCGGTCGGCTTCGCGCTGTGGGCCAACAAGATGACCGATCTCGACGGCGGGTTGAACGCGCAGTGGCCCTTCATCGTGCTCGCCGGAATCGGCATCGGCCTGGTGTTGGGTCCGGCCAGCACCGATGCGGTCAACCGGGCACCGAATACGAGCTTCGGCGAGGCGACTGGCATCACACAGACCGTGCGCAACTTCGGCGCCAGCATCGGGCTCGCGGTTCTGGGGACCGTCCTGATCCTGAAGAACCGGACCAACATTGAGAGCTCGCTCGGCGCGCTCGGTGTGCCGCAGAACCGAGCCGACAAGGTGGCAGAGGCGCTTTCCCGCTCCGGGGGCGGCGAGCCGTCGGGGGCGGCGCGTCCCGCGGGCGAGAAGGCGGGAGAGCTGTTCAAAAGCGTCCAGCTCGATTACGCGATGTCAACCCAGACCGTTTTCTACATCATGGCCGGCGTGATGGCCGTCTGTTTCATCGTGGCGCTGATCTGGTCACCTGCAGGCAGGATGGAAGAGATCACGATCGACCACGACGGCGACGGCTCTCCTGCGGACCAGGCGCCCCGCTAGCGCTCGCGCTATTTATTGACCTCTACCTTGAGCTTGGCTTTCGTGCTGTTGCCCGTGGTGTCGGTTGCTCTGACTCTGATGAAGGCCCCTTAGGTCCTCCTCCTCATCGCTTTCCTGACTGGCTTCTTCGGCTTCTGGTTCAGCTTCAGCTTGACCTGCTTGTCCGCGGCCGCTGTCCTGGTCTTGCCCTTCTGTTTCTTGCGGCCCTTGAGGCTGAGTTTAGGAGCGACTTCGCCAACCACGGGCGGCTCGACCACAGGCGGGTCAACCGGGGCCACGAAGCTGAAGCTACGGTTCGCCGGGGTCGGACCGACGTTGTTGGAGACGCTGGCACCGGTCGCAGTTACCGAGAAGGTGTGGGCACCTTCGGCCAGGCCCGGTGTAGGCCTTGCTTCCGGAATCGCAGGGCTCTGGCGTACGTCAGTCCAGCAAACAGCTGACAGTCGAGCCGGGCTCGTTCGACAAGAAGGTGAAGGTGGTCTCGACGACCTCGACCGTCTCGCCCTCGGCAGGACCGCTGTCGATCGTGGTCTCGGGTGGGGTCGTATCGCTGAGGACTTGCCAGGGTTCGGTGACGGTGGCGGCGCCACCGTCGTCGCCCTTGAAGTAGAGACGGTCACCGTGCACTCTGAGCCCGGCTATCAACGAGTCTCCCGCTCCCGCGTTGATCTCGGTGATTCGCCCGAACCTTCCCGGCTGGCCGAGAAGCAGAATGCTGCTGCCAGCGATCGCACCACGAAGGTCAGCGCGGGTGAGCTTCAAGGCAAGGGTTAGCCGGAAGGCAAGAAAGGACTCGAAGCTGAGGATTCAGGCGACCGCTGGGGACATCGACGCCCGGTCGGGCACGGCGGCATTGAGGGTCCCGGTCCGGTAGTCCTCACCAGCCTTCGCTGCCGGGCTCGCCCTTGATCGGGCCGGTGATCTCGTCGGTTATCCAGCCGCCGTAGAAGCCTCCCGGCTGGGCGCGCACCAGCTCGCCCGCCAGCCGGCATTCGACCAGTGCGGGATAGAAAGAAAAGTGCCTGGCGAGCTGCTCGAAGCCCGGCGACGGGTCGGCGTAGGTCCAGACCGCGTGTTCGATGATCCGACCGTCGGAGGCCACGTCGAAGTAGGTGGCTGCCCCCTTCCACTCGCAGTAGCTGCCGCGCCCGGCCGAGGGACGCAGCGCCCCAGGCGCGATGTCTTCGGCCGGGATGTAAATCACCGGGCCGCCGGCTGTCTCGCAGACCCGCAGCGCCCGCTCACTCGAGGCGATCATCTCACCGTCGAGCATGACCAGCACGCTTCGCTTTTCGGGCTCGAGCTTCGGCGGTCGCGGGTAGGACCAGGCCGACTCATAAGGCAGGCCGTTCGGGGCGGTGCCTGCCTTCAGTTCCGGCTCGGGCCGTCCGAAGCGCGGGAATCGAGGCTTCATCGGTCAAGCTTATGGAGGCCAGGTCGCCGGCTCCTCTAGCGTCAACGGTGATGAACTCCTACGACTCCGCCGCACCGATCGAGAATCTGGTTGGCGTCTACGACGCGAACGGCTCGCTCGCCGGCGAGCTTGCCTACTGGTTCGGTGCCCGGTTCGGGGTCCGGCACTGCGCGCTCTGCGACATCACCCACGGTACCTTCCGCGCCAAGCCGGAGTGGCAGCGGCAGGTCGATCGGCTCCCGGTCGAGTTCAACGCCGTCCACCTCGATGAGCGCGAACCGGCCGTGGCACAGGTAAGTGCCGGGCACGAGCCGTGCGTGGTTGCGGTTCGGACCGACGGCACGGCCGAGGTCGTGATCAATTCCGGTCAGCTCGACGGCTGCGCCGGGGATCCGGCCAGGCTCGCCGGGCTTCTACTGGGGCTGTCGAACCTCTGACCTGCGAGCTTCAATTAAGGGTTCGAGCTAGGCGGCGGCGATGGGCCGCCGCCAGTTCGCTCTCCGGTCCGAGTTCGGTGAAGTAGCCGACCATTACCCGGCGGAGCAAGTCGCGCCGGTCCGCGTCGGCGGCTTCGACCTCCTGCTGGAGCAGATCGAATGAGGCCTCGTGCCTGCCGAGGTTCCACGCGTCGAAGGCGTCGCTCGTCGCGTCTTCTCCGGCGGCGAGTCGCGCCCGGGCGTTGAGGCCATCCAAGATCATGTCGGTGTTGGCGAGGTTTCCAGTTACCGTCTCGGCCTCGGCCGCTTCGCCGCGCTCAAGCAGCAGTCTGGCTAGCGCCGCAGTGGCCTCGGCATTAGCCTGGTCAGCTTCGATCAGCCCGCGCAGGCTCTGCTCGTCGCCCGCGTCGATCGCCACCTTCGCGGCCTCGTCCTCCTCCGACGGCACGATTCGGTCGAGGAAAGCTTCGATTTGCGCTGGCGGCAGGGCACCGGTGAACTCGTCGACCATCTCTCCGTCGCGGAAGGCCTTGACCGCGGGGATTCCCTGGACCTGGAACGTCGCGGCGAGCTGCTGGTTGCTGTCGACGTCGACCTTGGCCAGCTCGACCTTGCCCTCGCGGGCGTTCACGGCCTGCTCGATCGCCGGCCCGAGGGTCCGGCACGGACCGCACCACTCGGCCCAGAAGTCGACCACGACCGGCACCTGCTTCGAGCGCTCGATCACCTGTAGCTGGAAATCACTCTCGTTCACGTCTTTGACCATGACCCGAGGATAAAGGGGCCGCCCTATGATCGGGTCGATGGCGATCTGGCCCGACCGGGTCCATAACTGGGGGACGACCGAGGCCGAAAGATTGCGACCCTTCCCCTGTGACCGTTTGCTGCCCGAGCCGGGCCAGGTGCTGTACCGGGGGGTAGACGTCGAAGCCCCGGCGGCAACCCTGTTCCTCTGGCTCTGTCAGCTGCGATTGGCTCCGTACAGCTACGACCGGATTGACAACTTTGGCCGTCGAAGCCCGCGGCGGCTGGTCCCGGGCCTCGACGAGCTCGAGATTGCTCAGGAGTTCATGCGCATCTTCGAGCTCGTCGATTTCGAACCGGGCAGTTCGATCACGCTCGAGTCGAACAAGCCACCAAGCGTGCGATCGGTCATCAGCTACGTGGCCGAGGACCGAGGCCCTGACCGCTCACGCCTGCTGGTTAAGTACAGCGTCGAGTACGGCTTACGGTGGATTACTGCCCCGATGCGTCTGATCCTCCCGCCCGGGGATCTCCTGATGATGCGCCGCCAGCTGCTTAACCTGAAGCAGCTTGCCGAAGCCACATGAGCCGCATCCGTTCTGTCGATCCGACTGCCCCGGCGGGTCTCGTCCGGCGGGCGCTGATGCGGGTTTCGAACACCGGCCCGGGGCGCAGTGTCGGGATCAAGTTCGCGGCGAAGGTCGATCCTTTCCTGCTTCGGGTTTCCGGGGGCCGGGTCACGACCACGGCCTTTTTCCCGGTTGTCATGCTCATCGCTCGCGGTCGCAAGAGCGGCGAGGAGCGCCAGACTCCACTGGTCTATTTCACCCGCGGTAATGAAGTGATTCTGATCGCGTCAAGCTTCGGTCGGGAGAAGAATCCGGCCTGGTACTACAACGCGACAGGCAACCTGCACGTCGAGCTTCTAGTTAAAGGTGTGCGGCTGCCGTACTTGGCCAGGGAGACCGAAGACGAGGAACGTGAGCATCTCCTCGACCTCGCCGAGCAGCTTTATCCCGGCTACGGCAACTACCGCGAGCGCACCGCCGGAATCCGCGAGATCCCGGTCCTGGCGCTCAGTCCTCGCGCGGCTGAACCAGCCCCTTGAACTCATGCACTGAACGGGGTGTGGAGAACCCGACGTCGCGGCATCGGTTTTCAGGAACATTCAGCCAAGTGGTTGAGCTTTCGCGAAAAAGGGTGTCGGTCTCGCCTCGGCCCTTTCGGGCTGTGAGTTAGGTTTCGGCCATGCGCTACTCACCTGACCGTCCTCTGAACGTCGCTCCGGCGACCGTGCTCGACTACCGCGAACTTGCCCGGCGCCGGATGCCGCGGCAGATGTTCGACTACATCGACGGCGGCGCCTATGAGGAGGCGACTATGCGCTCAAACGTCTCCGACCTCGACCGG
>Ga0105050_10008481_pt1 | contig 11844 bp, 7 predicted proteins | sample FRY01_FD_78088 | JGI IMG/M metagenome (GOLD analysis project Ga0105050, IMG submission 78088) | Freshwater microbial communities from Lake Fryxell liftoff mats and glacier meltwater in Antarctica - FRY-01 | ecosystem: Environmental > Aquatic > Freshwater > Ice > Glacier meltwater ... | reverse complement strand
GGCATTTGCAAGTCCATTAAAATAATATCATAGGAATTAATTTGAAGTTTTTCAATAGCTATTTTCCCATTATCTGCAATATCGCATTCAAATTCGAAATCATCTAATATTGTTTTCATCAGCAATTGATTGAGTGCCATATCCTCGACTACTAATATTTTTATATTTTTAATTTCTGTTTCTGCTACAATTGTTTCTTCCCGAATGTTATCTGAATCGGTTTCTGTTTTTGTTTTTAAAAAGCTGAGTGTAAAGCTAAAAGTTGAACCTTCATCTATTTTACTTTTCACACTAATTTCTCCGTTCTGTCCCTCAATTAATTGTTTGGCAATGGCAAGTCCCAATCCAGAGCCTCCAAATAACTTTGAAGTAGAATTTGAAGCCTGTTGAAAATTTTCAAAAATTGTCGAAATTTTATTTTCCGAAATTCCAATTCCTGTATCAGTAATTTCAAATTCTAAGAATGCTTGCGCATTATCTTCACTTGACATTTGAACTCGTACTGTAATTTTTCCTTTTGAGGTAAACTTTACGGCATTACTTACGAGATTTAAAATAATTTGCCGCAAACGGACATGGTCGCCTAGTAAAACTTCAGGAATAGTAGTATCGTAGTCTATCACCAATTCTAGATTTTTTTCCTGAATTTTTGTTTCGAATAAATGAAGCATAGCGGATAAGGATGTCGCCATTTTGAATGGTATTTGTTCAAAAGTCATTTTCCCTGCATCGACTTTTGCCAAATCGAGAATGTCATTAATAAGCACAATCAAGGTATCACCACTTATTTTTATCGCTTGTAAATATTCTTTTTGTTTTTCTGATAAATCTGTTTTCGACAACACTTGTGTAAATCCCATTATCGCATTCATTGGTGTGCGAATTTCGTGACTCATATTCGACAAGAATTGTTGCTTCGCTTTAACGGCCTCTTCAGCAATTCGTGTGGCGGTTTCCGCTTTGCTTTTTGCTTCTGATAATTCTGCCGAAATTCTTTTTTGGGCTGTAACATCTCCATAAAGCGTTAGTACTTCTTCCCGTTGAACTAATAATTTGTGATTTTTTTTATATAAATCCACAAAAACAGCCACTTTTGCTTTTAATATTTCCGGGACAAGCGGTTTAATCATATAATCAACTGCACCAGCCTGATATCCTTTAAAAATTTGGGCAGAGTTATCCATACTGGCAGTTAAAAAAATAATCGGAAGATATTTAAGAGTTTCTATTTCGCGAATTAATTCTACTGTTTCAAAACCATCCATCTCTGGCATTTGCACGTCAATTAATATCATAGCGAAATCTTGTTCGTGCAGCAGAATTTTTAAAGCTTCATTTCCTGAATTTGCTTTCACACACAAATAATTTTTGCCAGAAAGAATCAATTCTAAGGCAAACAAGTTTTCCGGTAAATCATCGACCAATAAAATTTTAACTGGACTATTTGGTTTCATTTTCATTAAAAATTGTTCTCATTACTTATTTGCTTAACCATATACGAATCAATGATAACAAGCGTTCTACATCAACAGGTTTAGTAATATAATCGTTGGCACCAGCATCAATACATTTTTGTTTATCGTCTTTCATAGCTTTTGCTGTGAGTGCAATTATCGGTAAATTTTTGAATTTAACCTGAGATCGTATTCGTTTCATTGCCTCGTAACCGTCCATTTCCGGCATCATTATATCCATTAATACCAAATCTATTTCGGGATGCAACTCTAACATCTCTATAGCGTTTATTCCGTTTTCTGCTTTTATTATCTCCATTCCCCGTTCTTTTAATACTTTGGATAAGGCAAATAAATTTCGCATGTCATCATCTACCAATAATATTTTTTTCTCATGAAATACTGCTTCTCTGTCGTACAGATTGTAGATAATTAATTGTTTTGATTTAGGCAAATTGCTTATTGTCCTGTGAAGAAAAAGAGCGGTTTCGTCTAACAATCGTTCTTCTGACTTTACTCCTTTTATAATAATGCTTTCTGCATATTTTTGAAGCTCATTGTTTTCTTCCCTTGTAAGTTCCTTACCAGTATATACAATAACGGGAGGCAAATTGTGGTCTTTTACGACCTCCAATTTATGAATGAGATCAAATCCGTTTATGTCAGGTAAACCTATGTCTAGTATGATGCAATCAATATGGTTTTGTTCATACCGCTCTAATGCCTCTTTGCCTGATGCGGCTTCAAAACATTTTACATCACCATTACCAATAAGTATTTGCATTGCCTTTCGGGAATTTTCATTGTCTTCAATAATAAGTAGATTTTTTATTTTTCTTTTTACAAAATTTTCAATTCTGTTAAAAGCTTCTTCCAAATCTTCTTTAGTAACTGGTTTCATCAAATACTCAACGGCTCCTTCTTTTATTAGATCTAGTGAACGCTCTTTTCCCGAAATAATGTGTACCGGAATATGTCTTACTGATGGATTTGCTTTTAATTCAAGCAATACTTCATGCCCGTTGATACCTGGCAAAGTCATATCAAGAATAATTGCTTGTGGATTGTATTTTGCAGCAAGTAGTAAACCATCTTCGCCCGATGCTGCGGACAAACATTTGAATCCTTTTTTGTTTGCTTGCTTAAATAATATTGATGCGAATATTAAATCGTCTTCAATGATGAGTACTATTTTATCATCAACTGTAATGCTATCTCTATCATCATTAATATTGTGATAATTAAGATATTTAGATTCATTTAACAAGCGGGGTTCTTGATAGGCAGATTGTTTTTTGCGAAAACTAGTGGGCGTATTTGTAATTTTATCTTCTTCAATATCAAATATTTCCAATGGAATGATGAGGGAGAAAACAGAGCCTTCATTTAATTTACTGCTCAACTTAATTTCGCCTCCTAATAATTTTGCAAGTTCCCGTGAAATGGAAAGTCCTAAACCTGTACCGCCATATTTTCTGGATGTTCCGCCTTCGGCTTGTTGAAAGGCTTCAAATATGGCTAGTTGTTTATCTTCCATAATGCCAATTCCTGTATCCGTAATTGAAATAATTATGGTGCTTTCTGTATTTTTGTCAATACTAATACTCACACTTCCTTTTTCAGTAAATTTTATGGAGTTTGATAAAAGATTTTTCAATATTTGATTCAAACGTTGATAATCCGTGCGAATGAATTCAGGTAATTCAGGATTTATTTTTGTATTTAGCTTCAATCCTTTTTGCTCTGCTTGATGTTTAAATTCACGAAGCAGTTCATTTGTAAAATTTTGCAAGTATACTTTTTCAATATTTATCGACATTTTTCCGGCTTCAATTTTCGAAAGGTCAAGTACCTCATTAATCAAAACCAGTAAATCGCAACCGCTTTTATAAATTATCTCGGCACTCTCCACCTGAACTTCATCTAGATTGTTATTTCGGTTTTCAGATAAATCTTTCGACAGGATTAACAAACTATTAAGTGGTGTTCGTAATTCATGCGACATATTAGCAAGGAACTCCGATTTATACTTGCTGCTTATTTCAATTTGTTTAGTTTTTTGTTCAATGTCATGTTTTGCTGCCTCAACCTCCACGTTTTTTGCTACTAATGATTGAGTTTGTTCTTCTAATTCCTCATTGGTCATTTGTAATTCTTCTTGCTGCTGTTTCAGGTTTTGTGACTGTTCTTCGAGCTCTTCATTCATTTGTTTCAACTCTTCCTGACTTGATTGAAGTTCTTCGCTTTGAACCTGCGTTTCTTCTAGCAATTCCTGAACTTTTTTTCTGACAACAGCTGTGTTCACACTAATAGCGATGCTATTCATAGAAACATTGATAAATTCCCTTTCAATTTCATTGAAATCAGTAAGCCTCCCAATTTCTATCACGCCCATTGTTTTATGTTCAAACAAAAATGGCGTAATAAATAAATGTTTTGGTTTTGCATTTAGTACAGAAGAGGTAATGCGAATGTGCTCTTCGGCAACGTCTGTCAAAGAAATTTGTTTTTGTTCTTTCGCTGCTTGGCCAATCAATCCCTCGTTCAGCTTAAATTTTTCTTTCGTATCCTTTGTGGAAGCAAAGGCATAGCGTCCGTTTAAAATAAGTGCATTTTCTTTATCATTAAATAGATAAACGGCGCCAATTTGTGCTTTCAAATAGGTACATAAAAAACTAATGGTATTGTTCGCCAACTCCTCTAAACTTTTGTCGCCAATTAATTTTTCATTAAGTTCGGTGTTACCGGTAAGTAGCCAGTTTTTGCTGGTAGTTTCATCTTCAGCTCTTTTAAGCATTTTTAGATTTGATGTTACTATACTGTAAACAATAATTAGAACGATAATGATAATGAACATTAAAATGATAAAAACCACATTAAAATTGGTGGCATCACTATCGCTAGCTTGCCTTCTTTCAGCAAGCAAGTTATTTTCTATGTTCTGCGCTCTTTCAATTATTTCCCGTATTCTGTCTTGCGTTTTTATCCCTACTCCAGAGACAACATATTCTTTGGCTTTTTCAAAATCCTTTTTGCGAATTTCAATAGCGGCGTTTAATTGACTAAACCGTATACTGATTTCCTTTTCAAGTTCCTCAAGGTTCTTTTGTTGAATAGGATTGTCCTTTGTTAAATCTCTTGCTTTATTAAGATGTTCACTTGCACTTTCATCAGCATTAAAAAAAAACTCCAGATACTTATCATCACCAGTAATGACAAAGCCACGATTGCCTGACTCAGCATCAGTTATCGCGCTTTGAAGTTGCCCGAATTCATACAATGTCTTGTTGGTTTGATCCACCATAGCATTAGAAGCTATAATTTTTTCACTGTTTTTAAAACAGAAAATTGAAACTCCTAAAAGGATCAAGGCACTAGAAATAAATCCTATTAATATTTTTCTATTTAGTGTCATTTTTATTTATTTAGCTGTTTGTGTTAGTTTTATTAGTAATGGAACTATTTTCTCCAAGGACAATATATAATCAGGTTCTAAAGATTGATTGCCAGATCGGCAGGCGGCAATTGCTGATGCGGGCATGGTCGGGGATTCGGCCGTTTCCGGATCCTGAATAATCGCTAAACCACCGTATTCTTTAATTCGTTTTATACCATTTGCCCCGTCATTATTAGAACCTGTTAATACGATACAAATCAATTTTTTTTTGTATGCTTCGGCTGCGGATTCAAACAATACATCTATTGCCGGTCTTGCAAAATTTACCTGTTCATCAATTGTAAGCGAAAATGTTTTATCTTTTTCAATCAGCAAATGATAATTAGACGGAGCGATATAAACTTTTCCAGTTTTTATTTTTTCTTTTTCATCTGCTTCTTTGATCGAAATATTGCTTGTGTCGTTTAACAATTTTATCCATTCATTATTAGAACGCGCACTAACGTGTTGCACTGTAATAATTGGTATTTTAAAATCTGTAGGCAATGTTGAAAATAAATATTTTAAAGCATTCATTCCACCGGAAGAAACTCCTATAACAATTGCTTTGTATTGCATTTTTTAATATCTCTTTTTAAATATTCGCTGCTTTTTATCCAACTCAATATATTTATCATTAAAGTCGCTAAACCGCAAACCTTCTTTAGAACCTAAACATAAAATGCCGCCATTAATAAGGCTTTCATAAAAAAGTTTTTGCACTTTATTTTGCAAATTATGATCAAAATAAATGAGCACATTTCTGCATAATATCAGATTTACTTCAGCAAATACGCTGTCAGTAACTAAATTATGGTTTGCCCATACAATGTTATTTTTCAATGACTGATTCATTATAACGTTATCATATTTTGATGTATAATAATCTGAAAAAGATTTTTTTCCTCCCGACAATTGATAATTGATGGTATATTCTTTCATCATTTTATTCGAAAAGATTCCTTCTTTTGCTCGATTCAAAGCGTGTTGGTTAAAATCAGTAGCATAAATTGTTGTTCGATCATACAATCCTGCTTCCTGCATAATTACTGCCATTGAATACGCTTCTTCACCAGTTGCGCATCCGGCATGCCATATTTTTATAAAGGGGTAGGTTTTTAATATGGGGATAACTTGTTCTCTTAATGACTTATAAAATTCTTGGTCGCGAAACATTTCAGTTACAGTTATTGAGAAGTCCTGTAAAAGTTCATTAGCAAATGTTTCATCCTTCAGAACTTTTGATTGAATTTGAGAAATATCTTCTAATCTAGATAATCTCATCCTATTCATTATCCTGCGATGAATATGAGCCTTAGAATATTGCCGGAAATCATAACCGTATTTTTGATAAATAGCCTCCAGTAATAATGATATTTCCAATGCTGAAGTGTCTTCACTTTTCATCTTTCAAATGAACGTAACTTAATAAAGAAAGTGTTACACAATTAAATATGAAAGTTATATAATTCACACTTATTAATAATATGGTATATAGAATTTAGCCTCTTTTGCGGGTTGATGCTAAATATTCTGGAATAACGACTTAACCAATTAATTCTCCCTAAAATTTCGGGGCGGACAGTTCAACACGGGTTTTATTACTTAATTCGTTTGCTTCAGCTCAGGTGTTTTGTTGAAGGCAACGAAAATCTAGCTGTTATAGGAAGCTATTTATAAATGGACTTTATATTTCGACATTATTTCTAATAGCTTATTCCAGAAATAAACAATATCGTGTTTTTGTTCAAGCAATGCGAAATCTTCTTTATTGGGACGTTCATTATTTTCAAAAAGTTTTGTTTAGTTAATTATAACCACACGAAAGGATTCGTGCGATAGCGGTAAGTAATTTTTTTGTTTACTTGATTAAAAACCACACGAAGGGATTCGCATGGTAGCGGGGGAGGACCGCCTGCTTGGTATCTTGGTATTAGCCAAAAAACAATTCCCCACCAAAGTTGAGTTGGAATGGGTAAGGGGTTTTATATTCAATCCTGAAACTTCGGGAGAATGAAAACACGCTAAACTCAATGAAATTAAACTCCAAAAAAAAAGAGGCGCAGTTGCCTCTTTGAAATTCATATATTTTTTTTACGAAAACCCCATAGTATTGACGGACTTGTAATCGGTTCCTGCCTGCCCGCCGAGGAGGGTTCAACAAGAGTTTCATTGTTGGCTTTGCAAGCCCAACGAAACTCTAGCTGTTGTAAGCTGTTTTTATTCTCTCCAATTATTTTCAAAATTCATAGAAACCCCAATTTTACCAAATGTGTTTCTTCGTAAAATCCTCATTCTTAAACCACATTTTGCAGAATATCTGCATCTGTATAATGATTGTTAGTCAAATTTCCACACAACGTATAGTTTTACTTTTTATAATTGTTAATGTTCTTCTTGGTGCTTTTAATAGAGATTAAACCGCTTTTCATCCATCATTTTGTTTTATAAATGTCAATATATATTTTTCATTTCCTTTTAGTAAATATTTCAGATTTACCAATTTCAGTATTTGGTAAAACGCCTATAGGTAATTGTGACAATCAATTGGGGGGTAGAATAAAAAAACCTCGCTCAGAAAGCGAGGTTAAATCATTCTCTATCAATGGAATGATAATCAAAAAACTACAGGATCTGTAAAAATTGGATCTGAACTTAATATATCTCCGTCAAAATGTTGAATCCACTCAAGTTCACAGCTACCAGCACAATTGCAGATATAAGCACCTGGTGTTGGCGGTGTGGCTTTTATTAACCCACAATCAAATGAGGTCGTAGAGCATTTTCCAAAACATTGGATAGAAACCATTGAACTCAAAATAAATTTCCCCATAACACCACTTGATAATTTTGAATACATCAATATTTCTGTGTTGTTTTTCATCCCCGTACTTATAATGAATTTTTCATTGTTTTCGGTTATTACTTCGTGTTTTAACACTTTTGACTTTGGTAAAAATCGTTTGATATCTTTATCTAGTATTGCAGCACTGCCTGGAGTTAATGTAGTTCCTTTTGGTTCGAGAGATAATGCTGAAGAGGCAAGGTTTTTATCAATTGAGAAATAAGTCCCTGTTGATATAGCTGTTTATTGTACACAATCCCTAAGTGGCTTATTCGCGCCTCCACTAGCAGGTGGACCACTAGCGATACACTCACACAAACCACTTGCTGGTATTCCACAGTTTGTATAGCCTGAATTTCTATAACTAATGCTACCACTACCACCACCTATCGTCTTCAAGCTAAGACTGCTATTTTCTATTGGATATAAACTAGAAATTTGCTCTCCATCTTTGGTTTCTATTATTTTTAAATAATCATTTTCCTTTATTATTTGCTTACTAGCCTTCCCTTTACCACCTTTATTAATATTGGCTATTAATCTTTCAATACCACCATCTTTAGATACAGAAATATTTTCAGCTTTTATCTCAAAAAGTCCTTTTACGGTTCCATCCCAACCTTTTCTGGGTATTGCTGAAGCATTTTCAGATAAAGCTGTTCATTTAGCTTCTCCTATTCTACACGCTCTATTTCTATGGTTGTGTCCACAAAACTTGCAGCCAAAATTAAAACTCAGTCCACCTCCAAAACGCATAGCACTATAGGGGGTTTTTACGATTTCGCCTTTTTGTTGAATACCATTTTGCACTTGCGAAATATTGTAGGTTTCATTTTTTGGGTTTCCGTCAGGAATAAGTTTAGTACTTTGAGTTTCTATGGTAGGTCCTGTTGTGTATGCACCTTCGACAAAAAAGCCCAAGCCATTGCCGAGTACATATTGCATACGCAGTTTGGGTGTAATAGCAAATCCGCTTGTTATGGTTTCGGGCATTTGTTTTAGTATAAATTCATAACTCTGCCCGTTGTATTGGGTTGTTTGCACCGTGCTTAATGCACTCTGGGTCATACTAAAATACTCTCCCAATAGCATTGGCGAAATAGTAAAATTCGGACTTAGATTAAAATTAATTTGTGGTCCACCACCCATTCTAAAACCCAACTGTCTTAGGTCACCGCCTTTATAAGCAATATTACTCGCCGTTTGTCCTGTTACGGCAAAGCCATTTGGCAAAGCTGTAGTTGGGTCGCCACTACCACTAAAGTTGTAAGTACCACCAAGGTTCGCGCCAATAGACATTTTAGACCATCCTCCATCCCATCCTTTTCGACTAGCGAGAAGTGGAAGGTAAACATCTGCATTCAAGGCAGGTGAATTTACTAAGAAGGCATTGTCTTTGGCTGTACTTGAAGGCATACTGCTACCATAGCCAATACTAATTTGTGGTGTTGGTAAGCAAGGAACCCATCTTGCATTCGATTGTCCATAGCTAACGCTAGAAAATACTAGTAATAAGCTCGCAATAATTATTTTTGTGTTTTTCATTTCATTTAAATTTAATTGATAATGTTATTATATCAGTAGTTGTTTAAAATTGTTACCTAGTCTGTTTCGGCGGCATCTCGCAAAATAGCTTACAACGTCAGTCTGTGAAAAAACCTCCGTTTTATTTCCTTCAAATATAAGAATTTAATTTGGTTATTTCCAAGAAAAATTGTACATTTAAAAATGTAACATAGCATATGAATCTCCCGCCAACAACTGCAAATTAGCAGTTTAGAAGACAAAATCACAACAGATAATCCGGTTCGATTTATCGAGGCCTTTGTAGAGAACATGTCGCTTCAAGCACTTGGTTTTACAGCTCAAACCATCAAAAATTGAAGATCGTCCTAGTCCTGCCTGCCGACATGTAGGTTTGATGTCAAAATATTTCTCTATCAAAAAGTGAAGGAAAACACAATAAAACCAGTGAAATTAAACTCCAAAAAAAAAGAGGCGAAGTTGCCTCTTTGAAATTCATCTATTTTTTTACGAAAACACCATAGTTTTGACGGACTTGTAATCGGTTCCTGCCTGCCCGCCGAGGAGGGTTCAACACGGGTTTCATTGTTCGTGCTGCGCACGCAACGAAACCCTAGCTGTTGGCAGATGGTTCTTTTTTTTAATTAAATTTTGTTCCGCAATTCGGACATTTACATTCTTTTCGTTTTTCTTTTTCGCTTTGCATTCTGTTAATAAATGCAGAACTTATAATTCCTGTTGGTAATGCAACAAATCCAATTCCGATTAACGCAATTACAGAACTCAAAATTTCACCTAAACCTGTAATTGGATAAATGTCGCCATAACCAACAGTTGTTAAAGTTGCAACTGACCACCAAAGTGATTGTCCAATATTTTCAAACTTGTCAGGTTGAGCTTGATTTTCTACATAATACATTAAAGTTGATGATAAAATCATCAATAAAAATGCTACAAACAAAGTTATTGATAATTCTGATTTCGATTCTTTTAAAACGCTGGTGATTGTTTGCAGCGATTTTGATAATCTTCCGAGTTTAAATATTCTTAACAATCGGAATAAGCGTAAAATCCTTAAAATTCTTAAATCGAAAGGAAAGAGTAGGGACAAATAAAAAGGCAAAATTGCAAATAAATCAATTAAACCAAAAGCCGACAAACTGAATTTTAATCTTTTTGAAAAAGGCGAGCCTTTTTCAAATTCTAAATCTGCTGTCCAAAATCTTAAGATATATTCTGCCGTGAAAATTATAACTGAAAAGAATTCAAAGTTTTCAAAGAACAATTCATATTTAGTATAAATCTCCTTGTAAGATGCAAGAATTAAAGAAAGAACATTTAGAATTATTAAAGTATAAATGAACCTTTGGAATAACGAATTTAGATTTATGAAGTCGTATATTTTTTTCTTTAGCATTTAATTTAGTTTTTTTTTAAAAGTATAAATAAAATAAAAGGCCAATTGATATTATCAATGTTATTCCATTAAATAAAATTCTTGCAAATTGTTCCTTTTTATGTAATTCAAGTTCTTCATCTGTAAATTTTCTGTATTCCTTAATAACAGAATTATAACTGACAATTCTTGTTCCGCTTGAATAACGATTATCTCTTTTGTAAACAGGGACACGCTCATAAATAGGAACTTTGCGCTTTAAAAATCTAAACAAAGAAGTTATTAATTTTTTAAATGAGAAAAAAGCAATTAACATATAAATGAAATGTTGAAACCATCTATTTTCTGGTTCTGGCGTGTCAATTTTTTTAACGTATTCAATTGGAATATAAAGATTATCTGAATATTTATTTTTTTCATCAAATCTAAAATCGGTCATATTGGGCTTTGTTAATTGTAGGTTTGAAGTTTTTGTAAAACCGATTAAATCTTCTTTATCTGAATTTTTAATAGCTTCGCCATTAAAAATTCCAATTGCTTTTTTGAATTGAAAAGTTGAGTCTATTTTCTGTGAAAGATTATAACTTACAATTGTATCTTTTTTAATTGTGTCAGTTGAAAATTCATTTTTTTCAATTGCCATTCTATAAACTGGAATTTCAACAAAAGTATAATTTTTCCAATTGTTTATGTATAAGCTATCGTTTTTTTTAATTGAGAAATGTTTAAATCATTCTTTTTAGAAAAGGTATAACTTAAGCTGATAATAATTATAATTATAAAAGTTGAAAGCAAAAATTCCAAATATTACTTAAACTTAAATAATTTGCAATTTCGCCTCGGTTTTCTGCATATTTTCTATAAACTTCCCTTGCGAAAATGTATCGTATTATGTAATTCATTCGTTCTTGTTTTTCTGTTTTTTTTTAGAATCTCTGCCAACGTTTAGTATATGAAAAGTAGGCGATTTTGAAGCACCAAACTTTCGGTTAACACAAAGTTTGATGCTAATCAAAAGCTTTGAATTTATTACTGTTTCGCCTATTTTTTATATACATTATTAGTGGCTGCCATTAGACTGTCTTTTTCTTAGATTTCCAATTTATATTACTCCGTCTAAAATAACTATATGGCTTCTTTATGTTTGTTGTACATAATTTGGCAAACTTTATCCATTGACTTAAAAATT